>Ga0073932_1006480_pt1 | contig 11967 bp, 6 predicted proteins | sample DewCreD2012metaG_FD_76967 | JGI IMG/M metagenome (GOLD analysis project Ga0073932, IMG submission 76967) | Hot spring sediment bacterial and archeal communities from British Columbia, Canada, to study Microbial Dark Matter (Phase II) - Dewar... ... | reverse complement strand
TTTAGGACAGCAGGAGGCCCCATCATGGCGACCACCACCTACTTTGGCGCGCAAAACCCGCTCTCTAGGGGGATTTCCCGGTCACCGCCTCATTCCGGGCCTGTTTTGGACAGCAGTGGCCCGCTACGATGAATAATCCGGGTTAGGACTACAAGGGACAGTTGATTATTCGGGCCCCCGCCCCACGGCCCGACCAGAAATCCCCTTCCGCCCCCAATAACCCCTATCCCCCCATCCCCCCTTTCCCACAGAGAAAGGGGGAGCCGGAAGTTGTGGGTCATGGGAAGTCACGGCAGCACCACGGGAGGCCGGCTGCTGCCGCAGCGATAGAGCAGATCCAGGATCGCGGGATTCTCCTGGATCTCGAACGCGCCCGTAACCTGCAGGACCTGCTGGCCGCCTCTCAGCAACCGGAACGAAGGACGTCCAAACGCCAGCGGGACCTTGAACGACGTGATGCCGGCCGGCGCATCCTTCTGCTGCTTCTGGCCGGCCAGCTCGATCTCCAGCATGCCGGGCTTGGCCAGGAAGGCGAGCAGTTCGATCTCGTCGCGCGGTTTCTCGTTGCCGCGCTCCTGGAAACGCGTTCCCGTGCGTTGATTGCGATAGAAGTAATAGAGCACGTCGCGGACGATCGGCGGTTGCTGCCCCGTCTTGAACCATTGGACGTAGTACGCCGTAAGGTCGTAGATCGCCCATTGCGTGTTCAGCGACGGGGCGACGTGCGCGTTCTCGGAATAATCGTTCCAGGTGATGAGCTGCACCCAGTCGGCGTCGCCTGCGATGGCCGATTCCCACATCACGCGGTAGTTCTCGCTGTTGCACGCCTCCCAGTAGGTGAAGCTCCGCGGGCGCATATCCTGCGGCGCGACCGGCATCATCCAGATGGCCACGGACTGGCGTGCCTTCGCCGGCACCGAACGCCAGCGCTGGTTACCCGTCGGCGTGCGCCAGCCCCAATCCGAGAAGCCCGCGCTGATCGGCGCGAAGTCTTTCGCGTAGCGCTCCCACCCCTGGAAGAGCGGCAGGAACGCGATGTCGATGCCGTCCTTCTTCATTGCCGCCAGCCAGTCCGACCACCACGCCGCCGGCCTGTTCTGCGCGTTGAAGGGCGACACGACCAGTCGCCCGTCATCGAGACGCATTGCCGCCGGATGCTTCGCCAGCGCTTTGACCGACTCTTTCAGTTTCTCCGGCGCGTCCTTGTAGACGGCTTCCATGTCGGGCATCAGCATGATCTTGAAGCCCGGATCGACCCGGACCGCCGCGTCCATCAGGATCAGCGTGCGTTGCCACAGTTGTCCGGAGTCGCTCAGCAGATCGCAGCAGAAGCCGTCCAGTCCGATCGCCGCGGCGCGCCGGACTTCCGTCTCCATGTCCTGGTGTGCCCAGTCCTTTTCCTTGATCGGGGCGCGCGGAATCGGCCGGTCGCGCAACAGGCCGCCGTAACCGCGGTGCTTGCCATTCTCGCCCTCCGGATCCAGATACCCCCTCGTGTAGTAATCGGATTCCGGTTCCCGGTTATCGATCGAGATGGGGTACGGTGTGAAGTAGTGCGCAAAGACCTTGTGCTTCGACGCGCGCAGGTCCTTCAGGGGAAGCGGATCGAAGGGCCACGGCGAGTCGTGCGCCGGACGCGGCGGCGTGGATGACGTAACGGTCGTGGGTGGGGCATCGGAGGCCATCGGTCGCGCCAGCATCGCTGCGAAGATCCTCTCGACCGGCTCCCCGGCCTTGCCCGCCTTGCCGAGGTGCTCGAGGCCGCGTTCGCGTTGCCCGGACGCCAGCAGGAAGAAGGCGGCACGTGCGTGGTTCTCGGGCTGGTCCTGTTGGGCGGCGACGGCGAGCGCCAGGCGGGTGTGGTCGGCGTCCTCCAACTGTGTCCAGGCCACGTCCATCTCGCCGCCGTTGGCGAGGCCGATGCGCAGCTGATCCTTTTCCATCCCCCTGATCGTTACATTCGACTTGAGCGCCGACAGTTCGAATCGGATCGTTATGCCCGCAACCAGAGCCATGCGCACGCCGGCTTTCAGATCCCCGGTCCAAGTCTTCCGCGCCTCGGCGACCAGCGGCTTCCAGTCGGCCGCTGGCGTATCGGACGACACGATTCCCTCCGCCGCGCCGGCCATGATGGCCAACAACACCGCCAGGACCACGCCCACCCGTGCGCATGCGCATCTCGACGTCATGCTCGCCTCTCACCCGCGCGTCTTACTTCGAATACAGATGCTTCTGCGGGACGATTTGACGGCTGAGGCCCGGGCCCGTCCAGTACAATTGCGCCACGCCGTGCCCCGGACCGTTGTAGTACTCCATCCTGATCGAGTACCGCTGCCCCGCGTTCAGCGCGATCGTCCCGCTGCTTTCCGCCACCGAGCGCAGTTGCCAGAAGTCGATCACCGCCTGCCCGTTGACCCACAGGCGCACACCGTCATCCGTCCGCGCGATGAACGTATAGCTGCCACTTGCGGGCGGAACCACGTACCCCGTCCAGCGCGCGCTGTACGTGTCGACGCCAAAGCCGGCCGCTGGAGCACTCAGGCCCCAGTCAAAGTCGATCGTCTTGTCCACGCGCGTCGCGGTCGTTCCCGTCAGATTCTCTGTGTCGAAGTACGTCGCCAACAGGCCGTCGCCATTCGCCGGCAGCACGCGGTACAGCCGGCCCACCGGAACGAGCTGTTTGCCAATGCCCGGCCCCGACCAACTCACGCTCAACCCCTCGCTGCCCGTCCTCTCGAAGAAGAGCACGGTCAGCGCGTGCTTGCCCGCCCTCAACCCGATCGTCCCGGCCCGCTCCTGCAGCGCGTGCAACCCGTCGTTATCCACCACCAGCGTGGAACCGATGGAGAGCCGGCTGCCGTCATCGGAGCTGGTGAAAAAGCTGTAGCTGCCATCGTACGGCACGTCCACGAAACCCGTGAACCTGAACGCGAAATGATCGTTCTGGGTCCGCGACCCCAGGTTGAAGTCCGAGACCGTTCCCGTCTTGACCGGGGTCAGCGCCGCGAAGTCCGGCAGCAGATCCCACGTGCCGTGATAGTACGCGAAGTCCAATCCGCTGCCCGTGCCCGACGGGTTCTCCGGCGTGCGCAGCGGGTCCGAGTAGAGCTGGCTCTGCGGCACGACCTGTTTCGCCGTCGAGGGGCTCGACCAGAGCAGCCTGACCGTCGCGCCGCCGGCATGCTCGTAGTACTCCATCCAGACGCTGTACTTCTGGCCCGCAACCATCGCGATCGTGCCGGAGTCTTCCGTGGGACCATGATCGGTCCAGTTGTTGACGATCTCCTTCCCGCCGATCCACAGGCGCACGCCGTCGTCGCTCAACGTCGTGATCGTGTAGGTCTCGGTGTACTGCGCCTGGATCTGACCCGACCACCGCGCCGTGAACGTATCGGCGGCGATGTTGGCGGACGGCGAACCCGTCCCCCAGTCGAAGTTCACCGTCGCGTCCGTCCGGGCCGTGCGCGGAACGCCGAAGAACGGGTCGTCGAAGTATTCGCCCAGAAGCCCGTTGCCATTGCCGACCACGGCCGCCGGATGGACCGTGATGCTGACCGCCGACGACGTGGCCGTCGCACCGCTGTTGTCGGTCGCCTTGGCGACCAGGGAGTGACTGCCGACGGCCGGGTTGCTCCAGATCAGGCCATACGGACTGGTGGTGTCTTCACCCAGCTTGGTTGCGCCGCTGAAGAATTCGACCTTCATCACGCTGCCGTCCGGATCGCTGGCGGTCGCCGTCAGCGCGATACTCGCCGACGCCGTGAACGATGCGCCGCTGGCCGGAGCGGTCAGCGTGACCGTGGGCGGTCTGTTGCCCGTCGTGGCGGACGCCTCATTGGAGTATCCGCTGTCTCCGGCACCGTTGCAGGCGCGGACGCGGTAGACATAGAGCGTGTTCGATGCGAGGCCGGTGTCGCTGTAGCTGGCCGCATTTGCGCCCACCGTCGCGATCTGCGTCCAGGTCCCGCCGCTGCCGGTCTTGCGTTCGATCTTGAAGCCCGTCTCGTCACCCGCGTTGTCGGTCCAGGCCAGGTTGATCTGGGAAGTCGATGCCGCCTGCGCCTTCAAGTTGCCCGGAGCGGAAGGAACGGGTGGCGTCGGCGCGCTTTCGCGGGCAATCGTGACCTTCACGGTCGCGTTCTTCGCGATGTTCACCTTGACCAGCACCGCGGTCCTGGAGCCACTGGCATAGTCGTACGTCGCCTCGACGCTGCCCCCGGTCACCGTGTAGGTTCCCCTGGGCACCAGGAACCGCACGCGACCGCTGTAGAAGGTGGCCGGCAGGTTGTTGACAATGGTCGCCGTATTGCCGATCTGCGTGCCGTCGTTTGCCGCGGAATAGGCGATGGAAACCTTCGGCGCGCCCCAATCTCCGACCAACCTGAAGACATTGCTGCTCTCGCCGTGCGTCGCGACCTGGGGACAGGTCCAGCCCGTACCGGTCTTTTCGAACGAGAAGAACGCGGCCCGCTGCCGATCCTGCGCGGTGCCAACCAGCAGATAGGGGTAAGGGCTCGACGGCAGTTTCCCCGTTCCGTGCGTGTGGCCGCCCAGCGCGAGACTGCAGGGCTTGTCGTCGGGTATGGGGATGAAGCGCGGCTCGTAGGGCCGGTCGTAGTAGTGCTGCAACAGCAGCCGGTACTTGACGGACGTGTCGTTGTACGCGGCCAGGTAATCCGACTTCGCCCAGGCCAGGTACGGCAACTCGCCGTTGATGGTCCATTCGTTGTTCAGCACATAAAACGAACCCATGCGGAACGACTGGCAGCGCTGGCCGACCAGCGTCTCGTATTCCAGACGCCAGCTTCGCACGGTCTCCGAAGTTCCCCATCCGATGTCGTGATTGCCCAGGCAAAGGATCGTCGGCACCCGGAAATGGGTCAACGCTTCCTTGTAGATCTGGACATGGATCCGCGCCTTCTCCAGCCCCGGACCCTTCTCGCCTTCCCAGAAGATGGTCTCGTTGTCGCCTGTGTAGGCGACGAAGCGCGGGTTGATCAGGTTGAGCACCGGGGCCGCCCACTTCATGGCCTCGGTGCTGCCCGCATTGTCCGAGGTGTTTCCGCCGGCCTGCGTGGCGGTCGCGCCGACCACATGCTGATCCGAAAGCTGGACGATGTAGAAGTTCTCCTCGAAGCTCTTCACCACGCGCAGCGACCGCGCCTGCGTGCCGGGACCCGAAGCGGGATGATCGACCGTCAGATCCAGCAACTCCGGCGGCGTGTCGGCAGGCACCGCAATCGTCAGCAGCCACCCGCTTTCCTTGGCATGATGGATCTTGCCAAAGACCGCGGAAGCGACGGTGCAGTTCCACGAACGCAGGTCGTTCTTCAGCGCCGCCGTCCAGCCGGCGGCCGCCAGGTCCGGGGCCGCGCGGACTTCGGCCACGAAGCTCCTGCCCGCTTCGGCGAAGCCCGGGTTGTGCTGGCGCGGCACCCAGATCTCGGTCGCGGCATGAGCCCCGGCGGCGAGCAGGAACAGAGCCGATGCAAGATCGAGCCGACGCGAGGACAGAGCATGACGTGAAGACATGACGCTCCCCTTCCCTGTTTGTGGGGTTCAGACCGAAACACCGAACGTCTCGCCACGGAGGCACGGAGAAAGGCGCGCGGATTCCCCCGGGGGGCACTGGCGTCCGCTCTCGAAGAAGACATCTTCGCGCGACCACCGCAACCCCGTCCAGGTCCTCCTCCGTGCCTTCGTGTCTCCGTGGTGAAAAAGGTCCTCTACGGCCGTTCGCCGAGGCCGCTCCACGGCCGGCCGATGACTCTCGCTTCCGCAAATCCGAAGTAGTTCGCCTTCATCTGCACGATGCGGACGAAACGGAACGGGCGATCCGTCGATACGGCCGCCGACCACGTACCGCGCTGCGCAAAAGGCGCGCCCTGGTGACGGGCCAGCACGACATACTCCGCGCCATCCGCCCGATTCGACGCTCGCACCTCGAAATTCGCGCGCGCCTCGTGCTGGTTGTACTCGTCCTGCCGGGACACGATCTCGATACGGCGGATCGAGCAGGGCAATCCCAGGTCCACCTGCCACCACGCGTTGAAGTCCGGCCTGATGTGCCCGTCGTAGGAGCCCCACGTCGTCGTCACTTCGCCATCGTTGGCCCTGTCGGGCGTGTGCCGGATCGGATGGTTTTCCGGGACCTCGAAAACGCTCGATGCCGTGGCCGGTTGCCCGAGCGCGAGATTGACCGGCTCCTTCGAAACGGCCCGCGCGACCAGATCGATCCCCCGACCGGCCACCGCGAACTGACCGGCGACCACCTGCACCGACTGCCGGTCCGCCAGCCGCGTCAGGCCAACGCAGCCCGTCCGGACCTCCAGCCACGCCGCATCCGGCGCCGCATCGAAGGACAACTCGGTTCCCAGTACGGTCGCTTCCGCCAGCGCCGAGACGAAGCGCATCGGCTTTCCGTCCGGCTGCTTCGCCACGGACGCCGAAACGACGCCCTGCTCGACACAAACCCGCTTCGCGCCGTCCGCCAGTTCCAATCGGGCCGCCGTGCCAGACTTCAGCTGAACCGTGGTGTTTTCGTTGAGGTACCTGAGCCGGATCGCGCCGCCGCGCGTCTCGAGACGGTCGCTCTCGCGGAGTTCCTGTCTCGTCGCCACCTCGGCCTTCCCGCCGCGAACCAGGACAGGCAACGCGTCTTGAGCCGCGGGCAGCTCGACGGACTCGATCGTCGCGACCGCAATCGTCGGTGGCGTTGAACTCCCGTTCGACGCGACGACCGGCACGGGCGGCGGGACGTTCGTGGCCGGGGACGATGGTCGCGTGAAGGCTAGGTATGCAACCACGGAGATGGCCAGGCAGGCCGCCAGCGGAAGGACGCCCCGGTATCCCCCGCCCGCCCGCCGCCGGTGTACGCGGCGCTGCCGCCGGCTGCTGGCCGGGCGGATGCGTTTGGAGGTGCCGGACGAACGGCCTTCGACGACGGCCGGCCGGCCGGCCTGCTCGCGCTGTTCGGCTTCGACTTTCCCCTGCACGCGCGCGGCAAACTGCACCGAATCGCGCTCGGCCGCGAGGCAGTCCAGCGAGCGTTGCGCGAAGCGTTCGCCATCGGCCGCGCTGCGACCCAACGCGCTCAGCGCACCGTCGGTCTGTTCGTCACGAAGGAACTCGGCGCGAAGTTGCGGGTCGGCGCGGAGCGCCTCGGCCAGCGCCGCCTCTTCGTCCGGCGTCAGTTGCTCGCCGGCGAGGCAGCGCTGCCAGAGGGCGTCGAGCGCTTCGCGTTCCATGCTTCAGCTCCCCGCCGATGCGGTCCGCGCCTCGACGCACTGCCGAAGCCCTTTGCGGACGCGGAAGAGCAGCAGCCGGATCGTGTTCGCCGTGCGCCCCAGCGCCTCGGCGATCTCGACGGCACTGCGCGATTCGAAGTAGAAGGCTTTGACGACCCTGGCGCTTTCCTTCGGGAGTCCTTCGATGCACTCGCGAAGCGCCGTCAGTTCGCTCTCGCGCGCCACGGGCTCGGCGGCGGCGGACTCCAGTTCGTCCACTCGAAACCGAGCCAGATCCTGCGCCAAGCGGCCGGATTCACGCGCCAGCCGCCGCGCATCCCGGCGCAGGTGGTTGAGAGCCAGATTGCGGGCGAAGCCGAAGAGCCAGATCCGCAGCGGCGCATCCCCCTGATACGTCTTCAGGCTCCGATAGGCATTCAGGAAGACGTCCTGCGCAAGGTCATCGGCGACCTCGGCGTTGCGAATGAAGGAGCCGAGGTACGCGCGGACGTGGCTCTGATGGAGCAGCACGAGTCTGCCGAAGGCTTCGGTCGAACCGTCGCGGGCCTGCTGTATCCACTGGCTTTCTTCAGGGTTCACGTGCCGTGCCTCCTGCAGATAGGTTGCCGCAAGTGGCCTGGCATTTCACGGTTCTTTTCGCAACTGACGATCCGACCAGTGCCGACAAGCCATCTGGCCGATGGATCGGATCTTTTGGGGCTTGATGGGCCGGGACCTGCGAACCGACAGCCGGCCGCAGGGATCGGTCGGTTGAACGCCTTTTGCTTGGGCGGATCGTTTGGTGTACTCAAGGCTGTTGCTCTGGCCAGTGAGGGAAACGCCATGCCGCGTCTGTTCATCCGGCTCATGCTGGTGGCCCTGCAGGCATTCCATCTGCCGGCCGGCGAGGCGCCGAAGGCCGATTTCTGCGTCTCGCCCGGCGGCGACGACGCGAATCCCGGCACGGCGGAGAGGCCGTTCGCCACGCCGGCTCGCGCACGCGACGCCGTCCGCAAGCTTCTGGCCGGCGGGTCGCGCGAGGTCTGCGTCCTGCTCCGTGGCGGCCGCTACGAGCTGGCCGAGACGCTGGTCTTCCTTCCGGACGACGGCGCGGCCGAGGGACGCTCGGTGACGTGGGCCGCTTGGCCCGGCGAAACGCCGGTCCTCAGCGGCGGGCGCGAGATCAAGGGCTGGCGCAGGGTCGAAGGCAACCGCTGGACGGCCGAGGTCCCGGACGTGAAGGCCGGCGCGTGGTTCTTTCGCCAGCTCTTCGTGGACGGCGTGCGCGCCCCGCGCGCCCGCTGGCCCAACGATCCGGACCTGTTGCGGATCCGGACCGTCTCGACGGACGCGAAGACGATCGTCGTCAGCCAGGCGCCGCCGGCCGCGCTGGCCGGCCAGGATGCGGAACTGGTCGTCTTCCAGAACTGGTCCATCTCTCGCGCGCTGATCACGTCGTCCGAGGGCGCCAAACTCACCACCGCATCCTCCGTCGGCTGGATGGGGCACGGCGACTACACGACCGCCAGCCCCGGCAAGCCGGTCTTCATCGAACACGCCCGCGAGTTCCTCGACCGGCCCGGCGAATGGCATCTGGATCGCAAGGCCGGCACCTTGACGTACGTGGGCAAGCCGGACGAGGACCTGACCCAGCGCCGCGTGACCGCCTCGCGCCTGGAACGGATTCTGGCCATCGAAGGGACGCGCGGTAAGCCCGTGCGCGGCCTGCGCTTCGTCGGCCTGCACTTCGAGGGCGCCGAGTTTCCGCTGCCGGCCTTCGGCTACTCCGAGATCCAGGCCGGTCATTACGGCCCGTCGACGAAGGAGCCGACCCACGTCCAGCCGGCCGCGATGGAATGTTCCTACGCGGAGGGTTGCCGCTTCGAACGCTGCCGCGTATCCCAGTGCGGCGGCGCCGGCATCGCCTTCGGTCCCGGTTGCCGCGGGAACGCCGTCGTCGGCTGCCGCATCGAGGACCTCGGCGGGAACGGCGTGATGATCGGCTGGCGCGGCAAGGGCGAACTTCAAAGCCACGAACTCGACGCCGACTGGAAGGACCCGGCCGACGCGCCGCAGGGGAACGTCGTGGAGAACAACCTGATCCAGCGCTGCGGCGCGGTCAGTCATGGCAGCGTCGGCATCTTCGTCGCCTTCTCGGGCGATACCCGCATCGCCCACAACCTGATCCGCGACCTTCCCTACACGGGCATCTCGATCGGCTTCCGCTGGAACCCCACGCCCACGACGCAGAGGAACTGCATCGTGGAGCTGAACCACATCCACGACGCGATGCAGATGCTGGCCGACGGCGGCGGGATCTACTCGCTGGGCTTCCAGCCCGGCACGGTGTTCCGCGGGAATCTGATCCACCACATCCACCGCAGCCGCTTCGCCCACGGCGGCGCGCCGAACAACGGTTTCTTCGTCGACGAGGGCAGCAAGGGATTCCTGTTCGAGGCCAACACGGTCTACGCCACGTCGGGAGAGCCCGTGCGGTTCAACCAGTGCCAGCAGGGCTGGCACACCTGGAAGGACAACGCCTTCGGCAAGGCGGCCGCAAGTCAGAAGGGCAGGGTGGGGCAGGCCCTGGTCTGCGCCGTCGCCGGCGATGGCCTCGAGGTGCCCCACGCGGAGGCGCTGGAACCCGGGCCGTTGACGCTCTCCGCCTGGGTCTTCCTGGAGAAGTATCCCGAGGGCGAGGATGCGCGCCGCTGGGTCGTGAACAAGAACGGCAACGAGTGGGCACAGGGCCATTATGCGCTGATCGTCAGCGGCCGCGAGGCCGGCGCGTACCTGAACATCGGCGGCGGGCAGGCGAACTGCTTCGAGGCGATCGGCGCGTCCGGCTCGCTGACCCTGAAACGCTGGCACCACCTGGCGGCGACCTACGACGGCAAGGACCTCAAGGTGTATGCCGACGGCGTCCTCGTCGCAGGCAAGGCGGTGAACCGGAAGCGCGTGGCCGGCTCCGGGCCGCTGGTCATCGGCCGCCGCGCGGACGGCTTCGCCAACGCGCAGTTCGCGGGGCTGCTGGACGACGTCCGCGTCTACGGCCGCGCGCTGAGCGAGGCGGAGTTGAAGGCGATGGCGCAGGATCCGGCCCAGGCGCCCGCGGAGGGTCTGGCCGGGGCGTGGGGTTTCGATGCCGAACCGGACGGCGAGACGCCGGCCGCCAAGCTGGCCGCGCAGGCGGGTCTGGAGCCGCCCTACCGGGTCGACGAATGACTCTTACGACAGCAGCGGCGCCGCAACCACCTCGACCCGATCGTAATCCTTGAAGGTGTGCACGCAGCCCTTGGGGCCCAGGGGCGCATAGAACGCCGGGTCGGTGTCCTTGAAGACCACCACGACTTTTCGACCGTACGCGGCGGCCAGATGGGCCAGTCCCGTGTCGTTCGACAGCACGCCGTTGCAGGCTTGCAGCAGCGCGGCCACGCGACCGACCGGCGCAAGGCAGATCTTGGCGTTGGTAATGCTGTGCGCGACGCGCTGGCAAAGGGCAGCCTGATCCGGAGAACCCGCGACGATGATCTGGCCCTTCTCGGCCAGGAGTTTTCCCGCCCGGACGAAGCTGTCGGGACTCCATTCCTTGTCCTTGCTGCCGGCGCCGGGCACGAGAATGAAGAAGGGAGGGCCCTTGATGCCCACTTCGCGGGAAATCTGGTCGAGCGGACAGGTGGGCATCGGGGGACGCGGAATGGCGGGCGCGGAGGGCGCCTGGGCACCCATCAGCGGCCGGATGACCCGGAACGGTTCCTCGCTCTTGTGCTGACTGTGCTCCTCGAGGGCCACGACGTGCGAGTACATCCAGGACAGGTCGCCTCCGCCGAAGCCGATCGAACACCCCGCTCGCATCCAGAAACAGAGAAGGGCCGAGCAGCGACTGCCGGTCAGGTCGATCGCCAGATCGAAACCGCGGCTTCGGAATTGCTTGGCCCGATGGATCAGCGAAAACCAGCTGGACTTCTCGGGGTTGGCGTCGCCGCCGACCTCCGGCGCGCCCAGGATGCGGTCCGGCATCAACCAGCCGTTCCAGAGGTCCACGGCGGCGGGCCGGGTGATGGCGAACAGTTCGGCCCGCGGAAAGCGGCGTTGCAGGGCACCGACGGTCTGGGTGGCCCAGAACGTGTTCCTGAGGAAATGGCAGGCCACGATGGCGACGCGCCGGGCCTCCAGCTTCGACCAGTCGCGCGCCTGCCAGTACTCCTTGGCCGCCCCCGAACGGACGAGCGGCTTGCACAGGTTAAGCCCGATGGGTATCAGCTTGTCGATCGGCATCGAAGTCAACCCTTGGCTGTTGGAAGCCTTCTCCAAGAAACCGCGGCGTTTGTCAAGGCGGTCGCATCTCGGCCGTCGGGCGCGAATGTCCCTCGACCAGGAATCCGGCCAACGTGGGATCGTGCAGCGGCCGCGCCCCGCGGATCCGTCGCCGCTCGCGCAAGGCGTGCGGCAGGAGCCACAGGATCTCCAGCTTGGTCCATTGCAGCGCCCAGCCCAGCCCGGACCAGGGCCGGGCCAGCAGCGGGCGGATGCCGGTCAGCAGGAAGAGCGGCAGGCGCCGTGCCAGGAAACCCGCCGGGAGACTCTTGACCAGGCCCAGCACCAGGTTCCGGTACTGCCAGCACGCCGAACGGATCGGAATCCGGCTCGAGGTCGCCATGTGGCGATGCAGCGCGCGCGCGGAGGGAACCAGCATGCAGACGAAACCGGCGAGGTGCGCGCGCAAGGCCAAGTCGGTATC
>Ga0073932_1006475_pt1 | contig 11977 bp, 11 predicted proteins | sample DewCreD2012metaG_FD_76967 | JGI IMG/M metagenome (GOLD analysis project Ga0073932, IMG submission 76967) | Hot spring sediment bacterial and archeal communities from British Columbia, Canada, to study Microbial Dark Matter (Phase II) - Dewar... ... | reverse complement strand
GCATCCGCCTTCACTACTGTTATTGCTACTGTTATGTGTTGTTATTCAGTCTTCTTTTAGTCTTCGCCAGGGAAGCAGCGGTGCAAGAGGCATTCGATGTAAGGAATATATATATAACATAAGCTATTGTTATATATTGTTATATGTCGTCATCTCTTCAAGCAAATTCGATATCCAACATATGAACATATAACAATAATATTAGGTTCTATTTTCGCGGTATAATTAAATGCTCAATAATGGTATGAACAATAAGCCCATCGCTATTGAAATCGGATATATTAGCCCGCCTATTTCTGACTGGTCTACTACCTTCTATATGATCAATAATCAATATTATCGCGTATATACACTTGGCAGCGAAACTTTTACTCAACAAGTCACGAAAGCATCTGTGGCACATGAACTCTTGTGTGCCCCCCATGCTTGGGCCTTCTCTAACAATTGGACACTTGTTGAGTCGCTACTTTATTAGGTCGAATGTTTTGTGCCCCCCCCCTCTTGCTATTGTTATGTGTTACAATTCGATCAAAGGAGGCTGCAAACTGCATTGCGTTACTATGGTTATATGTTAGATCTGCAGTGTGATGTAAACTACTGCGTTACTATGGTTATATGTTAGATCTGCAGTAGCCGTGATGTAAACTACTATGGTTATATGTTAGATCTGCCCCAAATGTACCAACCGAACCAAATAACAGCATTGAATGAAAAAATATCTTTCCTGATTGGCTCAAAACGGTCAAAATATATATTGAACAGATGGACAAGCAGACTCACCTTATTTTTTACCAAATGTGCTAATGTTATATGTGTGTAATACGCACTCCTCTCAGCCACAGCAGCACACCCCGCCACCCATTGACCTGGCCCCTTACTAATAGCTCATGCAATATCATACTAACTAGATAATAATAGCTTATTCAGGGTAAGGGATGTAAGGAGATAACAACATATAATAACATGTAACAATAGCTAGTTGTAAACTACTGCGTTACTATGGTTATATGTTAGATCTGCAGTAGTCGTGATGTAAACTACTGCGGTAGTCGTGAGAAGATAACAACATATAATAACATGTAACAATAATTAGTTGGCTTAGGTTGATCTATTGTAATGCGACTGGCAGACAAATTAGGATAATGTAAATTCGCGGTAATGTAATAATATACTATGTTTATGGTAGTCGCCCCCTACTAGGGAGAACAACAAAGCTGGCAAGCCCCTGACTATCAGAAAACAGAATGGCCGTAGCCATTCTGTTTTCTTTTCTATTCTTTAGCTATTGTTATGTGTTCAATATCATACTAACGTAGGCCGCCATATACTCGGCATGATATAACAAATATATATGGAGGACTCAGTGATTTTCAACAGCGTCCACATACATATAACAATAGCTCTAACTATTAGTAGCTTAGCAGCCCTTAGTAGTCCTTAGTAGTCCTTAGTAGCCCTTAGTAGCCCTTAGTAGCCCTTAGTAGCCCTTAGTAGCCCTTAGTAGCCCCTTAGCAGCCCTTAGTAGTCCTTAGTAGCCCTTACTAGCCCCTTAGTAGCCCTTACTAGCCCCTTAGCAGCCCTTACTAGCCCCTTAGCAGCCCTTAGCAGCCCTTAGCCCCTTAGCAGCCCTTAGCCCCTTAGCAGCCCTTAGCCCCTTAGCCCCTTAGCCCCTTAGTAGCCCCTTAGCCCCTTAGTAGCCCCTTAGTAGCCCTTAGCCCCTTAGCCCCTTAGCCCCTTAGTAGCCCTTAGTAGCCCTTAGTAGCCCTTAGTAGCCCTTAGTAGCCCTTAGCCCCTTAGCCCCTTAGCCCCTTAGCAAATACTATTGTTATATGTTATGGCAACCAAAACTACCCCGACGAGTGCGACGAGCCTCGATGAAGGTAGCCTCAGTGATCATAACATGTAACAGTAGCAAATACTATTGTTATATATTATGACAACCAGAGACGACGGGAGGCGTCGCCACATATAACAATAAACCTCAGCCCCCAGTCTTAGCTACTGTTATATGTTTGATCCTTGGTAGGTAGAGTAGAAACAATGTAGTTTAGCATACCCCCCCCCCTCACCCCCCTCTGTTTATTTAGGTATCTTTTATTTTTTTATGGTATCCATATTATATACGCCTACACTGGTTTTTTAACTTACGTATAAAGAATGTGATTTATAAAGTACTTCTATATTTTCATAAATTAAGGTTTTAAGGGTTAAAAAGGTCAAATAGCAATTTAAAGAGGGATTGTTATTTTTTTAATAGTATAATAATATACCACCCCCCCTATGTATTTTGAGGTTAGTTTTTTTAGGGGATACCTTAGATAATCATAATAAATACAGTAGAAAATTTATGAAGATAATTCAAGTGGTAGGGGGGGGGGGGTGGAAGGAGTGATTACTCTTTCATTTTCAGGCATGGTAGGCCCATACCCCCTATACATATATACAAAAAGTGTAAAAAGGGGGATACCTTATATAATCATAGTTTGATGAGTGTGCATATAAATTGATACAACATTTACACTAATGATTATTATTAAAGGAATATATAATGAATTGGTTTAAGCGAGCACAGTTGTGGCATTTAAGGGGTCAACCTTCTGGTCCTCTTTGGGATTTATTAAATTCTTCTCAGACTCGTTCTGATATTGCGGCGTTAGTTCAAAAAGAGTATGATTCGTGGATTCAGGACGAGACGGGTTATGCTGAGGGGGTTGGTTACGGTGGGATTTGTAATTTAGTAGCGGAAGAAATTTGTCATTATTTGAATTGTAGGGGCATATTGTGCAAGACATATAGTGCTGAGGAGGATCACACAGCGGTTATAGCTGCTACCAAGGACGAGTGTTATGGTGTAGATGTTCATTGGTCGCATTATGAGGTTTGTAAGGGTTTATATTGTTATGAGAAGGTAAAGGATATTAAGATTACGGCAGAAGATGTTTCTATTTACCCTGAGTATCGTGATGCTTTGATGGACGCAGAGACTGGTGACATTTTATCAGAGTGGCAGGAAGAGGAAGAAGAGGAAGAGTAGTTTCGCAAACAAATAAATTTAGCTATTAGTCGATAGTATTTTAATGAAATATAGTATAATTATACCTACCTACAATAAATATTTACATTTACAAGAGTGTTGTGATAGTTTAATAGTTCATGGTTTATCTGGTTGTGAGGTTATAATAGTATCTAGTGGCAGTAAAGATAAGGCATGTGAATATGAGACTAAGGATTTATTTTTGAATCCTCTATTGATTTGTTGATAGTCGTTTCTGGGTACTTGGCTCATATCTATAATAGCTACATATTTTCTATTTCCATAATTACTCCAGGCTTTAAGGGTAGAGGTTATCATTAATTTCCTGTATTCACTGATCCATTTGCGATGGAGGACATATTTCTTGGGTTTTTAGTGGGATCTATTGTAAAATTAGGATCATCTGTTCAGTGGTAATACAGTCCGTGTTTCACTGGATGGGGGTAATTTTTCGGGAATCTTCAAATGATGGAGCTTTTTTTGGCTTCTGCTGCAAGTCCTTGTAAATACCAAGAAATTTATTTTGTACGATTTTATATCAGTTTATATAAGTCTTTTTATTATTATTTTGCATATTATATTAGGATTATTACACATTTTATGATGTTTTGTTTATTAGTTATTTATATTAGGATTAGTTTTATTTTATGTGATTATAAGTTTTTTGAGGCATAAAAATTTCAGTTTTGTCCTCCTCCTTCGTATGAATTATAATAATATATTCCATTGCCTTGCAATATAGGCAATGTTGGTGCTTGTGGGCTTAATCCTTGTTTATAAAGAATGGTGGGATTAGAACTGGCACCAGAAACAGCGAATTTGACATTACGAAATGTGCAGTTATCAAAGATAGCGCCGCTTGAAGATGTAATATATAATGTTCCATTAAAATATAATTAGTGAATGTACAACCTGTAGCATTGACACTAACCAGTGTTATTAGGGTAGCTTCTAGGGATTGAGTAAGCTGTTGTTATATTTACAGTTGTAAAAGCACTGGTAATAAAATATTCATAATTAGGATTTATTATGCTAAAACTATTATTTATATTTAATAAAGCACTATAATAATTTATTGTTGTATATCTGTAATTGACAGTTATATTATTTAAGTCCCAACTAGCTATAGTTATAAACGAGTCATTGAGGTAAAGTATAGCCAAAATAAGGGTTATTGGTAATTCCTAATGGATGAGCGACTACAGTATCTCTCCGGCCTGGTGTAATTATTTATGATAGTTGGGTCGTCGCTATTTGTTCCATGCCAATAGTATATAGCCATAATTTTCCTTTATGCTGCTGGTGCTGCTGTTATATGATATAGTTCTTCTGATCCGATACGCACAATTGAATATAATTCAAAAATATTATTGCTAGACCAATTTAAAATTCCACTTGAATTTGGGATTGATAGTATGCTGCCTTTTTTAAAAGTTACATTGGCTATGGATACACTAGATAATATTGATAATGTGTTATAAAACAAGCCTGCATTAATAGATGTAGATTCAGCTTCAACAAGGTCAAGAAAAGATGGTGAGCCGCTGACACTTGTTTCTGACAACGATACATATTTATAAAAATTTCCGCCATTTATTATTGGTGTATAGGAGTTTGTTTTAGAAACATACACATTATTATAAAATACTCCGCCACCAATTAAGCCATAGTTATATACAGTGTTGAAAAACACACCGTCGCTTATCATTGAATAAACTGGATTATTACTAACTACTGTTACCGTTCCGTAAAAATTTCCCCCATATATTTCTCCTCCGTAGGTATTTACATCAAGGTATACATCACCGTGTATATTAGATCCACCAAAATAGAATACGCCAGACCAATCAGCATAAGATGTGCCTATTTCTAATGCATTGCTTTCATAGCTAGATGATAAAAATACTATATCCCCAGATCCAGGAGGCGATGGTGGTGAATCATTGTCTCCATTTGTTATTGAATAATTTGAAGTATCTTCTACATCTAAAGTATAATTACCGCCATGCCAGTAAAAAGTTGCCATATATGATTATATTATACTATATTATATATACTATATCCTTTTAAATAAAAGAATTATTTTCCGAGGGTTTTATTAGGGTTATTTCACAGTGCTTTAGCGTTTTCGGTTTTATTGGGTAGTTGGTATGATAGTTTTACTGTTATTTGTTCAGTGAGTTGGTACATAGCCGATGTTATTCCTAATCTTTGGTGTTTTGGATCTACGTAAGCATTAGAGGCATACATTTCTTTGTTATTTTTCGTATCTTTTTCATTAAAGGTTGCTTTTCCTACGATTGCGGACTCATATGTTGTGTAGATATTTTTATACGATCTATATTAAAAATATAGCCTATTTTTCCAACTGATTAATATTATATTTTGTTGCATAAATATCTAGTTGGTTTGACTTTTGATTAGGTGTAGTAGTAGGTTTAGTGGTTTTAGGTATTTGTTTGGTTTTTCTTTTTAGTTTAAGTTTATAGGGTGGGTAGTTTGTTTGTTGTGGTGATGAGACAGGGGATATTTTAGAGGTGAATTTATACCAGTTCATAATTATATAATACTGTTTTTATTAAGTAAATCCTTTTATGAAGATATTTACAAAGTAAGTGTGGGGTGTTGAGGGGGGGGTGGTTTAAGGATTGTTATTTATTCGATAACATCTGTATCAGTAGTTGTTTTGGATGATATTTGGTTTATGAATATGTGTTTTAGTGATATAGTGAGAACCATTGGTATGAAGCAATTGAGTAATCGAATAGAAGGCATAAAAGTTAAAAAGTTTAATAATTTATTATGATAATTAAGTATTCGCATTTATATGATCAGGTATTAGAGATTGTTCAGGTATTTTTAGCATTAAAGGAAATGCTAATCAAAAGGATAGATTCACAATATATTTCCATTACAAATAAATTAAATAATTCAGGCAATTATAGTAGTGAAAATCCTTTACAAAGAATAGAAAGTGAGAAGCGTAGGAAATTAGATTTGTCATTGCAGTCAAAGTTAAAAGCTCTTAAAGAAAAGCTTGAAAAGGGTTTTAATATTAATGATCGACTATTAGTTGATACAAATCTTAAAAAGATACAAGAATTTCAGAAACATATTTTTGATTTTTATAAATTATGTGAAGCATACGGTCTTAAAGATCATCGGGTTAATTATTTATTACGATTATCGAATGGTTTAGATTATTTATGGTCATACGATTTTAAGGATAGTTTTGATATTATTAGCACAACTATTGATCGTCATCCTAATGATGTGCAGGTTTCTCCTAATACTATTAGATGTTCATCTGTTGAGATTATGCCTGACAATTATGTTCGTTGTATTTTTCCGTTTAAATTAGACATTTCATCTTTAGGATATCGCAGTGGTTTAAAATTAAATGATAATGATTTTCGTATTCAAATTGCTGAATCAGCACATTGGAAGCCGGTATTATATACTGTAATATATGTAAAGGGAGAGAAGGGTATTTTTAGGCGATTTATTAATTATGTAGCCAATTATTTTCGGCATTACGATAGTTTATTGACGGTGTTGAAAAAATTAACTGGGAATGAAGATAGTATTCAAGAGAAGACGTTGGTATGTAAAATAGATCAGCATAGTGGGGGGAAACAGTTTTTAACTATCAGTAATTTTCGTAGTCATGATTTTGGTTATATTATTAAAGATTTGAGTGATTTAATTGCCCAATATGATAGCAATTTATATAAGTATATTAAAGTAGGTGATAATATTATTTCTATAGAGAAACCTATTTATAATTATCAATTAACTAATACTGAGGAAGCACAGTTAAGAGATAACGAGGATGCCAAGAATAAATTAAGGAAGAAGAAGTATTTAAGTTTTTATGGTAATTTTGCTCGTTTGTTATATTCATTTGCGCGGAAATTAAATCAATCATTTAAATATGTTAAAAACGATGGCATTGGTTTAATGGAGAGTATAAAGGACTTTATATTATTAAGCGAGTCTGAGGTATCAGAGAAGGCTGGTAATTTAGTTTTATCACCTATTGTTGTTGCTGATAAGATTGCTTCTAATTCCATAGAGCCAGTATTAGCTGAACGTTATAAGGATAAGGAGTTAAGTGAAGTTTTAGTAGAGGTGTCGTCTGGTTCTGAAAAATTTGATCCACATTTGCCATACGGTTCTGACAATTGGTTGGGGGCGTTTAACAAATCAGGTATATCTAGTGAAAATCAACGTAAAATTCATCAAGAGGGGATTCAATTTTTAATATCTAAGCAGTCTACTATTTTAGCAGATGAACCTGGCATGGGTAAAACGTCTCAGGCTATTTTAGCTGCTGAGTTAACTCGTGAATCTCATCAGAAGATTTTAGTAATTACTCCAAATTCTTTGGTAGATTCGAATTGGGCAGGTGATTTAGCTAATGGTCCGCAGAAGTTTTTAGGTCATAATCGTGATCAGATATGTATAGTTATGAATAAGGATGATTTACAGTCTAGCATGGCGGATTCTAATATTATATGGATAGTAGTGCCTGAGAGTCGGTTTAATCAGCCTCAGTTATCCAAAGTATTAAAAAGATTTGGCGATAGGGGTCAATTTTCAACAGTTATTATAGATGAGATTCAGCAGTATAAAAATATAAATTCTGCTTTGTATAAAAATATTGAGTCTTCTATTTCGCGGAATATAGTAAGACGTATTGGTTTATCAGGCACTCCGTCTGACAACGTTCCTTCGGACATATATGCTCAGTTGCGTTTAATTCTACATCCATTAGCTGTATATGAGAAGAAGAGTGCCGGTATTTCCAAGCAAGATTCAGATGCTTTTATTCAACAGTTTTTAGGTGGTCAGGAGTTATCGAACATTGTTTCTTATTCTAAAAACCATGATTTAAATGAAGAATATTATAATCGTTGTTATAATTCATTAAAATGGGTAAGCGAATTAAGCGAAAAAGATAAAGAAAATATATTAAAACTATATTCCAGTACATTTTTAAGGCGTAACAAGTCTGAAATTAGGGATATTCCGTTAATAACTAAACAATTTGATGCTAAGGAAATTGATGATGGTCAAGGGAATATTAGCGGTGCGGATTGGAAACAGAAAATTCGTCGTCGCAATGCTGATATGAAGGCAGCATATACGGTTAAACAGGCAGTTGCATTATTGAATGCCGATCCTAATCGTCAAATATTTATAGCTAGTTTTTTTATAGATACAGTTGAAAAAATTGCGAATGAGATTAATAACAATGTTGCATTATTGCCTGAATTACGTGGTAAGACTATTGCGTATGGTATTACTTCGAAAATATCTGAAAACAACAGGTCATTAATTGTAAATCGATTTAAAGCCAAAAACAGTGATATTCGTGTATTAGTTTACACTTTAGATACTGGTGCGGTTGGTTTAAATTTTAGCAATTGTGACTGTGCGATTATTAATGATTTGAGTGATAATCCTTCTGTAAATATACAAGCTCAGTACCGTGTACATCGTTTAGATAGTGAGAAGCCTGTTACCATATATTATCCTAGAATAATTGGTAATAGTCAAGCAGCTATATACGATAATTTTTGCTATAAACGTATTCAGATTAAGCAAAAAATAAATGAAGAGATTAACAAGATTATTTCTCAAACCCAAAGAGCTAGTTTTATAAATCCTAATGATGTGAATACATTTGTTTGTGCTATGGTTGAAGGGATAGTGTCGGAGGCTGATTTAGATGAATATATAGAGTTATTTATTCTTGATAACATTGAGAGATTAAAAGAGGGTCAACCATTATATAATGAAGAAAAATTTAAGCAGTATAAGTTTGTTAATATATTGTCTAAAAACTGGAATTATGGTATTAATTTGTTAGAAGATTATTTCAAATATAAATTAGGTATTAGTAGCAGCAATGTTTATGACACATTATTAAATGTAGAATACGATTCTTTTATGGACATTAGTGAAGAGATAAGGGATATTATTTATGCATGTTATAATTTTACGGTTTCGTCTTCGCCTTTTATTAATTTAAAGATGCCGCAAAGAGAAGTAGAGGTAATATTAGAGAATCAAGCCCAAGCATATTTAAAACAAAAATTTAATAATATTATTAAAAGCAAGATTAGGTATATTATTTGGAATAAACACGAAGATAAAAATGACATTTCTATTATGGATGTGGATATTAGATCAGCAAATGATCGTGCATCTATATATAAAGAATTGTTGGAGAAAGATAATATGCTTGTTAAAATGTGTCAAAAATATTGCAGCGAATTTATGCAAGATTATTTTTCGATAACTAAAGCTGCGAATTGGTATCGCTACTTAAAGATTATTCAAAGTACATTATTGTAAAAAAGACTCTTTAAATGTTAGTGACTGTGCATATTGTTACTGCTCAAGGTTTAAAGGGAAAAGACCGGAATTTTACTCTTAATGGTGATGGGATGCTAAACAAGTAAATTTATAGCAATTCATAATGATATAATATTTAAATTATGATTTTAATCTTTTATGAAGATATTTAAAAAGTAAGCGAAAAAAAAAATTAAACGGGGAAAATGCTAATACGATAAAAACATATCATCTATATTTAATTTATAAATAGTGCGTGTAATCGTGTTTTACACGGTAATGAGTATGTGGATTGCTATTTAAATAACATTAGTTTTTTATTACCCCACCCCACCCTATGGGGTGGGGGTATAATTAGGGACGTTAGGTTTTATAGGGAATACCTTATATAGGGCAAAAACTATTCGTCTAGGAACAGGTCATTACTATTGTTGTTAGTATTGTTACCGGAACATATTATATATACAGTCATTGATTTCATCGATAGTGGTAAATTTGTTTTGTTTAACGATGGATTTTATACGACTTAAATGATTTTCGAAGTAACTATCTAAACATCTTTTATAAAACATAGGATAATTGAATTCGAAGTTATATTTTTTAGCATAGAAGGCGGTTTTAGCTGCTGCGAATCGATCTGCGGTATTTTCGACCTTTTTTAGGAATTGGGCATTTTCTTTTATTTTACTTTGATCATCGGTATAGAGATGTAATACAAAATCCCGGCCATACTTTCTATACTGGTACAGGTGAGCCAGTTCATGGAAGATTGTAGCAATCAAATAAGAGGGTGAACTATTAAGAATACGAGTTGAGAATATTAGTTGACCATCTCGTGCCATTCCTTGTAATGATATATTTTCGAAGGATATATTGGCATTAAATTGGTCGATTTCTGTTTTTATATCTTGGTAGAATTGTTTTGCTACATTTTTTGGAAAATGTTTTAATAAGGCATGGTATATATTTATTATTTGTGCCTCTTTGAATAATTTAGAATATATATATATCATTACATGTACTCTTTTTTTATAAGTATTTTTATTATAAATAGTCACTTAATCCTTTTATTTTTTATAAGGTTAATATTATATTTTATAGAAAAAACAAACATGCAATGGTATAAAGTGTTAAAACAATCACAACAAAGAGATTCGCAGTTGTTTTTAAAGCTATTAAAAACTACAGTTGATCAATTGCTTCAAGAGGGCAAATTGATGTCTGAAGTTCAGATAGAAAAGCTTTTAGAAAAGGGTATACCTAGGACAGTAGCGATTTTAAAACCAATGATAAATAAACTTATCAGGAATAAGGGGGTAATGAATGTTTCTGAAAAAATTGTCGCTATAAATGCAGAATGGTCTTATCAATTTGCAAAGGCTTTAGGGTTTAAAAATATTCCTAATTCTATTGTTCAAAGGATTGCTACAAATGCAGGATGGTCTTATTGTTTTGCAAAAGATTTAGGGTTTAAAAATGTTCCTAAGATAATTATGGATAAGGTTAAAAACACACATGCAATGGTATAAAGTATTAAAACAGTCACAACAAAGAGATTCGCAGTTGTTTTTAAAACTATTAAAAACTACAGTTGATCAATTGTTTCAAGAGGACAAATTGATGTCTGAAGTTCATATAGAAAAGCTTTTAGAAAAGGGTATACCTGGGACAGTAGAGATTTTAAAACCAATGATAAACAGGCTTGTCCAAACTAAAGGGGTAATGAATGTTTCTGAAAAAATTGTCGCTACAGATACAAGATGGTCTTATGAATTTGCCAGAGGCTTAGGGTTCCAAAATGTGCCTGATTCTATTATAGAAGTGATTGCTACAGATGCATATTGGTCTTATTGTTTTGCTAAAGGTTTAGGTTTTAAAAATGTTCCTAATTCTATTGTTCAAGGGATTGCTACAAATGCAGAATGGTCTTATCAATTTGCTAAAGGTTTAGGGTTCAAAAATGTTCCTAATTCTATTGTTCAAGGGATTGCTACAAGTGCAGGGGAGGCTTATTATTTTGCTAGAGATTTAGGTTTTAAAGATGTGCCTAATTCTATTGTTCAAGGGATTGCTACAGAAGATGCTTATTGGTCTTATGAATTTGCAAAAGATTTAGGGTTCAAAAATGTTCCTGATTCTATTGTTCAAAGGATTGCTACAGATGCATATTGGTCTTATAAATTTGCTGAAGGTTTAGGTTTTAAAAATGTTCCTAATTCTATTGTTCAAGGGATTGCCACAGATGCAGGATGGTCTTATTATTTTGCTAGAGATTTAGGGTTCAAAAATGTTCCTGATTTTATTGTTCAAAGGATTGCTACAGATGCATATCGGTCTTATCAATTTGCAAAGGCTTTAGGTTTTAAAAATGTTCCTGATTTTATTGTTCAAAGGATTGCCACAAGTGCAGAATGGTCTTATTGTTTTGCTAGAGATTTAGGAGTTAAAGATATTCCTAAGATAATTATAGAAGGGGTTGCTAAAAGTGCATATTGGTCTTATTGTTTTGCTAAAGGTTTAGGTTTTAAAAATGTTCCTAATTCTATTGTTCAAGGGATTGCTACAAATGCAGAATGGTCT
>Ga0073932_1006474_pt1 | contig 11977 bp, 7 predicted proteins | sample DewCreD2012metaG_FD_76967 | JGI IMG/M metagenome (GOLD analysis project Ga0073932, IMG submission 76967) | Hot spring sediment bacterial and archeal communities from British Columbia, Canada, to study Microbial Dark Matter (Phase II) - Dewar... ... | reverse complement strand
GCCGCCGCCGCCGCCGCCACCGCCGCCACCGCCACCGCCACCGCCACCGCCACCGACCGGGCAGGCCAGCGGATCACTCCAGTTCTACGAAAACATGCCGCGGGCGGACGACTACGCGCGCATCACCGATCTGCCGGTGTCATTTGGGGTCGGTGAGTTCACGTTCGAAATGTGGGTGCGGCTGGACGCTTCTTTGCCGGTTGGGCCGGCGGGCGGTACGAGCACGCGCAACTGGAGCTCCGCCGATCCGGCTCCATACAGTTCGCCGCAGTGGTGGTACGCGGGCAATTTTCTCGTTGACGGACACAACAACGCTGACTTCTCCAGCGGCACGTTCTCGTTCCAGGTCATTGGCGGGGGCCGTATCCGCTGGTTGTTCGGCGACGGTTCGGCAGTGACGGGCGGCGTGCTTGCCGTTCAGGCTGTACCGTCGTCTTCGACCGCTTCACTGCTCGATGGGCAATGGCACCACATCGCTGCGGTCCGTCGCTGGCAAGGCAGTACCGAAGCGCGGCTCGAGCTATGGATCGACGGCCAATTGATCGCCACGGAAACGTCGTCGCGCAGGACGAACATGAGCACGTGGTGGGCTACGTGGAGCGCGTTTCCGTCCGATCAGCCAGGTTGGTTGATCGGGGCCGAGAAGTTCTCGGCGAACGGAGGCGCGTACTGGGACGATTACAAGGGTGGCATCACCGAGGTGCGGTTCTTCGACCGAGCGCGCACGCCCGGCGACTTGCAGTTGAACTGGCGTCAGCGCCCAGCTCCGGGCACCCCTGGCTTGGTCGGCTCCTTTCGTATGGTCCAGCCGTCGAATTCGCTCACCTGCGACGACGTGCTCGCGTCGCGGTGCTTCCGCGTCTTCCCGCAGAGCCAGCCGATCTGGTCGCCGGTCAATCCGCTAGGCCAGTAGCGCCACGCCCCGCTTTGGCATGCCGCGACGGACGACGATCGCGCTTCGGCTCGGCACTGCTTAACGGTCGGTTTCCAGCAGCCGAATCACGAGTTCGATGAGCTGCGGATGCCTTGGAAGGTCGTCGTGCGCGACGCCGGTCGGCCACAGGAAATTTCCGGGCGACGACTCACGAACGCCCGTGGCGGGCAGGCCATGGATCGTGCGACCGCCCGCGCCGTCCAGCAGCGCGCTGGATGCCGGCCGAATCCACTCGTCGGGGTCGATACGGATCGTCCAGTAGTAGACGCCCGCCGCATCGGTGGGCGCCACTGGCGGCCGGTCGGTCGAGTCCCGCCCGAACCCGTACGGCGTCTCGTCGACGCGATTGTCGGTGGAGCCGTTCAGTGTCACCTGGATCGCGCTCTGCGCCGACGTTGAGGCAAATGCCGGACACATCTCTCGATTGCCGTCGCCTGCGTGCCCGCACAGCGCGTCGGTGCCATGATTGGCGGGGGCAATGCCAACCCAGTTGCGGACGGTCGTGGCGTCGATGCGCGCGATGTACCAGCGCGAACTGACTGCGCCCATGCTGTGGGACACGATGTCGACCTTGCGCGGCGGCCGACATCCCGCGGCCTCGGCGCGTCGCCCCACGACCGAGAGCAGCTCGCGAACGGCCGGCTGAATGAAGCGCTCCGCCGCCCGCGCGTTGGCGCCATCGGCAGGGGTGAGCCGGACTGCGTGAAGCTGATGCGCGGCATACCCACGCTCGCGGAACGCCGCGATCATCTCGCGCCATGAGTCCGGCGACAGGCCGGAACCGTGCACGAAAACGACCGGCCGTCGTTGGAACTCCCGGCAATTCGGCGTCTGCGCAGTGCACGCAGATGCCATGAAAAGTGTCGCCAGCGATAGGAGCGCTGCGCAGTGCGCCATGCGCGGGCGTGCCCACGGCTCGGCGCGGGCATGCCTACACGCCACCGTCAACTCAGGCCAGTGAGGAAGTCTCAATTACTCCTCCGTGCGCGCCACGAAGACGCGATATTGCGCTCGCTCCAGTGCGTCGGGCGCGAGAGCGGAGCGCTGGCTGCGCCGGGCCGCAAGTCCTGTGCCGTCGCTGTGGTGCCGGCCGCGTCAGCCCTGACCCTCTCGGTTTGACCTGGTCCACGCTTCCAGCGTCAATGCCTGCCTGCACAGGCGATGGGCGCGGCCGCTTCGGCGCGCCGTTCGGTCAAAGTGTGCCAAAAACCGGCTGCTAAGCGGCGGCTGCTGCGAAGCGGTCGCCGCATGCGAAGGGCCGCTTTCCGAGACCTTCCATGCCGCTTGTCGCCCGGCGGCTGCCGGCCCGCGCATCCGGACTGTCGCGTTGTTGCTTCCTCCCAAAGAAGCGGTAGCGACTAACAAGGAATTGGGATAGATTCTGCGGCCCTTGCAGCGTCGGTACGCACACACGCAAACGCGTGACCTCGCTCAGGACGATTCCGCACGCGGTGCGCCGAAGAAGTCGCTGGAGGGATGCCGTTCGGTCCGATAGCGTGTGGTGATGGACTGGATCGTCTGTGATTTCACGCCGCGGTCATGGGCGACCAGGACGATGCTCAACGGCCAAGCAGACCCCGAGGAGGGCCGGGCGCCGGAGCGCACGGGCCGTTTCGGCGCACGGCGATAGACCAACAGCGCGACCGGAGAGGGCATGGTTCGAGTCTTCCGCCATCACATTCCAGTCGGGACGATCGTCCAGTTGTTCACCGATGCGGGGATCTTCCTCGGTTCGGTGCTCCTTGCGGCGTACGTGCAGCTTGCGCCGTACGGCGCGTCGGCCTTGGCGGTGTGGGAGGCGAGCGTCGTCTTCGCGTTGCTCATGCTGGCGATCAACTCCGCCTTCGGTTTGTATCGACGTGACGAAGCTGCGACCTTCGCGGCTGTGGTCGGTCGGCTGCTGTTGGCTTTGGCGGTTGGTTCGCCGCTGGCCTACCTGCTCTTCCATGCACTGCCGGCGGGCCAAAGTGCCCAGATCGTTCTCGGGTACGCGCTGTTGTACGCCGCTTGCGGCCAGATTCTGCTGCGCCATGTGATGTTTACGGCCCGCAGCACGGGATTCGGCGCGCGCCGCGTGTTGATCGTCGGGACGGGGGCCGAAGCCAAGACGGTGGAGGAATCGCTCAGGACCCTTGGCTATCCGCGTTACGTTGTGGTCGGCTTCTTCCAGGTGGGCTCCGCAGATGGCACCGGCGTGTCTTCGCCCCACCGCGTGTACGCGCGGGGGACCGATCTCATGAAGTTGATCCAGCGCTTGCGAGTGCAGGAGGTGATCGTCGCCGTTCGCGAGCAGCGCGGCGGCGTACTCCCGCTTCGCGAACTGCTGGAGTGCCGGATCAGCGGCGTCCCCGTGACCGATCTGGCGGGCTTCTACGAACGCGTGCGCGGCGAGGTCCCGATCGAATCGTTGAAGGCGAGTTGGCTCATCTACGGTCAGGGGTTCGCGCAGGACGGCGCGCGGACGGTCATCAAGCGCGCGTTCGACATTGTCGTCTCGACGGCGTTGCTGATCCTGACACTGCCCGTGATGCTGCTGACGTCGGTGGCGATCTTTCTGGAGAGCGGTCTGCCGATCATCTACCGGCAGGAACGCGTCGGACGCGGCGGTCGACCGTTCACGTGCCTGAAGTTCCGAAGCATGCGCAACGACGCGGAGAAAGACGGTGTGGCGCGCTGGGCCGCTGCGGGCGATTCGCGCATCACGCGAGTGGGGCGGATCATTCGCAAGATGCGCATCGACGAGTTGCCTCAGCTGATCAATGTCTTGCGTGGAGACATGAGCCTGGTCGGGCCGCGTCCGGAACGTCCCTGTTTCGTCAATGAGCTGAAGGAACAAATTCGCTTCTACGACATTCGACACAGCGTCAAGCCCGGGCTGACCGGCTGGGCGCAGGTTCGCTACTGCTACGGTGCATCGGTCGAAGACGCCAGCAGAAAGCTCGAGTACGATCTGTACTACGTCAAGAACCACTCGCTGTTTCTCGACTTCTTGATTCTCGTCGAGACCGTCCGGGTCATCCTGTTCCGCGAGGGGGCTCACTAGGAGCGAGTCTGCAGTTGGCCGGCACCCGCTGGTCGAGCGCGCATGCGCTGCCGCTGGCCCGGCAGAATCGCTCCCTGAACCCATGCGCCGCGACCTGTTGCTTTGAACCCCGCTCTGGACCCCGATTGGTCGACCCATCCAGCCGTCTGGTCCTACGGGCTTGCGGCGCTCGCCTTCGGTGCGTTCTCGATTCAGCTCATCCTCGGACGGCGGGGATCGGGCGTTGGCGGATTGCTTCTTGCGGCGGCCCTCTCGCAGGCTGTTTGGGCGGCTGCATCGCTCGTCTACGCCACGTCGGGCGACGGGTTCGCATGGGGCATGGCGCGCCTCTTCGACGGCCTGCGCTACGCAGCGTTGCTGGCCTTTCTCGCACTGATTCGCACTGCCGGCTCGAACGGCGACAGCGCTGCCGTCGGCACCGGACGCAAGCGTCGCACGCAGGCCGCACTGCTGTCGTCCGTCGCCATCGCGGTTCATCTGTTCGAGCGACCGCCAAGTACCGGATCGACTGGAGGCGAATCGCTCGTCGCGTTTCTTCTGCTCGGTGTGTGCGTGGTGGGGCTCGTGCTGGTCGAACAGGTCTATCGCGGCACGCCGGAGGCGCAACGCTGGAACGTGCGCCCGCTGGGCGTGGCGCTGGCCGCAGTGTTCGGCTACGACTTCGTGATGTACTCGGACGCGGCGCTGTTCCGCGAGGTGGACGCGAACCTGTGGGCGGTCCGTGGTGTGGCGCATGCACTCGTGATCCCCGTGCTCGGCATCGCTGTCGCGCGCAACAAGGACTGGCGCTTCGACGTGGCGGTGTCGCGCGGCGTGGTCGCCGGGTCGACGGCGCTGGTCGCAGCCGGCGGCTACCTGCTGGCGATCGCGGTCATCGGCTACTACGTGCATCACTTCGGCGGCAGCTGGGGCAAGGCGTTGCTGACGGTCGTGCTGTTTGCCGGGCTGCTCGTCTTCGTGCTCGTCTCGCTCTCCGGGACGTTTCGCGCCAAACTGCGCGTGTTCATCGCCAAGCACTTCTTCCCTTATCGCTACGACTACCGGGAGGAATGGCTGTCCTTCACGCGGACGCTGTCGAGCCCAGGTACCTCCGGCTCGTTGCGTGAACGCAGCATCCGGGCGCTGGCGAACCTGGTCGAGAGCACGGGCGGAGCGCTGTGGATGAACGACGGCAGCGGTGCCTACGCGCAGGTCGCGCGGGTCAATCTGCCGGCAAGCGATCACACGCTGCCGGCGTCCGACTGGCTGCCGTCGTTCCTGGTCTCGACGGGATGGGTGATCGATCTGCACGACCTGCGCCAGGATCCGGCCAAGTACAAGGTCGATCGCCTGCCGGCGTGGCTGCTGCAGTTTCCGTCCGCGTGGCTCGTCGTGCCGCTGTTCGACGGCGAAGAACTGCTCGGATTCGTTCTCCTGGCCAATCCCAGGGTCAAGTTCGAGCTGAACTGGGAAGTGCTCGACCTGCTGAAGACGGCGGGGCGACAGGTCGCCGGCTTCCTCGCGCACGAACGCGCAACCGAGGCGCTGCTCGAGGCGAGGAAGTTCGATGCGTTCAACCGGATGTCGGCTTTCGTCGTGCATGACTTGAAAAACCTCGTCGCCCAGCTTCGGCTTCTGCTGCGCAACGCCGAACGCCACCGCGCAAACCCCGAGTTCCAACGCGACATGCTCGCGACGGTCGAGCACGCCGTCGGGCGGATGAACCATCTGATGCAGCAATTGCGTTCGGGTGTCGAGCCCGTCGAGCGCCCCGGCCCAGTCGAACTCGACATCGTCACCGACCATCTGCGGCGGCGGTTCAGGGCCGTCGGGCAGGGGCTGTCGTTCGACGTGGAGCCGGGCATCGTCGTTCTTGGCCACGAGGATCGGCTGGAACGCGTCGTCGGTCATGTCGTTCAGAACGCGGTCGACGCCTCGGGCGATAATCCGCGCGTTCGCGTGCGGGTCCATCGTGAGGGCACAGAGGCCGTCGTCGAGGTCACCGACCAAGGCGTCGGCATGAGCGCGGAGTTCGTGCGCGAGCGCCTGTTCAAACCGTTTCAATCGACCAAGCACACCGGAATGGGCATCGGGGCCTACGAGAGCCAGCAGTACGTCGCGAGCATCGGCGGCCGCATCGAGGTCGATACGGCGCCCGGCGCCGGGACGACCGTGCGGGTGTTTCTTCCGCTGGTCGCTGCGCGCAGCGCCGCCACCGCCGAGGGCGCCGCGTGAACGCCGTGCGCAAGCCGTTGCTGATCGTCGAGGACGACCCGGCCCTGCAGACGCAGATGAAGTGGGCTTTCGATGCCTACGACGTCGCAGTGGCGTCGGACCGCGAATCCGCGCTTGCGCAGGCGCGGCGGCTCGAACCTGCGGTCATCACACTCGATCTGGGCCTTCCGCCATTGCCGGATGAGCCGGCCGAGGGATTGGCCACGCTGCAGCAGATCCTGGGGCTGCTGCCCGACGCCAAGGTGATCGTGCTGACCGGCCAGAACGATCGCGCCAACGCGCTGCAGGCGATCGCGCTCGGCGCCTACGACTTTTACGCCAAACCGTTCGAGCCCGAGATGCTGGGCCTGATGATCGAGCGGGCGTTCCGGCTGCACGAACTGCAGGAGGAGAACCGCCGGCTGCAATCGACGCAGCAGGCCGCCGCACTCGGCGGCATCCTGACGCGCGATCCGGAAATGCTGAAGACCTGCCGCATGATCGAGAAGGTCGCGCCGACGAGCGCGACCGTACTCATCCTCGGCGATTCGGGAACGGGCAAGGAGCTTTTCGCGCGCGGTCTCCACGAACTGTCTCCGCGGCAGGGGCAGCGCTTCGTGGCGATCAACTGTGCGGCGATTCCGGAGACGCTGCTCGAAAGCGAGCTGTTCGGGTTCGAAAAAGGCGCCTTCACCGGTGCGGTCAAGCAAACGCCCGGCAAGATCGAGACCGCGCATCGCGGCACGCTGTTTCTCGACGAAATCGGCGATTTGCCGATCGCTTTGCAGGCCAAGCTGCTGCGCTTCCTGCAGGAGCGTTCGATCGAACGGCTCGGCGGCCGCGAAGAGATTGCCGTCGACGTGCGTGTCGTGTGCGCCACGCACCAGAATCTCAAGGCACTGATCGCCGAAGGAAAGTTCCGCGAAGACTTGTTCTACCGGCTCGCCGAGATCGTCATCAATGTGCCGCCGCTGCGACAGCGCAAGGGCGATGCCGCTTTGCTCGCCCATGCGTTCGTGCAGCGCTACGCCGCCGAGCACAAGCGCGGTTCGATGAAACTCGCGCCGGACGCGATCGAGGCGATCGAGCGGCACGACTGGCCCGGCAACGTGCGCGAGCTCGAGAACGTGATCAAGCGCGCCGTGATCATGGCCGACGGATCTTCGATCCGCGCCGCGGATCTGGACATCGAAGTCAAGGGCGAGGCCGACGATCTGAACCTGCGCGCCGTGCGCGACGACGCCGAGCGCGGCGCCGTGCTGCGCGCGCTTGCGCGCGTCGACGGCAATCTGAGCAAGGCGGCCGAGCTGCTGGGCATCAGCCGGCCGACGCTGTACGACCTGCTGCATCGGTTCGGTCTGAAATGAACGGGCTGCGAAATCTCCTCGATCTTCGGTCAACCGAAATCTCCCCAGGCCTCTCTTTGCAAAGGGAGGGAGGCGAGCGGCCCCGTTCTGGAACGGGGGCGGCGCGCGCTGCGCGCGGGCGACTTTCGGCTGACGCCGGGGGTGATCACGGTCCCTTCGCTTCGCTGTACACGAGTTTCATGCGCACATTGACGCTGCTGTTGGCGGCGTTGACGCTTGCGGCCTGTCTCAAGGACAGCCCCGAGAAGCTCGTCGCGTCGGCCAAGGACTATCTCGCGCGCGGCGAATACAACGCCGCGGTGATTCAACTGAAGAACGCATTGCAGGAGGCGCCGACCCACGGTGAGGCCCGTCTGCTGCTCGGCCGCGCGCTGCTGGAGACGCGCGATCCCGTGTCTGCGGAAAAGGAACTGCGGCGCGCGCTGGAATACAAGCAGTCACCGCAGGCCGTGCTGCCGCTGCTGGCGCGCGCGCTGATCGAGCAGGGCGAGGCCGCGAAGCTCGTGCAGGAGTTCGCCTCGCATCGACTGGACGACGTCGATGCCGACGCGTCGTTCCGCGCACGCCTTGGCGACGCGTTCCTGCGGCTCGGGCGGCGTCAGGAAGCTGCGGACGCTTACGGAAAGGTGCTGTCCGCCAAACCGGGCTTCGCCCCGGCGCGCATGGGTCAGGCGCGGCTCGCCGCGCTCGACGGGCGCGTCGACGATGCGATCGCGATCGTCGACGAAGTCAAGGCGGCCGAACCGAAGTTCGCCGACGCGCATCTGTTGAAGGCCGAGCTGCTTTCGATGCGTGGCCAACCCGACGCCGCGCTCGCGGAACTGCGGCAGGCCATCGGTGCTGATCCGGGGCATTTGCCTGCGCGATTCGTCTTGATTTCGCAATTGATCGATGCACGCGACTTCGACGGCGCCGCCGCACAGATCGGGGAAGCGCGCAAGTACGCGCGCGGCGATCTGCACGTCAACTATTTCGAGGGGCTGCTCGCCTTGCGACGGGGCGACGTGCAGCGAGCGAGAGACCAAGTGCTGCAGGTCTTGAAGCACGCGCCCGACCACGTGCCCAGCCTCGTACTCGCAGGCGCGGTCGAACTGCGCGCGAATCAGCCGCTCGCGGCCGAGGCGTACCTGCGCAAAGCGGTCAGTCGCGCGCCGGAGCACCTCGGGGCACAGCGGATGCTGGTCGGCGCGCTGCTTCGCGCCGGCCAGCCCGCGAAAGCGGTCGAAGCGCTGCAGCCGCTGGTGCAACACACCGGCATCGAGGATCCGCAGGTGTTGATGCTGGCCGGCGAGACGTATCTGGCCAACGGGGACCTGAAGCAGGCAGCGAGCTACTTTACGTCTGCCGCGTCATCCGACGCGCAGAAGGTCGCGGCGCGCACGCGGCTCGGCCAGATCGCGCTCGCCACCGGGCGGACCGAAGCGGGGATCCGCGAACTCGAAGCGGCGTCCGAACTGGATGCCGGACAGTATCAGGCCGACCTCGTGTTGATCGTGGGGCACTTGCGGTCGAACCGCACCGACCGAGCGCTCGAGGCGGCTCGCAACCTCGAGAAAAAGCAGCCGGACAATCCGCTGTCGCATCACGTGCTCGGCATCGTGCACGCCGCACGCAAGGACGCGTCTGCGGCGCGGCGCAGTTTCGAGAAGGCGCTGGCGCTGCGGCCGTCGTACCTGCCCGCCGCGCAGGGTCTCGCAGCGCTCGATCTCGCCGAGAAGAAGCCCGACGCGGCAAGAGCGCGCTACGAATCGATGATCGCGGCCGATCCGAAGAACGAGCAGATCTACATCGCGTTGGCGGACCTGCTTGCGCGGACAGGTAGCGCACCGGCCGACGTGGCGGCCACGCTGCAGCGCGCGGCCGCCGCCAATCCGCAGTCGGCCGACGCGCGGCTCGCGTTGATTGGCTTCCAGCTTCGAGCGCAGGACAGTGCCGCCGCGGTCGCGGCAGCGCGCGATGCCGTAGCTGCGCTGCCCAGGGAGCCGCGCGTGCTCGACGCGCTGGCCGAGGCGCAGATCGCTGCCGGCCAATCGCGCGACGCGATCGAGACGTTGAAGAAGTCGGCGGACCTGCAGCCGCAAGCGGTCCGACCGCTCGTCAGGCTCGCGGCGGTGCAAGCCGGCGCGAAGGAGCACGAGGCCGCGATCGAGACACTGCGTCGCGCGCAGCGTCTGGCGCCGAACGATGTCGGCGTAGTGCGAAGCCTGGTCGCCGTGCTCGTGCAGTCGCAGCGACACGAGGAGGCGCTGCGCGAAGCCAAAGCGCTTCAGGCGCGAGAGCCGAAGTCGGCGGCCGGTTTCGCGCTCGAAGGCGACGTGCTGGCTGCGCAGGGCAAACACGGCGAAGCGGAGCGAGCCTATCGCGATGGGCTGAAGGTCGACGCGAAGTCAGGTGCGCTTGCCGTCGGCGTGTATTCGGCACTCGTCGGTGCGGGGAAACGGGCCGATGCCGACGCGTTGGCGCGCGAGTGGAGCGCGCGCAATCCGCGGGACACCGTGCTGTCCATGCATCTTGCGGATCGCGCACTGCGCGCGCGCGACTTTCGCGTCGCGGCGGCGTACTACCAGGTCGTCGTGGCGACCGACCCGAACCACGTGATTGCGCTGAACAACCTGGCTTGGACGAGCGGGCAGTTGGGCGATCCGAAGGCGCTCGGCTATGCCGAGCGTGCGGTGAAGCTCGCGCCGAACAACGCCGCGGTGCTCGATACGCTCGGCATGCTGCTCGCCGCGCGCGGCGAGGCGGACAAGGCGCTCGTGCACCTGCAGAAAGCGCGGGCGCTCGCGCCGAACCGCGCCGACATCCGGCTCAACTACGCAAAGGCGCTCGCGAAGGCGGGGCGTCGCGACCGCGCGAAGACCGAACTGGAGGCGCTGCTCGCGATCAAGGAAGACTTTCCCGGCAAGGATGAAGTCGTAGCGCTGCTGCGAAGCCTGTAGCCGGCATCCAGAATCCATGTTCAACCACGATCCACAGGAAGCCACATGAGTGTTGTCGCAGTCGTCGGTCTGGGTTACGTCGGGTTGCCGCTGGCCGTCGAGTTCGGAAAGCGGTCCCACACGATCGGGTTCGATCTTTCGCGAGCGAAGATCGACGCGTACCTGCGCCACGTCGATCCGACGGGCGAAGTCAGCAGTGAGGACCTGAAGGCTGCGAAACACCTCATGCCGACGACGGACCCGTCCGCCTTGAAGGAAGCCGATTTCATCGTCGTCGCCGTGCCCACGCCGGTCGACGACGCCCACAACCCGGACTTCGGACCGCTCGTCGGGGCGAGCGAGTTCGTCGGGCGCAATCTCAAGCCGGGGGCGACGGTCGTCTTCGAGTCGACCGTGTATCCCGGCGCGACCGAGGAAGTGTGCGTGCCGATCATCGAGAAGCACTCGGGCAAGACCTGGAAGAAGGACTTCTTCGTGGGGTACTCGCCAGAGCGGATCAATCCTGGCGACAAGGAACGGACGCTGACGAAGATCGTCAAGGTCGTCTCGGGCGATACGCCCGAAACGCTCGAGCGCGTCGCGCGGATGTACGAATCGATCATCACGGCGGGCGTGTACCGTGCCTCCAGCATCAAGGTCGCCGAAGCCGCCAAGGTGATCGAGAACACGCAGCGCGATCTGAACATCGCGCTGGTCAACGAGCTGTCGCTGATCTTCCACCGCATCGGCATCGACACGCTCGAAGTGCTCGAAGCGGCCGGAACGAAGTGGAACTTCCTGCCGTTCCGCCCCGGGCTGGTCGGCGGGCACTGCATCGGCGTCGACCCGTACTACCTGACGCATAAAGCGGAGATGCTCGGTTATCACCCGCAGGTGATCCTCGCCGGGCGGCGCATCAACGACGGAATGGGCAAATACATCGCCGAGCAGACCGTGAAGACCCTGATCCAGACCGGCTTCCCGGTGAAAGGCGCCAACGTCAGCGTGCTCGGGCTCACCTTCAAGGAAAACTGCCCGGACCTGCGCAACTCGAAGGTCATCGACGTGATCCGCGAGCTGGAGTCCTACGGCGTCAACGTGCACGTGCACGACCCGGTCGCCTCGCCCGAGGAGGCGGTCCACGAATACGGCGTGCGGCTCGTCCCGTGGGAGCAGCTTCCGCGTTCGAGCGCGATCGTCGCGGCGGTCGCGCACAAGGCGTACAAGCGGTACTCGATCGACGAAGTCGCCGCCAAGCTTGCGCCGGGCGGCCTTTACGTCGATGTCAAGTGCCAGGCCGATCAGGCTGCGCTGCGCGCGCGCGGTTTCTGCGTGTGGCGGCTATAGCCGGCATGGACGATCTCGAAAACGCGGTGCGCGCGCGCCGCCGGCGCTGGCTGGTCACCGGCGTAGCGGGCTTCATCGGGTCGCATCTGCTCGAAGCGCTGCTTCGTCTGGAGCAGGACGTCGTCGGGCTCGACAACTTCGCCACAGGCCATCGCCACAACCTCGACGAGGTACG
>Ga0073932_1006472_pt1 | contig 11983 bp, 9 predicted proteins | sample DewCreD2012metaG_FD_76967 | JGI IMG/M metagenome (GOLD analysis project Ga0073932, IMG submission 76967) | Hot spring sediment bacterial and archeal communities from British Columbia, Canada, to study Microbial Dark Matter (Phase II) - Dewar... ... | reverse complement strand
GCCTGCGTACAGTACACAAGCCATTGGATTTTGTCCCGAACTTTTTGCTGGAATACCTAAACTTTTTCAGACCCTCGCTTCACAGGCTTTGACACCTGTGGAAATGTGACAAAGTAGAATTAACCTGGTGCAAAATGTCGCCCCTCTCCCTTTTTCCTAATCGTGTCTTCCCCTCTATGAAAGCAGTATGGCGCGAGCCGGAGAGGCTTCCCCGGCCAAGATCCTCAGCGGAAGGGCGATCAGCGTGTACGCTCCCGGCGGCACCAGCGCCAGATCGATCCCCTCCAGGATCAGGATTCCCGCCCTCGAAAGCCTCTCGTGCACTGGATACCGCTCGTCCCCATACCTGTCGACGGAATTGGAGTCAAGGCCCACCAGGTGGACCCGTTTTTCAACGCAAAGGTCGGCTGCTTCCCGGGACAGATGGACGTGTTCCTCGGAGAAAACCCCTCTTTCGCGTTGAGCGCCGGAAGAGTTCCGCGTTTTGAACAACAGCGCTTCCCCCGGCCTGATTTCACGGCCGAGTACCGCCGAGGCGGGAACAGCTTCGGGATCGTCGATCCGGATCACATGCGCGGGAAGGATAAATTCCCGCGCTTCAACCTCATCAATGGTTTTTCCTCCCGAAACGAAATGGGCCGGCGCATCCAGATGGGTCCCCGAGTGGGCACTCATCTCCAATCGAGCCACATCGAACTTTGCACCTCCGCCGATGGTACAGATCATGGTGCGGGCATAGGGCGTGTCACCGGGATAGTCGATGTCTTCAGACCCCAATACCCTCGTGATGTCGTACACGCGCCCGATGTTCATTTGCGCGAACCTCCCGTCCAAATGTGCCATGATGCCGGGACCACCAGGGCTTGAGTACAATACGGGTGGCGCTTCCCAGCAACGCAGGAAGGCAAATCCATGCCTGAAACAGCGGACACCGTTGTCGTCCGCTTACAGTTCCCCGTGTCGTGCCCGTGGAGGACTCCCGCCACCAGGTGAGTGCGCCCTGCCGGCGGCGCCCAAGAAAAAGGGCGCTGTTCCTTGGAACGGCGCCCTCTCTAAATTCTGGGTGGTGCCGAAGGCCGGACTCGAACCGGCACGGGTCGCCCCGCCACCCCCTCAAGATGGTGTGTCTACCAGATTCCACCACTTCGGCATGAGTTGAGGATTATATATATTCAGAGCCAATGTGCAAGCATTATCTGAGTACAGCTCGAACCAATGGAGTGCCCACCGCTCGGGTCGTCATGCCGGCAGTCAGCCGGAACCCACGGCAAAGAACTGGATGCCGGCATGGCGAGTTGCAAGATGGACAGCCTATTCCGTGAAGTCTTACTAGGGCTTCGCCGGAGCCGCGGGTTTACCCTGCGCGGCAGCATCGGGCGCCTTCTCCTGGGGCGCAGGAGCTGGAGGCTGGGTGTCTTTTGCGGGCTCGGGAAGCTTGGGCAGGGCAGGCTCCGCGCTCTGGGCTTCCTGCGGCCTGGCCTGCTCCGTCCCGACTGGAGCCTGGCCGCTCGCCGGCTCGATGGGCCTGGCCTCGGGCAGGGCAGGGCCTTCGGGCTTCTGAGCCGGAACATTTTCCATGATGGACCGGGTCTGGGGACCCGCGGCAAAGTAGCTCAGTCCCAGGCAGGTCAGCATGAAGACCACGGCCGCGGCCGTCGTCAATTTCCCGAGGAAGGTGGCCCCTCCCCCGCCTCCACCGAACAAGGTCTGGGAAGCCCCCCCGAAAGCAGCTCCCATTTCTGCGCCACGTCCCGTCTGCAGCAGCACGATGAGGATCAAGGCCAGACAGGCCACGATGTGTATCACGATGACGAAAGTATGCATTCAACCCATCCCGTTCTCTTACGGCTTCACGAACTGCACGATGCGCCGAAAGGAGGCTACCTCGAGGCTGGCGCCTCCCACCAGCAGACCATCGATGTCCGGCTGGGCCATCAGCGCATCCACATTTTCCGGTTTAACCGAACCTCCATACACGATTCGCACCGTGTTGGCAATGTCTTTGTCAAAAAGTCGCCCGCAATGCTCCCGGATGAATCCGTGCACCTCCCCGGCCTGCTCTGGAGTCGCCGTCCTGCCCGTTCCGATGGCCCAGACGGGCTCGTAGGCGATGACCAGCTCCCGCACCTCCGCCGGGTCAAGCCCCCGGATCACGCTCTCAAGCTGCTTTTCCACAACGGCCATGGTCCGGCCCGATTCCCGCTCCTCGAGCTTTTCTCCGACGCAGAGCACGGGAAGGACACGATGGCGGAAAGCCGCCGCCACCTTCCTGGCCACGTCATCGTCGGTCTCACCGAAAAGGTGCCGCCTTTCCGAATGGCCGAGAATCACGTAATCACACCCCAGGTCCTTGAGCATCCCCAGGCTCACCTCGCCGGTGTACGCCCCATTCTCCTCCCAGTGGCAGTTCTGGGCCGCCAGCCTGAAGCCTTCCAACGCCATGACCCTCCTCACGGCGGCAAGGGCCGTGAACGCGGGAGCCAGGACGACCTCCCGGTCGGCCAGGGGCCCCACTTCCTTCTGCAATGCCTCCGTGAACGCCACGGCCTCGCCAATGGTCTTGAACATCTTCCAGTTGGCCGCTATGAAAGGTTTACGCTCGTTCATCCTCACCTAGCCCCTCCTCTCCAGTGCCCCGTGCCAGGTCTCATCCACAGGCCTCGAGGGCTTCGATCCCGGGCAGCTTCTTGCCCTCGAGCATTTCCAGGAAAGCGCCCCCGCCCGTGGAGACATAGCCCACTTTCCGATCTGCGCCCGCCTGCCTCACGGCAGCCGCCGAATCCCCCCCTCCGACGACCGTGAGCGCATCCAGACCACCCAGGAATTCCGCCAGTCGAAAGGTTCCCTGGTGAAACGGGGGTCGCTCGAAAACACCCAGGGGCCCGTTCCACACCACGGTGCGACAGCCGAGCAGAATGGCTTCAAAGGCTTCAAGGGTCCCGGAGCCCACGTCCAGCATTCGGCCCTCCTCGGGAATCGCATCCACCGAAACCAGACGGACATCGTCGACAGCATCCAACTCGGGGGCCACCACGGCGTCCACCGGGAGCACCACCTGGACGCCCTTTTGAGCAGCCCTGTCCATAAGGTCCCGGGCTGTTTGCAGGAAATCGTCCTCGACCATGGACCGGCCCACGGCCTTGCCCTGCGCCTTGAGAAACGTGCAGGCCATGGCCCCCCCGATGAGGATGTGGTCAGCCTTGTTGAGCAGGTTTTGAAGCAGCTCGATCTTGGTCGAAACCTTGGCCCCCCCGATCACCATCGCCACAGGCCGCTGGGGCTCCTCCATGGATTTGCGGAAGTAGTCGATCTCCTTTTCCAGCTGCACCCCCGCCGCGCACTCGGGGATCAACCGGGTGATCCCGTGCACCGAAGCGTGGGCGCGATGCGACACTGCGAAGGCGTCATTGACGTAGACGTCGGCGAGCCCCGCCAGCTGCCGCGAAAAGTCCTCGTCATTCTTTTCCTCGCCCGGGTGAAAGCGCAGGTTCTCCAGCATCAGAACCTCTCCGGGCTTCATGCGCGCGACCATTGCCCCCACGGCCTCCCCGATGCAGTCGGGAGCCAGCGGCACCGGCCGCTCCAGAAGGGTCGACAGGTATTCCGCCACGGGCCTGAGGGAAAACTCAGGGGCCACCTTGCCCTTGGGGCGACCCAGATGGGAAGCCAGAATCACCTTCCCCCCCAGGTCCACGATCCTTCGAATGGTGGGCAGAACTGCGCGGATGCGCAGGTCGTCCTTGACCTTCCGTTCCTGGTCCAGCGGAACGTTGAAGTCCACGCGCACAAACACCCGCTTTCCGCCGAGCTCCAGCGTGTCGAGGCGACGTATCATTTTTCCCCCTCCTCTCACTCCAGCGACCGGCCCATCATGGTGGCCAGGTCGATCACCCGGCTCGAATAGCCGAACTCGTTGTCATACCAGCTGAAGATCTTGACCATCCGCCCGCCGATGACGTTGGTCAGGGCTGAGTCGACGCTGGAAGAATAGTAGGTATGGTTGAAGTCCACCGAAACCAGCTCCTCCTTGACGAAGTTCAGGATTCCCTTGAGAGGGCCGTTGGCGGCATCCTCGAGAACCTTGTTCACCTCATCGCGGGTCACGTCCCGACCCAGGCGGCACACCAGGTCCACCAGCGAAACGTTGGGGGTCGGCACCCGGATGGCCACGCCGTCCATCTTTCCCTTGAGCTCCGGAATGACTTCAGCCACCGCCTTGGCGGCCCCGGTGGTCGTTGGGACCATGGAGAGGGCGGCCGCCCTCATGCGCCGCCTGTCCTTGTGCAGGGCGTCCAGCAACCGCTGGTCCATGGTGTACGAGTGGATCGTGGTCATGAGCCCGTGCTCGATGACAAAATGATCGTTCAGGAGCGCCGCTATGGGCGCGAGACAGTTGGTGGTGCACGACGCATTGGAGACAATGTGGTGTGAGGACGGATCGTAGCTTCCCTCGTTGACGCCGAGCACGAAGGTCGCATCCATTCCCTTTCCCGGAGCCGTCACGATGACCTTCCGCGCCCCGGCGTTGATGTGCTTCTGACAGCCCTCCCGGTCCACAAACCGGCCGCTGCTCTCGAGCACGATGTCCACCTTGAGCTCATGCCAGGGGGACTGGGCAGGATCCGAAACCTTGAGGCATTTGACGGCTTTCCCGTCCACCACGATGGTGTCCTCGGTGGCCGAGACCTCGCGGGGCCAGACCCCGTGCACCGAGTCGTACTTGAGAAGATGAGCCAGATCCGAAGGTGAGGAAAGATCGTTGACCGCCATCACCTCCAGGGGAGCGTTGCGATCCGTCAGAACCTTGAAGAGCGTCCGCCCGATGCGTCCGAAGCCGTTGATGGCAACACGAGTGGCCATGATCACCTCCTGTTGGAAAAGTTCCTGGTTTCTGGTTCCTTTTTTCCGGTTTCCAGTTCGCGGTTGCTCACTGCTGCATCGACTCGGCAATGCTGACCGTACGGTCTCCGAGCATGTTGGTGTAGCTGCCCAGCTCGTTGTCATACCATCCATAGACCACGGCCTGGGTCACGGGAACCTCGAGGATCTTGGACTGCTGGCTCCCCATCTGGCTCTCGGCGGCCGCCTTCATCTGAGTCACGTCAAAGGATGCCGACGCTCCGCTCTCGCCAAGGGAGCTCAAATAGGCGCAGGCCGTGAGGACACGCTCCATGTCGATGCGAACGGCGGCCGTGCGCGTGTGGTTTTCCCTGCCTTCGATGACCGCCGCGGCCCGCGGAAAGCCGATGATGTCCGTGGAAACGTTCTGCTCCTCGGAGAAGACCAGGTAACCCTCGGGGAAATGTCCGACGGCCTGCTTGTAAATGTCATTGATCTTTTCTCGCCCGATGGGGTTCCGCATGCTTTCATCCTGGATCATCATGACCAGGATGATGAGGGATCCCGACGTCACGGGTACGCGCACCGACTCGGCGATGAACCCGATCTGCTTCATCTCGGGGATGACCAGGCCGAGAGCCTTGGCGGCGCCCGTTGTGGTCAGAATGATGTTGTTGAAGACCGAGCGGTTCTTGCGCAGGTCCGTCGCCTTGCTTTTGGCCGCGCGGTCCAGCACCTGCTGGGAGCTCGTGGCCGCATGGACCGTTGTCATGGATGCCGAGAGAATCCGCTGCGCTCCGAAGTAATCCAGGAGCGGTTTCACCATGTAGGCAAGACAGGTCGTCGTGCACGATGCGTTGGACACCACCACGTGCCTGGCCGGATCATAGTCCGCGTCATTGATCCCCATGACCGTCGTCACGGCGTCGGCGGGCATCTCCTTGCTCTTGTCCTTGATCTTGAAGGGAGCCGAGGCAATGACCTTCTTGACTCCTCCCATCAGGTGGCCGCGAATGGAGCCCTTGGGGTCGTCGGGCGGCACCGTCGGATCCAGGAACGCTCCGGTGGCGTCCACGACCAGCTCCACCCCGTGGTCCCTCCATTCGATGGCCGCAGGATTGCGCTGCTTCCTGAGGAACGTGACCTTGACCCCATTGACCCGCATGGTGCCAGCGTCCTCGTTCAAGTCCTCGATGGCGCGCTGGGCCCTGCAGCCATACAGGTACTTGTGCAGAAGGCCATACGTCGAGTCCTTCTCGATGAAGTGGGCGATGTCCACAAGCCCGGTTCCGACCTCACGGCCGATGTTGACGACAAGCTCCGAAAAATAGCGGCGCTCCACATGATGCCAAATGCTGAGCTTGCCAATTCTACCCAGTCCATTGATCCCCAGTTTCATCGGCACCATCCTGTCTCGCGTTGTCATCTGCGTCCTCCGTATCTCAGGGTTGCCATTTCGGCGACTCAGCCGGTAAAGCTCAGCCGGTCAAATCCACCTGCTGCGTCTCATGGATGCCCAAATAGATGGCCCCGCTGCGCCCGTCGATGGCGATGCCGTCTCCCGTCCGGATGACGTGCCCGTCCACCAGGCACTCGGCCCTGCGCTCCCACACCTTCATCTTGCTGAAGCCCACCACGCAGGTCTTCCCCAAACGATGAGCCACGATGGCCGCGTGGGATGTGGCGCCGCCCTTGCCTGTCAAAATCCCGTCGGCGATGAAGATCTCGTGAATGTCCTCGGGAACGGTGTCAGACCGGATCAGGATGATGGTCCGTCCGGGATGCTCGCGGCGCAGCTGCTCGATGTTCTCCATGCTGAAGGCTGCAAGGCCGGCCAAGGCGCCCCCGCTGACCCCGATTCCGCTCCCCAAGTAGCTGGACTGCAGGCTCTCGGATATCTTAAAAACAGGGAGATGACGCCTTTCGCGCGGGGCCATGTTTCGGGACTGCAGCACATAAACCCCGTCCTCGTCGTCCCCCTGAAAGGTGAACTCGATTTCCTGCGGCGCCCAGCTGTGCTCGATGACCAGGGTTCGGGCGATCTGAACCAGGCGACGATAGACCCTCGGGAAAAGGGTCTCCAGAGAAAATTCCTGGGTTTCACGAGCGCCGAGCCGCTGCTTTTCCGAGAGCGGCAGGGTCTGCACCAGCCCACCGACCACGTCCTCCCCCTGGTTGCCCCAGGTGAAATCCCCCACGGGGTCGATTTCGTCCTCCGACGTCCGGGGGTTGTGCGTGAACATGACGCCGGCCCCCGACCGGGTGTCCAGGTTGCCGAAAACCATGGCCTGAATGGTCACCGCCGTGCCCCAGTTCTCCGACAGACCCATGATCTCCCGGTAGGTCTTGGCCTTGGGGTAATACCACGAGGCCATCACCTGTCGAATGGCCGTGAAGAGCTGCTCCTTGGGGTCATCGGAGAAGGCGATATTGTGGTCCATGAGGGCCCGTTTATACGCGAGCGCCATGTCGCGGATCTCCTCGGGCATGAACTCTCTCTTGACATCGCGCTTGTGGCGCTGCTTGAAGCTCCGCATGATGGCGTCGAATTCGCCCCGCTGCATCCCGAAGGACATCCCCCAGGACTGAATGAACCGCCGATAATTGTCCCAGGCGAACCAGTCCTCTCCGGTCTGGGCGATGAGCCCCTCGACGATCTCCTCGTTGATGCCCACATTGAGAAAAGTCGTCATCATCCCGGGCATGGATACGGCCGCCCCTGACCGCACCGAGATCAGCATGGCGTTGGTCCTGGAGCCATACTCCCGGCCCGTGGCATCCTCGAGCTTGTGAATGTGGGCCATGACACGGTCTTCGAAATCCTGGCTGGACTGGGAAAAACTCTCGATGACGCTTCGGCACCGGAAGTACTCGGTGGTGATGACGAAGGCGGGCGGCACCTTGATCCCGATGGAGTGCAAATTGGCCAGGTTGTAGCCCTTGTTGCCCATGTGGATGATATCGCACACCATCTTCTTGGGCTTGTACACCATCGTGAGCGTCTTCTCGGGGTCGTAGCTCAGCAGGAGGTCCAGCATGTCGGAGCTGAGTTCCTCCTTCTGGGTGGCGAGGGTCGTCAGGATGCTGCTGATGAAATGGTCAAAGTACTGCAGACCGAAGGTACGCGCGATGATGTCCCGCAGAAAGCTCTCGGACACCCTCTGGACGCGCTCCATGGGGGACTCGGACTCGGTCTCCCGCTGATACCTGGCCAGCAGGTTGTCCGGTCCGAGCTGCCGTATGATCGTGTCCAGGTTTTCCTCGTGCACCGCGTGATAGTTGGTCTGAATGATCTGCTTGATGGCTTCGGAAAAACCCCTGAAAATGTCGATGTACTGCGAGTGCGAGAAACGTCGAACCTCCAGGGACTTGTAGAACAGCTCGGCCTGGAGCTCCAGCCGATTGGAGGTGATGCCGTCGATGGCCAGGGCCTTGATGAAAAGGGGCAGGAACTTTCCGATGCGGAAAAAGCTGGCCCGCGTGATGAAGCTCAGATCGAAAGCGTAGATGATCTCCTCAAAGAGAACATTGGCCAGGTTTTCCAGGCGAAAGGTGAGACCGAGGGCGTCGAACTTGCGCTCGTTGTACGACCCGTACATGGACGGAATGTCGACCGCAATGTGCCGCTTATAGTAGATGTTTTCGAGAATGTTCATTTCGCCCGGAGTGAGGATCACCTCCTTGAGCTCTCCCAGATAATCCAGGATGGCATCCAGCTTCTCGAAGGCATCGCTGCTGTCCAGAACTCCCAAAAGCCTGCCAGAGTCCGGCAGCCCCAGGGTCGAGGCCCGCTGCAGATGCTGCCGCATGTCCTTGAAGCTCAATGCATACTTCTCGTGGAGCAGCTGATAGAGCTGGACCATGAGGAAGGCCCGCCGTCTCTCCCGCTCCGACACATCCGGCACCCGATTCACCAGCTCCTGGGCTTCCTCCTCCGTCAACTCCAGAAGATCCTTCACGTGGTGAATCGTGTTGGACTGGAAGATGAACTCCATGATGCGATGCATGTCATCCACCAGGGGCCCCGAGGTAACGATCTCCGGGTAGATCTCCGGTGGAACCCGGTCCTGGAGACCGGACTTGTCGAGGGTTCTCCAGAACTGGATGATGGCTTCGATGAACCGCACGATGACGTTGTTGCTCTCCACGTGGCTCTGTTTGCGCAGGAAGTGGATGAGCCGATCGCTGCGCCCCGTCATCTCGTCCACATCGGTGGAGACGTCCCGAAGCTGCCCTTCGGCTCCGATCTGGTTGAAATACACGGGAAAAAGCTTGGCCAGCTGCTTCACCAGGTTATAGACGGGGCGTATCGGGGCATGAAGCAGTTGGCTCACGTCCTTCTGGAAAAGGTCCGTGTCGCGAACGTAGATCCCCCCGAGGGAGAGGTTCAGGATGAGGGCCGAGAGCAGAGCCCGGGTGCGGGACGGACTCTTCTTGATGATCTCCAGCCAGATCCGGATGTTGGGCAGGTGAGCCGGGTTGGTCTCCATCTGCCAGTACTGGCTCACCCGGCCCAACTTCGGAAGCTGAAATCCCATGCCGATGATGCGCTTCAGAAAGAAATCCGTGGTGACGCGATCGCCGCCGTCGATGACCTCCATGCCGATGGTGCGGACAATCTGCAGCGCGGCCTCCGGATAATTCTTGAGACAAATGGACAGGACGTCCAAGACTTTCTCGAGGAACTTCTGGAGATTCTCATCCTGCTTCCGCCGAACCCAGTGGGCAATCTCGAAGTTGATCTCCCTCAGGGTCTCCTCGTGGATGCCCTCGAGACCCCGGATCTCCATGATCTTGAGTCGCATGAGCATGCTCAGGGGCGATGCCTGCTCAGGGTCTTCGTAGGCCTTGAGGGTCTCGGGGAATTTGAAGTAAGTTCGCTCGATCTCGTGAAAATCCGGCAGCTGGACGAGGCGTTCCACGGCCTCGCGATGGTCACTCGCCGGCTCGATCTCGTCATCGATCTTCCTCAGGTAGGCCAGATACTGATCGTGGCTGAGGATCGTGCAAAGCCCGAACCAGGGCGGGTCGGCAGCCCCCGCAGCTTCGGCCTGCTGCATCAGCCATCGGCAGGGGTCTTCCTTGTCGAGCCAGAACCGGTAGGTCTCGCGGTGCAGTCGCGTGAGCAGACCGCGGATCTCCTCGAATGACGCCGGGTCCGACCAGATGCCCAGAAGCTTCCCACCCAGCTTTTTCAGCTGATAGTAGCTCCGCATGACGTCCTCGAGACCTCCTTCGGGAAGGTCGCGCAATAGCTGGAAGTAGTGACGCAGAACACCCTCGTGACAGGAGGGGTGGGTCATAAACGTGTCTTCGAGTCCATGCACCGCGGCGCCCTCGGGCAGGGGGCTGCTCAGTGGACCGGGCATCTCGTCCACGAGCTTCAGCCAGAAAGCGATGAGGTTATTCGCCGCCAGCCCGCGAACCTCCGGCCGCTCCGAGCGCGTGAGAGCGTCCACGAAAATCCTGGAAAGCAGGTAGATCACCACCCCGTTGCTTGGGTGGCTCGAAATGAGGCGAAGATTGGAAACCGCGTAGCGCCAGGTTTCCGAGATCACGAAACGCCAGTTTCGATACTTGTGGTGGTACTCCACCAGAAGCTCGCGCGCCTGCAGTTCCTTGCCGGCGTAGCCCCGGACCGCATCCTGAAGCACCTCGAAAACCGGCTCGATATCCACTTCCACATTGGTCAGATCCAGATTTTTGATGAGAGCTTCCGACTGGATCTGTCCTGCCGCCACGCTTACTTTCATGAATCATTCCCATTCAAACGGACATCCAAAACCATGATGATCGCCGCTTCCCGGCCTTCAGCGTAAAACCCCGGCCGCTCCCCCGCCCGCCGGAATCCCATCGATTCATAGAGCCCCAGGGCTTCGGTATTGGAGGGCCGAACCTCAAGCGCGGCCCGCGAGCACCCCCTGCTCAACCCCTCATGGAGAACTCGCTCGAGCAGGGCCCGCCCCAGTCCTCTCCTCCAAAACGCCCGATGAACGGCAAGGTTGAGGATCTGGATTTCATCGACCACAATCCACGAGCATATGTAGCCGGCGACCAAGGTTTCAGCTTGCGCCTCCTCCCCGCCGGGGCATGGGCTGCTCCCTGGAAAAACCCGCGCCACGAAGCACAAAGCATGGAGCTTGTTCAGCTCCTCGAGAAATGCCGATGCAGACCACGGCTCGAGCTGATGCGTCCGCTCGATCTCGGCCACTGCGGCCAGGTCGCGGGGTTTCATTCGATGAATGCCAAACCGGAGCGATTGGTCGTCGGAGGCCATCCATCCTCCATGGGGTGACGCCCCTCCACATGACCGGGCTTCAGCCTTGGCCGGGATTTCTGGACAGGATTTCGCTGGCCAGCGAGATGTGCCGCTGCCCGTACTCCTTGACCGTCGCGGCGGCCTCTCTCAACGGCAGCCCTGTCCTGCATCCGGCAAGCTTGATCAGCATGGGCAGGTTCATTCCACAAACCACCTCAACCGAAGGCCCCAAAAAGGAAAGGCTGATGTTGGCCGGGGTTCCCCCGAAGAGATCCGTCAGGATGATCACACCACGGCCCCGATCGACTTCCCTGATGGCTTCCCGGAGCTCGGCCATCATCTCGTCAGCCGCCTGCCGGGCCTGAAAGCAGACCGCCCTGCAGGCCTGCATTTCGCCCACGATCAACTCCGCCACGCGAACCATCTCGTCGGCCAGCCCGCAATGGGATACGGCAACGATTCCGATGGGCTCGTTTTCATTCTCTCCGGACATCAAAACCCTCATTCCAGGTGGATATCCCGATGGAATACATTCACAAAATAAGAGCTTTCCTCCAGAATTCCAGCCAGGCGACTTGCGAATACCACCGATCGGTGCTTACCACCGGTGCATCCGATGGCAATGGTGAGATAGCGCTTGCCCTCCTCGATGTATGCCGGAAGAATCTTGAGCATCAGCCCGCTGAAATCCTGAAGAAACTCCCGGGCTGCCGGCCACCCGAGCACCCAACGGCTCACCTCGGGGTCGGTGCCGTCCTTTTCCTTGAGCTCCTCGACAAAATAGGGATTGGGCAGGAACCGGACATCCATGACCAGATCGGCCTCGAAAGGCAACCCGTGCTTGAAGCCGAAAGAGAGCACCTGGATGCTCAGCCGCTCGCTCTC
>Ga0073932_1006471_pt1 | contig 11985 bp, 10 predicted proteins | sample DewCreD2012metaG_FD_76967 | JGI IMG/M metagenome (GOLD analysis project Ga0073932, IMG submission 76967) | Hot spring sediment bacterial and archeal communities from British Columbia, Canada, to study Microbial Dark Matter (Phase II) - Dewar... ... | reverse complement strand
GGGTTGGTATAAAAGCCATCCTTCCAGTTAAAGCGGGTAGTATTCGGAAGACTCTTGCCCCCTTTTAGGGCCGCCATAACATCCTTATAATCAACCTTTTTCAGGGGCGGGCCGGAAAAGTCTAATATAAAGCGGCTAAAGCCCGCTTCCTTGAGAAAGGTTTCCTTATCGATAATTGAGAAGGGTTGTTCCGGTACCACGAGACTGCCCTCGGAAGAACTTAAAAGCCTAAATTTTTCATCCTTTCCATCGGAAAAATACTGAAACTGATACATGCTGGAAAGGTCAGCCCTGATACGGAATAGGGCTGGATAGGCAAAGAGGGTTACAAAAGTAAAGGGACGCCACTCTTCGCTGACGGTTCGTTCCAGGTTCTGCCGATTATTTTCCAGGGGACTTACCTTATAGAGCAGGCCCTGTTCATGAATCTGTGCAAAGGACCAGCTGTTAAAGGTATAAAGATAGGGCCCTGCAATAAGGCGAGCTTCAGTTCCCCTGAACAGGGATAGGTGGGCCAGATTATTCACCACAAACTGCCGGTAGCCCAGGGCAAGCAACTGGGGGATCTCTTCTGAAAGGATACTGTCGATGGATTCTGGGTAATAGGGGTCCAGTACGAATATCAGTTCATTTTTAGAAAATGGCAGGGCTTCCCTGCGGTCCAGAATAGCCCGGGCAGCAGCTCGGGTATAGCTCAGCATGGCTCGCACTGGTTTTACGGACTGTAAAACATATAAATCCTCTATACGGGATACGGCGGCATATATTCCTTCGGGGAACAAATCCCTGTCTTGTTTTTGCGGTTTGGGAAGTTGTAGGGCCGGCGCAGTCTCATGGCCGGGCATTTTTCTATAGGGTCCCAGGTCCTTAGGCAGCACAGCGGGGTAGCGTTTCGTCATTGCCCGGGTCTGAATGATATAGACCGAATCGCCCACATCAAAATTGTCGGGAATAGAAATCCAAACGCCCTCATCGGTGGTTTCTACAGAGCTGATTTTATGGGATTGCCGATCCGAGTCATCCCGTTTATGGAGCCGGATAGAATCCCCTGTTTCTATGGTGATGCTGGTTTTACTGAGCATACCCCGCCGTTCCGATTCAGCGCCCCGGACTTTAAGTATTTTACCCAGGGGAATGCCAGTGCCACCGGCTTGGTTGGGATCGAGCCATGCAGCGGGCCCTTCGGCCTCCATGTAAAAAGAGGTCTTTGGCCGGGCAAAGTCGTGTTTTAGGATGGCCTTAGCCTCAGCGAGGGCCTGTTCCCGGTTTCCATCCAGATTATCCAGAATATGACGATAAGCGGAAACCACCGTGCCCACATACTCGGCACTCTTCATACGGCCTTCGATTTTTAATGAGGCAATGCCCATATCGGCCAATGCCGGAACTTGATCAATTAGCTGAAGGTCCGCAGGGCTAAAATAGTAGCCCGATTCATCATTAACCCGGTACAGTCTCCGGCAAGCCTGGGTGCACATCCCCCGATTGGCCGATTTTCCCCCCAGATAACTGGAAAAGAGGCAAAGCCCGGACTCGCTTACACAGAGGGCTCCATGGACGAAAATTTCCAGCTCCATGGTAGTCCGTTCCCGGATGGTCCGTATTTCCTCCAAAGTGAGCTCCCGGCTTAAAACTACCCGGCTGAATCCCTGACGGGAAAGCACATTTGCCCCCCGCGAACTGGAAACATTCATTTGGGTCGATGCATGGAGTTTTAGAGTTGGAAAGTGCTGGCGTACCATCCGGCTAACCCCAAAGTCCTGAACGATGATTCCATCCGGTCCTATGACGGCAAGATATTTGAGGAATTGGTACATCCGGTCCGCTTCCCGCTGTTCAAAAACCGTGTTTACCGTTACATAGATTTTTTTACCCATCCGGTGCAGGTTCTTTACTGCCCCTTCGAACTGGGAATAGGCAAAGTTACTCGTCCTAAGCCGGGCATTAAAGTTTTTAAGGCCCAAATATACCGCATCGGCCCCTTCATTGATGGCCGCATCCAGAGCTTCTGGAGAACCTGCAGGGGCCAGTAATTCTATCTCTTTCATTGAACAACCTTTATGATAATTCCAAGTTTAACAAGTCCATCGTAGACAAATTGGACCGACATTCCCGAGAGGAGCAGTCCCATGATCCGTTCTATTACGGACACACCGGAACGGCCCAGGGCCTTTAAAATGAGTTCCGAAGCCCGCATAGAAAGGGCAGTCGCAATAAGCGTCAGTGCTACAGCCACAAAGAGCATGGGCATGATGATATAGAGTGGCTGCTGGGAGCTGGTAAAAAGTAGAATTGTGGTAATGGCACCGGGGCCTGCCAGCATGGGAATAGCCAGGGGGAAAATAGCCACCGAAGTCCGTTCATCCTCATCCTCTTCGGCAGGGGTTTCATTGATGGAAACCTTGGACCGGTTAGCCTGGCCAAAGAGCATTTCCAGGGACACTATAAAAAGCATAATTCCACCAGCAATGAAAAATGAACCCGGATGGACATTCAAAATTAACAGGACCCATTTACCGGCGAGGATAAAAAGGGACAGGATAAGAAAAGCGGTCACCAGGGCCCGCTTAATGGTCCGCTTTTTTTCTTCCGCTGTGAGTCTTGCAGTAAGACCAATATACATGGGAACGATGCCAAAGGGATCAACGACCACAAAAATGGTAAAAAGAATTTGTATGAATAGAGTTACCATAGAGGCCAGACTATACCCTATTTTACCAAATTGGTACAGGTATGGCATGAACACAGGTAAGCCGCTACAGGCTTTGCCTTTTTTATATTATTTTTGTAGTATATAACTAACCTAATTTCTCATACAAAGGAGCCCCCAATGAGCGCAGAAGTTACCATTACCTCAGCCAATTTTGATGCGGAGGTCATGCAGGCCGCTACTCCCGTTCTAATAGATTTTTGGGCAGAATGGTGCGCCCCCTGTAAAATGGTTGCACCCCTGATCGACCAGATTGCGACCCAATACGCAGGCAAACTGAAGGTCGGCAAAGTCAACGTGGATGAAGAAAGTGAACTGGCCAACCGCTTCGGTATTGTTTCCATTCCGACCCTTCTTGTCATGAAGGATGGAAAGGTAGTTCGCCAGCGGGTAGGTGCTATGCCAAAACACGATCTGGAGAACCTTTTTAAGGACCTGCTCTAATTGAGGCTGTCCCGTAACTTAGGAAGTTACGGGACAATCTCAATTATAAGCACTACCGATAAGGGCGTTTCAAAAACTAAAGTTTTTAGAAGTCCCTTGTGGCAAACCATGTACAAAACAATCTGTGAAAAGTATCTGAGAAGTTATGGTCTGCTTATTTTTTCTTTTTATTCGCTGTTGCAGATGATGTTTTTAGCTGTTTTGTTTTTACTGACTTTGCTGTTTCAGAATACCGTTCAGTACGGTTTGGAAGCCCCGGGGTAGCGCCGCTCGTGACGATTACATACCAGTCGCGGGCACTATTGGAATCTGGGACCAATTCATCCCGGCAGATGGTTCTGGTCGTGGTTGTAGCGACGCTTCCTGATGCATCCTGGGGCAGTATGGGGCCATCCTTTCCCTCTATTTTTGACCATGCACTGGACCCTGCAAGGAAGGAGCTGAACCGAGCCAGCTCATTTTTTTGCCAGTCACCGGTGGTATATTCACTGAACAGCACCGCATCCAGGACAGCCCCGTCCTGATCGAGCAGAGCTACACCATCGGTTTTTCGGAGCCGCTCTTCACTGCCGCCAATCCAAAGATCCCGAGCAAAGGGCGAGGCGTCCGTACCGCCGGAACGGCCCAAGTCCCCGGTCAATTCATCAACACAACCCTCTTCTACAGTTCTCAGATGAAGAACAATATACTCACCCTGGGCAACCTCTAGGGGCGGAAACTCGTATAGAGGTTTATTTGTACCGTTCAGGGCAGTAATAACCGAAAGAGCCCCCAGATTGCCCTTAGAGGTAGTATAAAGCTCGATAAACTCTACCTTGGGTTTGCTGTATTCGGTGCGAATTTCGGTGATACGCAGACCGGGTATATGGTTATTCCGGGAAAAGAAGGGTGTAAGCACACTCAGGGTATTTCCCTTTTCATCGGCCACAAGCAGATCCGCCATCATACGGCTCCCTTCAGGCAAGGGGGCCTTTACCGTCACCATGAGCCGCTGACCCGCTTCGATATGGGCAATCTCTGCGGGGGGATCAAAATGGACTGAAGATGCGGTTACGGGAACGGAAAAATCAAAGGCGATCTGGGTTGATGAAAGGGCCCTCACACCGGAAAACACGGGCATGGTGGTATCAAAGGAGATGACATTCTGCAGAACGGCCTCAGGTTTGCAGGAACCAAAGACTGCGGTACCAGCCACCAGGATAATCGCGTACCATTTCATCAATTTCATAGGGCCTCCTTCTGTTGTGGTACTAGGGAAAAAGCCCTTTTGCTTTAATAACTTTAAAAAAAGAGAAGAATCTGATAGAATCGGTCCATGAGCTTATCTATTTACACCCTGGATCTGCGAGCCCCCTTTATATATACACAAAGCATCGCCGAAGACCCCTTTGGTCAGCCACCCCATGAGGAGGCAATGGCCTGTTTTTCCCTGGATAGGGACGTAGCTCAATCCATAGAGCCTGATGCAGAACACTACCTTGGCCCCCTGCTTTTTAGAGGGACTAAATCATCCGAAGCCCCGGACACGGATGATTGTGTCATACCAAAGGGTCTGTACCTTTTTGCCCAGATCCGAGAAGCCCCACAACGGGACCTCTTTACGGCCATGGCTATCGAAGTACAGAAGGAAGGGCTCTGGCGACGGATGGAAATGGAAAACCGAGTCTTTATAAGGATCCTTAAAGAAGAAGATGAAGTGGTAACCCAAGTGCTCAGGCCCATTAGTGCCATTCCAGACCAAGCATGAGGCCAGAACGCATGGCTGAAGGTTACCATCGTAAACGGGTAATACATTCTCTCTCAAACAACATTTACGAAAATCTTGCCCTGGAAAACTATCTTTTTGAGCATCTGGAGCCAGAGGAGGAAGTGCTGTTTCTCTGGAGAAATACCGATGCGGTTGTTATCGGCCGATTTCAAGACCCTGAAATAGAGTGCAACCTGCAAGCCATGAAACAGGATGGGATACCCCTGGCCCGCAGACAAAGCGGCGGCGGTACGGTGTGGCACGACCTGGGAAACCTCTGTTTCACCTTTATGGGACCCAAGGCATCATTCGATCGGAGAAGGAATCTTGTATTCATTCAAACAGCCTTACAAAGCTTAGGCTTTCCTGCAGAGCTTAATGACAGACATGATATACTGCTGCAGGGCAAAAAGATTTCCGGTTCAGCCTTCCGAGAAAAGGCTGATAAGGCATTTCATCATGGAACTCTGCTTATCAATTCGCAGTTGGATAAACTTCATTATTATTTAGAATCGGAGACTGAAAAACCCCATAGCCGTCATACCCGTTCGGTCCCTTCGCCGGTAACAAGGCTAGCGGATTGGCAGAAGGATGTAGAGATTACAGCGGTAGAAACTAAACTGAGGACTTTATTTTCACCAGAACCAGCAGAAACCATTACCCCCGATAGGTTACAAAAGGAACCAGCCTACTGCGACTATGTACAGCATCTGCAAAGCCGGGACTGGATCTACGGTCCCGGCGCTCCATGAGAACTTACAGGTGCAGAGCTTCTACCATATAGCGGATATCATTGCCTGAAACGGCTTTTTTTGTCATCTCAATGACGAAAATCATGGAACCGTCTTTTGGAGCAATCATGACCCGGCAGATCCGGTAGGATGTAATCAGAGGCCGCTTTACCTGCGGTGTACCTACCACATATTTCTTTCTACTTCCATCAGCCTTGGTTCGTTCCAGATTGATAAAGAATGACGATTTCAGGTTTTCCCCTGTTCCCTCTACGAGGCTTACCATACTGACAGTAAATGAATCTCCGGCTTCAAAGTCCCTGAATTCAATGGGAGTGCCGCCATCGCTGGAACCAGCCTTTGGGTCCATAGAAAGATACAGGGGGCGGCTTTGCCTGAGGAAATCTATTGCATATTTTTTAAACAGGGGGCCATTGCCTGCAAGCAGGGTATACAGGGCACCGCTTCCATCCTGGCCTTGGATAATCGGGGCATTATGTATATAGGACAGGCGGCCGCCGCTTACAAAATTGTTTTTGGGCACATCAACTAAAAAGAGCTCTGCCCAGGGTTTTAAGCTTCCCGATTCAACACCGTACTGACCAAAGGTATAATAGCGACCATCTGGAGAAAAGCCTAAATCGACAAAGGTTGCCCCATCCCCTGCCCAGAGATGGCCAGCAAGACTAAGCCCTATGCTTATAAAAACTATGCTAAATATCCGTTTATACATGTGATGCTCCTTCACCTTCTTATCGGCATTTTATTCCTGGTCTTGAGTATAGCCCCAATGTAGGCTATGGTTATTGTATGACCCTATCCGGTAGAAATCGCCTTGTTATTTTAGGAATCCTGTGGAGTTCCCTCATCCTTATCACCCTGGGCTTTTTTGCCTTTCGAGCCATTTCTGTCTTTCCGGAGCTCCAGAAACAAGCAATCAGCCGTCCATCCGGTTTTGTTCATCCCCTGCTGGCTCCACTGGTGCAAGGCAACGGCTATGCCCCCCTCTTTTCTATGCTATGTTCTGTACTGTACAGCCTTGCGGGGATCATCACCATTTATATACTTTTTGAAAAAACCCAGACTCCGGAAATCCTTTTTTTTGCCAACTTCATATTATCCCTGAGCCTTGAAATTAGCCGAATGGCCATTCCTCTCATCACCTATTACAATACATCCCTAACCTATGCGGTCTTTACCGGTAAGATTTTACTATTCAGCCGCTTATTTGGTTTATTCTCCCTCTTTTTAGCCAGCGTCTATGCCGCGGGTATGGACATGCAGCGTTATGGAATGTTGCTCATGTTGAACGCCGCCATTTGTTTAGCCCTGGCGTCAGGGGTCCCAATAGACAGCATGAACTGGGACACGGCCCTGACCCCCCGCTATGGATTCACTGATATGTTTTGGCTTATAGAAGCAACTATTGTAGGCATTACCGTGCTGAGTTTTTTCATCGCTATAAAAAACAAGAGCAGTAAAGATTATATCTATGTTAGCATGGGGATTCTTTTAGTCTTATTGGGCAGAGATATACTGCTTCACGCAGATACCTATGTAGAACTGGTACTTGCGGTACCAGTTCTCGGCTTTGGCACCTGGATGTACAGTAAAAACCTGCACCAGTATTATCTATGGCTGTAGAAACTGTACCGCAAAACCCACACCCATGGGCATGAGGATATTGTCAAAATCTTTAAGCGGGAAAACCTCAATCAGGGTTGCGGTGATTGCGGCCAGGGCGGCCACAGCAAAGGATCTGGAAGTCCTATAAGCCATAAAAAAGACCGCCAGGAAGCATGCAAGGGATCCTTCTACACTCTTTCCCATCAAAATTGCGGGTCTGATTCTGCCAAATATTTTGCCTACCAGACTTGCAAGCCCGTCACCAAAGGCGAGGGCATAAATAGCAATGGATGCCGCCGGGGCAGGATAGAGAAGCAATGCCAGCATAGCCCCCAGACCCAGCGTAACAGGACCCAGGACAAAACGACCCTGGTCGCGTTTTCGGGCTGCCAGGGAAGTTATCTGAGAAATAAGGGGAACCACAACGCCGGAAAGGCGCAGTGTTTCTGCATAGGAATATACAAGTACACCCGATGCTAGTAATGCAAGGGTTCCTACTTTGCTCACCATAGCCAAGCTCGGTACCATGGCAATTAAAAAATGTATCGATTTTCTAAATACTTCAGTTCTTATTTCATCGACCGTACTGGTATATGTCATATATGCTTTAATCCTATTTATACGTTATTAGTATAAATAATATAGCAAATTTCATGCCAAGCAGAAAAGCCCATAGTTTTAAGCAAGTATTTCATTACATTATATATATATAACAAATAGCAATTTTCATTTATCATTAAGATTGATGAGCTGAAAGTATACATTTGTAGACAGAACCTATTCAAAATTAACTAATGAGTACTTTTACCTTGACAGATGAGCCCTTCTGATGCTAGTATCTGCCTCAACGAACATTGGCCTTCTGTTGGACGATTAACTCAGCGGGAGAGTGCTACCTTCACACGGTAGAAGTCACTGGTTCAAATCCAGTATCGTCCAACAGAAGGCCTTTATTTTCCCCTAGCCTCATTTCTGCAGTATTTCTTCCCATAACGAGGGCTCAAGCACATCCCTGTCGATGTTGGTATAAATCTGCGGTTCATAGTTCTTAATGGGATAGAGGGTATTTCTCGTATTTAGATAGGCCAGGTTCTTTGAATCTGAGCGGACCATACTCTTTGGATCCCGGGTTATAAGGTCCCAGGCTCTGGAAGATTCGGCATATAAGGCAAAAGCCTGGGACCGCAGCTTACTGTTCCCCATCTCATCTGCAAGATTTTCCAGGGTGGCGGCCAGATTATTCCTGGCCATCATTAAGCGTTCCACCAGTTCCATATGTTCAGGCCGATCATTGGGAACCAGCATGGGGAAGCGGGACCGTTCTGTTTCGAGGATATCGAGCAGGCGATTGTAATAGCCTTGGGCGGCATGATAGTCCCCCCGCATATAGGTAGTATTGCCAAGGGCAAATAGAAGCCGACGGTTCAGGGGAAAATCCAGGGAAGTGGCAAAGAACTTTTCCAGAGCCTCAGCCCAGGCTTTTTGGCTATAATAAATAACACCCATCCGGTACTGGATCTCCGCAGGGGCCCATCCATTTGCAAGGGCCGTTGCATAGTGTTTAAGGGCTGCTTCGTAATTGCCGGCGCTGAAATATTCAATATCCGCCAGATCTGCATACAGTCTGCCAAATTCGGGGGAACGGGCTAGAACGCGCCGCTGTACTGCATCTTCGAAGATCTTAAGCCCTTCATTCAGCTGAGCCTGGGCGGTGATAAATTCCTTATTATTCCGAAGCAGCAGGGCATAGCGGCGATAGGTGTCGATATGGTAACCAATCCTGCGGCTCGAAAGCTCAGGGGCAGTTTCAAAAACTGATAGAGCCTTTTCCAGCATGGTCCGTTCATCAACCTGTTTACCGAATTTAGAAAAATATCGGGCTAGATGGTAATACCCTTCCGGCAATTTCTTGTCCGTTTTAATGGCCCGTTCCAGAACTTCCCGCAGACCTTCAATCTTGCTGATATTTTTATCCGGGACGCCCTTCACATCCTGCAATTTTTTATCGAGCAGATATCCGCCCATTTCGGCCAGAGCGGCACCGCTTATTTTTCGCTTGGAAGATTCCATAAAGTAGGCCTGCAGGGGTAGAACTTCGGCCAGGTTATCGGTGCGTATAAAGTATTTGAGCATCCGTTCAAGAACGGCATCTTCCTGGCCATATTTTTCCATATAACGGGCATAGGCTTTTCTTGCTTCTTCATAACGGCTCGGTTCCAGGTCACCCCAGGCTAGATTTACATCCCCCAGGGCAAGAAGCCCTTCCTTATCGTCTACAGAATAATCCAGGATTTCATTCCGTAGAATTTTGTCAGCCTTGGCATAATTATTAAGATAGGTGGTTTCAAAGTCGGCGAATTCTAGGGCGCCCTTTTTATCCCTTGGATAAAATCGTAAGAGTTCTTCATACTTTTGTTCCGCATAGATGTATTGCCGTTTATCCCTAAATTTCTGGGCATACTTAAAGAACCAGGACTTTTTGCGCCACAGATTGAATGCTTCATAAAACCGTTCGTTGGCCCGCTGATAATCCCCTGCTTCTATTCGTTCATAACCTTTTTTATAAATCGATTCAGCCTTTAATGGCGTGTAGATAAACTCAAAACTTAAATAGAACAGGGACGCTGAGATGAGTAGCACAAAGGCAAACAGTTCCAGGATGGGAAGCACCCTATGGCGGAATATGTAGGTAAAGCTGGCCTGTTCTGCCTCAAGTTCTTCGCCGGTCTTTTTTTCAAAGCCCTTGGGAATAGAAATTGTGCGCCCTAAGAGTCGGCTTGCCAGAGTTGCAGTTTCCTTTGCGGGGGCACCACGGACCAGCATCTTTACGAGGGTGGCCATCTGATCGGGCAGAACAGCCTGTTCAGCAATTAATTCCTCGCAGGCAATTCTAAGATTCAGCGGATAGGATGCAAGGGTATTTTCCAGTTTTTTATAGTCTTCCTCGGAAAGACTTATTTCTTCGACCGAAGGGATTTGGGCTTCTGTTGTTTTACTAGGCCGTCCAGATGGGGTAGCTGTTGCAACGGGTTCCTTATTCTGAACAAATAGATCATCGATACCTGAAAGGGAAAAATCTTCTATGCCTGGCAGGCTCCCCAGACCTGACTCCTTATTTTCCGTGGCAGAGGGGCCTGCAGGGCCTTCTAAAGATTCAGATCCCAAAGAAAACTCATCAAATTCGCCAAATTCTGACCCGCCGAGAGATGAAAGATCCCCTAAGCTGCCAGTCGCAGCCGGTGCAGCGGTGCCGGGGCTTGTTTCAGGAAAGGAGTCTTCAAACTCGGGTATAGAAAAATCAAATGCCTCCGGTTCTGAGGGTTCTGACAATTCAGAGCCCTGTGTTTCTGGTAACTCTTGCTGTTTTGGAGGAACCTCTTCGAAACCAAGTTCTTCTCCGCCCAGGCTTTCCAGATCGAGGATGTCGGACTCTGGACCTGCTTCAGCTTCCGGGGTTTGCAGGGCTTCTGCGGTCTCCGCAGGTTCTGCGCTTGGGGCAAACTCCTCCGATTCAGCCGCCCCAAAACCTGTATCTGCCAATACGTCCTCTGGAAATGAAGCAGTTTCGAAAGCGGCCCCTTCGAAGTCTGTTACCTCTGGGACTGATTCTTCCAAAGTCGATGATTCTACAGGCAATTCCTCCAGGGGCGCCTCTTCGCCACCTTGTTCAGCCGATGGCGGTTCAAATTCAGCTTGTTCCAGGGTTGTTTCTTCCAGGGGAGATTCTGCAGGGGGACTTTCCTCCAGGTTAAAATCTGACAGATTAAAGTCCGTCGAGTCCGACCCTTTTTCTGTACGGCTTGCTTCTATTTCATCGGAAAAGCCCTGCAGGAGGTCATCAGGAACTGCAAAATTCATATCCTCAGACAATTCGAAGGCCTCTTGTTGGGCAGGTCCGCTTTGTTCCAGGTTGGAGGCTGCCTCCTCAGGCCCTAACATCGATTCAGCTTCTGCTGTTTCCGAGACTGTTGGTTCTGGGGCAGAAAGGGCTTCTTCGGTAATCGAATCTAAAAAACTGCCAAAATCAAAATCTTCTTCTTCGGAAGCTTTTGGGGTTGGATACTCTTCTACAGAGCTTCCGCTTTCACCTATATCGAGGGGTACCGGTTCGGTATCTGGCAATGGCAAATCATCATAGGCTTCGCCTGATTCTGAAAGGACAAAGGGCTCCCGACCAATTTCCTTTAATGAGTCTTTAAATTCCTGTAAATCCTGCAAAGAGGGCATAGTAAAGATATTGAAGCATTGTCCGATAATTGTAAAGAACATATGAAACGCTTTGTGCTATTCTTTTTGCTCATCCTGTTCCAAACTACTCTTTTCGGCCTTGATGCGGAATCTTTTCGCTTTATTGACCATCTTTTGTCTATAAAAAAAGCCGCTGCTCCAGAAATTTTCGAAGATGCGGTCATATTTACCTTTCCATCAAGCTCCCATAGGGTAGGAGTTGCCTTTGCTCATGAAGGTTTCGGCACCGTTCATTGGTTTAAAAAATTGATGATAACGAAAAACACCCCTGACACAGATAGTTCAGGCCAAAATACAAAAAATAAAGCTAAAAATGCTGGTCCTGAGTATGTTGATTCCGGGCTCCTTTTTTTTGTGTATGAGTTTCCCGAAGGGATGAAAGAACTTGAATATCGGCTCAGTATTGATGGGCTCTGGATTACCGATCCAAATAATCCCAAGTATCGTATGGACCCTCCCACCGGTATTGTCCGCTCTCT
>Ga0073932_1006468_pt1 | contig 11988 bp, 6 predicted proteins | sample DewCreD2012metaG_FD_76967 | JGI IMG/M metagenome (GOLD analysis project Ga0073932, IMG submission 76967) | Hot spring sediment bacterial and archeal communities from British Columbia, Canada, to study Microbial Dark Matter (Phase II) - Dewar... ... | reverse complement strand
GATCAGGTGCCGTCGCGGTTCCCAACTCCTGTGCAAGCGACGGACTCGACGGCTGTTGCTCGACAGCCCGCTCCGACGACGCAGGCGGCCAAGGCGTTTCCACCGGCGCCTCGGCATTCGCCTCGAAGGCCTCCTTCCGGCGAATGGCCTCTGTCAGGCGGCGCTTCGCCGACTCTAAATCCTCTTGAGCGGCACGATGTTCCGCCTCGGCCCGAATCGAGGCGGCCTGGGCCTCGCGCCAATAGCGCTGGGCGGCATAGCTCGCGTAGCGTTTTGCGGCCTGCTCCACCGTTGATGAGGCCGAGCCGGCTTCCGGGCCGCGGGCAGTCAACATCACGGCGACGGCGTGTTGGGTCGGAACATACTCGGCCCGAACCGTCAACCAAGCCCGACTCGCATCGTCTTCAGGCGTCAGCGCACTGGGCAGCCCGAGGGCATCGAGCTTGCTTGCCAGCGGGTCCGACGAGGCATGATCGTTCGCAGGGGCGCCGGGCGCGGTCTCGGCGAGAATGTCGTTCAAATCGAGTTCTGATCGGTCGGTTGCCGATTGGCGGGCAAGCGATGCAGCAAGGTCGGCCCCCGAAGGCCCGCGAACCGCCGCGTCGTTGGGCGACGGCCGATTGCCTGCCGTAAACACCCGATCCAGCACGGCTTCCGTCGGCGGGCGATCACTCGCCTGGGCGGCGACCCAGCGTTCAATCGCCTTCAGTTGCAGCGGTGTCGGCGGCTCGGTTCCGTCGGCCGAGGCCAGCGGCTCGGTCAGCGTAAGCTCGGCGACGGCCAATACCGGACGGCTCAGCAAGTACGCTCTCCCGAAGCCGAAAACAGCTGCCGCGACGACGATCGAGACAGTCGCCGCTGCGACGGTCGGCCGTAGGTAGTCCCGCTTCTGTGCGAGGAATTGAGACATTGACGACTCCGGCCGTGGTCGTTCCCTGCGAAGGAATCGCGAAGGAAGATGGTCGCCCACCGTAAACGAACAAGCGGCAACACAGCGGCAATATACTGCTCGCGTGCCGAAATAAGCGATTTTCTCCTACGAGAAAGAAGCCTTTTCACACCGCGCGAGGAATAGTACCAACTGAATCGAGCGCCCCGCGATTAGGAGGGGCATTGATTTCCAATCGACCGACTTGGAAGGATTGCTTGAGTTTGCCATGATAGACGAACCGACCGATCTTGCCGCCTAGCAGAAATAGAGACGGTTGGGCTGAGATTGACGCTTGGCAGAAATGGGAAAGATAAGCCCCATGTTTCGAGTCAAGATTTGTGGCGTAACCAACGCAGCCGATGCCGTTGCGGCCGCAGCCGCAGGGGCCGACGCCGTGGGGCTGAACTTCTATGCCCGAAGTCGGCGTTATCTTGATCCCCGGCGGGCCGAGGCCGTTGCCGCCGCAGTGCCCGAGGGCGTGGTCCGCGTTGGGTTGTTTGTCAACGCGGCACCGGAATTCATTCGGATGCTGGCCGCACGTCTGCGATTGCAGGCGATTCAATTGCATGGCGACGAGACCGTTCAGCAGTTGGCCGACTTGGGCGACCTGCCGCTGATCAAGGCCTTTGCCTGCCATCAGCGATCACAACCCGCAATTGCCGAATACCTGGCCGAGTGTCGGCGGCAGGGGGTTTCGCTGCGAATGATTCTGCTCGATGCCGCTGTGCCCGGACAATTCGGCGGCACGGGCCGACTGGCCGACTGGGAAACGGCCGCGGCGCTGGCGGCCGATCGCTCGTTGCCGCCGGTGATTCTAGCCGGCGGGCTGAACGCAGAGAACGTCCGCGCGGCGATCGAGACCGTGCGGCCGGCTGCGGTCGATACCGCCGGCGGGGTCGAATCCGCGCCCGGCATCAAAGATCACGCGGCGATGCAGGCCTTCGCAACCGCGGCGAAGACCGCCCTGAACTCGATTTGAGCCGGCGGAAAGGCCGCCGCCGAGTTGCCTTGCTTCTTCCGAGATTCGATTACTCGGAAGCGAACCGGTTCAACCGAGCATTCGCGGGAAGATCGTCTCGGCCGGAGCGGACCACGGGGCGGCGACTCCGGCTTGAGAGACCTTCTTGCCCGACTTGGCGCCGATGTCGAAGTCGTAGCGCCACAGCTCGATCATCAGGAAGATGCAGGCCAACAGAATCGCCAGGCACGACAGGCCGAGCATCACGGTATAGGGGCTTGCCTCCGCCAAACGATGGAGCAAGCTGGGTTTCTTCTCTTTTTCTTCCTCTTCTTCCTCGGGCTGCTCGGCGGTTTCGGCCGATTCTTCGGCCTTGGCTTGCTCGTCGCCCCCAATCCCCAACAAACCGGCCGGCAATTCACCGGGGACACCGGTTTCGGTCCCCGCTTCGGCCGCAGTCGCGGCTTCTGCTTCTTGATCGGTGAATGCAACCGCTTCTTGCTCTTGATCGGCAAATAACGGCGCCTCTTGTTCGCCGGCGACGGCGTCGCCCTGATCGGCTGCGGCAAACTCCGGTTCACCGTGAAGCATTTGGTCCGGCTCGGCGGCATCCGCAGGCCCTTCCGGCGACGATGCGATCAACTCGGCTTCGTCCGCTCCCTGCGGCTGCCAGTGATCGGGCAGCGGTTGCTCTTCCGCGTCGCTGAACCTCTCCGCTTCGCCAGCCGATGCCGCTTCGCCGGCCGATTCAGCCTCGCCGGCCGATTCGGCCGAAGCGGGCTGAGCCGATTCGTCCGACTCGAACAAAAAGGCACCGGAATCGCCGGCTTCCTTCGGTTCGACTCGCTCGCCCGCCGCAGTCGGCTCCGACTCGGAAGAAAAAATGTCGGAGGCCGGGCCTGACTCGCTTGGGCCGCCCGATGCCGACGGCTCGCCCACCGCGGAATCGTCGGCCAAGTCGTCGAAGTCTAAGGGCTGGGAGAACAGATCGTCCTCCGACGGCTGCGATTGATCGTCCGGCCGATATTCGTTCGATTCGCCTCGCGACACGGCGTATTCTCCCTCTCAATCACAAGGCGGCAGGGCCGCCGGCCAACCGGTGCTGCCGCACCTATTAAAAAAAGCTCCGCAGCCCGAGATTGATCGAGGCTGCCAAAGTCGAGTTTGACAGCATGAACAAGCGGCAAACGGCGGCCGAAGCACCGCCGTCGCAGCCCCAGTTGGCCAGGCGGCGACCGCACGATGCAGGCCCCATCGGGAACGAACCGCATGACGCGCCGCGTTCCCGCCCCCTTTCCGCAATGAATGCGTCGAGGGAGTACCTATTCCGATTATAATTCGCCCTCGGGAGCATGCCACCGATTTATCCGCCAGCCGGGCTGAAATCCGCGAGACGTAAACACCGTGCGGAACGCCTTTTCCGCCAACGCCCTGCGGCAACGCGGCCCTTGGGTGCAGCACGCCCTTTCGGCTGATTCGCCGGAGGTCGTTCAGTAGTTCGCCCGGCCGGTGTAACAGCAGCCGACCAGGAACATCTTGCGTCCCTGATAATCGACGCGATTGACGTGAACCACTTTGGCCGTCAAGTACGAAATCTGAGGGGCCACCCCTAACGCAATGACCAACCCTTGGGAGGCCAACGGCTGATGAATCAAGAAGGAAAAGCCGCCGGCGCTGATGTCGTTGCACAACACGGGAAAGAACTGCTCGGGGGCGGGCAGCTCGTTGCCGATAATCGGGGCGATCATCTGCCGGTACGGGTACGAGCGACGCATCCCGCGACGGCGTTCGAGATTCATCACTGAAGTCGGATCGGCGGCCGGCTGGCTCGATTTTTCGACGGCTTGCAGCCGGGCTTCCAATTGACGCTCGCGAGTGACATCGATCCCGGTGACGATCACCGAACTAGGAATCATCTCGGGGCCGTGGCGAAGGGCGGCCAGCGTCCACGCCACGACGCGCTGCTGCCCGTGCTTCGTCAACAAGCGGCTCTCGAATTCCACCGGGGTGTCGGTCGCTAGGGCTTTCCCCAAAGAGTGCTGGAAGAGATGCAGTTCCTCGGGAACAGCCAACGTGGCTTCCAAACGGCGGCCGATAAGCTCGTCGGCGGAGTAGCCCGTGGCCTTGTGGCATGCCGGATTGCTTCGCACCACCAAGCCGTTGTGGTCGAGGATAAGCACGATGGCTTCGAGCACGTCGAACAGCCCTTCCGAAAGGCGGCGTTCGGCCGCCAGGTATTGTTCGGCTTGGCTGCGGGCGATCGTAGCGGTTACCAGGTGCGAAACGGTCTCAACGAACAGCAGGTCCTCTTCGTCGAACGTCCGCCGCGCCGTCGTGCCGGCCCCGATCGCTCCCAATGCGCGATCGATCAGTTTCAGCGGTGCGACCGTTGCCGCAACGATGCCATGCTTCGGCAAGAGCCGATCGTCGAATCGGTGTTCGGCGGCTAAATCGGCGACGGCCGTCGGCAAGGCGGTGTTGATGGCGAACGCGCACAGCGACAAACGCGGGTCGTCGGGCAGCGGACGGCAACGAATCACCGGCTGGTCCGACCGCTGGATCGATTGCGGACGAACCAGGTAGGTTTCGATCGGCTGACCCGGCCCGCGGTATTGCGCGGCAATGCCGAATTCGGCTTGGAGCATTTCGGCCACCAGCGCGGCGGCGTCTTGCAGCAGTACGCCGACATCGGGCGGAACGACGGCGCGCCTTCCCAGCGAGACGAGCGCCTGCTGGCGGGCAATCGCCCCGCCGGCGTCTCGGCCGGGTTCATCCTGCGGCGGAGGCAGTTCGGCGGCAACGGTCTCGAATGGGTTCATCGGTCGATCGAAGCGCGGGGCTGCGGCTCTGTTTTCTTTGTCGTCGAACGCGAAGCCTTTCGCAAAAAGGTCGAATCGCTATGACCGTATCGATGAACGGCTCTTTCCGAGGCCGCGGTCTTATTAGTCGCAACACTCCTTCACCCGCATTGCGCCGCCAGGCCGTTACGGTCCGCCGCTTCGGAGCCGCTACGGAGTGTTCCGGTGCGATGCGGCCGCCCTGCCGATCAGTCCAGCGTGATGCGGCGCTCCTTAATCGTAAAGTTCGGGGGAATAACCGGCGCAGGATGCTTTCCTTCGTGCAGGAAAGTGCGGTTGCGCCCGTATCGCTTTGCCTCGTGAAGGGTGGCTTCCAGCCGTTCGAGCAGCGAAAAGAGCGTATCGGCAGGCGTGGCGGCCGTAATGCCGCAACTGACCGTCAACCGGATCTCGTGATCGCCGTCCTCGAAGCGCGTCATTTCCAAGCCTTGTCGCAACTCCTCGACCGTATTGGCGGCGCTGCGCACATCGCCGTCGAAGAACAGCAAGCAGAAGGCTTGGCCGTTGTAGCGGGCGACCGCAAGGTCGGCCGACTGCTTGGCGCCGAGCAACCGTCCGCAGGCATGAAGCGCCCGATCGGTTCGCCGATGACCGTGCGATTGGTTGACGGCCGCTGTTTGATCGACGTCGAGAAGCGCCGCCGCCAGCGTCCGCACGCGATGCGGATCGCGGCGCCAAAAGTCGATGATCGCCGATTCCATCGCCGCGCGCGTCAGCAGGCCGGTATGTTCGTCGCGGGCATGGTTTTCCGGCTTCGCGTCCGGGTGAGCCGAGCGGAGCAGTTCGACCTCCAGTCCGGCCAGCGAAGCGTCGAACTGCAAACTGCCCTCGATCAGCCGGCCGGCTTGCTGCGCCAGTTGTTCGCGTTGCGGTTCGATCTCGGCCTCGCCGTCGAATCTCTGGAAAGCGTCGTAGGCCTGCTGAATCGTTTCATCCTGATGTTGCACGGCGGTTTCGATCTGCGAGACGATGCCCGGCGCACTCGGCCCCAATGATCCGGCCAATTCGACCACGCGCGGCTGATTCTTGTTTCGTTCGAGCAGGAACTCCTCAGTTGCCGCCCGCAGCGATTCCAAACATTCCTCAATGGCAGCCGCATCCCAGGGGTGGGTCGGGTCGCGCAGCCGGTCTTCGGCCGCGTCGAGCTTGTCTTGATAGCTGCGCGTCTCCGCGCGGCATTCGGCCAACGGGGCGGCCTCGGTCGGCAACGCCACGGTCGGCGCCGGCGGCGAATGTTGCACCGCGGCCGCGTGCGGCTCGGACCGGGCAGGCGCCGCACGCGGCGGCACAACGGGCGGCGCCGACGCAGCCGCTTCCCACACCGGGCTACGAGCGGCCATCATGCGCCGCCAACGTTGGCCCAAGGCGGCGCCGGCAGCGAAGCCCAAAACCACGTTCAGCACGGCAATCAAGAAAAACACCCACATCGGATCACCAACAGCTTTGCCAGGAAGCTTCACGCGCGGTGAAACTCGCGGCGAAAAACGGCGGGCACGAGTCGCCTCGTCGCCTCGCCCGCAATGTATTTCTGGGTATTTCGGGCGCCCCCAATAAGTCTAGTTTACGGCCGCAGCCGACGTGGCCTGCGCGGTATTGCTTTCCGAATGGGCGTTCGCCCCCGGTCCGTCCTTGTGCGCCGGGACCGAAATCCCCGGCTCGCCGCCGGTCGGCGCTCTTTCATTCCTCTCGGGAACCTCGACGACCCGCCGGCACGGGCCGGACGTGCGGCTTGACGGACTTCGACCGAAGGCAGCGATTTTTCGGGCGGTAGCGGTCTGGGAATCGAAGGCGGCCGGTCGGGCAACGGTTGATGATGTTCGCCGCGCGGGGTCGATACCAGAAGACGAAGAGCAAGGATCGTTATCGGGCACGGACGCGCCCAACGATCGCCGCGCCTCGGCGCCGGCGATCGCCGACCGGAGAGTCCCCCGGCGCGTCGCGGTGCCATGCAAGAATCTCGAAACCTGCCTCTGGATCTGCTTGCCCTTGGGTTGCTGGCCCTGGTGGTGTTCTTAGCAGCGTCGCTTGTCGGCTACGATCCAGCCGATCCGCCTTCGAATTTGGTCTACCCGCCCAACGCCAAAGCGGCGAATTTGTGCGGACCTTCGGGGGCTTGGGCGGCCCACGGAATGTTCACGGCCTTCGGATGCGGCGCGTATTTTGTCGTGCTCTCGCTGGCCGTGTGGGATTTCCTGTTGCTGGCGCGCAAGCCCATCGATCAGCCCTGGTTGCGATTGGTCGGTTGGCTGTTGTCGTTGACGGGCCTTTGCTCCTTCGCGGCGATGTTTCTGCCAAGTTGGTCGCCGGGCCCGGCCATCGGCGCCGGCGGGTATTTGGGCGCGGCCGGACGCGGATTCCTCGAAGCGAACTTCGCCGCGCTCGGCGCCGCCATTCTCACGTTGAGCGTCATACTGGCCGGTTTGCTGCTGGCCACCGACTCGTTGATCATTCGCGCCGCGGCCGTGCTGCTGGGCCGTTCGGCGAGGGAAGTGGGACGCGGCGCCGCTCGAGTCGGATCGGCCTGCACGGCACGACTGAAAGGAAAGCGCAGCGATCTCGACGAGGTCGATTGGAACGAAGCCGCCGACCCGGCCGAGTCTTCGGTGCGGGTTACGCGGCGCGGCGGCCGTCGCGACGACGCTTCAATGGGCGAAGACCAAGCCGCCGCCGAATCGGACGGCCTCCGCCTGGTTGCGGCCGATCAATCCGCCGACGATTCCGACGAAGTGCGCGTGGCTGCCCCGGCAGCGGGCAAGAACACGATCGAGCCGGAAGGCTCGGCCGGCTCGTCCGATGCAATCGACGATCTGCCCGAAATGGCCGCCCCCGCCGACGAGGAATACGAATTGCCCAGCTTGGAACTTCTGCTGCCGAGCGAAACATTCAGCTTTGAAGAGCAAGAGAAGGAAGTCCGCCGAAAAGCGAAGGTGCTGGAAAAGACCTTTGCGGATTTCGGCTTCAACGTCCGCGTCGTCGAGATTCAAACCGGGCCGGTCATCGCGCAGTTCGAGGTCGAACTGGAGGCGGGCCTGCGCTTGAGCAAGATTACTTCGCTGTCCGACGATTTGGCCATCGCGCTGCGCGTTCCCAGCGTGCGGATCGTCGCGCCGATTCCCGGCAAGAACACTGTCGGCGTCGAAGTGCCCAACAATCAACGCCAGTTGGTCCGTCTGCGCGAAGTGATGGAAGAAGCCAACGGACGGGCCGCCAAAATGCGGATTCCGATCTACCTGGGCAAGGATGTGGCCGGGGCGCCGATGGTCTGCGACTTGGCGAGCCTGCCGCATTTGTTGATCGCCGGGCGCACCGGCACAGGCAAGAGCGTGTGCCTCAACTCGATCATCGTATCGCTGCTGATGACCCGCCGGCCCGACGAAGTGCGGATGCTGCTGATCGACCCGAAAATGGTCGAACTCAGCCCCTACAAGAGCATCCCGCACCTGATGCACCCGGTGGTAACCGACATGCGCAAGGCCGAGGCGATCCTCGCTTGGGCCGTCGAGAAGATGGAAGAGCGCTATCACCTGCTCGCGCGGGCCGGCGTGCGCCACATCAGCAGCTACAATCAGTTGGGCGAAGAGGAACTGATGGAACGGCTGGGGGTGGAAACGCCCGAAGAACGCCGCCAGATTCCGCTGCACATGCCCTACATCGTAATCGTCGCCGACGAGTTGGCCGACCTGATGATGACTGCCGCCAAGGAGGTCGAGGGCCACATCATCCGCCTGGCCCAAAAGAGCCGGGCCGTAGGCATCCATCTGGTGCTGGCCACGCAGAAACCGACGGTGGACGTCATCACCGGATTGATCAAATCGAACCTCCCGGCGCGAATCTGCTTCCAAGTGGCCAGCCGCACCGACAGCCGCGTGGTGCTGGACGAGATGGGCGCGGACAAGCTGTTGGGCAACGGCGACATGCTCTTCCTCTGGCCGGGCACAAGCACGCTGATTCGCGGCCAGGGAACCTACCTGAGCGACGACGAAATCAACAAGGTCATTGCCGCCGTCTCGACCAGCGAACCGCAGTTCGTCAAGGAATTGGTGCAATTGCAGACCAGCGCCGCGGCGGCCGGCGGCGATGGCAAGCCGTTCTCCGCCCGCGACGAACTCTACGAGGCCGCCATCGACTGCGTGGTCCGCGAGGGCCGCGGCAGCGTATCGCTCTTGCAGCGCACGCTGGGCATCGGCTACGGCCGCGCCGCGCGATTGATCGACTTCATGGCCGAGGACGGCATCGTCGGGCCGTACAACGGCTCGCAAGCCCGCGAGGTTCTGATCACCATCGAAGATTGGGAAGCCCGGCTCCAAGGAAATCGGCTTGCCGCAACGCCGGCCGCGCCGCGCCCGCCCGCACCGCGAAGGTCTTCCACCATCGTCCTCAGCCCTCCGCGCGCCGAGCGCTATGACGACGATGAGGACACGGACGACGCGGACGACGACGGCACGTCGCAGCGCGTTTCCTCGCCGCAGCGGCAGGCGTCGCGGGCGGGTGCCGCAGGTGCCTCGCTGGAACCATCAGAGCCTTCTGACGAGGCGCCGTTCGACGACGACGATTCGCCGCCCGTCGCCGGGCGTTCGGCATCGCTCGCCGAGCGCGCGCCGGCAAGCGAGAACGCTGCGTCCGGGGCGATCACCCCATCGGGCGCTGCCGCTGTCGCCGAGATGCCCTCGGCGGCGCGCAGCCCCGACCGCCCCGCCGCCGACGGCTCGGCCCCGCCTCCGCCCGGCAGCATCCTCCCGACAGCCGCGCCCCCGAACGGCGACAACGCCGCTCAAGTGGCCTGACCCAACGATCGGGCCGCGCGCGAAGCGGTCGCGCGCGATTTTTTCTGCTCAACCGCGGCCGCGCCACCTACCAGCCCGAAATAGGCCGCGTATGATAATCTATCCCGTCCCAACTGCCGGGCGGGCTGCGCGACGGCTTGCCGCGGCAATGGCCGGCGAATCCCGTCCGCAGACAACGACCGATTTCCCGCGATTCTCCGAATATGATTCGAGGATCAGAACCCTATCCTGGGGCTGCGCCAAACTGGGCGACGCGTTTGCCCGCATGATTCGGCGAACTTGCGTCAACAGGATTTACGAAGATCGAAGATCAATAATATAGGTGAACGATGCCGCCGCAGTTTATTTTCGAGATGCACCGGGTCGGCAAACGATTCGGTGAACGGGTTGTGCTCCGCGACATCAGCTTGTCGTTCTACTACGGGGCGAAGATCGGCGTGGTGGGCGAAAACGGCGCAGGCAAGTCCACGCTGTTGCGGATCATGGCCGGGCTCGACACCGATATCGACGGCACGGCCCATCTGGCCAAGGGAATGCGCGTCCGGTTGGTGGCCCAGGAGCCTGAATTGGCGCTCGATCGGACGGTGCGCGAGAATCTCCGCACGGCCGTCGCCCCGATCCAATCGCTGCTCGATCGTTTCAACGAGCTGACAACGCGGATGGGCGATCCGGGGCCTGACGACGACCTGGACAAGATGGTCGACGAGCTGGGCCGCCTGCAAGAGCAGATCGACGCGGTGGACGGCTGGGAAATCGACCGGCATATCGACATGGCGGCCGACGCCTTGGTGCTCCCGCCCGACGAAGCGATTGTCGGGCGGCTCTCCGGAGGCGAGCGGCGGCGGGTGGCGCTGGCCATGGCCCTGCTGGAAAAGCCCGATCTGCTGCTCTTGGACGAGCCGACCAACCACCTCGATGCAGAGACGGTCGAATGGCTGGAAGCAGAGCTGCGCAGCTATCCCGGCACCGTGATCATCGTGACGCACGACCGCTACTTTCTCGACAACGTCACCAAGTGGATTCTCGAGTTGGAGAACGGCCGCGGGCTGCCCTTCGAAGGCAACTATTCGTCGTGGCTCGAACAGAAGGCCGAGCTGCTGCGCGTGATGGAGAAGAAAGAAACGCAGCGGCAGCGGGTGCTTCAGCGCGAGTTGGACTGGATTCGCACCTCGCATCAGGGACGACGGCAGAAGAACCTCGCCCGGATCAAGGCCTACGAGCAACTGGCCGAACAGCAGATCGACACGAAAAGCGAGACGATCATCCAAATCGCTCCCGGGCCGCGATTGGGAGACAAGGTGCTTACGTTCCACGAGGTCAGTAAAGCGTTTTCCACGCCAGACGGCCCGCTGACCTTGCTCGACAAGTGCTCGTTCGACGTGCCGCGGGGCGCAATGGTCGGTTTGATCGGTCCGAACGGGGCGGGCAAGACGACGCTGTTGCGCATGATCGTCGGCGAAGAACGACCGGATTCGGGCACGATCGAACTGGGGCCGACCGTCGTGCTTTCCTACGTCGATCAGCACCGCGACGCGCTGGACGACTCGCGCACCGTCTTCGAGGAAATCACCGACGGCAAAGACACCGTGCGGCTCGGTCCGGTGTCGATGAACTCTCGGGCCTATGTGGCGCGGTTCAACTTCCGCGGACCGCAGCAGCAAAAACTCGTAGGCGAATGCTCCGGCGGCGAACGGAACCGCATCCACCTGGCCAAGCTGCTCCGCCGCGGCGGCAACCTGCTGCTGCTGGACGAACCGACCAACGACCTCGACGTGAACACGATGCGGGTGCTCGAACAAGCGCTGATCGATTTTCCCGGCTCGGCGCTGATCATCAGCCACGATCGATTCTTCCTCGATCGGATTTGCACGCACCTGCTCGTGTTCGAGGGCGGCGGCAAGACGCGATGGTTCGAGGGGAACTTCGCCGCCTACGAAGAGCTGGTCGCCGCCGAAACTCCCGATCGCTTGGCCCACCGGCGGCAGAAGTACCACCGAATCGCCGCCCGATAGCGTGACATTTCAGCCAAGATTCTTCGGCAACCACGTCTTTTGAAACCGGAGCCAGCCGAACTTGGTCCCAACCGGATACCGCCTCTTGCAACTGAGTCGCAAAGGAGCGCCCTATCCAAAGGAACCGGGCTTCGGAAAGATCAAACCCAACGGGGTATCCAATCTAGCCCAGGGCGATCATCGCGCCTGAAGAGCTCCCAGGCCGTTGGCCTGGGCTTTGTTGGGCTGCCCCTTCGGAGCGAGGCATGCCATGCAATCCTGAATCTAGTCCAGGGCGATCATCGCGTCTGAAGAACGGCGGGTGTTGCAATCGGAGCCCCAACGGGCAACGCCGTTAAGGATTTTTTCTCGGTAAAAACCGGGCTTGACGGGGAGTGGGGGATATAGAAAAAAGCCAGACTCCCTTCGGTCATCCAAACTGAACACGATTCAGCTTGAAAGGAGT
>Ga0073932_1006466_pt1 | contig 11994 bp, 8 predicted proteins | sample DewCreD2012metaG_FD_76967 | JGI IMG/M metagenome (GOLD analysis project Ga0073932, IMG submission 76967) | Hot spring sediment bacterial and archeal communities from British Columbia, Canada, to study Microbial Dark Matter (Phase II) - Dewar... ... | reverse complement strand
TCCACGGGACGTTGTGGGGCGTGGATGCCGAGGGACACATCAGCCTGCGCACCGGCGACAAGCTGCGGGTCTTGGCGGCAGACGAGTTGGCCTATTACGGACGCTGGCACGAGACCGATGCCGGCCCGCAGATTCTCCTGACCGATGGAAGCTGCCTCCGTGCTGATCTGATGGCCTTGGAAGACCAGCGTGCGGTGATCGGGGACGCCAGCGGCGTCGGACGCACCCCATGGCTGCGCTCGGAATTGCCTCGCAGCAGCGTCCGCGCCGTGCTGCTGCAACCGCCAGCCGGCCCTAAGCCGCGCGACCTTTTCGTCGACCAGATCATTCAGGCGGCTGCGGACCACGATCACGTGTGGCTCGTCGGTGGTGGCAGCCTCGCAGGCCGCTTGCAGACGTTTGCATTGCGGGATCAGCCCATCGCACCGGACACGGCCTCTGACAGCGATGCCCTGACCCTGCTGCGAGCCGAAACGGGGCAGACCATCACGATCCCGCTGGAGAAGGTCCGGGCCGTGACCTTGCGGCAGACCGCCCCTTTGGAGCCCGAAACACAACAAGCTTCGTTGCACACCCCGCGATTTTGGCTGGGATTGCAGGATGGCTCGCTGCTCCAAGTCCGCCAGGTGCTCGTCCGTCGCGACCCTGTGCAGCTCGTGCTGGCCACCGGAGGCACGCTCCGCGTCCCGACGCGGCCGACCAGCGGGTCATCCTTCTGGTCCTTCGTGACCTACCTGGAGCCCGTCCATCCCCGCGTCACGTGGCTTTCCGATCTGGAACCCGTGGGCTACAAACACGTTCCGTTCCTTGGAGCCGCCTGGCCGCTGGGACGCGATCGCAATGTGCTTGGCGGGCGATTGCGAGGCACGGATGCGGTGTACCGCAAGGGATTGGGGATGCCCAGCGCCTCGCGCGTGGCGTACGAGACGACCGGCCACCGGCGGTTTCACGCGGAACTGGCGATCGATGCCGCGGCGGGACTGCTCGGCAGCGTGGTCTATAAAGTGCTGCGGCAGCTTCCTGATGGCACGTGGGAACCAGCTTACACAAGTCCCCTTCTTCGCGGAGGCGACGCGCCGCTGCCGATCACGGTGGATTGCCGCAATGCCGTGCGGATTGCCCTGCTGGTCGACTTCGGAGAGTGGGCTAACCGGGGTGACCTCGCCAACTGGCTGATGGCGCGCTTGACGCGCTAGGGCGCGCGGGTCGTCGGAGCAGGTTCGGAGCCTCGGGTCGCTCAGCGGCCGGACGCAGCGCCGCCCCCCTGCGAGCGCAAGGCGTGCATGACGTAGGAGATGCCGCGGCAGAGCTGGCGGACCGCCTCCACGTAGTTGCCCGACTTTTCCGCGGCCAGTGCACGCTGGAACGCCTCGTCCAGCGGCTCCCAGGCGACCGTCCATTCCCCTTCCCGCGCTGCCTCCCGCAGTTCGTCGAGCGTCTGCTTCAACTTGCCGACCAGCGTGCCATTGGGAGTGCAAACGACCGCCGCATACGGCCCATGTCCGGGCCGTGGTGTGGGCTCCTGGCAGGTCGGCGTCTTGCTCCTCCAGCGCCATGCCAGCGCCGCCAGCAGCGCGCCCACGGCCAGCACCAGCGTCGCGGCCGCCATGCGCCAGTACTTCAAAACCCATAGCAGACCGGCCAACAGCAGCGCCGCCACCGGAAGCCCCCACACGAGCGGATCGAACCGCTGGGACCGCGGCCGATAGGCCGGACTCGCTTCCTCGCCCAGGTCCGGCGCCACCAGGTCCGGCCCTACCACTTGAGCGATGACCACCGTGATGTTGTCTGGGCCGCCCCGCAGATTGGCCAAGTCGATCAGCACCTGGGCCGCCTCGTCGGGAGGCAACGTGGTCAAGATCGCTCCGATTTCCGCATCGTCCACGCGCCCGGTCAGACCATCGCTGCATAGCAGGTAGATGTCTCCCTCGGCGATCGGCAGCGGCCCCTCCAGATCGACTTCCACGTGCGGATTGGGCCCCAAGGAACGCGTGATCACGTTCTTCGGGATGATGGCGGCCAGGTCCGCACCCGCCGGAAGCTGCCCCGAAGCTCGCAGCTCCCATTGCAGGCTATGGTCGAACGTGAGCTGGCACAGGCGCTGGCCGCGCAAGCGATACACGCGGCTGTCGCCGACATGCGCGATCCAGGCCTGCTGGGGCAGCAGCACCAAGGCGCTGCAGGTCGTGCCCATGTGATAGAAGTCGATATTCGCCTGGCCGCGGCGGTGGATTTCCGTATTCGTCTCGCGGATCGCGCGGAGCAGTGCTTCGGCAGGAGGCAGATCGGTGTACTTCAAATACAGATGCGGAATGCCATCCACCGCCAGTTTGCTGGCCAGCTCCCCGGCTGCGTGGGCCCCCATCCCATCGGCGACGATCAATAAGTGGCCCCGCGACGAAAGCATCTCCGGGGACGAGGCCAGAACGACCGCGTGGTTATCTTGATTCGTCGTGCGGCGCATCCCGATGTCGGTCAGGGCCGCGACTTTCAGACCGATCGCCGATTCCACGTTGCCCGCCTCTTTCCGCCCCGCCATTCTTATCCGCTTCGCCACCCATCGTGACCGTCGGTTGCCGCCGTCTGCCCCAAGATCGTGAAGCTGCTGGCCTGTCGTCTTCTAAATCATCGCCCCGCCGACCGCCGCACTTGTTTCATTGTAGTTCTCGCTTCCCCCGGCGCCCTGTCGATCCTGCCCGTGCCGTATGGTCGCAAGTCTTTGTACGACAGAATGTTGCGTCGTTCCCAGGTCCTCGACCGACCGGGAAGGGCCAACTTGGCCGTCTGGCAGGCAGCCGGCCCGTACTTCGCTCTGGTCCTGTAAAACTGCTGTTTCTATACTCTCGCCCCCGATTTCGCAAATCTCCCTGGCCAGCGTCAGCCCGGTTTCGCCTGACAGGCTCCGTCTATGACCGTCCAGTGCCCGCTCGCCACAGATCGTCGCTCGGGCCCCAGCGACGCTCCCCGCTTCCCTGGGCGTGCGGCCTGCCGGCGCATGCAGCTTGTATGGGCACTGGTGGCGACCGTGTGGCTCCTTGGGCTGAGCCAGGCCGGCTGCGTCCGGCGACGGCTGACCGTTCGCACCACGCCCCCCGGCGCCCAAGTGTTCATCGACGATCAGGAGATCGGCACGACCCCCTGTTCGGCGGCGTTCACCTACTACGGAACCCGCAAGATCACGGTCATGAAGGAAGGCTACCGGACCGAAACGCTGTACCAGCGGTTCCCTCCCCCCTGGTACGAGCTGCCGCCGCTCGATTTCGTGGTTGAAAACCTCGTTCCCAGGGAAATCCGGGATGAACGGGTGGTCGACGTGCAGCTCGTCCCGGAAGAGATCGTGCCTCCGCAGCGCCTCCTCGAACGCGCCCAGTCGCTGCGAGAGAGCGCCCGCAGCGGCACGATCACCCCGCTGGTCGACGGGGCCGCTCCTGCTGCCGAGCCGATCCGACAGCCGCCGCTCAGCCTGCCAGGCCAGGGACTTCCGCAAGGCCAGCCGCTGTTTTATCCGCCGCCCCCGCCGACCGGTGAGCCAGCACCGCCAGTCGCTCCGAACTTGCCTCGCTGAGCAGACCGCTCCCGCGCCCTTCCATGCGCCAGGCCGCATGATTTTTGCATCGCGCCGGCGCCGCGGCCCCTCGGCGTGACCTGCTACTAGACTAGGTACGCCATGCCGCGCATATGGCGCGGGCAAGCCGGCTGCAGCACGGGCCGCGGCCGGGCCTGTCCTCCGCCGCTCATAGCTTAGAGAAGAAAAACCGCGTCAGGTGGAAGAACACGGGAGCTGCAAAGCAGAGCGAGTCGATTCGGTCGAGGACGCCGGCGTGCCCGCTGACCAGCGTGCCGTAGTCCTTGACCCCCCGATCCCGCTTGATGCCGGACATCGTCATGCTTCCCGCGAAGCCGGCCAGGGCCACCGCCCCCGAGATCAGCCCGGCCCAGAACATCCCGAACGGCGTCGCCCACGACAGCAGCATTCCCAAGAGCATGGTGCTCAGCGTGCCGCCGATCAGTCCTTCCCAGGTGCGGCTGGCGTTGATTTGCGGAGCGATGATCCGCTTGCCCAGAAGCTGGCTCCACAAGTATTGGAACACATCGTTGAGCTGCACGATCAGCACGAAGAAGAACAGTACGCTGGCATTGCTGCCATAAATCGGCTGGCGCTGCGCGTCCTGGCCGATGATCCACCGCGCCTCCGGGGAGCCTGTGGTCAGTTCCAGCGACAGGATGGCCGGCGCGTGGCTGAGGCAGTACACACAGATGAGCAGCCCCGCCTGGATCTTGGCCACCCGCTCCAAAAACCGCTTGGGATCTCCGGCAATCGCGATCCGGGCGGGAATGAACAGCGACGCATACACCGGAATCATCACCGTGTACAGCCCGTACTCCCGGAGGCCCACCAGCACGTACTGCAGCGGCGTGAAGACCACGAACGTCCAGAACAGCGTGCGATGGTCGCCCCGGCGCGTGGGCGTCATGGTAATGAACTCGCGCAGCGCCCAGAACGAGATCAACCCGAACAAGACCACCGTCGCCACATAGCCCATCAGCAGGCCGGCGATCAGGATGGCGAACATCATCCACCACGCCCGCACCCGCAGATTGAAGGTGCGGACGACCGCCGGGTTGGCCGTGCTCTCCGGCTGGCGGCGCAAGGCCCGGCCCACGAAATAAGCCACCCCCAACAGCACCAGTACCGACCCCAGCAGGATGTTCGTGCGGGCATCCAGACGGGTGCTGGTCGAGGGAAGCTGGGCCAGCGTCAGGCAGGCGATCCACACAGACGGCATGGCGATCATACGTCCTTCAGGCGCCGCACGGCCTCGCGGGCACGTTTGAGGAACTCGGCCTTGCTCTCGTTCGGCTCCAGCCAGATCGGCGGACCGATCGTGATGCAACTAAGCAGCGGCACCGGCAGGAATTCACCTCGCGGCAGCACGCGGTTGAGGTTGTCAATATACACAGGCACCAGCTCCAGGTCGGGCCGCTTCTTGCTCAGGTAGTACAGCCCCGACTTGAATTCCTCCATCTCCTCCCCCGGGTTGCGGCGTCCCTCGGGAAAGACGATCAGCGAGTAGGTCTTGCCGATCTCGCGGATCATCACATCCACTGGGCTTTGATGGACCTTGATCTCCTCGCGGTCGATCAGGATCGCATGGAAGCATTGCGCCATGTACCGCCTCAGTCGCGTCTTGGACCAGTAGTCCTTGGCGGCCACGGGGCGGGTCAGATTGCGGATCTCCCCAGGCAGACTTGCCCACAGCACCAGGGCGTCCAGGTGACTGGTATGGTTCGCGAAATACACCCGCTGACAGGTGTCCGGCTGGCATTCGTGCCAGCGCACGGTCGCCCCGCTGAGCAGTTTCGCGATCGCAGCCAAGAACGGGGCGGTAAGGTTCATCGACCACGCTAGATGCCCCGGCGATCCATCCGGGGCAGGCAGCACCCCGGCTCCTCCGACGCCCGGCGTGTCTCAAGGTTAGTTCGTAACGGACAGATCGACAATTGCCAGCTTCGGGTATGGTCGGCCCGCGTCCAGACTGGCTTTTGCTGCCTTGTACCGCCCCTGCACCCTGGGGGCAATGTAGAGTTGTGCGCTACGCAGACAGACACCTTTCCCATCGATCGAAGATGCCCCCACCGCCGGCCGGCCGGCTTATTGCAACCACGTCCCCAAGGCAGCCCCCTGGATCTGCATGCCATAACACTTTGCACAATAAGGACTTAGAATCTAAAAGGCGTCACCATGCCCGCCCGCGTGACTCTCTTTGGCATCGAATTCGATCCCCTGCGGATGGACCAGGCAGTCGCCCAAATCTGGGCCTGGATCGCTAGCCCTCCGCCCCGGTGCGCCATGGTGGTCACGCCCAATGTCGATCACCTGGTGCTTCTGACCCGACGAGCCGACTTCCGGGAAGCTTACCGCCAGGCAAGCCTGGTTCTGGCCGACGGAATGCCGATCGTCTGGGCCTCCCGCTGGTTGGGGCAGCCGTTGCCCGAGCGCGTTGCCGGATCGGACCTGGTGCCTTCGGTTTTCGCCTCATCGTCAACTAAAAATACACTTAACGTTTTTTTACTTGGCGCTGAACCGGGGGTTGGACAGCGTGCGGCCGAGCGGATCCAGCGCGCATGGCCATCCGTCGAAGTGGTGGGTGTTTCTAGTCCTCCGATCGGCTTTGAGCGGGACGATGCCGCCAACGCCGCTATCTGTGATCAAATTGCCAGTGTGCAGCCGGATGTTCTCGTCGTGGGTTTGGGAGCGCCCAAGCAGGAGCTTTGGGTGCACACGCACCGAGATCGCCTGGCGGCGAAAGTGGCCATTTGTGCAGGCGGTACGATCGATTTTCTGGCTGGGAAACAGCGGCGGGCCCCCCAGTGGATGCGAGAGAGCGGCCTGGAGTGGCTGTATCGTCTGGCCCGGCAGCCCCGACGGCTTTTCGCACGCTATGCCCGCGATGCCTGGGTCTTCCCACAACTAGTGGCTCGGGCCTGGTGGGAACAGCGACAACTGCACCGGCGGATGACGGAGCTGGCCAGTGCTGGTCGCCGGTTGTGGTAAACGCCAGCGGATCGGCATTTCGACGCGCCACGGAACGGCTCAGGCCGTGGGAGCCAGGATCCGGTGCGTGGGCACGGGGCGGCCCGGCCGCAGCGACTGCACCTGTTGCCAACGGCAAGTGGCATTCTGATCGCGGCAGGCCTTCTCGACAGCTTGCGTGACGGCATCTTGCAGCACCGCGGGGTCGATCGCAACGCGAGCGTTGACCACCACGTGGGCTGTCGAGATTTGAGCCCGCGAGGCCAGCGACAGTTCCGCGGGAGCGTCTCGACTGATCAGGTTGGCGACACCATAGGCTCCCTCCCCCATGCCGATCACTTTGAGATGCGCTGTTTCCGCATCGAGCGCTTCGAGCATTTGGCGGAGCTGGTCCACCACCGCCAGCAGCCAACGATCGAGGTCCCAGGGCTGTCCGGCATCAACCTGTACACTGGCATTCAGCCAGCCTAGTTCCGCCTCACCTGCGGCGTAGGCATCGTAATCCACCTCCATCACCCGCTGGCCGAACCTTCCTCGCTGCGCCAGCAACTCCACCAGCGCCTCGAAGCCCGCCCCCGTCCGTGCCGACATCCGCAAAACGGGCACACCGGGATGATGCTCGCGCACAACCTGCTCCAGCCGGGCGGCCTCGTCCGGCTTCAGCTCGTCGATCCGGTTGATCACGATTACATCGGCCTCTTCGAGCTGCTTGCGGAAGATGTAGGCCGCCTGCGGAGAAAAGCCGCCGCGGGCCCGGCCAAGAGCCGCCGCTGTCTCATCACCGCCCCCCGGGACGCTGACGGGGCGGCTGCCTTCCAGGATCCGCCACGCGTGATGCGGCTTCAGCAGCACGGCATAGGGAGCCACGTCGAACGTCGCCGCGTAAAGCTGTTGCAACGGGCGGATCACGGTCGCCGCCAGATCGGTGCAGCTTCCCACCGGCTCGGCAAGGATCACGTCGGGACGCGACGCCGCCTGAAGCTGGGCTACCGTGTCGGTCAACTGCCGGAAGTTGCAGCAGAAGCAGGCACCAGGCACCTCGCCGACGTCGAACCCCTGCGACCGGAAGCTGTTCGTGTCGACCAGGTCGGTGGCCTGGTCGTTGGTCACGATGCCCACCCGCTGACCTTGCTGCTGGTAATGCCGCGCCAGGCGCGCGATCGCCGTGGATTTGCCAGCGCCGAGGAACCCGCCCAAGAGGATGAAGCGCAGCGCCCGGTGTTCGTCGTTCATGCCAATGGTCTCCGAAACGGTTGCCGTTCCGTACACCCGTCAAGCGTGCGGGACGACCTTTCCAGCCTCACTCCGCCCACCTCCTACGTCGTGCGGAGCAACCGCTCGTACACGGCTCCTCCCAGCACAGCCCCCGAGCTCGGCGCCAGGATATACACCGTGAACCAGCCGTGCCCATTGGGACCTGGCAGGGCCGCCGTCCCCCAGCCGGCCAGATACGTAAACAGCCGGGGGCCGAAATCGCGGGCCGGGTTGAGGCAGCACTGCGTCAGCGGAGCGATCACTGAGATCAAGGCGGCAACCACCAACCCCACCACCAGAGGGGCCAGGTGCGACGGCGGTGCGGAAGGATTGCGCGGATCACCGACCGCGAAGACGACCAGCGCCAAAATCGCCGTGCCCACCACCTCGGCCAGAAATGCCATGCTCCAAGGCGTGCGCTGGCGGAACTGCGCCCACGCTTCGTCTGTCCAGCGGTCGCTGCCGGCGGCCAGCGGCCCGGGGGACGGATAGAACTCGCCGTAGCACATCGCCGTCACGATGCTGCCCACGCCGCCGCGCGTCACCCCCTTTTCTTCCTCTTTGATTTTCAACTGCGGGGCGTAAATGGCGTACAGCGTCGCCGCGGCCAACAGCGCCCCCAGCACCTGGGCCAGCACGTATCCCGGCAAGCGCGACCAGGAGAACCGCCCCCACCAGGCCAGACTGAGGCTGATCGCCGGGTTGATATGTGCCCCGCTGATCCCGCCCACGCAATAGGCGGCGAATGCGACCGCCAGCCCCCAGACGATCGCCACTTGCCACAGACCGCTCTGGGCACCGGTCAGCACGGAGGCATGCACCGCCCCGCAGCCAAAGAACACCAGCAAATAGGTGCCCAAAAGCTCAGCCAGCAGGATCCTCGTGAAGGTTAGCATGCACATACCGTACCCAGCCGTGCATCCTCTGCCAAGCAACCCTTTCCGTCGGAAACACGTCCAAGCCCGGACAAAGGCGTTGCCGGCACGCGGCCGGCGGGCTGGAGGTCGCTGGCTAAGGATGGGCGTGGCGATGCGGTCCCCAGCAAGAGGACGGCGATTGGGGTGCAAATGCGCGGTCCAATCCGTGGAACAAGCGGCCCGAGCCACGGAACCATCCATGCGAGCAGTCGTCGAGGCCGGCAATTATCATAGGATCGTACGTCACGGCCGGGATCGCCCCGGCCGCGGTCATCCCCAAAACCACTTGGAACGGGGCCTTCGACGATGCGAGCGTTTCTGGGATGCCAAGCCGGCAGGGTCCGAACGTGGCTTTGGCTCATGATCGTGGGGCTGGTGGCCGGCGCGGTCCGCGCCGACTTCCCGATGCCTCCCGCCCAGTTCCTCGGCCATCCGGTCGCCGCCGACTACACTCTCGATCGGTGGGAGACGATCGTCGCCTATTTCCGCCATGTGGCGGAACATTCCGGTCGGGTGCATTTGCAGACGCTGGGGCCGACGACGGAAGGACGCCCCCTGATCCTCGCGGTGATTTCCGAGCCGGCGACCATTGGCCAGCTCGGCGTGCATCAGCAGCAGCAGCGGAAAATCGCCGATCCGCGCCGGATCGCTTCCGAGGAAGAAGTCCAGTCGCTGGTGCAGCACAGCAAGGTCGTCGTGCTCCTCAATTGCAATCTGCATTCCACGGAGATCGCCTCCAGCCAGATGGCCATGGAACTCTTGTACGAGCTGGCCACCGACCGCAGCCGGCGCGTCGAGGAGATTCTCCAAGGCACGATCGTGCTGCTGATCCCCTCAGCCAATCCCGACGGGCTGGACAAGGTGATCGACTGGTACGAGCGCTCCCGCGGCAAGCCGTGGGAAGGCAGCGGCATGCCCTGGCTCTACCAGAAGTACGCAGGGCATGACAACAACCGCGACTGGTTCATGCTCGCACTCCAGGAAACCCGGCTCATCACCAAGGTGCTCTACGAGGATTGGTTCCCGACGATCGTCTACGACATCCACCAGATGGGCAACAGCGGCGCCCGGTTCTTCGTGCCTCCCTTCCACGACCCGAAAAACGCCAACGTGCACCCGCTGATCGACCAGTCGTTGCTGATCATCGGCGGGCACATGGCGGCCGAGCTGGCCCGCGAAAAGAAGTCGGGCGTGGTCCACGGGGCGATCTTCGACAACTGGTGGGCCGGCGGCTTCCGCACCACCCCCTATCGCCACAACATGGTCGGCATCCTCACCGAGGCCGCCAGCCCCTTGATCGCCACCCCCGTCTTCCAGCGGAAAAGCGAGCTGCGGGGCGCAAGCCGCGGCCTGCCGCAATATGCCATGAGTACGAGCTTTCCCGATCCCTGGCCGGGAGGCTGGTGGCGGCTGCGCGACGTGGCCGACTACGAAAAAATCGCCTGCTATAGCCTGCTGACGCTGGCAGCCCGCTATCACGACATGTTCCAGGGGAACTATCTGGCCCTGGGACGCGAAGCGATCCACCGCGGACGCCACGAGCCCCCCTTCGCGTGGCTGGTTCCCGCAGACCAACGCGACCCAGGAACTGCAGCCAAAATGCTCGCGATCCTGCAGGCCACCGGCATCGAAATCCACCGTGCCACCGCCCCCTTCCAGGCCGACAGCATCACCTACCCCGCCGGCACCCACATCCTGTACTGCGCTCAGCCGTACCGAGCACACCTCAACGACATGTTCGAGCGGCAGGTCTACCCGGATCGCTCCGCCACTCCGGGCGGGCCGGCCGAGCCGCCTTATGACATTGCCGGCTGGACGCTCCCCCTGCAGATGGGCGTGCGGCATCTAGCGGTCAGCCGGCCTTTCGAGGCCGCCGCCGAGCGTCTGGACCGCGTCGCTCCACCTCCCGCACACTGGTCCGGGCCATCCGACGCCGCTCACTATGTGGTGCCCCGCGGACGCAACGACCTGTTCCGGCTCATCCACCGGCTGAACCGCCGCGGCTTGAGTTACCGCGTCTACACCGGGACCCAGCCGCTGACGCTCGAAGGAGGAACCGAAGTGCCGCCCGGCTCGCTGTGGATCCCCATTGCAGAGAGCCAGCGTCAGGAATTCCGCACGATCGTGGAAGGATTGTCGCTGCATCTGGCCGGTCTGGCCGAGCCGCCCACAGGCGACCAGTGGCAGCCCGGCCGACCCGCGCGGCTGGCGCTATATCAACCCTGGACGGCCAGCATGGACGAAGGGTGGACGCGTCTGGTCCTCGACGACTTTGAATGCCCCTACGAGACGGTCCACAACAGCCAGATACAGGCGGGCCGGCTCGAAGATCGCTACGACTGCGTGGTGATTCCGTCGATCGGCTTGCGAACGCTTCTCGAGGGTCGGGAACCCGACACCACCGAGCCCCAGTACGTAGGCGGGATCGGGCTGAGCGGCGTACTGGCGCTGCAGGATTTCGTGCGGGCCGGCGGCACGCTGGTCTGCATCGACGAGTCGTGTGCGCTGCCCCTGTCGCGTTTCAACATCCCGGTCCGAAACCGTCTGCAAGGCAAGCCGAGCAGCGAATTCTACTGTCCCGGGTCTGTTCTACGCGTCTGGGTCGACAACACCCATCCTCTGGGTTATGGATTGCCGTCCTGGATCAGCGGATATTTCGTGGATTCTCAAGCCTTCGAGCTGATTCCCTCCGAAAGAGGGAATGATCGCACGCCGGCCAACCGGTATCCCGCCCAAGTGGTCGCTCGCTATGGTGATACAGTGCTCCTGGAAAGCGGATGGATTCGGGGCGGGTCGCTGATCGCCGATCAGCCAGCCGTTGTCGAGGTCCAATACGGGCGCGGGCAGATCGTCCTGCTCGGTTTCCGCGTGCAGCATCGCGCGCAGCCGCACGGAACGTTCCCGCTGCTGTTTAACGCCATCCTGCGGAGCACGCTTGTTGCGCCGGGGACAAAGAGGGCATCGCAGTAACTTTTTTACGAAATCACGCTTTACAGCCCTGCCCGATACACCACTTTGCCGCCGACCACGGTCAGCACCGCGCGGATTTTCGGAAGTTCTTCGAAGGGACAGGTGAAGTAGTCGTGGGACAGAACGGCTAAATCGCCCAGTTTTCCCATCTCCAATGCACCCTTTTTCGTCTCGTCGAAGTGCAGCCAGGCTGCGTCGCTGGTCATCATCCGCAAGGCCTGCGTGCGGCTGACCGCTTCTGCCGGCCCTAGCACCTGCCCCGACTCGGTGCGGCGGGTGATGGCCGTGTACATCGCCAGGAAGGGGTTGTACGGGTTC
>Ga0073932_1006462_pt1 | contig 12000 bp, 11 predicted proteins | sample DewCreD2012metaG_FD_76967 | JGI IMG/M metagenome (GOLD analysis project Ga0073932, IMG submission 76967) | Hot spring sediment bacterial and archeal communities from British Columbia, Canada, to study Microbial Dark Matter (Phase II) - Dewar... ... | reverse complement strand
GTGCCGTCACGGGATTGGACGCTATCCCATACGCGGTGTCCACGCAAGGCTTTTTTCGCTTGACGCGAAGCAGAATGGAGTCGGATCATCACTCCGCCAATGTAATTCGGCTAAAGGCTTACGGCTGGAGCGCGCGGATCGCTTCCATGAACGGCTTGGCCCGCTCATCCGTCATTTCCACCGGCGTGTCGAACCAGATCAACGAAATCGGACCATAGCCGGTCAGCACTTCCTTGACCTGCGGCAATGCAATGTTGTTGAGGTACTGGTCGTAATCGCCCTGCTGGGCCGGATCCCACGAAGCGCCGCGAATTGCGCCGCCCGGATGATGCCAGTCCTGCGACTGCGAATAGTAACAACCAAACCGCAACCCATGCCGGCGACATGCATCGGAAAGTTCCCGGACCACGTCGCGGCCAAACGGCGTAACATCCACGACATTGAACTCGCTGACCTTGGAGTGAAACATGGCGAACCCATCGTGATGTTTAGACGTGAAGACCACATAGTTCATTCCGGCATCCTTGGCCAGTTGTGCCCATTCATCGGCGTTGAATTTGACCGGGTTGAACTGTTTGGCGAGTGCGGCGTAGTCGGCCACCGGGATTTTCGCGTTTTTCATGATCCACTCACCAATGCTGGGCACTGGCTTGCCATCCCATTCGCCAGCGGGGATGGCGTACAGCCCCCAATGGATGAACATCCCAAACTTGGCTTGTCGGAACCAAGCCGTTCGTTGCTCCGTGTTGACCACCGTAGTCGTGCTCGTGTTTGTCTGCAAATCTGCCGCTAAACCCCAAGTCCCAAACGCCACGAGAAAATCCCCAAGCGCCAACCCCCAAACCACTAACCGGGTATAGCGTGACTTGGGGATTGGTGACGGAACTCCGATGCTTGAATTAATAGGTTTTGTCATCATTTTTTTCTCCTTGTTTATTATTCTTTTCTTCGGCAACGACATTGGATGTGTTGGCAGTATTCATGAGCCGTGGAGCGGAATGCCCCTGCTCGAGCAGTCGCTTCAGTAACGCCTGCAGTTCGGCAACGCGTTCTGGGTGGGTACCGGCAAGATTGCGCTTCTGTTCCGCGTCGGCTTGCATGTCGTAGAGTTCGACTGGGGCTTGGTCGTCCGCAGAGTAGCCGTGACGCTTCTCCCATTCTTTGTTGAATCCGGATTCGTACCCGCTCTTTGCATTGATCAGCAGCCACTTGCCGTCGCGAATGGCGTAGTCCTTGTTGGTGTTATGAACAAGAGAACAGCGGGGCGCGGTTGCGGTTTTACCGGTCAGGAAGGGTAGAAAATCGTGCGAATCAAGCGCGGCATCGTCCGGCAATGCATAGCCGGTAAGAGCGGCGAAGGTCGCCATGAGATCAACCTGCGAGATAAGCACCCCAGACACCGTTTCCGGCTTGGTCACGCCCGGCCAGCGGATGATGAAGGGGACATGGTGTCCACCCTCGTAGGTATCGCGTTTCACGCCACGGAACGGAGCGGACGACCAATGACCGTATTTCTCATCACGCGCGTAGGCGTATTTCTCCGCGCCATTGTCGGCTGAGAAGATGACGATGGTGTTACCGGCTTGCCCAATTTCCTCAAGGGCTTTGAGAATGCGGCCACAGGCGTCGTCGGTCTGAACCACATAATCGCCGTAGGGACCGGCCTTCGATTGGCCGTCGAACTCGTCATTGGGAACGATGGGCGCGTGGGGTGAAGGAAACGGAACGTAGAGGAAGAACGGCTTGGCCGCGCCTTTGCGCGAACGAATATACTCCACCGATTTCTCCGTGAGGGTTGGCAACACCTTGTAAAAATCCCAGTCCTTGAGCGCCGGGCCGGGTCGTGTTTCCCAATTCCCTTCCTTGGCTAGTTCGGTCTCCTCCATTTCCAGGTCGCAGTCGGGCGCACGGAGAAGCCGGTTATCCTCGATCCAGGCGTACGGCGGGAAATTGATCACATCGTCGCCGAAGTAGTAGTCGAACCCCCGATCGAGCGGACCGCCGGGAACGGGTTTAGACCAGTCGAAATCCAGGTATGAATTCCCTTTCGACGTGCGGACCCGGCGGATGGCATCCCAATCCCAGCCGAGATGCCATTTGCCGATGCAGGCGGTGGCATAGCCTTTTTCCCCCAACATCGCCGACAAGGTGAGTTCGCCGCTTTTAACACCGGTTTGCCGAACGAATTGACGATGCCGTGAAAGCGCCGCCAGTGATAGGTGCCGGTCAGCAGCGCGTAACGCGAAGGTGAGCAAATGCCCGAGGAAGAATGCGCTTCTGTGAAACGCATTCCCGTTGCGGCCAGCCGGTCTAGGTTCGGTGTCGGGATCTTCGATGCCGGGTTGTTCGCTCCGAGGTCGCCGTAGCCCATGTCATCGGCATAAAGGATAACGATGTTGGGCTTGTCGTTGGCTTGGGTCTCCTGCGCCTGCGCGAGCGCCGATCCGAAGGCCAGTTTCGCCGCGCCCAGCGCGGTGACTTTCAGGAAGTCTCTTCTCGTTCTGTTATCGGTCATTTCTCTATTTCCTTCCGCGCATCGTGGTTTAATAATGAGCGGATTCAACTCCCAAGCGCATCGCGGGGGTGATTGTCACCTTGCCATGAACACGTCCATCGGCGTTTGGTATTGCAGCACCCTGCGCGGTCGGTGGTTCAGACGACGAAGAGCCTTAGCCAATAGCCGGGGGTCGATCAAGCGCAAATCCATCTGCTTGTGATGCGGTTACATACATTAAGAGCTGGGTAGGGATAATAATAATGGATCCTTCCGCTTTAGGAGGGGGGGCTGGGGGAAACTGTGGAAAACCTGTGAATTGCTGTGGATAACCTGTTAATGCCTGTGGAAAAGTCGCGGACAAAAAAATCCATGAGCGAACGGCCTGGGAAGGCGGGTAGTATCCCGCCGCTCCAAATCTCTCCACAGGAGTCCGCTCATGGACTGGATCAAGATCGTCAAGCCGCAGATGCGGCGCAACCGCGATCCGCAGATCGCCCAGAAAGTGCAGTTGTTCTATCGAGCCCATCAAGACGATGTCAAGACCGCCTGCGCGGTGTTCGGCCGTTCGCGCAGTTACTACTATCGCTGGTGGAACCGTTTCGTCAAGGCCGGCTATCAGTTGTCGGCGCTGCGTCCGCTCAGCCGACGGCCCAAGCGCCATCCGCGCCAGACCCCCCCCACGCTCACCGAGGCCGTGCGCGACATGCGCCACAAAACCCGCTATGGCCGCTATCGACTTCATCATGAACTCAACAAGCGCGGCCACGTCGTGGCGGCCAGCGCCATCGTGGCCTTGGGTCACACGCTGTTGACAATCATCTGCTATCTGCTAAAGGAAAACCGCGATTACAAAGAACTGGGTGGCGACTTCTTCGACCGAATGAATCCCGAACGCGCCAAAAAGCACCATGTGGGACGACTCGTATCGCTGGGCTATTCGGTCGCGTTGGAGCCAATCGCGGCCGCCGCGTAGAGATTCTCGAAGTAGTCGCCGATTTTCAAATGCCGCCGAAAATGTTTTCGCAATGTTTCCGAAAACAGGGCCGGAATGGGGCGGGAACGGTTGTTTTTGTGCGCGCCGTTTCCGAAGGGCGAATGCTCATGAAACCCTTAATTGGCGCGGGTTTCGTGATGGTGGTGGGGGGTGGATTCGAACCACCGAAGCGCAAGGCGCGACAGATTTACAGTCTGTTCCGATTAACCACTCCGGCACCCCACCATTGGGTCCGGCCTTCGCGCGCAGATTTCGCGTCGAAGGGGGCCGAAGATTGCCCTCAGTGTTTCGCCCGTGTCAAGCCTGGATTTTCGTTTCACGCATGGATTCCAATCCCTCAGCCTGGCGGAACTATGTCCTGTTTGTAGTGCGCCCTTAAAGGTGTTCGATACTCACCCGTCGTCATCGGTTCGGACGCCTTGAAGGGCGCACTACAAACGATTTCCGCCTTTCGGCGAGTCTGTCTGACGGATTGGGAACGCGCGCGTCCGATGGGCGCGCATATTCAGGCTTGAACAGCCCAAGTCCGTATGGCATGTCTCCACATGGCGGATCGCTACGAAGGAAGCGCTGCACTCAGAGCCTGTGCGAAAAGTCAGAAACAATGATTAAGAGCCGTTGCAGCGCAGCCCGTTCCGGGCTACATGGCAATGATTTTACTTTGGCGTGTCAGTAGGTCCCGGCCGCCGGACGGGACTCAAAATCACGGGCTGTTTTCCTGGAATCCCGTCTGGCGGCCGGGACCTACTGGCGTTATGTGAACAGTCTTGGGCTGCATGGCGGCGGTTTTAAACGAGGGCTTCGACTTTTTGCACAAAGTCTCACATTTTGCATGACTCTGTTCGAAAGAAAGGCTGGCAATTATTAAGACCATCATGCCGTGGACGCTTGCGGTGACGCTGGCGGCGGGGAATTGTTTTGCTCAGTCATCCCAGGGCGCAGGCGTGGCGGCCACCCAGACACAGCTCGCATCGGCAACCAAAGGCGGAGGCGTGGCGTCGGCGGCAGCGGAGGAGACCCAGCCGGAGGACAAGGCCGCTCCGGCGCCGCCGCTGCCCGTCAGTCTGATCTTTTGCGGTTGCGGAACGCGACAGGCGGCTTCCGGCGTCTTTGACTCGTATTCGGTTCAAAGCGCCTCGGAATAGGGGCGGCGCAAATCATTTCATATTATCAAAGGACTTTGACCCATGCGCATCGATTTCAAAGGAAAGATCGTTGACGAGCCGACGATTCGTATCGGACACATCGGTTGCGGATCGCATTCTTTCCGCAATCTGTTTGCGACGTATCAGTTCGTGCCGGTGGAATTGGCGGCGACATGCGATCTTGATGAGGCCAAGGCGAAGTTCTACGCGCGCCAGTTCGGCGCCCCCGCGGCCTACACCGATTATCGCGCGATGATCGAAAAGGAGAAACTCGACGCCGTCGTCGTATGCGTCAATTTCGACAAGCGGGGGCGGCCATTGTATCCCCGGATTGCCACCGAGTGCATGAACATGGGCGTCAATGTTTTTATCGAAAAGCCGCCGGCGGCGACGGCCGCCGAGGTCGAACTGATGATGAAGGCCTCGGATGAGACCGGCAAGATCGTCTTGTGCGGCCTCAAGCGCGCTTTCTTTCAGATGACCACCAAGGCGAAGAAGCTCATCGACGCTCCCGAGTTTGGCGAACCAATGACGCTGCTCCTCCAGCGCGAGGAGCGCATCCCGACGATGGCGGAGATGGCGGATTACCGGGCCGGAAATCCGAATACTCCCACCATCCGCTTCCTCGATCACTTCTGCCACCCCGCGTCGGTGATGCTGTATTTGTTCGGAATGCCTCAACGCATGATCTATCACCGCGCGGCGCACGGATCGGGCGTGGCGACCTATGAATATGACAATGGCCGGGTCGCCAGCATGTCGTTCACGCACGGCGGTTCGGGCGTCGCGGGCGGCGTCGAACGCGTCACGGTAATTGGCACGAAATACCGCACCGTGGTCGTCGAAAACTGCCGTGTGATCTGCTTCCAGGGGCCCGTCAGCGATCCGGGCGTCCACGAGTCCTATGGCGCCAAGCCTTCGTATTTCACCGGGGACATCGGGACGACGACGGCGTTGTGGGAACCGGAGTTTCAGTTGGGCCAGCTTTACAGCAAGGGCGTCTTTTTGCTGGGCTACTATGACGAGCTGCTGGAGTTTGCCCGGGCGATCATGGAAAAGCGACAGCCGACGCGCGGGACATTGGAACAATGCTGGCAGATCACGCACATGTTCGAGCAATTCAACCAAGGCCCCAGCCGCATGATCGAGCTGCGGACCCGTCCATGACCGGGGGGCGTCGAGCCGATCAGGCCAGCAGGTCCGGCAGCATGTCCGGATCGATTGAGCGGAAATCCGGAACCATCCGGCGAACGTGGGTGGCGTGTTTGAGTTCCTCTGGATTGGCGCCCGCGGTGATGGCGATGCAGGCCATTCCGGCCGTTTCCGCCGCTTGAAAACCGGGCAGCGAATCCTCGAAGACGACGCACTGCCGGGGCGCGAATCCCAGCAGGCGCGCCGCGGTGAGGAGAATCTCGGGATTGGGTTTGCCGTGGGTGACCAGTTCGCGATGGATGACGACGCGGAAATAGCGGCGGATATTGAGTTCGTCGAGGACCATGTCAACGTTTTCGCGCGGCGAGTTTGAGGCGGCGGCGCAGGGAATTCGGCGTTGATTGAGCGCCTGCAGGAGGGCCGTCAGTCCCGGGATTTCCCGGAGAACGGGACGAAAGGTCGTCCGGTAGATGTCTTCCTTCTCGGCGCTCATGCGTTCGATGAAATCGCGCGACACCCCGGCGCCAAAGATCGTGCGGACGTTCTTGTCGTTACTCTGGGCGTGGATGTGCCGTTGGTAGAACTCGGCGGAGATGGGATGGCCGTGGCGGCGGCACAGTTCGATCCATGCCGCCTCATGGAACCGCGCGTTGTCCACCATGGTCCCATCGACGTCAAAAATGGCTGCGATCATCAGTTCGAGTCCGTTCGGTTATTTGTCGGCGCGCCAGGATCGGCGTTTGGGCGTGGAATTTGGGAGGCCAGCCACTGCGAAAACGCTTTCGCGCCGGCGCCGTTGAGGTGAACCAGGTCGGCGAAGTGTTCGCGCCGCAGTCCGGGCGCCTGCGTTCCGTCAATAAATCGAGCGCCCTGGCCGTCGCACAACGCTGCGGCGGCTTTGCGCGCGTTGTTCCAGGCTTCGGCGGCGCCGGGGATCATTCGGTCGAAATCCGGATGCTCCGGCATCAGAACCACCGTTACCTCGCAGCCTGCGCGCTTCAGCCGCCCCAGCGCGGTTCTCAGGTCGCTCACGGCCGTTTGGCTGCTTCGAGCGTGGGTGACGGTTTCCCGGATCGCGTCGAGCTGGCGCTGACGGGAGGCGTCGGGCGTCGTCTCAAAAGTTCCGTCCAACGAACGCCAGCCGCCCTGCCGCATCACCCACTCGCTGGGCTGCAGGATCGGCGGCCCCTCTTCGATCATCCGGCGCAGGGCGTGGCGGTAGCGCCAGAGGGCGAGGCGGTCGATCCAACGGGCGCGGTCGTCCATGACACGGAAGAGACTGAAGGATTCGAGGTATTGGTCGAAACCGCGCATCAACGGCGCGTCGCCGGTGAAGATCAGGAACGTCCACCCGATGACCACGCGGGTTTGTCCGGCCTGGAACGCGGACTGAAGGCGCTCGACAAGCCGGCGCAGATAGCGGGCGTTTTCGGGTCCGGCCAGACACAGCGCCCCGCCGCAACCGTCCCGCGCGTCATCGAGCATGTGTGGGACCAGGCCGAATTCGGCCGTCGAGTCTCCCAGGATCAACAGCCCGGGGGGCTTGTCCTGGCGGCGCATGCGTTCGAGCTGGAAGATTCGCTCGCCGAGCCGCAGCGGGTAGTCGGCCTGGTAGAAATGCCGGATATGCGGGGCTGCCAGGCGCAATCCACACTCCAGTCCGGCCAGCCACACGGCCAGAGCCAGCGCGAAGACGGCCGCGCGGTGGGGGCGCAGCGAGGCAAAGTCGAGCGTCTCAGAACTGAAAATAGATGAAGCTCGCACTGCGAGTCACCCCCAAATAGATCAGCCCCATCAGCAGTCCCGCGGCCAGCCATAACCGCCCGTGTCGGGTCGTGCGGGTGTGGAACAGCGCGAGGTGATCGCCGGTGAGGCGTTGTGGCAGATCGAGCGCCAGCAGCGCCATCATGGCCAGCGCCGGGCCGGCGCCGATGTTCCATGTCCCGCGCAGACTCAACAGGCCGTCGCAATAGGCGAAGGCAGTCGCCCAGTCGGGCGAGCGGAAGAATATCCAGGTGAACGCGACGAGATGAAAGGTCAGGAGCGTCATGGCGGCGGTCTTCAGAGCCGGGCCAAGCGACCGCAGGGCGGCCTGCGGGACGCGCGGGCGGTTGGAGCAGGCCAGTTTGTGGACGGCCAGATAGGCGCCATGCAATCCGCCCCAGATGACAAACGTCCAGTTGGCCCCATGCCACAATCCGCCCAGCAGCATCGTGAGCATGAGGTTGCGATAGGTCATGAGCGTGCCGTGACGGTTGCCGCCCAACGGGATGTAGAGATAATCCCGCAGCCATGAGGACAGGGTGACGTGCCAGCGGCGCCAGAAATCGGTGATATTGCGGGCCAGATAGGGCTGCTGGAAGTTTTCGGTCAATTCGAAGCCCAACAAATGGGCGCTGCCGCGGGCGATGTCGGAATATCCTGAGAAATCGCAATATATCTGGGCCGAGAAGGCGTAGAGGCCTCCAAGCAACTGGCCGGCTGAGCAGGCGGCGGGATCGGAAAACACGCGCTCGACCAAGGGGGCGGCATTGTCAGCGATGACCATCTTCTTGAACAGGCCCAGCAGGATCAGGAACATCCCCGAAGCGAGTTGTTCATGGCGCACGATGCGCCGGGACTGAATCTGCGGGATCAGCGTCGAGGCCCGTTCGATGGGCCCGGCCACCAGTTGGGGGAAGAACGTGACGTAGAGCGCGAAATCCACCGGATTGCGGACGGCTCGAATGCGGCCCCGATACACGTCGATCGTGTAGGACATGGTCTGAAAGGTGTAGAATGAGATGCCCACGGGCAGCGCGACGCGCAGCGTGATGGCATCGATGTGAAAGCCGGCGGCGGCGGCCAGCGCGGCCAGCGAATCGGCGAAGAAATTGAAATACTTGAAGGCGCCGATCATGCACAGGTTGCCCGTCACGGCGGTCAGCACGAACGCCCGTCGCAGGCGCGGGGAACGGGTGGATTCGATGCCCAGGCTGCAGCCGAAGTCGAGCAGCGTCGATATCCACACGAGGATCAGAAAGCGCCAGTCCCACCAGCCATAGAAGACGTAACTGGCGGCCAGGAGGAAGACATTCTGGGCGCGGTGGGCCAGGCTGTAATAAATGAGCAGAACGACGGGCAGGAAGACCGCATAGGCCAGCGAGTTGAACAGCATGGCCTTGTCACAGCGTCCATTGCTCGAAGCAGGCGATCTCGGCCACCGGCTTTCGATTCTTTTGCGCCGGGCGCGAATCCGCCGGATAGCCCACGGCCATCAGTTCCACAACCCGGATATGGGCGGGGATATTCAGGACGGCCTTGACCAGGTCCTGATGGAAGGCGCCGATCCAGCACGTCCCCAGCCCCTCGGCGGTGGCCTGCAGTGACAGGTGGTCCAGCGCGATGGCCACGTCGATGGGGTAGCACTTCTCGCCGCAGGTCATGACGTGGTCGTTGGTGTCGGCGCAGGCGGCGATGACCACCGGCGCCTCCTCCACGAAGCGCTGGCCCTTGGCGGCGTCGCGCAGGGCTGCGCGCCTGGCCGCGTCGGTCACAATGACAAAGCGCCATTCCTGCCGGTTGCTGGCCGAAGGGGCCAGACGGGCGGCCTCAATCAGCCGCAGCAGAATCTCGCGGTCCACCGGACGGTTCTGATACTTGCGGACGCTGTAGCGGTCCACGATCACGGGCAAGACAGTCCCAGACATGCTTTGGTCTCCCTTCCTGTGATGGTTCCCTTGCTTTTCCGTCTCTCTGGCGCGCTTCGTGGAGGACGCCGCCCGGCGCGGACGCGCGGGCCGGCTATTTCTGCTCCGCGACCTTCAGGACATAGTCCACGACCTTGTCGGGGATGTCCACGCCGGTCGTGAGGATCGAGTTGCGGAACTCCATCGTGTAGTTGACTTCATTGACCAGCAGGCCGCGCCGGGGGCACTCGAGAATGTCGATGGCCACGATGCCGCCGCCGACGGCCTGGGCCGTGCGCAGCGACAGGTCCCGCAGTTCGTCCGTGACGGGGCAGTTGGTCGCCCGTCCGCCGCGGGCGGTGTTGGTGATCCAGTGCGCGGAGTCACGGTAAATGGCGCAAATGTTTTCATCGCCGACGACGAACGAGCGGATGTCGCGCTGCGGTTTGTGGATGTATTCCTGGATGTAGAAGATGGAATGGTGGTAGGAGCCCAGGACGGTTTTGTGTTCCAGGATCGCCTCGGCGGCGTCGCGGTCGTTGATCTTCGACAGCAGGCGACCCCACGAACCGACCGCCGGCTTCAGGACGACCGGATAGCCCATCTGCTCGATGCACTTCAGGGCCGATTCCTCGGTGAAGGCGACCATGCAGCGCGGGCACGGAATGCCGGCGCGCGCCAGGCGGACATTGGTGAACAGTTTGTCGCCGCAGACGGTGGCCACCTCGTAAGAGTTGATGGTCCTGACGCCGCGGTGATGGAGGATCATCAGCGCATGGAGCGCCCGGGAATGGTTGATGCACCGTTCGAGGATGACGTCGTATTCGGTGAAGGCGTCGCCGCCCAGTTCGAAGGTGATGTCGCGGTCGTCGATCTTGTCGTAGGAGACGCCGCGTTTTTCCAGCGCGTCAAAAAGCAGTTTTTCTTCCTTGCGGACGATGGAACACAAGACGCCGATTTTCATGGAACTACTTTCCTGGAGGGATGAAGGGGACGTGGCCGCCCCCCGGATGGGACGTGGCGCCCGCGAAGGCCGGTGGGCCGGCGGGACCGCCGTTGCGCCCGGCGGGCGCGCCTGCCCGCCTCGCCGCGGCGGTGTCAGGCCCGACCGGTTTGTAGAATGCGGGCGTTCGATCGCGCATGGCCTATTCGCCCCAGTCTTCTTCCTCTTCGGGGGCTTCGGCCACTTCGGGCGGGTCCAGCGAGAGAATCTCCAGTTCGGCCCCACAGTCGGGACACTCGATGATCTCGCCCTCTTCGGCGTCTTCGGGCAGCGAAACCTCGGCTTCGCACACCGGGCATACTGCGGTCATGATGGCTCTCCTGTGATGAGAGAATATCCAGCGATCACCGGGAGGTGATCCGCGGTCCTGGATTTCAGTTGATCGGGCGCGTCGAGCCTTCCGTGGCATACAGATGCTTGATCCGGCGCTGGCCGCTGGCGGCTTCGCGCAGCAGATCGTCCACGAATTGATCGTTCAGCCGCTCCTGGTCGGACATGGTCTTGATTTCCCACGTGATCTCCGACAGCAGATCGTCGGCGATGGTCAAGCCCAGCTGCTGGGCGCGGTGCTTGATGGCGTTCTTGCCCACCAGACGGTGCGCCACGTCGATCTTGCGGTCCATGCCGAAGTCGGCCGGATCAAAAATCTCGTAACTGGCGGCCGAGCGCACGATGGCGTTGGTATGAATGCCGGCGCGATGATGGAAAGCTGTGGGGCTGGTCAGGCAGCTGTTAAAGGGGATGTCAACGCCGACCAGACGCGCCACGTATTCGTCCAGGGGCTTGAGGGCCTTGAGATTATACTTGGCTACGCTGGAGCGGTCGATCGAATACAACCGCGCGATCAGGCCGGTCAGGGGCGTGATGCCATTGCGCTCGCCGATGCCCAGGACGCAGACGTCCAGGTGCGTGGCGCCGGCCATCAACGCCGCGTAGGAATTGGCAATGGCGCATCCCGCGTCGTTATGCGCATGGAATTGAATCTGCGCCTGCGGGAACAGAGTTCGAAAGCGCTTGACGGCGTCATAGACCTCGAAGGGGGTGGCCACGCCGACAGTGTCGGGCAATCCGATGCGATCGGCGCCGGCTTCGAGCACGGCGGTGAAGACGCGTTTGAGGTCTTCAAAGTCGCTGCGGAAGGCGTCTTCTCCCGAGAAGCGCACTTCCATTCCCATGCCCTTGAGATAGCTGACCATCTCGGTGGCCCGCGTGATCACCTCGTCGATGGACTTGCCGTGGCTGTATTTCTGCAAGATCGGCGATGTGGCAAACATCAGATGGAAGACCTTGACGCCGGTCTGCAGCGCCAGGTCCACATCCGGCTTGGCGCAGCGCAGGTGGGGAACCAGTTTGGACTTCAGGTTCAGGTCCACCAGCAGCTTGTGGTCTTCGAGCGAGACCGCTGACGAGGCCGGCGAACTCAGTTCGATGTATTCCACGCCCACCGTGTCAAGCATCTGGGCGATCTTGATCTTGTGATTGGTCGTGAAGCGCGAACCGGCGAACTGCTCGCCCTCGCGCAGGGTGGAATCGACCAGGTG
>Ga0073932_1006460_pt1 | contig 12006 bp, 11 predicted proteins | sample DewCreD2012metaG_FD_76967 | JGI IMG/M metagenome (GOLD analysis project Ga0073932, IMG submission 76967) | Hot spring sediment bacterial and archeal communities from British Columbia, Canada, to study Microbial Dark Matter (Phase II) - Dewar... ... | reverse complement strand
TTACAGACTATGCCGATAACCACCCGCAGGGTCAATCGGGAAATCTTACGAAACGGGACTGCGGAAGCTCAGATCAGATGGGTCTGGAAAGTGCGAAAGTCCACTTGCAGTGATATGGGAGGTCACGCCCACAAGCCCTCATCCAGCAGTGCTCACGGAGGAACGGTCTCCACGACGGAACGGAAAATACACCTTCCCCCCGCTGCTGGCAAGCACCTACGGGCGAGACTCTTTCCAGGGGTTTCACCCCTGGCTGAGGAGTTGCGCCGGGTGCCAATCCCCAGCCATCGAATCGCGCCCCTTCAGGGCGCCCCACCCTGTGGGAGTGCCACAGCAAGCCCGGTCAGCGTATCACGCTTGCGTCGAACCTGCTCCCTCCCCGCGGGAAAACCAGGGCTGCGTCCGCAGGCAGATTCTCACCAGCCACAGCATCACCGGCACCTCGATCAGCACGCCCACCACCGTCGCCAGCGCCGCGCCGGACGAAAGGCCAAACAGCATCGTGGCCGTGGCAATTGCCACCTCGAAGTGGTTGGACGCGCCGATCATGGCCGCGGGCGCGGCGTCTTCGTAACGCAGTTTCAGCAGCCGCGCCCACCCGTAACCGAGCCAGAAGATCAGCATGGTCTGGAGGAAGAGCGGAATGGCAATCCACAGAATCGTCAGCGGATTTCCGAGAATGACTTCACCCTTGAAGCTGAAGAGCAGCACGAGCGTGGTCAAGAGGGCGACGATCGTGATCGGCGTGAGCACGTGCAGGAACTGCTCCCTGAACCAGTGCTCTCCCTTGGCCTGAATAAGCCACTTGCGGGAGAAATAGCCCGCCACCAGAGGCAGGGCCACATAGATCGCGATCGAGAGCAGCAGCGCCTGCCAGGGCACCGGCAGCCGGCCGACCCCGAGCAGGAACCCGCCCAGCGGCCCGTACAGGACCAGCATGGTGAGCGAGTTGATCGCCACCATCACGAGCGTGAGGCCGTCATTGCCGCGCGCGAGGTAGCCCCAGACCAGCACCATGGCCGTGCAGGGCGCGATGCCCAGCAGAATGCAGCCGGCCAGATAGCTGCGCCAGAGCGGGACTTGCAGCATCTTGATGCCTTCGTGCAGGACCACCACTCCCGAGCCATGGGCCGTTCCTACAGGCAGGTCCAACCCGAACGGCATTTTCACCAGGTCGGTGGCCTCGGCGCCGATCAGGCCCCGAAACAGGAAACCCAGGAACAGCAGCGCCATGGCGTACATGGTGAAAGGCTTGACGCACCAGTTCACGAACAGCGTCAGCCCGACCGGTTTTCCGCTCTTGCCCGCCTTGATCACCGAAGCGAAGTCAATCTTCACCATGATCGGGTACATCATGAAGAAGAGGCAGATCGCGATGGGGATGGACACCACCGGCGCGCCGTTGACGGAAATCGAAAAACCGTCCAGATACTTCGCAACCCCCGGCGCAACCTTGCCGAGCACAATGCCGCCCACGATGCACAGCGCCACCCACACGGTCAGGTAGCGTTCGAACACATTCGTCAGCTTCCGCTCGCCGGAGTCCGCCCCTTGGCGATTCAGTTCCTTCGCCTTCTTGTCCATGGTCAGGCCTTCCTTGCTTCCTTGTCCTCGATGTGTTCTTTGCCACCATCGCAACAGCATGCCTGAGCAGCGCCGCAACAGGCCGCTTTGCGCCCCAGAGCCGAATTCAGGATGCCGACCGCGCAACCCACGCCGTTCTTTACCCGCAAGGCGTCGGCCGGGCAATTGCGGGCGCAGGCGCCGCATTCCATGCAGGCGTCGCGGTCGGCGATGCGACTCCTGCCCAGTTCGAGAACGAAAACCCCGTGCGGGCAGACCTCCAGGCAACGGCCACAGCCGATGCACTTCTCGGCGTCGAGCTGCAGGCTAACCACATCTCGCAGGTACGCCATCTTCATTCGCTTGGCTCACCTCCAACGCGCCAGGGACCACACAACCAGTCCCGCGCCGGCACCCGCAATCTGCAACGGCAGCGCCCACCGCAGTTCCCGCCGCACTCCGGAAGCCGAGGTGTAAGGCGTGCAGCCTGTGAACATCAGACCCAGAAAGGAGCAGGCCGCCACGCTCAGCAGAGCAACCCCGACGCCTTCCGCCACACCGTATCGCCCGACCGCCCACAGCACCGACCCCGTCGCCGCGCCTATTTCCGCGCCCTTGAGAGCGAAAGCGCGTCCCGGCAGCCAGGGCAGCAACGCCGGCGTAAGCGCCATACCGGCCAGGAAATTGACCCCCACGGCCGCCGCGATGCCCGGCCATTGCGCCACGGCCAGACGGTACCCGTGCGGTCCAACTCCCGCCCCCAGGAAGAACGCCAGCATGACCAGAACGGCGGGCACAACCCGTTGAACCAATTCCACAGGCACGACTGCCAGCCGCTCGCGCAACGTGAACGTGACCTTTCGCATCGCGCCAGAAGCGTGCAGGCCGGCCCGCAGAAACGCCGGCAAGTCCGCTGCGCGCACCGGGCCGTAAACAACCTTGAATCCGCTCTGCTGCTGCACGTTGTGAGCGGCGACACCCGGCGCGGCCAGTTGGGGGAGGATTAGAGTCGCGTGGCCGACCAACCGTCTGGCCTCCACCGCCGCGAGGCGCCGCACCACTTCCCGGGTCCCGAACGTGCCTTTGCCGGCCGCACACCAGACATTAATGCCGCGCGTGTCCACAACCATGATCCAGGCAGCCAATCCGTGCAGTGCCCGACGCAGATGGTCGAACGAGAGTTTGTAGTTGGCCGTGGCCATGAGCGGCGAATCTCTATCCGGCTGTCCGACGGCATACAGTCCGGGTTCGACCGTGTAGCGCATCCGCCCGACATGCCAGCGGACCGCGGCGGCGCCCATCCGCTCGCGCCATGTCCAGCGCGTGGCCACTCGGGGCACAGATCCCGTAGGGGCCTCGATGTATCCGACCACCCAATGGCGGGCTTTCGTCTCCGGTCTGACCGGCACCGTGTCTTGCTGCTGCCGCATCGCCGCTGCTCCTACGCGCGCGCCTTCTGCCGACGGCAGAGGCTCCCCGGATCGCAGCAGAGAACCGCCTTCAACTTCTCGGCGTCCTGCGCGATCGTCCGGTCAGGGTTCAGTGTCTTGGCCAGCCACCGCAGCACGGGGCGGACAACGTTGCCGGCCTTCCCGTCCGGCAAGCGGTAGTACATCCACCGCCCCGCCTTCCGCGAGTCCACCAAGCCGGCCGCGCTCAGGACGGACAAGTGTTTCGAGACCGTGGACGGCGCCAAGCCCAGCACTTCGACGATCTGGCAGACGCACAACTCGCCGGGTCGCAGCATCATGAGGATGCGCAGCCGCTGGAGGTCCGCCAAGGCCTTGCCCACGCGCAACGCCGCGCCCATGGTTTCGCTGTTCATGTCCAACTCCCTCCCCTTGCGGCCGCGGATGGCCGCGGCGCCGTACCCGCCAGGTCCGCCAGCTGGCGGGCCGGAACGCGAGCCGCCTGGAAGCGGCCCGCACCTGCTCCGGAGATGGCTTCGTCATTTCGACATACAACGAAATATTCCGCAAAACTCCGCGAGTGTCAACGCGGAAGCGAGAAGGCGGCCGGAAGCGACGGCAGAGCCGCGCGTGCCGGTGCGGCGGGCTTCCCTCTCGGTCGCACCACCCCGCCAACACCCTACCAAGCCGCAAGAGAAATACTGGCAGCGGCCCGGTGTCGAAGTGGCCCCGGTGGCGGGGGTATGGTAGAATGTGCGCATGGAGCGCAGGAAGATGGCGTTGGCCAAGGCCGCCGCAGCGTGGTTGTGGGCCTGGAGCGCGCGGTCGGAAACCGGCCCGGACGGCGGGTGGTGTTCGCTCGGCGGCGAACCGGGTCCGCCGATTGTGGAAACGCGGGCGCCGGACGCCGCGACCGTGGAGCTGCGGGTCGAATGGCCCGGCGTTTGGCGCGAAACGGTGCGCTGGGCGGGCGCCGACTACGCGCGGGCCACGTGGCCGGGCGCGGAACACGCCGGCGTCGGCGGGCGTCCCGACGTTCCCGTCCTGGCGCTGCCGTTGTGGCTGCCCGAGGCGGGGCTGCCGGTCGCCGAGGTGCTGAGCGAGGAGAGCGTGGAGTGGGATTGGGGCCCCTATCTGCCGGCGCCCGAAGAAACGCGCCGCGCCGCGCCCTCCGCACCGCCGCGCTTCGTGTTCGGCGCAGCGTATCGGCGGGACGCGTTCGATCCGCCGGCAGCGCTGGCGCTGGGGGAACCCTTTTGGCTGCGCCACGCGCGCGGCGCGGTTCTGCGCCTTTATCCCGTGCGCCATCATCCGCTGCGGCGCGCGACGGCGGTGGCGCGCCGCCTGACGCTGCGGGTCCGCACGAGCGGCGCGAGCATGCCCCAGGCATTGGCAACGCCGGCGCCGGCCGCCGAGTGCCGGGAGTTTGTCGAGCTCTACCGCCGGCTGTTCGTCAACGGCCTTCCGCCGCGCTGGGAAACAGGGCTGGTGGAAGCCGGCAGCCTGCTGATCGTCTGCCCCGACGCGTTCGCGGAGGCGGTCGCGCCCCTGGCGCGCTGGAAGCGGCAACGGGGCCTGCCCACGCGAGTGGCGCGGCTGTCGGAGATCGGCAACACGGCGAGCCAGATTCTGGCCTGCATCCGCGCGGAATACGAGACCAACGCGCTGGCCTTCGTCCAGTTGGTGGGAGATGAGCGCCTGCTGCCCGCGCCAGCCGGCACCAAGGGCAACATGGTCGGCAAGCCTTCCGACGCGCGCTACGGTCTCCTGGCCGGCAACGACCTGTATCCCGACGCGATCGTGGCGCGGTTTTGCGCCGGCAGCGCCCAGCAGGTTTCCAACATGGTCTGGCGCTCCATCCGTTACGAGGGGGCGCCGCACCTTGAGGGAGCCTGGTACCGCCGGGCCTGCGGCGCGGCCAGCACGCAGCCGGGCGACGTGGAGCAGGCCGAGCGGCTGCGGACGCTGTTGACGAACGGCACCTATGAGCTGGTGGATGCCATCTATCCGCCCCAGTCCTCCGCCAGCAATCTGGTCAGCGCCCTCAACGCGGGCCGCGGTCTGGCAAACCTGATCGGGCACGGCAATGCCTATTTGTGGAGTTGGACGTCGCGCTTCGATCCGCAGTTCAACACCGGCGACGCCTACCGGCTGAAGAACGCGGAGCGGCTGCCCTTCGTGCTGCTGGTCGGCTGCGCCAGCGGCAACTACACGGTGACCAACGATTGCCTGGCCGAGGCGCTGCTCAAGGCCGGTTCGGCCGCCGCGCCCTGCGGCGCGATTGCGGTGCAGGCTTCCCTGACGGACGAATGGATCGTCCCGCCCTTGACGGCGCAGACGCAGACCATCGGCGATCTGGTCAGCAACCGCTATCAAACCGTGGGGGCGCTGGCGCTGAGCGGGGTGCTGAAGGCGCTGGCCGTGCACACGGAGGCGAATCCCGAGCCGCCGGGGACGAAGGGCGAGGAGTTGTGCGAGCAGTTGCATCTGTTCGGCGACGGCGCGTTGATGTTGCGCACCGACACGCCGCGGCTGCTGACGGCGCAGCATGCGGGGGTCATGGTTGCGGGGGCGGCAACCTATGCGGTGCGCGTCGCGGGAGGGAAGGGGGCGCGCGGCGCGCTGTACGACGCGGCCCGCGACCGGCTCGTCGGCGCCGCGTACGCCGACGCCCAAGGCGTGGCGCGGATTCCGGCCGCCGGGGCTGAGCCGGGTCTCTTGACCTTGACGGTCACCGCTCCCAACCGCGCGCCCCTGGTGGAGGAGGTCCTGGTCGTTCCGCCGGCCCGCGCGGTGCTGCTGGTTCGCTGAGTTGCCCGTCCGGCAACGGCGCTCGCGCCTCGCCCGCTCAGGCCGGCCAGCATGGTGAGAATCGCGGCTCAGGCTCGGGTTCACGGTTCGGCGCCGCCTCTCCCAGCCGCGCCTTCAGAATTCTTCCCGCAGCAGAATCCCGGCGCCGGCGATGGGCGTGCAGACCAGGATGGTGGGAGCGACGCGCTGCGCCTCGTAATAGCGCCGCCGCATGTTTTCGGTCAGGTCCTGAACCGCGTCCCGTCGGACCAGCACCATCATGCAGCCGCCCAACCCCGCCCCGGCAAGCTGGGCGCCTGCGACGCCCTCGACGCGCAGCGCGAGGTCCACCATCTGATCGATGGCCGGGAGGCTGCAGTGATACGAACCGGGCTGCTCCTCCAGTTGCGCCCGCTGGACGCGCTCGGGATCGCCGCTCTCCAGGTCCTCGAGGAGGTTGAGCAGATAATCGTTCGACACGGGCGCGCGGAAGGGCTCGCCTTTTCCATCCGGGCCAAACTTCATGACGCGGTCGCCGTCGTGAGAGATGTTCATCAGCCTGCCGATCGCAGCGATCTGCCCGCGCCGGAGCAGGTCGGCGTAACGGCGCGCCCGTTCGCATTCCGCCAGTCCGAAGAGGAGCACTCCGCGGATGGGATACCGGCCGTCTGCCGGCGGCCGGTGGGTGGCAAACAGCGGATTCAGGTCCTCGCCGGGCAGCAACGCCGCGATCTCGTCCCGACCGACCGCTTCGGGAAGCCGCAACAGGATCCGATAGATGGCGCCCAGCGGGACCTGCAGGTTGCGCACGTTGACATCCCGCAGGTGTTGCAGCAATGGGGCAAACTGCGGGTGCTGCCGGCGGATCAAACGCAGGCCGAGCCGGTAGCAGGCAATCCGGTGATTGAACTGATCCTTGGCGTTGACGCTTTTCTGAGCGCGGATTCCGGAGTCGCACACGACCATGACGTAATCCCTGGGGAAAGATTCCGTCGCCTGCACGGCGAATTCGAAAAAGGCCACCTTGATGACCTTTCCCTTCTGCCCGAGTTTGACGGCCGCGTGGTCGGCGCTGCCGCCCCGCGTCCCCACGAACCATTCTCCTTCGCCGCAGAGATCCACGAACTGCGCGGGAAAGACATTCAACCGATTCGCGGCGATCGTGGCCTCCGCGGCGCCCACGACCAGACTGGAGGAGGAGCTGAGACCCGCCGCCGGCGGGATGTTCCCGCTCACGATCAGATCCATGCCGACGAGGCGGCGGTTGGCGAATTTTTTCTGCAGGCGGAGCACCGCGGCGCGGATGTACTGGGACCAGTCGCCGCCATACGCTTTGGCCAGACTCGCCACTTTCTCGCTGTTGACCAGCGAAAGCCAGTCGTCCCAGGGCAAGGCTTCGAGCATGCCGCCGATGGTGAACTCTCGATCGCCGTATTTTTCCTTGTCGAGATTGATGAGTCGAATCCGATCGTCTGGCCGCGGATGCACTGCCATCAGCGTTTCGAAGCCGATGGTCATCAGGTTGCAATGTCCGCCCTGGTGGTCAATGTGCCGGCCCATCACGTTGACCCGGCCGGGCGAGCGGACAAGAAACACCGGCGCTTCCGCTCCCAGCGCGCTGGCGGCCTGCTCCAGGAGGGAACGGTAGGCGGCAATGCGCTCGGCCAAAAAGGTTTCGTCCGTGCCGTAAAGCGCGTGGAGTTCCTCCCGCAGCGGCGGCTCGAGGTCCGCTGTCGCCGCCTCCGGACGGCTCCCGAAAGCCTCCCGCCACGCCCGCAGGGGCCGGAACCAGCGGCTCGGCGTCAGCGCGGGGCTTACGGCCTTTTGCCGCTTCGTTTCGAAGAGGGTCTCCACCTCGAGCAGCTCCGCCGGGTTGTTGTAACCCAGCACGTCCGTGGGGTCCTTCACGGGCAGGAAGCGGAGGCGGGGCGGGTCGGTTCTGTTCCGGCGTTCGCGCGCCAGAAGCCAAACCATGTCCGTGAGATACTGCTCCCGCTGGGCATTGTCGCAATCCAACCGCGAGAGCACGCGCCGCAGCGCATCGGCCTTGATGAGATAGACGGAGACATTGACCCAGGGCGCTTGATCCACCTGCGCGGGAGCGAGTCGCAGCGGCGCGTCCCCGGGCCGGGCAAACTCGAAATAGGTCAACGATTCCGGAACCCATTTCAGAAGCTCGGGAACCGGCAACGATGCGGGGCCCGCGGCCAGCCGTTCCCAGAGCGGGCCGAACGCCTTGAGGAGTTTTTCGGCGGTGGGCGCCGGGCCGCCTGCGGCAAATTGCTCTTCCACGAGGCGTTTCAACTCTGCGCGCGAACCGGCCGCGCCGTGCAGCAGCCGCTCGCGCAACATCCGAAACGCCGCGCGCTGCCGGATGTCCGGCACCTCCACGATGGCCAGCAGATCGCCGTTGGCATCCAGCACGAGACGACCCGAGCCTTTGTTGCGGGGGATCGCCAGGAGCGCCAGATCGCAGGCCTCGGAATAAAAGACGTTGAACAGTTGCTCGAGCGCCGCCGGTTCGATCAGTCGGTCGCCGGGCGCCACCAGGACCGGTTCCTCCGGAGCGGCGGCGGCCTCGAGCGCGCGCAGTCCGATGGCCGTGGCGTTCGCCGTGCCGAGTTGTTCGGCTTGATAGACAAAGTGCGCGTTGTGAAACTCACGCCCCACGGTTTCGATCACCTGGCCGGCCAGTGCGCCGACCACAATGATGTGCTGCTGGACGCCGCAGGCGTTGTAAACCTCGATGGCGCGGTTGATGGCGGGCTTCCCCGCAATCGGGAAGCAGACCTTGTGGCACGCGGTGGACTGCATCCGTGTGCCCTTGCCTCCGGCCAGAATGATGCTGAAACGCGGCGCCCGGCCCATGTCGCTCGATCTCCGGCCCGGCATTTAACCCGGCCCAGGCGTTGCGTGCAATCCGGATTTTTGAGCATGCGGATTGTGTGCGCATGTTCGGCTTGGCAAGCCAGACGGAGGCACAAGGGCTTCCGAACGAGGCCGTGGGGGCCTCATGAACGCGCCGTGTAGATCAGGTAGAGCCCTGCGCAGAGCACGAGCGCGCCGCAGACCTTCTTGAGAATCACGGCGCCTCTGGATTTCTCGTTCCAGTCGAGGTAGTGCTGCACGACCTCCGTGAAGGCGCCAGCCAGCACGATCACCGCGCAGTGTCCGACGCCGTAGAACAGGAGCAGGAGAATTCCGTACGACAGATTCGTCGCCGCCAGCTTGAACGTTACCGCCAGCATCGGCGCCATGTAGGCGAACGTGCAGGGACCGAGCGCCAGGCCGAAGATCAGCCCCAGCAGAAACGCCGCCACCATTCCCTTGCGCTGCATGCCCGGCTGGGCCGCGCCAGGCAACGGCAACCGGACTGCGTCGAGTAGATACAGCCCTACCGCGAAGAAGATGACCGCCACCGCGTAGTTGCCCCCGCGCCCCACATCGCCCATCATCCGCCCGGCCGCCGCCGTGATCGCGCCGATCGTTCCAATGGTGATAAGAATGCCCACCGAAAACAGCAGGGCAATTGTGAATGCCCTTCGCGTCGTGATCCGACCCTGCTGGTCAATGAACCCGACGATCAGGGGAATGCTCGCTAGGTGACAGGGACTCAGCAGAATGCTGAGCACGCCCCATACGAACGCGGCGCTCAAGGCGAGTCCGGCCGAGCCTTCGATGGCCCTGGAAAGCGCCGTAAAGAGTTCTTCTAACATGTTTCGCTCGATCCTTTGCGCGCTTTGCGTCCTGGCAAAACGTTTTTCTCGCAAAGCCGCAACGCCAAGCGGGCTATGGCCGGGTCAGGTCCACCCCCAGTTCCTTCCACTTCGCCAGGATGTCTTCTTTTCCGAAGTACCCCTCGTGCCGGAAGAGTTCCTTGCCCTCGGCATCGAAGAAGATTTGGGTTGGGATGACGCGTATGCCGTACATGCGGGCGGGTTCGGGGTCCTGCCAGACATCCAGGAATTCGGTCTTGAAAACGCCCGCGTACTCTTTCTTTAGTTCCTCCAGGATCGGCGCCATCATTTTGCAGGGGATGCACTTCCCCGCGCCCAAGTCAACGAGGCGAGGCAGGGCCTGGCCCTGCGCGGCGGTTTCAGGAGCACCCGCGGCCGCGCCCGGCGAATTTGCCGCCGCGGGCGTTTCGCGCCCCTCAGGGACCTTGGCCGCCGCCGGCTTCCTGGCCGCGTTCTTGGCGATCAGTACGCCCAGCACCGCCGCCGCCAGAACGATCCAGGCCCACTTGGCCGGGCCGCGGCAACAGCTCCCGCCGCCGCAGCCGCAGGCGGAGCTTCCGTTTCTGGTCTCCGTGTCGTTGGTCATTTGCGTCTCTCTGCTTGTTTGCGGGGATGGAAAGCTGGAAAGTTGGACAACTGGCAGCCTAAGCTCCTTCTTGCCGTCCATCCTTCCATCCTTCCCGTCACCCATCTCCTCACGCCTGGAGTTTTGCCGCCCCGGCCGCCGCGGCCTTCGCGATGTTATCCGGCGTCGGCGGCGTTCGGCCTTTCTCCATGCCCAGATCCGCCAGTTGCAGGTGCTCGTAAGTCTTGAACCCCGCCTGATCGAGACTGTTCTTCACGCAACTCAGCGGACACCCGTCAATCGCCAGAATCTTTGCGGCCGACGCGGTCGTCGCCATGATCCCGGATACGCGCCCGCCAATGCCGGCCAGGCAGAACATCTTACCGGCGCCGTCCTTCGTCAGCTTCCGCGCCGCCTGATCCGCAATCGCCCCGACATCCGCCGCCCCGGAACACGCGAAGATCAGTTTCGGAGCCGCCCCGCACGCGCACGCATTCTTCTCGGTCATTCTGCACCTCACTGTTGTTATCGGACACTCGACAATCGAAACTGGATACTCGATCAGGTGAGCGGTCCCGTGGACTCGATGAATGCATTTAGCTTGGGTCCCAGGCAATCAATGAGAGCCTTGTATTTGGCAACATCTCGAGAGGGTATTACGCTGCGGCGAATGGCCTTCCTGAGCCACGCTTTTGTGTCCTCAAATGATCCTCTGGCGTAGAGATAGAACTTGCGACGATCAGCCGGCGTGTAGCGGCCGTATCCTTCCGCAATGTTGGCGGCTATGCTGTCCGAGGACCTGATGCGCTGATAGCCCAGCGTATTCTGCGCTTTGGGCGTCCACCGATCGTAAGCCTCCCAAATCAAGTCCGAGAGTTCCTCCGCCAGCCGATACACCTCCAGTTCGTACACCTCTTTCAAGGGCTTGCCCTCCAGCTTCTGAGCGCCAGTGTCTAGTTTCCGGTTTCGAGTATCTTCCTGATCTCCTCCACCCCCAGCACCTTCCCAGCGCTCTTGACCTGCCCGTCCACGACCAGCGCCGGCGTGGTCATCACGCCGAACTTCAGAATGTCCTGTATTTTCTCTACCTTCTCGATTGTGGCTTCGATGCCCAGCGCCTTGACCGCCGCCTCGGCGTTGGCCGTCAGCGTCTTGCATTTCGGGCAACCCGTGCCCAGGACTTGGATGCGTCTCATGCGTTTCTCTCCCGGTTTTCCTGTTTCTACTGTCCCATCAACGATCCAAACGCCATCCCCGTGACCGTCGCCATGACCACCACGAGCCCAACGAAGGTCAGCGTCTTTTTCGGCCCGAGGATCGAGTTGATCACCAGCATGTTCGGCAGCGAAAGCGCCGGGCCCGCCAGCAGCAGAGCCAGCGCCGGCCCCTGGCCCATGCCGCTGTCGAGCAGACCGCGGAGGATCGGCACTTCCGTGAGGGTGGCAAAATACATCAACGCTCCGGTGACCGAGGCAAAGAAGTTGGTCCAGATGGGCCAGACCATGGAAAGCCAGGCCGGCGTCTGGCTTCCGTCGCCGGCGAACAGGGACAGCAAGGCGGAGGGCGAGTCGCCGACCAGCGCCTCAATCCACACGTTGGGGATGATTCCGGCGTCCTTGCCCTCCGGACTGCCCAGGAAGAAACCGGCCGCCAGCACGCCGCCGAACAGCAAGGGCAGAATTTGCTTGGCGAAGCCCCAGGTCTGGTCGCGCCAGTCCTTGAGTTCCGCTCCGCCGAAGAACGTCAGAGCGGCCAACCCGGCCGAGCCGGCCGCGAATGCCGCCACCGGGTATCCCGGAAAGACGATGGCCAGAATCGCTGCCGGAACGGCCGCCAGGACAATCCAGGCCAGCCGTACCTTGAAAAAGCGCCAGAGACAGCCGCCCATGAGCGCCGCGAAGAGCGCTGTCACGACCCATTTGGCGTGGTAGATCGCATACCA
>Ga0073932_1006453_pt1 | contig 12017 bp, 10 predicted proteins | sample DewCreD2012metaG_FD_76967 | JGI IMG/M metagenome (GOLD analysis project Ga0073932, IMG submission 76967) | Hot spring sediment bacterial and archeal communities from British Columbia, Canada, to study Microbial Dark Matter (Phase II) - Dewar... ... | reverse complement strand
CCGGCGCGTTCTCCGCCGGCGCCAGCGGCGGCGTCGCCACGGGCGCGGGCGTTGTCATCGGCGCTGCGACCTGCGTGGCGGCGACGGACGTCGCTGGGCGAGGCGCAGAGGCGCCGCGCGGGGTTGTGGTCGGCGCGGGCGTTGAGAGGTCTTGTGCCGGCGCGGCCGGCGCAGGACAGGCGGCGGCCGGACCCCATCCGCCGTATTCCAGTCCTATGTCCTTGAGAAAGTTTGCATAGGAGCGGACGTCCCGGAGTAGTTCAATCAGGTTGTCGCTGTTATTCGCCATGCTATTGGGCCGCCGAGAGGTCAAGCGCCCTCCTGCGCAAAGTCAAAGGTGACCGTCAGTCGCAAGTAAGGCTTGGTGAGCGTATCGGGCAGCGGAAGCAGTTGTTCGGTGTCGCGCAGGGCCTTGATCGCCAGTTCGTCCAGCGTCCGATCTCCGGTGGATCGGATCAGTTCGATCTGGGAAATGGCGCCATCGCGGGCGACGACGAAGGCGACCTCGCAGGTGGTTCCGGCGCGGCGATAGCGTTCGGGTAGATTGAAATAGCCCTGAATGCGTTCGCGCGCCTTGGCCAGATACCATTCATCGAGCTGGCCGGCGTCGCCCTGAATCATCGTCGGTCCTGAGGGTGTGGGCTGGGCGGCGCGATTGGGCGCCGGCGTGGAGGCCCCGGAGCGCGCTTCGGGCGGCACCGGAGGCGTCCAGGGTGTCGGCGTCGGCTTTGGTGTCGGCTTGGGCTTGGGGAGGCGATCTTCGGGGCGCACGGGCGGCTCCCAAGGCGTGGGCGTCGGCGTCCGCGCCGGCGTGGGACTGGGCGTCGTTTTCGGCGTCTCTTTGGCAATGACCTTTTTGGTCGCGGTTGGCTTGGGCGTGGCGACCGTCGGCTTGGGCGTCTGCACGGTGGGCTTGGGCGTCTGAACCGTTGGCTTGGGCGTCGGGGGTTTGCCCGTGGGCTGGGCCTGTTTCGCGGCAGGCGGTTGCGGTGGCGCGGGGCGGACGATCTGGATCGGCTTGGGCTTGACCGGCCGGCGATACGGCTCCAGCCACGTCACCAGCACGACGATGGCGAAGACCAGGCAGTGAAGAACAGTGGACCAGGTGATGTAGCGCCGCATGGCGTCTGCTTCCGTCGTCGGGCGGCCCGGCGCCCCAGCGCCGCGCTCCTCACGCCGCTTCGTCTTCAGGCCGCATGAATGCGCCCCAGCGCCGAAGCGTCGCGCAGTCGCGGGCCACGGTCAAGGGCCGATGCTCCGGTGGGGCCGGCCATGCGGCTTTCAGAAAACAAGCCATGCGCTGAGGCCAACGGGAACCTTGGGCTTGACGTGGATGGAGAAGGTGGCGTCGTCGCTGAGGCCGTGGGCGTCTTCGACGTGAACGCCAAAAGTGTTGATTCCGGCGGCGCCGACCGGCGGCGTGCCCGAAAGTGTCCCGTCGGCGGCAATGGCGAGCCAGCTTGGGCCGCCAGTCTTGGTGAAGGTCAACGTGTTGCCCTGATCGGGATCGGTCGCGTCGGCGGCCAGCGAGGCGCTGTAGGGCTGCTCCTCGGTGGCGTCGGGTTTGGTGAATGGATCGGCCAGGAATGACGGCGCGCGATTGTACGTGACGGTCAGGCGCGGCGCATGGGTCGAGGTGTTTTCCTTGGTATGCCAGTTGCGGTTGACGCCGCCGGTGGTGTTGAGCGTGAAGCTGATTTCGGTCTGCCCGGCGCCCACGGCCGTCAGGATGGTCGTCGTCACATCCACCTCGTGCCATCCCGCGTCCGTGGCGTCGAAGGTAGCAATGACGGCGCCGGAGTTCGACGGCGCCGGCACGTTGTCAAACGTCAGGGTCTCTTCATTCCAGTTATTGACGTAGTCCCGGATGGTCATCGTCGAGGTTGATATCTCGCTCGAGAACAAGCGCAGCATGACTCGCAGGACCTGCTTTCCAGCCAGGTCGCCGATGGCGAACTTGACGTACGAATAGCCGATGTTCGCCGCGGTGAAGGTCTTCATGGTGGACTCGCCGCCGCGAGGGCTTTCGCCCGTGGCGCGCGTCCACGTGTCGTCGAGCGGATAGCCATCCAGAATGGGCGGCGAGGGCGCCAACGCAAAGCCGGCGCGGATATAGTCGTTGATGACGGCGGCGGTATATTCGGGCCGCCAGTTGTGTTTGCCCTGCTGGCGGACCTGTTCGAGAAAGGAGGCCATCGTCGGTTCAAAGCCCTGCGATTCATTGTAGGTCTCGATTGTGCGGTCCGGGTCCACAAAGGCGACCGGCTCGGCGGCGGCGTCCACCTCGCCCGAGGCGGTCTGCCATCCCGGAAAGTCCATCAATGCGCCGCTGAGGCGGAACCATTCCGCCCACGTGCGCGAGGAGTGATAGGTGTTGCCGGTAAAGGTATAGCCGGTCAGCGCGCCACCTGAGACCAGGCAAACGGGATAGCCCGGAGACTGGATCAGGTTATTCTGAACCACAATGCCGCCGCCCGGGGCGTCGCCGAGAATCAGCAACTGGTTCTGAGGGTTGGTCCACAGGTTATAGACGATGTTGTCGCGCACCGTAACGTTGCGCGTCGAGTCGCCGCCGATGTTGATGGCATAGACATTGACGACGGCCGGGTTGTCCTGCCGCAGGATGATGTTGTTGGCAATCAGGCCCCCGTCCCAGTCGCTGACCGCGATGTTCCATCCCAGCGTCCGGCCCGTCGGCTGCGTCCGGCCGCAATGCATGATGACGTTGCTGGTAATCTGGGGATTGATGAAGCGGTGCGGCTCGGACGTGTTGCCGCCGATGCCGATGGCCAGTTCGCTTTCGACATACAGGTTGTTGTCCAGGACAATGCCGGGGCTGATGCCCGTATAGTCCGCCCGCCATTTGTTGCCCATGCTGGCGCCGCGCAGGAACATGTTGCCGCGAAACGTCACATTGCGCGTCTCGCTGTAGTAGGTGTCATGATTGAACATCGTCGCCTCGCCGATGCCGCCCGAGCCTCCCTGACTGAGCCAGCCGCAATGGTCCACGATATTCTCCTCGAAGAGCACGCCATCGAGGCCATAGGCGAACATGCCCTGGCAGTGGCTGCCGTCGCCGCTGTAGGTGTCGAGGATCAGGCTGCGGCGCAAAACCAGGTCGCGGGTCGTCCCACCGCTGCGCATCTGCCAGCCGACGGTAGCGAAGCGGAAGGCGCAATCCTCCACCAGAAACGAAATGCCGTATCCGCCGGCGGGGATCAGCCATCCCATGCCGCTGGCGTCGGCCGGGCCGTCGTATTCGGGCGAGTTGGGGTCGCGCGAATGGGCATAAATGTCTATGCCCGCCATCGCGGCGAACTGTAGCGAGTTGTTGGACGACCAGCCGCGATCATGGCCGATTTTCATCATGGGGCGCGGCCCGTCGCCGTAGGCGCCAAACAGGGAGCGCTCGGAGGCCGAACGGCCGTTCTTCAGCGCCAGGCGCGACTCATACCAGACGTCGCCGCGCTTGAGCAGAACCCAGTCAGGAAAGTTGGCGCGCGCCTGCGCCGTGCCCGACGTGATGGCCGGATAGGCGCGGATCGGGCCGAGGGGATGAAACGGATCGGGGCCGATCTCGGGATCCGAGGGCGAATAATACTTCGGCGTCAGATAATCGGGCGTCGAGCTGCTGACATAGATGAGGCGTGAATCCGCGCTGGGCGAAAAAACCGTCCATCCCTGCGCGTCACGGCTCAAGCCCTGCTGGGCGGGCGCTGACGTCACGACAAGGGCCAGCGCTGCCACGATTGCAACGCGGCGCGCCATGATAAGGACCTTTCCGGAAGCATCACAGAATAGTAAAAAGCCCATAGCATTCCAAACGTGGGAACACAAGGCGATTTTTCTTGATGCTGTTCAAGCCGCCGCGGGCGGGATAGGCCTTGCGGGCCGGCGCAGGCGCGCCCCCAAGGCGAAAAGCGCCTGGGTCAATGCCGGCGGGCGATACGCTCCGCGCTGGACGCCGGTCCAGCGCAACACCCAGTGCTGCCACGGCCGTTCAATCAACTCGTAGCACAGGGCGGCCAGCGCCGACAGCACGGCATACAAGACAACCGTCGAGGTCAGGAAAGACCACTGACCGACCGCGCACCAGCGATACATCCAGTTGGTATAGTCGTATTTGTGAACCAGATAAAAGGCGTAGGAGATTTCCCCCAGATACACAAACGGCGCCCACGCCAGCAGGCGCGCCACGCGCGACGTCTCTGCGCACACAAAATAGATGACGACGACGCTGAGGACCGCATTGAACTGATTGAGATGCCAGCCGGCTTTCTCCTCGAGGCCGCCGGCTTCGCCAATGGCGTAGCACGTTGCCAGGATGCCCAGCGTGGCTAATGCGATGGCCGCGTCTGGGAGCCATCGCCGTTTCAGGAGCGGATTGGAGGACTTCAGATAATACATGCCGGCCAGGCAGCCGACGGCGAAATCGAAAAAGCGTCCGAAGATCGTGTAGGTCCGAATGTCGCCCGCATTGCCGAACAGGCCCCAGGTCGTCAGCACTTCGCTGCGGTTCAGCCAGCGCGCGCCGCGGCCCAGCTGGACATAAACCATCACCACGACCAGCAGCGTCAGCGCCACCCAGAGCAGGTTGCGCGCCAGCGAGCGATGATCCCTCCATTTCCATCGAAACAGCAGGATCAGAAGGGGCAGCGTCAGGTAGAAGCATTCCTCGACCGTCAACGACCAGGCCGTCTCAACCCCCTCGAACTTCAGGTCGGAGAAAAATGACTGGGTCAGCGTGAAATAAACCAGGAAGACCTGAATGTCGCGCTTCTGATTGATCTTGTTGCGGGCGATGACCCCGGGATAGGCGTATTCAAGCAGCAGCCGGTTCAGCCGGGCCGCGTCGAGTTCGTCATCGCGAACGACGGCATTGAGGCGCGGATCGATGTCCACGTCGAGCTGGCGCTTGTAGTTATACAGCGGCGTTCCCAGCATCCGTTCGTTGAGTTCGCGAACCAGCCGCTCCACCATCGTGTCCATGGAGTCCTTGTCGGGCCGGAACTTGTCAAGCCGCTGCTGCATCTTGCCGGGCAGGGCGCGGCGAATCTGGCGGGCGATGGGCGTCTGCGGGTTCTTCAGCGATTCGATGAGGGCGGGTGGATCGAGAATGTCGCGTTCCCGCAGCTTCCTGGCGCCTTCCTCGATACGGAAGTTGATCCCGACGTGAAGGATAAAGATCAGCAGGCACAAAAACCAATACAGGGGCATGATCCGGGCAAAGCGCTTGATCCAGTAGGTCTTGAATCCGACCTTGCGATACAGCGTGTCGTAATAACGGGCTGTCAGCAGAAAGCCGGAAAGGACGAAGAACAGCGTGACGCCGTAGCGGCCTTCGTAGAGCAGTTGATGGAGGGCCTGGCTGAGGCCGCTTTCAGAAAAGTGACGCGAACCGCCCAGGACCAGGTAGTGATGATAGAAGACGACCAGCGCCGCGAGGAAACGGATCGAGGTCAACGCCGGAATGTTTGCCATGACACAAACCTTGCGGGTCCACCCCCCGCGCGCGCCCCCCCGCGCTGCCCGCCGGGCATGAACAATAATAATGCGCTGGATCAAACCAGCCGCAGCAAGCCGTTTCAACCTCAAAAGGCCGTCAGGAGCGCGCTGCGCCCGCCGTGCGCCGCGCATAGGCGGCCCGCACGCGTTTGACGTATTCGCGCGTCTCGCGATAGGGGGGGACGCCCTTGTATTGGACCACCGCCGCCGGCCCGGCATTATAGGCGGCAGCCATCAGGTCGAGATTGCCTTTGAACTGCCGCCGCAAAGCGGCCAGGAAGCGCGTCCCCGCGTCGATGTTCTGGCGCGGATCAAACGGATTGCCGCCGGCAAACAGGCGGACCGTCGCCGGCTGCAACTGCATCAGGCCGCAGGCGCCCGTGCGCGATATGGCGTAGTTGCGATAGTTGGACTCCGATTCGATCACGGCGTGAATCAGGTCCTCGGAGACGCCATGAGTCCTGGCTGCTTCGCGGACCCAAACATCAATCTTCGCCGGACGCACCCACCAGCCGAACGTCAGGAGGTTTTGTCCCACGAACTGGAACCGCCACTTGTAGGCCGTCAACACCTGCCCGTAATAGCGCGGCGAATAGCGCATCACCCAGTAGCCCGCGAAGATCAGAAACGCCGCCAGCAGCAGCCGGCCGGCCAGAATCCACCGTCGCGGAGAACGGGGCGATCGCGGCGGCCGCAGAAAAACGAACCAGATGACCGAGCGCGCCATCCCAAGCGCCGCGACGAGCAGACCCCACGCGGTCCGGCCCAGGCCTTTCACGAACCAGACCGCGGTCGAATCAGAGCGTCTGCCGCGCGTCTTGACCATAATGTTAAACATACTGCCACGGCGCCGGGGAAAAATCAATGGCCGAGCCCGCCTCCAAGATGGACCCAATACCGTTTGTTGGGGCGTTTCCGTATCCCTGGTTTATAGGCGCAGACGCAGGGCGAAAAAAAACGACATGAAGCAAAAAATCGTGCGAATAGGTCTTGACAGGCAGGCGCTTCGGAATAACATCCGCGCCCAAGAAGCACGCTTGACGCGGCGGCGCGGCCACAGGAATCCGCGCCGGGAAGAGACGTCCGGCGCCGCTTCGAATGCGCAAACTGAGAAGCTCCTGAGAGCTCTCCGACTCCACCCAAAGCAAAGGCTGGTCCACGAATCCCAATGGACTCACAACTTCCTGTGCCCTCCTCATCAGAGCCGCTAGAACAGGATGAGGAACCTCCGAGTGCAGCGCCCGCGTATCCAGAGCCTTACACACCACCACAAAATCAGACCGCCGTTGTCATCCCTGTCCGCCCCAGGCCACGGCCCAGCTATCGCCAGACCCAACTGCCCCTGTCGCCCCTGGCGGCGCCGCCCATCGCCGAAACCAAGTCGCTCAGCCCGGCCTATCGCTTCCGGCGCATGTTCTACCCCAGAGTCAAGGCGGGCGAATGGAACGACTGGCGCTGGCAGTTGCGCAACCGCATCCGCGATCTGACGGGCATCGAGCGCGTCCTGGTCCTGACGGACGACGAGCGCATGGCCCTGTCGATGAACGGCGGCGCCCTGCCGTTCGCCGTGACGCCCTACTACTGCTCGCTGCTGTCGCCCGATGATCCGGCCCAGCCGCTGCGCCGCTCGGCGATCCCCACGATGGCCGAACGCCAGCAGGGCCCCGGCGAGGCGGACGATCCCCTCAGCGAGGACGCGATGACGCCCGTCCCGGGGCTGGTGCATCGCTATCCGGACCGCGCGCTGTTTCTGGCCTCGGAAACGTGCGCGGTGTATTGCCGCTATTGCACGCGCTCGCGCATGGTCGGCCATGGCGCCTGCCCGGGCGCCGGCACGCGATTGGAGCGCTGGCAGCGGGCGCTGGACTATGTCGAGGCCACCCCGGCCATCCGCGACGTCCTGGTCTCGGGCGGCGATCCGTTGACGATGGACGACGAATCCATCGAGTGGATTTTGTCGCGCCTGCGCCGCATCCGCCACGTCGAGTTTGTCCGGATCGGGACCAAGGTCCCCGTGGTGCTGCCCCAACGGATCACGCCACACCTGATCCGCATGTTGCGCCGCTATCACCCCCTGTGGGTCAGCATCCATTTCACGCATCCCGACGAACTGACGCCCGAGACCGTCCAAGCCTGCGCCCGGCTGGCCGACGCCGGCATCCCGCTGGGCAGCCAGACGGTCCTGCTCAAGGGCGTCAACGACAACGTCGAGACAATGAAACGGCTCGTGCATGGCCTGTTGAAGGCCCGCGTCCGTCCCTATTATCTCTATCAATGCGATCCCATCACCGGTTCGGCGCACTTTCGCACGCCGGTCGAGAAAGGGCTGGAGATCATTCAGGGGCTGCGGGGCTACACCACCGGATACGGCGTGCCGACCTACGTCATCGACGCGCCCGGCGGCGGCGGCAAGATTCCCATTGCGCCCAACTACGTCGTGGGCCGGATCGGTGACGACTTGCTCCTGCGCAACTACGAGGGCAAGCAGTTCCGCTATCCCGATCCGGCGCCGGCGGGCGTCTGAGTCGAATGGGGTGGACGGAATGGACTGGGTGGACGGAGTGGACGCGACGGATGTCGAGGTCTCATGTCCACCCCGTCCACGCCGTCCGCAAGGTCCACGGCGTCCACGGCGACCGTTCCAGTCCAGCCAGCTTGCTCCGGCTTAACACCCACTGAAAGACCTCCCATGAAAGTCGGCATCACCTATGACCTGCGCCAGGCGTGGCTCGACGAGGGCTACACCTTGGACGAGACAGCTGAGTTCGACCGACCCGACACCATCGACGCCATCGAAAACGCCCTGCGGACCCTCGGCTATCAGGCCGACCGCATCGGCCGCGCCCAGGACCTGATCGCGCGGCTGGCCCGCGGCGACCGCTGGGACATCGTCTTCAACATCGCCGAGGGCCTGCGGGGCTTCGCGCGCGAGGCCCAGGTGCCGGCCATCCTCGATGTCTATGGCATCCCCTGCACATTCTCCGACGCCCTCATCATGGCGCTGACGCTGCACAAGGGCATGACGCAGCGCGTCGTGCGCGCGATGGGCATCCCCACGCCCGACTTTGCCGTCATCGAGCGCGCCGAGGATGCGGCGCGCCTGCAAATGCCGTTTCCGTTGTTTGTCAAGCCCGTCGCCGAGGGAACCGGCAAGGGCGTCTCGCCGCGGTCGAAGGCCGACTCGGCCGAACACCTGGTCGCCGTCTGCCGCGATGTCATCGCCACCTACCATCAGCCCGCCCTGGTCGAAACCTACATGCCGGGCCGCGAGTTCACCGTCGGCATCCTTGGCACGGGCGCGAAGGCCCGCGCCGTGGCCGCCATCGAAGTCATTCTCAAGGCCGAGGCCGAGGCGCACGCCTATTCCTACGTGAACAAGGAGGAGTGCGAGGAACTGGTGATCTATGAGCTATGCGATGACGCGCTGGCGCGTGAGGCCAAACAGGTCGCCCTGGCGGCATGGCGCGCCCTGGGCTGCCGCGACGCCGGACGGATCGACCTGCGCGCCGACGCGCAGGGCCGGCCCCGGTTTCTCGAAGTCAATCCGCTGGCGGGGCTGCATCCCCAGCACTCGGACCTGCCCATCCTGTGCGCGAAGGCCGGCATGACCTATGTCGAGTTGATCGACGCCATCATGCGATCGGCCTGCGAACGCGTCGGCGCGGCCCCGTCCCGTTGAGTCCGAGCTAGTTTTTCATCGTGCGGCGCCGCCGGGCGCCGTTTTGCATTGACGCCGCGCCGTCCGGCGGGCTAAAGCCCGCACACCGGAAAAATCCACGGCAAAGGCGGCCCGATGAAGGCAGTCATTCTCCATGATCACGTTCCCGATGGCGCGAATCCCGACGCCCTCGACACCCTGCGGCAGGTTCAGGCCGTCGGCCAGGCCCTGAAGAAACTCGGCCACACGGTCGAGGTGATGGAGTTTTCCCTGAACCTCGAAGCGGCGCGTGAACGGCTGCGCGCCGCCGCCCCGGACTTCGTCTTCAATCTGGTCGAATGCGTCGAGGGACACGGCCGGTTGATCCATCTGGCGCCGACGCTGTTGGAAATCATGGGCCTGCCCTATACCGGCGCGGGCGAGGAGGCCATGTCGGTGACCTCGAACAAGACGCTGGCCAAGCGCATCATGAAGTTGCATGGCATTCCCACGCCGGGATGGATCACGCCCCAGGCCCTCGAACACGGCGCCTGCCCGGGCGCGGAGGCTGCCACCCTCGCATGTCCCTCCTTTGATCCGGCGCGGCCCTGGATCGTCAAGTCGCGCTGGGAACACGCCTCGATCGGCCTGGACGAGGACATCCTGCGAATCTCCGACGGCGGGAGCGCGGAGGAATTGCGGGCGGCCTTTGCGCGCTTTCAGGCGGCGACCCGCGGAGAGTGCTTCGCCGCGCAATACATCGACGGACGCGAGTTCAATATCGCCCTGCTCGACAGCCCCGGGGGGCCGGAAGTCCTGGCCCCCTCGGAGATTCAGTTCGTCGATTTCCCGGCTGACAAGCCGAAGGTCGTGGGCTACAAGGCCAAGTGGATTCAGGATTCGTTCGAATACAAGCACACGCCGCGGCGCTACAAGTTTCCGGCTGCCGACAAGCCGTTGCTGGACGAGCTGGGCCGGATTTCCAAGGAATGCTGGCGTGTGTTCGGCATGCGCGGATACGCCCGCGTGGATTTCCGGGTGGATGCGAAGGGGCAGCCTTGGGTCCTCGAGGTCAACGCCAATCCCTGCCTGTCGCTGGACGCGGGCTATGCCGCCACGCTCAAGGCCAGCGGCGTTCCCTACGCCGACGCCATCGCGCGAATCGTCGCCGCCGCGCGCCCCGTCGGCCTTGCCGCCAGGCAGCCTGTTTCTGGACTTGGCGGAACAGGCGCAGCACAGAATCCCATTGAAGCGTCGCAGGAGGCAAATTAGCCTTATTCAAGAATATCGAATCACGAGAGTTGGAACCATGAAGACGACTATTGATATTCCCGAGGATGCGTTGACAGAAACCATGCGCTTTGCCCGCGCCAGGACCAAACGCGAAGCTATCCTGACGGCCGTGAACGATTACAATCGCCGGAACCGAATGGCCGCTTTGACGCGGTATCTTGGAACGTGCAAACGTCTGATCACGCCTGAAGAGCTTGCCCAACGCCGGGAAATGGACTGATCTCATGACGCTTATTGACACCTCCGCGTGGGTGCATGCGTTGCGCCTCGAGGGCGATCCGGATGTCACGTCGCGCGTGCGAGTCCTGCTGGAATCGGGAGAAGCCGCGTGGTGTCCCCTTGTGCAACTGGAGCTATGGAACGGGGCGCGGGGCAACCATGAGAAGCGCGTACTCAAGCAAATGAGCGCCGACCTGCCGAGTCTTGACATTGACGGCGCCGTGTGGGCCATAGCCTTTGAACTCGCCCAAATGGCGCGTCAGCGGGGGATAACCGCCCCAGCGACCGATATCCTTGTGGCCGCCTGCGCGCGAAGGCACGGCGCAGGGATCGAACACGCCGATAAGCACATGGAGGCGCTGTCGGAATTGCCGACATAGACCCTCTTTCTGAGACTTCTATGCGTCTTGCGTAGATGTTTTGCGAGTTGGCGCCGGACGATAACCATGAATTATGAAGAGAATGTCGAATATCGAACAAGAAATGTCCAAGGAAGAGTGACCTGGGAATTGGGAGTTCCTTGTTCGATGTTCGACATTTCCTTCATACGTTTTCGTTCCCTGGTTGGAGACTTTGGTTGCGGCCATGAGCTGCCTTGGGAGACCGGATAGATGATTGTGGTTCAGAGTTGGGACGACGGCGTGGTGGATGATGTGCGGCTGATCGGGATTCTGCGCAGGCATGGCGCGGCGGCGACCTTCAATCTGAATATCGGCCTCAACGGGCCGGAGCGGCAGTTCGGCTGGACCTATAAAGAGAAAAACAAGGACGTCCACCGGCTGGCCCTGGGCGAGATGGTGGCGCTGTATGAGGGCTTCGAGGTGGCGAGCCATTCATTGAAGCATCCCCATCTGGAGCAACTGGCCCCGGAGGACCTGGACCGCGAAGTCGCCGGCAGCAAGCGCCAGATGGAGGCCATGTTCAAACGCCCCGTCATCGGATTGTGCTATCCGTTCGGAACGTTCAATGACGCGGTCAAGGCCGCGTGTCAACTCCGCTGATTGCGGGATGACCTTCAAGACGTGCGCCAGCGATTTGGAGTGCGGCGGCAAGGGCGGTTTCGCGACGCCGCTTTGGACGGCCCACCTGACTCCTCCCGCGCAGTAAACTCCGCTCCTCGCCTGGCGAGGTCGCGCAAGGATGACGATGATGCGAACGACCTCGGATCGCGCCTGCAACCTGCGCCCCCATGTGCGAATGGGCTTGAGACGAGTCTCTTTCCGGCCTAACTTTGTCTCCGTTTATTGGTAAGCGTTTAGCCGAATATCGTCGAACTTGCGAATTTGGGCAGGTCCAGACGCCACCAAAGCAACCCGCGTTTGACTCAAGGGTCTCGGGCGCGAGGTGAAACGACGGAGGGCTT
>Ga0073932_1006450_pt1 | contig 12018 bp, 11 predicted proteins | sample DewCreD2012metaG_FD_76967 | JGI IMG/M metagenome (GOLD analysis project Ga0073932, IMG submission 76967) | Hot spring sediment bacterial and archeal communities from British Columbia, Canada, to study Microbial Dark Matter (Phase II) - Dewar... ... | reverse complement strand
GGTTGCTCAGCCTCGAGGAAGCGGCCGAACTGGCACCCGCCGCCCGGCGTGGCACAGGCGCGGCACCCCAGTTCGGCCGCTTCCTCGAGGCTGAGCAACCCGTGCGCGTAGCGCACGCCCAGGGTTTGCACCTTGCCCGCGTCCTCGCCGCGCTCCGGGGGCAAGGTCACGCCCCCGGGCACCAGCACTGCGGGCAGGTGGCGCGCGCCGGCCAGGGCCATCATCATGGCCGGCAGCCCCTTGTCGCACGTGGCCACGCCCAGCACACCCACGCGCGTGGGCAGGGAGCGGATGAGGCGGCGGAAGACGATGGCGGCGTCGTTGCGGTAGGGCAGGCTGTCGAACATGCCGGGGGTGCCTTGCGTGCGGCCGTCGCAGGGGTCGGAGACAAACCCGGCAAACGGCAGGCCGCCCAGCCGGCGCAACTCGCGCGCGGCCGCCTCGACCAAAAGGCAGATCTCCCAGTGTCCGGTGTGATAGCCCAGCGCAATGGGTCGGCCGTCCGGCTCCCGCAGGCCGCCCTGGGTGGACAGGATGAGGAACGGCTTGCGCCCCACCTCGGCCGGGTCCCAGCCCATGCCGGCGTTCTGGGTCAGCCCAAACAGGTCGCCGCTGGGCCGCTCGCGCAACAGCTCGGGAGTGAGCGGCAAGCGGCCAGCCGGCCCGGGCGCGCGGGTGCGCACCTCGAAGAGGTCCGGGCGGATGGGTGTGAAAAGCTCGGCGTTCATGGCGAGCCCAGCCTGCCACAGCCGGCACGCCAGACACGCCGAAAAAAAAAAACTCCGGTGCTAGCCTGATGAGGCGGGCGCGTGCTGCCTGATAACGGCAGTCGCCTCGGTTACCGTGGTGGGCGGAGTTCTCGCTGCCGCTTTTCTGCCTGGGGTGGAGCAGCCTACCGGGCCGTCCCCGGCGGCCACCTGTAGTCGGTTCCGATTCGGGGAGCGCTCGCGCCCCCCGCGTGCTGTGGTGCACGCATCTTGCGTGCTGCGGACGGCCTTGCCGGCGGCTCCGGCACGCTGTCCTCCGGCCGGCTTTGGGCTCCGCGCCTTCTCCGGGGTAGCGCGCCGCTGCGTCGGCGCCGCCTGCCTGGCCGCGCCGCAGTGCGGCCCCACCGACAGCGCCGGCTGGCGGCATCTGGCATCCGGTATCCGGCCTCTGGCCTCTGGCCTCCGGTATCTAAAGTCGCCCGGTGCTGCGCCGCGCGCGCCCGGCGTGTCTTCGCGGTCGGTTCCAGTTGCCAAGCCGCGGACCGCGACTAGCCTTGCGCCGAACTCCGATGAGCGAACTCCGTGAATCCTCCCCACCGGATCGCCGCGCGTTTCTGCGTGGCGCCGCGGCCGCAGCCTTGGGCGGCACGGCGCTGGCGGTACCGGGCGCGGCCGGTTTGAGGGTTTTTCTCGAGCCGTTGCGCGCTCGCCCCGCGTTCGGCGCCTGGATGCGGGTGACCACGCTGGCCGCGTTGCCGGCAGATGGCCAGCCGCGGCGCTTTACGCTCGTGGCGGAGCGAGTCAACTCTTGGACGCGGCTTCCGGCGGCGCCGGTCGGGGCGGTGTACCTGCGGCGCACGGGCGAAACGGCGGTGCAGGCGTTCAATGTCATGTGCCCACACGCGGGATGCGTGGTGGACTTTGCGCCGGCGCGCGGCGGGTTTGTCTGCCCCTGCCACAACAGCACCTTCGCCCTGGACGGTGCGGTGAACGACCCGGCCAGCCCCAGCCCGCGCGGGCTGGATGCGCTCGAGGTGGAAATCCGTGAGGCGGGCGAGGTGTGGGTGCGTTTCCAAAACTTCCGCGCCGGGGTGCGGGAAAAGATTCCGGTATGATGGCGTTGCTGGCCTGGCTTGAGGACCGCACCGGCTGGGGCCGGCTGGGGCGGCGGTTGTTTTACGAGGCGCTGCCCGGCGGGGCGAGTTGGCGGCGCGCTTGGCTGGCGGCGCTGGCCTTCACGTTTTTGGTGCAGGTCGTGACGGGGTTTTTCCTGCTCACCGGGTACAGCGCGAGCACGCACACGGCGTGGGAGAGCGTGTTTTATCTTCAGTTCCAAACCGTGGGGGGGTGGTTCTTGCGCGGGCTGCACGTGGTGGCGGCGCAGGTCTTCGTGGTGTTGCTGGGGCTGCACCTGATGCAGGTGGTGGTGAGCCGGGCGTACCTGGCACCGCGGGAGTTGAATCTGTTGTTGCTGCTGGTGCTGCTGCCGCTGGCCTTGGCGCAATCAGTCACCGGCTGGTTGTTGCCGTTTGACCAAAAGGGCTACTGGGCCGCGCGCGTGCCGTTGAATATCCTGGGCGTGGTGCCCGGCGTCGGGCCGCTCTTGCAACAGGTTTTAATCGGCGGTGCTGAAGTGGGGCATCACACGCTGACGCGGTTCCTGGCCCTGCACGCGACGGCGCTGCCCCTGGCCATCGGCACGTTGCTGGCCGTGCTGTGTTCGTTGCCCTGGCGCGTAGCGGCGCCGGCGGGTCCAGTCGGGGCCGCCGCGCCCGGCCCCGCTGGCGGCGCTACGGCAAATCCGCGCGCCGCGCGCTGGTGGCCGGACCAGGCGCTGCGGGATGCCGTGGCGTGCCTGGCGGTGCTGGTGACGATCCTCTTTTTCGTGCTGCGTCCGCGCTGGAGCGGGTCGGCCGAGCCGTTCCCGGAGTTGTTGGCGCCAGCGGACCCGACCGAGCCATATGCCGCCGCGCGGCCCGAGTGGTTCATGCTGTTTCTGTTCCAGTTCCTCAAGTACTTCCCCGCGGGCACGGAGGTCTGGGGGGCGGTGGTCATTCCTACGCTGATTTTGCTGGTCATCGCGGCCATGCCCTGGATCGGGCGTTGGCGGCTGGGGCCGCACTTCAACACGGCCTTCATTCTTGCGCTGGCCCTGGGCGCACTAGCCCTGGGCGCGCGCGCGGTGTGGGAGGACCGGTACAATCCCCATTACCAGGCCGCGGTGCGCGCGGCCCGGGCCGCGGGCGAGCGGGCACGGGCGCTGGCCGCTGGCGGCATCCCACCGGGGGGCGCGCACGAGTTGGTCCGCGCCGACCCGTGGTCGCAAGGGCCCAAACTCTTCGCGCAGCATTGCGCCAGTTGTCACCGGTACGCCGGCCACGACGGGCTGGGCGGGCAGCCGGCGGAGGCGCCGAGCGCCTCGGACCTGGCGGGGTTTGCCAGCCGGGAGTGGCTGGCCGGGTTGCTCGACCCGGCGCGCGTGGCCGGGCCGCATTATTTCGGCGGTACGCGGTTTGCCGACGGTAGGATGGCGCGGTTTGTCCAGCGGGACGTGGCGGGTTTCGACGCGGAACAGCGGGCGAAACTGGTCAAGGTCATTGCCGCGGTGTCCGCCGAGGCGGGATTGAAGGCGCAGGCCGAAGCGGACGCGCGGGACGCGGCATTGATCGCCGAGGGTCGTGAGTTGATCCGCACCCGCGAAATGAAGTGCACCAGTTGCCACCAATTCCGGGAGCCGGACGAGGACGCGACGGCGCCGGACCTGACCGGGTACGGCTCGCGCGCGTGGCTGGTGGAGTTCATTGGCGACCCGGCGCACCCGCGCTTTTATGGGCGGCGCAATGACCGGATGCCGCGCTTCGCCGCCGAGGCGGTGCTGGGGGAGCGCGAAATCGGGTTGCTCGCGGACTGGTTGCGCGGCGAGTGGCCGGAGCCGGTGGCGCCGTGAAACGCAACCGGCCACCGCTCAGGTGGCCGGGGCGGAAATGGCATGCGCCCGCGGGGCGACTTTAAGCCGCGGCCGCGGGTTGGGATTCCACGGCGGGCGCTGCCACGGCGGCGGGCGCCGGGGCCGGTGCGGGCTCGGCGGTTGGCGGCTCGAGCGTGGGAGCCGCGGCCGGGACGGCGGTTTGCGCCGCAGGCTCGGCAGCGGCGGCGGTCTTGGCGGCGGGCGCGGCCTTGGCCCGGGAGCGGGTCAGGCGCGCGACCTTGGCGGCGAGTTTCTTGCGCTTGTAATAGCGCTGACGGCGGCGGCGTTTTTCGATCTTGTTATACTGCTTGCCCATATCGTCTTTACTTTGCCGGCAGAAATCGTTTGTTTGCCCGGACTATGCGCACGCCCCGTGGACGGTTCAACTACATTCTGGCCGCCGCCCTGCTCTTGGCGGGACCGGCCACGGGGTGTCGCTCACCCGAGGAGAAAAAAGCGGCCGCCGAGGCCAGCACGCTGCGGTTGTATCTGGAGACCGATTATGACACCACGGGCGAGAAGACCGCGGTGGTGCCGGTGTACCGGGCGGCGCCGGTGTTGTTGCGCATCGCGCGCGAGCCGTTTTTGGACGAGGGGCACATCGTGGACGCGCGGGTGGTGGATACGGTGGGTGGGTTCGCCATCGCGGTGCGGTATGACTTCCACGGGACGCTGGTCTTGGACACCGTCAGCACCACATATCGGGGACAACGCGTGGCCATTCACAGCACGTTCACCGAGGGGCGCTGGCTGGCGGCCCCCAAGCTCAGCACGCCCATCCGGGACGGCTTGTTGGTGTTCACGCCGGACGCCACGCGTGAAGAGGCTGAACGCATCGTGCGGGGGCTCAACAACGTGGCCGTGAAGCTCGGGAACCGGCCCAAACCGGCCAAGCAAAAGTCCAAGCCCGCCGAGCAACCGTGAGCCCGCGTCCGGTCTGGCATTGGATTTTCCAACTGGGGCTGGGTCTCGGCCTGCAGGCCCAGCCCTTCCAACTGCCCACCGCCAACCGCGACATCTTCCAGCCCGGAGGCGAGACGCGTTATTTCGTGGGCACGCCGGGCCGGTCCTGGGCCAGCGGCACGTTCGGGTGCGTGCGCTCGGACGGCCAGCAACTCCACGAGGGCTGGGACATCCGTGCCACCGGCCGCGATGCGCGGGGCGAGCCCACCGACGAGGTGCGCGCCACGGCCGACGGCGTGGTGGCTTACGTGAATGACCGGCCGGCGCTCTCGAACTACGGCCGGTTTGTCATCCTGCAACACCGCGTGGACGGCTTGGAGATTTACTCGATCTACGCGCACCTGGCCCGGTTCCGGGCCGGGCTGAAGGCGGGGCAGGCGGTGCGGGCGGGCGAGGTGCTGGGGATCATGGGCCGCACGGCCAACACGGCCCAGAGTATCGGGAAAGACCGGGCGCACCTGCACTTCGAGCTGGGCCTGCGGGTGAGCGACCGCTTCAGCGCGTGGCAGCGGAAACACTTCCCCGGTCAGCGCAACGACCACGGCGAGTTCAACGGGCGTAATTTTGTCAGCGTGGACCCGCTGACCATTTTCCGCGAGCAACAGCGGCAAGGGGCGCGGTTCAACCTGGCGCGCGTGCTGCAAAACCAGACCCTGCTGTGCCGCGTGCAGGTGCGGGCCACCCGCTTCGCCTGGCTGCGGCGTTACCCGCAATTGGTCGCGGAGAATCCCCGGGCCGCACGCGAGGGAACGGCCGGCTATGAAATCTGGCTTAACTATCATGGTCTGCCCTACCGGTTGGTCCCGCTGGCGGAGGGGGAGTTGAAGAGCCGCACGCGCTACCACCTGCTCGAGGTAAACGCCGCCGAGCAACAGGCGCGGCCCTGCGGCAAACTCGTGGCCCGCAGCGGCAGTGGCTGGCGCCTCACGGCCACGGGCGAGCGGTGGCTGGATTTGCTGACCGAGTAAGCGCCGGCCGCCAGTTGCGTAGCCGTGGCAGTCCCGGACTGGCAGGTGCCTGAATTATCCCCGTTGGCCGGCAGCGGCCTCGGGGCGACAGCGGTTGGCAGCTGCCGACTATCCGGGCTCCAAGCAGAAAAAGAAACAGGCGCCCTTGCGAGCGCCTGCGTAACCCTCTCGCGGATGTTCGGCTAGTTGTTCTTGCCCGCGACGAACGGGAAGATCAGGCGATGCACATCCTGGGAGTTGATGATTTGCTCGCGCACGCGTGCGCCGGTGACCGGCTGCACGCTGCCATCCGCCAAGCAGACGTTGCCCCGGTTTTGGTGGATGGTGTTGTGGAAGTTTAGGTAGTACTGGGCATTGGCCTTGTTGGCTACCAGCTTGGGATCCAGCTTCACCTCCAGCTTAAAGAACGTGTCGAAAGCCGTCGCCGTGGTCGCGTTCGACACCGTGGACATGTTGCGGTCGCCGGCGAGCATGCCCTGCGGGCGGGTTTCGTCGGCATCCAAGTTCACAAAGTAGCTCACGGAGGCATTGCCACCGCCTTGGGCTGCCGTGAACTTGATCATGCCGTAGAAGTTACTGATGGCGGTCCGCGCGCTGTCCGCCGGGCAGACCACGGTCTTGGGCGTGGCCAGCTCGTTGGACATGGTCACGTAAATCCAGTAGGTGTTGAGCGGGTTACCCTGACCGTTGGCCAGCGTGACGTACTCGCTGCAGCCGCCTTCGTTGGTGCTCAGGCTCTGCGGGAAGCGGTCTTGCTGGTCTGTGGCGTACTGCCGGAAGGACAGCCCGACTTGTTTGAGGTTGTTGGCGCAATTGATCTGTTGCGCCTTGGCCTTGGCCTTGGCCAGGGCAGGCAGAAGCATGCCGGCCAAGATGGCGATGATGGCGATCACGACCAACAGCTCGATCAGCGTGAACGCCCCGACTTTGTGCTTTCGGAAGATTCGGTTCATAGGTTCGACTGTGTTAAGGGTTACGGTTCGCGACACTTTAGGGATTCCCGCCCCGGTGTCAACGGTTTTTCATTCACAATTTTACCTAGCAGTTGCAGTGCCAGCAGGAAGACTCCCCCGGGTGACCCTCCCTCCGGGTTAAGATTTTTGGCCCTAGCGGGTTGCGCTCCGGTGGCGGCGAAAAAAGGCGGTAAAAAGGGCGTGACCGGTACGGAAACTGCCGCCTAAATACGCCGGCATGGATCGCGAGCGCCTCGATCGGTGGTTGGAGCTGGGCATTTTGGGGGTAGTGGCCCTCGCCCTGGTCTTCGGACCCGTGGCGCTGGGCGGCGTGCGCCCGCAGGAGTTTGTCGTGCTGCAAGTGCTTGTGGCCGTGGGGCTTCTCTTGTTTGGGGCGCGGCTCTGGGTGGCGCGCTCGTTTCACCTGCAATGGACGCCGGTGTGCTGGTTTGTGCTGGCGTTCTTGGTTTATGCACTGATTCGCTACTGGCAGGCGGAAGTCGAGTACGTGGCCCGGATGGAGGTGATCCGGGTGCTGGTTTACGGCTGGTTCTTTTTCTTGGTGCTCAACAACCTGCATCGGCAGGAGAACCTGCAAATCCTGGTGGCGGTCACGCTGACGGTGGGCACCCTGCTGGCCTTGTACGCGCTTTACCAGTTCGTCAGCGGCAGCAACCAGGTCTTTGCCTTTGACCGGCCGGAGGCCTACAAGGGCCGCGGCTCGGGCACCTTCATTTGCCCCAATCACTTGGCCGGGCACTTGGAAATGCTGCTGCCCGTGGCCTTGGCCATTCTGGTGCTCAGCCGCCGGCGTGTGCTGGCGCGGATTTTCAGCGCCTACGCGGTGGTGATGATGTTCATCGGGCTGTGCGTGACCGTTTCCCGGGGCGGGTATCTTGCGGGCGGTGCGGCGTTGCTATTCATGGCCGGGGTGTTGATGCGGTACCGGGGATATCGCAAGCCGATCCTGATCGGGCTGTCCGTGCTCGCGATTTTGAGCGTGGCCATCGCTTACAAGGCCGAGGACATCCAGCGGCGCATCCGGCTGGCCTTGGTGCCGGGACAACTCCACAGTGTTTGGACCCGGCCCGACCTGTGGAAACCCGCTTTCCGCATGTGGCTGGACGCGCCCTGGTTGGGCGTGGGCCCGGCCCATTTTGACCTGCGCTTTCCCAAGTACCGGCCCGAGACGGTGCAAACCCGCCCGCTGTGGGTGCACAACGATTACCTCAACCTCCTGGCCGACTGGGGCTTGGTGGGCTTCGGCCTGCTGGCCGGCGCCGCTACGGCCCTGGCTTGGGGCGGTTGGCGTACCTGGCGCTACGTACGCCGCGAAGGCGACGGTTTGGTGACCAAGCCCAGCGACCGCGCGGCGCTGGTACTCGGCTCCAGCACCGGTCTGGTGGCCTTGGCACTGCATTCGGTGGTAGACTTCAACCTGCAAATCCCCGCCAACGCCCTCCTCGCCACGTTCTTGGCCGCCGTGCTCAACGGCCATTTGCGCTACACATCGAACCGCTACTGGCTCAACCCCGGGTTGGCCGGCCGCTTGGTCATGACCTTCCTGTTCCTGGCCACCGTGGCCTGGTTCGGACAACAGGCCCGCCAGCGCTGGCAGGAAAGCCGCTGGCTGGCCCGTGCCGAGCGCGCCACCATCTTGACCGACCACTTGGCCGCCTTGGAAGCCGCCACCCGCGTCGAGCCCCGCAACGCCGAGACACCCACCCGGCTGGGAGAAACCTGGCGCTTGCAAAGCTGGGAAGGCGGTCCCAACTGGCAGACCGCCGCTCAAAACGCCCTGCGCTGGTTCGAGCAGGCCATGCGGTTGAACCCCTACGACACCTTCCCCGCCCTGCGTGCCGCGATGACGCTCGACTGGCTGGGCCGCCACGAGGAAGCCGAGCGGCTGTTTGACCGTGTCGTGGCCATGGACCCGAACAACCATTACGTAGTCCTGCTACGCGGCTGGCACGAGCTGCAAGTGGGCCGCTGGGCCGAGGCCAAACGTTGGTTCGAGCGCTCCCTGGCCATCAAACCTTACGCGAACTGGCTGGCCCACAATTACCTTGCTGTGGCCGAACAGCGCCTGGCCGAGCAAACCGTCCGGCCCGCGCCGCCCTCCACACCTTGAGCCTCGGCCAGCCCGCCGCCAAGGCCCTCATAGCCAGCCCCGCCAGCGGTACACCCACCAGCCCACCTGCTCGTACAGGTAACGCTCGAGCAGCTCGAACCCTTTGAGGCCGGGTACCAAGTAATTCGAGCGCTCGTTTTGCAGCGCTACCAGCCCCTTGAAATCGCACGGCAAACCCACCACTTCCAAGCCCAGTCGCCGAAACGTCGCCTCCGCCCGCCGCATGTGCCCGGCCGAGGTCACCAGGATGATCCGCTTCCAGCCCTGTGCCTCGGCCAGCTTGCGGGTGCGCTCGGCCTCGTCGCGCGTGTCCCGGCACAACCCCAGCAGGTGCACCGGCACCGGCGCCACCGGCCAGGCGCTCACCAGCCGGCGCAACAACTCGCCCTCCCCCGGATTGGGCACGTGAGGGTTCCACCCGCCGCCCAGCACCAGCGCGCGGCCTTTGTGCTGGCGCGCTGCCTCGAGGGCGGTGACCACACGGTCCGCTTCGCCATCCAGGTCGAAACCGAACACCCCCTGCGGGGAAGGCGCAGCCATGCCGCCCAGCATCACCACCGCGTCCGCCGCGGGCAGCGCGGCCAGTTGCACCCCGGCGTACGGGCGCTCCAGGCCGGCCAACAGGCGCGCCGGCAGGGGCGTGGCGCCGATCACCGACAAGACCACGGCCAAGAACCCCGCGCCCAGCGCCGACCTCCAGCGTCGGTGCCACAACTCCCACAACATCGCCACCACCAGCACCAGCCACAGAAACGCCAGTGGCTGCAAAAAGCTGCTCAGGAATTTCGTCATGACCCCGCACGCTATCCGGCCCGCGTCCGGACCGCCAGCAAAAGGCCCGCCCCGCGCGGGCTTGAGCGCCCCGGCCTGCCGGCTATCCTTCCGCCATGCCGATTTACGAGTTCTACTGCGCCGATTGCCGCCGGGAGAGCGAGGTGCTGGTGCGGTCCACGCACTGGGAGGGCACGCCCTGTCCGCATTGCGGCTCGACCCGGTTGCGGAAAAAACTCTCGGTCTTCGCCGCGGCGGGCCAGGACGCCACCGACCCCGAACCGGTCTGCTCCGGCAACCCCGCTTCTTGTGGCCGGTGCGGCGGCGGGTACGACCATTGACGCGCGCGCCTGCGGCCCGGTTCGCCCCGCCGCGGCGGGCGCGGTGGAAAGACCGGCTCGGCCGTTTTAGCCGTAAGCTCCGGAAACCGCCCGACGCTCCGGCTCAGGCCGCCAGGTCCGTGGCGCGGACGCCGGTCAGGTCGTCCACCAGCCAGTCCGGTGAGCGGGTGGCGAGTTGTTCGCGCGTGGCTCCGCCGGTGGCCACCGCCAGCACACGCGCGCCCACGGCCCGCGCGCAGTCCACGTCGTGCGGCGTGTCGCCCACCACGAGCACGGCTTCGGGCACGAGCCGGTGGCCCAGCCGCCGGGCGGCGCGCTCGACCGCCAGGCGGGTGAGTTCGCCGCGCGACTCGGAGTCATCGCCGAACCCGCCCACCTCGAACCAGTCCCACAGGCCGAAGTGCCGCAGCTTGATCTCCGCGCCCAGGCGGATGTTGCCGGTCTGCAGGCCCAGCAGAGGGGGCCGCGGCAGGGCACGCAGTCCGGCGAGCAGTTCGCGCACCCCCGGGCAGACTCCGCCCGGATGTTGCGGCAGGAGGTGGTCCAACCAAAACACGTAGCGGTCGAAAAACCGCCGGAAATTCTCCGGCGTGGCGGCGATGCCGTGGCGCGTGAAAAACTCGCGCACCAGCGAGGTATCGGTTCGCCCGGCGAACTGCATCTGCCGCATCCCGTCGGGGATGTGAAACTCCGCCGCACCGGTCCGAGCAAAGGCGTGCACGCCCGCCCCGCCGGTGCGGATGAGCGTGCCGTCAATGTCGAACAGGACCAGCTTGAGCATGGGACCCGGGTGCGTGCCGAAGGGCGCGTTTAAGTTACCAGTCCGGGCGCGCGCGACAACGGTCGAGCCGGGAGCGCAGCCGGGTTTTGGCGGCCCGCCCGGCGGACCGCTCCCGGCTAGCGGGGCACCGCCGAATTGCACTGGTTCGGCCCGGCGGCGCGCTTAAACTGCGGCGCGGGCCTGTGTGCGCCATGAGCAACATCGTGTACTTCGACCTCGAAACCCAGCGCTCCGCCGAGGAGGTGGGCGGCTGGGACCGGATTCGCGACATGGGCATGAGCGTGGGCGTGACCTTCAGCACCGCGCGCGGCACGTACGAGATTTACGAGGAGGCGCGCGCCGGCGAACTCATCGAGGAACTGCGCCGGGCGGACCTGGTGGTGGGGTTCAACATCCTGCGCTTTGATTACGAGGTGCTCACGCACTACCACCCGCTGTTCGACCCCCAGCAGGTGCGCACGCTGGACCTGCTGGTCGAGTTGTCCAAGGTGCTGCCGCATCGGCTCTCGCTCGACGCCATCGCCGCCGCCACGCTGGGCGTGGAAAAGACCGGCGACGGCATGCAGGCGCTGCGCTGGTACCGGCAGGGCCGTCTCTTGGACATCGCCGAGTACTGTTGCTACGACGTGAAGTTGACCCGGCTGGTGCACGAGTACGGCCGCCAGCACAAGCGACTCTATTACGCCTCGCGTTTCGGCAAAAAAACCGTACCCGTGTCCTGGTAAACAACGACGCCGCCGCTGCGGCGCCGACCGCCCGTTGAACGCCCCATGAACGCATCCCCCGTCAACCCCCCCCGGCCCGAAGTCGCAGCCTCCGTGGCCATCGTGGGCGCCGGCATCACCGGCCTGGTCGCCGCCTTTCGCCTGCAGGCCCGCGGCGTGCCGGTGACCGTGTACGAGGCGGCCGACCGCGCCGGCGGCGTCATCCGGTCCACGCGCGAGCACGGTTACCTGGCCGAGTGCGGTCCCAACTCGATCCTCGACACCTCGCCCAAAATCCGCGGGCTCATCCAGGACTTGGGCTTGGAGCCGCGCCGCCTCAACTCGAACCCCGCCGCGGAAAATCGCTACCTGGTCCGTGGCGGCCGCCCGGTGTGCCTGCCCGCCTCGCCGTTGAAGTTTTTCGGCACCGAGCTGTTTTCCTGGCGCGCCAAGCTCGCGTTGCTGCGCGAGCCGTTCATCCCGCGCGCCCCGGCCGAGCTCGAGGAAAGCGTCGCCCGGTTCGTCCTGCGCCGTCTGGGCCGGGAATGGCTCGACTACGCCATCAATCCGATGATCGCCGGCATCTACGCGGGCGACCCCGAGCGGCTCTCGGTCCAACACGGCTTCCCCCGCTTGCACGCCCTCGAGCAACGCTACGGCTCACTGCTCAAGGGCCAGATTCTTGGCGCCCGCGAGCGCAAAGCCCGCGGCGAGGTCTCCAAACAGGAAGC
>Ga0073932_1006447_pt1 | contig 12030 bp, 7 predicted proteins | sample DewCreD2012metaG_FD_76967 | JGI IMG/M metagenome (GOLD analysis project Ga0073932, IMG submission 76967) | Hot spring sediment bacterial and archeal communities from British Columbia, Canada, to study Microbial Dark Matter (Phase II) - Dewar... ... | reverse complement strand
GCACCTCCACTTCCAGACCGCTTGCAGTCACCCGCCCGTCATGCCGGTTGAGGATGGCGCCATCCGGCGGGTCGGCGATCCGCAACGCGCTCTCAGGCGCCGCCGCTGCGAGGAGCGGCGCGCCGAGCAGATCGCGTCTTCGCATCTCTGCCTCCTTGGTTCAACGGAAAAGGTTCATGAACGTGGTGATGACCAGGGCGTTGGTGAAGTCGATCAGGAAAGCGCCCACCAATGGCACAACGATATAGGCCCGAGGCGCGGGACCGTATTTGTTCACCAGCACATCCATACACGCCAGAGCGTTGGCGGTGGTCCCGAGCATGAAACCGCAAAACCCCCCGGACATCACCGCGGCGTCGTAGTCCCGTCCCATCAGCCTGTAAGTCACCGTCAGACACAGGATCCAGACCAGCGCCACTTCGAGCATCAGGATGACAAGCATCGGCAGCGCCAGGTGGATCAGTTCCCACAGCCGCAGCGTCAGCAGCGCCATGACGATGAAGACGTAGAGCGAGATGGCGCCCACGGCGTCCACCAGGTGTTGCGAAACGCCGAACCACCGGAACCGGTCGTCAAGGTTGCGCATAGCCGCCGCTGCGAGCATCGCCCCGATGTAGGCGGGCAGGATGAGCCCGATTTTTTCGAACCACGTTCCTATCACCGAACCGATGCCCATCGCCACCGCAATGAGAATTACCGTCCGGAACAACGGCGAGTGCTCCGACTTGCTCTGCTGGTCGAGCGGAGTCACCTCGAGGCTCGCCGAATCGCCCGAGTACACCAGGGCTTCGCTGGCATGGAGGGAATCGCGGGGACCGCTCGCGGCGGGCTTGAGTTTCCGCCGCTCGATAATGGATCCGCCAACGTAGCCGCCGAGCAAACCGCCCGCCACGATGCCGAACGTGGCGGCGGCTATGCCCACCGTCACGGCGCCTTCCACGCCCAACTTTTCGAAGGTCGAACCGAAGGCTAACGCCGTCGCCGGCCCTCCCGCCATGGTTCCCGAGCCGCAAATGACTCCGCGGAGCGGATTGATGCCCAGCAGATACGCCAATCCCACTCCCAAGAGGTTTTGGACCACCGTGCCCGCGCTTGCGAGCGCATAGAAGAGCAACACTTGCAACCCGCCGGCTCTGATAAGCCTGAGGCTGGCGCTCATGCCCACGGAGGTGAAGAAGGCGATCATGAAGATCTCGCGCAAGACAAGGTCCATCTCCAGGTTCAGGAACCTGTCCCGCAGCGCAAGCGCGATCAAAGCGAACACCAGCCCCCCGGCGATGGGCGCCGGAATATTCAGGCGGTCGAGCAGAGGGATCCGCTTTTTGAACCACACGCCCAGCGCGGCGCCGAAACACGCCAGCGCCAGCACCTGGACGGCATTGAGTTTGAGTAGAGGCACCGAAGGCATGCGTCTGAGGCTTAAACCTCCAGCTTCCAGGGTTCGCGGTACCGGGCTTTCAGGAACGGCTTGACAGCCTCCTGGCGTACGGTCCAGTTCTTCTCATCCCAGTCCAACCATGTCTTGTGCCGCAAGGAAAGGTTCGCCAGAATGCACACCGTGGAAGATCGCACGCACGTTTCAATGTCGCTGATAGGCTTTTGGCGCGTGCGGATGCATTCGAGAAAATTCTTCCAGTGCGGAACGTTCATCTGCGACATCTGCGCGTCCTTCTCGTAGGCTGCCGGTTGGAGCTTCGATTTCTCGTTAGGGATTAACCAACAGCCGCGACGGTTCACGAAAAGGGTGCCTTCGGTTCCGTGGACGCTGGTTCCGGCGCCATGACCCAAACCGAGCAGCGGCATGGGATTGCACGTGCGGCTTTCGTAACTCGCCAGGAACTTGGGGTAGTGGAAGGTAGCCAGCATGGTGTCGGGCGTGTCCCGGTTGTCCTGAACATAAAACTTGCTGCCCATGGCGCATACGTGGAGCGGCATAACCTCGTCGAAGCATTGATGCAGCGGGTCGATGAGATGCACGCCCCAATCCGTCATGGCGCCGCCGGCGTAATCCCAGAAGTATCGGAAGGTGGGGAACGTTGTGACGCCTACGCCGAAACGGTTCCGGTTAAACGGCGCCTTGGGCGCCGGTCCCAGCCAGAGGTCCCAGTCCAGCCCCAGGGGAGGATCGCTGTCCGGAGGGTTGCCGTAGCCCTTTTGGCTGGTCAAGCCGCTCTGGAACGTGTGGCAGAACGTGATGGCGCCGAGCGCTCCGCTTTTGACGATTTCGGCGGCCTTCTGGAAATAGCCGCCCGAGCGTTGCATGGTGCCGGCTTGTACGACGCGTTGGTATTTTCTCGCCGCCTGCACCATCTTTTGGCCTTCCTCGACGTAAACGCAAGCCGGCTTTTCGACGAACACGTCCTTGCCCGCTTTACAGGCTTCGACGGTCATGTAGGCGTGCCAGTGATCGGGCGTGGAGATACAGACGGCGTCGATGGACTTATCCGCCAGGATTTCGCGGAAATCCTTAACCGCTTTCACCTGAAATCCGTTCTTGCGGGCAGCCGCCTCCGCCCGTTCGAGATGCGGCTGATAGACGTCGCAGACCGCGACGGGCTGCGCCTCGGGGATTTTCATAGCGTAGTTCAAGTTGCCCGAGCCCATCGCTCCCATGCCGATGAAGCCTACCGTAATGCGGTCATTCGCGCCCTTGACCCGCGGCGTGAGAACTGCGCTGGTAAGCGCCGCCCCCGCGCTGGTTAAAAAATTCCGCCTGCCTGATGAAGTTTCGCGTAAGTTCATAAGCCTCCCATCATATCCGAAGCCGGAGCCGGGGACAGGGGAGACAGGAGGGAGGCGCTGACACCATCAGTCAGTAACGGATCCACGGCTCCGGCTTGTGGATCTGCCCGACGCCCGGACGGCTGTAATCGCACACGCCTTGCGGGAAGATCTGTTTCAAGCGCGCGAATTCGTCTCCAGTGAGCGGTTGCCGGTAATCGGCGCGGTCCACGGGCTTGAGAGCGCACTTGAGGACGTCGCCGGCAAGCGGCGCTCCAGCCGCCAAGCGCGGGTCACCATGGGCCGGGTACAGTTCGTTGCACCGCCCGGGCTTCCGGTATTCGGCAGGTTCGGCGATCTGTTGCCCCGCCGGATCCCAACACGCGTCCGCGAGGCCTTCCGGCTTGTTGCGCGCAATCTTTTCCGCGGCGCCCCCCGCAGCACGGTCGGAGCGGATGCGGCTCAGCCACTGGTCCATGAGCAAGATCGCGTTGCCTGCTTTCGGTTCGGTGAGGATCACTTGGTTCGCCGGCGTCCCGTGGGCTTTCACGAGGCGGGCGCGCGTCTGAAAGGAGCGCACACGGTCGTGAATGTCGCCCTTGGGATCCAGATAGCGGCGGAGGTCAATGATGGGAATCGACCCAAGCGAGCCACCGGCGGCGTTCACCCGGCCCGTCCGATAAGCCACGAGCAGGGCCTGCGGATCGGCCGACGTGCGGACGGACACTATGTTTCCGTCCATGTCAAAGCCGCCGATTTTCTCATTCAGCTCCAGGAACTGCTTGGCCGTGATCTTCCCTGCGTTGAACGCCTCCAGACCATACTGCACTCCCACGTTGTCCAGCGGCCTCCGCGCGAAGCCGGTTTTCGGATCGCGCCTGTAGACATTCACCTGATTATCTTGAAGCGTGCAGCGAGCGCCCTTGGGATTGGAAACCGGATCATACACACGGTCCTTGGGCATTGACGCGTCGCAAGAGTCCGGGCGGAGCCAGCCCGGCGAGTAGCGCTTCATCCAGCTCAAGCAGGTTCCCCACGTCGCGAAACCGGAAACCGCCGTCTTCTGCTCCTCCGTCCAGTTCAGGCTGGAAGATTCAAAGTAGCGCGCCAGCAGCGCGCAATCGGCCACCGGCGCGCCGATGCTGACCACATCCGGATAGCTAGCCGAGGGGGTGATGCCGTCCAGCAGCCCAGGGTAGTTCTGTGCGATAAGGTGCTGCTGTATCGAACCACCCGAGCCGCCCATGCCGATGGTGTAGGCCGGAACACCGAAAGTCTTGATGAAGTATTCCTTCACCATCATCATCGTCTCGGCTGAGATCACGTCGTTGCAATTATTGCCGAGCACGTTGAGCGACGACGAAGCGATGGCGAAACCACGCGCCACCAGCGAAACATCAACATCCGCCGGCAGCCGTCCCTGGCGGTAGCCGGCCATACATCCCCCGCCGAACGAGTAGACCAAACGTCCGTTCCAAAACGGGCTTTCGCTCCAAGGATCGGGCAGCGGTTGAGCGGGATCATGCAGCATCCAGATCTGGTAGATCGCCCGGTTGATGACGCCGATCTCGCGCCGCAGAATCAGCGGAACGCGTTTGCCCTCAGTCGTAGTCGTTTCGGCCAGATCCGGCGGCCGCGGCGCCCCAGGGTCAAACGGCTTGAGCCCGGCCGGCAGGTCGCCGGACTTTGTCGCGCCGGCCGGCGTCTTTTCGGTGGTGCGGTAGTAATACAGCACCCGGGTTTTCGCTGTGCAATTCTCGTCCAGCGGCGCGCCCAGCCCCGCTGCTTCCGTCTGACACACGAACGGCGACTGATGCGGACCGGAGAAGACCGGGCCGGAGACAGGATAGTTCACCAACTCCAGCCGGGCGCGCCGGGAACCCGCCCTCACGGCGAGGAGGTTCTTACCGGACCGCAAGCCTTCGACCTTGCCGACCAGCGTTTCAGCGCCACGCCTGGCGCGGAACGCCGTGCTCACATCGCGGCCGTTGAGGTCCGCCGAGACAGCGGCGCCTGCCACCCCCCGGATTTCCACCAGCGCCGTCCCGCCGCTGACCATATCCGGCCGCCCCGACAGCGTGTGCAGCGATAGCACCTGTCCGGCTGCCGGCTGCCCGAGCAGCGCCACGAGCAAAACAATGGCCACCATAGTCCAAATGTTAGCGGAAAAAGCGGGGACCGTCGCCTGCGGCGCCGGGGAAAACCGGGACAGGAACACAATAAACCATTTCTTCTGAGCCGGCGAATGACTGAAAACAGTACCGTCAATGTCGAGCCTTCCGGTCCTCTCTGAAAACAAAAGACTTAGCGTCCAGCGTTTTGGACGCCAAATTGACGCCAAAGGCCTGTTGCGGGGCGTTTGGGACTCCGAACCGACTCCACAGGTCGACCGCAGGGTTTGGCGCCCCACGTGCCGCGCGCGCACGCGCGCGGCCGTTACCGCCTTTTGACAGTCGCCTCGTGAACGTGGAGACGGAGACAAATTTGGTTTCCCTATACATGAGGATCAGCGCTGGCTGGGTTTCCGTTCCCGTGCCGGTTTGCCGGCCAGAGCACTTACAAATGCCCGTACATCGAGGGCCTCTACCCCCAGCGCCAGTCCCCGACTGGACGGCGCTGTGGTGGACGATCGATGCACGACCGCCAACCGGACCGGCTGACGATCGCCCATGGACCGATGGAGCGACTCCAACGGCCTAGCCATGGCGGGTTGGACGGTCCTGGATGCCTTGCACTCCACCATCCAGAGGCCGCCGTGCCCGCTCGGAAACAGGAAATCGACCTCCAGTCCCTGTTGATCGCGGAAGTGGTACAGCTCCTTGCGTCGGCCCTGGTTGACCTGGTTCTTCAGGATTTCGGCGGCCACGTATCCCTCGAACAGGGCTCCGAGAAACGGCGACCGCTCCAACTCTGCCGGGGTGGTAATCCCCAATAGGTAGCAAGCCAGGCCCGAATCCCCCAAGTACACTTTGGGCGATTTGAGCAGGCGTTTGCCGAAGTTTTCGAAATAGGGCGGGACGAGGATCACCTGTCCCGTGATCTCCAGGACGTGCAGCCAGTCGCCCACGGTCGGAACGGAGACCCCGAGCGGAGCGGCCAAATCGGTCTTGTTCAAGAGCTGCCCGTGCCGGCTGGCCAGCAGGGCCAGGAAGCGCCGGAAAGTCGCCAGGTCGCGGACGTTGGTGACAGCGCGGACGTCGCGCTCCAGGTACGTCTGGATGAAGGAACTGAACCACAATCCGCGCCCACTTGGGCGCGCCAGAACCTCCGGATAACCGCCGAGCAGGAGGCTGACGCGATCTGTCTCGGCCAGACTGAACGGCAGCAGTTGCAGGACGGCCGCCCGTCCCGCCATTGACTCAGTGACACCCTGCATCAAGGGAGCTTCCTGGGAGCCGGTGAACAGCCACTGGCCCATCGCCCCCGGCGCCTGGTCGATTCGCGTGCGGATGTAAGCGAGCAACTCCGGCACGTTCTGGATCTCGTCGAACAAGACGGGAGGCCGGAGCTCCTCGATCAGGGTGCGCGGGTCGGACCGCGCGCGGGCCTGCACGTCAGGGTCTTCCAGCAACACATAGGCGGCGCGCGGAAACAGCCGGCGCAGCAAGGTCGTTTTCCCGGCCCGGCGCGGCCCGGTCAGGACCACCGCCGGAAAGCTGCGCACGGCTTCCAGCACCACCTTTTGGACGGCGCGGGAGATGAACCGCATATGAGAATTGTAAACTACCAGTTTAAATTTCTCAAGCTGCGGGCGGCGGCTTCTCTCTCGCCCCACGAGAGTCGGCTAAGCCCGGCGCCAGCTCGGTGATGCGCGCCGGCTGACGTGGACCTCGGTCAAGCACACCGGGAGATCCAGGAGATGATGGCGCTGGGAGTCCCTCTGCCGGATAGCCCAAGTTTGTCACCAAACGGCCCGCAAGCGGGTTAAGTCGTTTAGAAAAACCGGGACAGGAACACAATACCCCATTTCTTCTGTGGCGGCAAATGACTGAAAACAGAACCGCTAATGTGGAGCCTTCGGTTGAGTGCCAGTTCTGGCCCCTGTTTGTAATTGGTTCTGTGTGGCACGAAACAGGGGCAATGTGTTCCTGTTCCGGTTTTCGCAGCAGACTTGGCAGGTTTTCGAAACCTGTGGTGGGCCCGACAGAACTCGAATCTGTGACCTCTACCGTGTCAAGGTAGCGCTCTAACCAACTGAGCTACGGGCCCGTTGGGCATTCCGTAGTATAGCATGCCGGATTGGGCCGGCGCGGAGCAGACGGCGCCGCCGCGGAAGACGCTGAGGTTGTGGCGGCGCAGGATTTGGGCGTCGTGGCGCACCCGGTTGGCGTCGGGGTACAAGGCCGGCGCCAGGCGGCCGTCGGGAACGCGATCGAAGCACAGCAGATCGGCTCGCGCCGCCAGTCTCTGGCGGTAATCCGATTGAACGGCGCCATAAGCTTGCCTGTACCCCAACCCGATTCCCACCGCCATGACCACCAGGAAGCCATGAAAGGCGGCTGCATGGAAGCGGGAGCGCGAGCGCAACAGACTGCCCGCCAGAACCACCGCGACCGGTCCCAAACAGGTCGTTACCGTGTATCGCGAACTGTACGCCTGACCGACGCCCAAACCCAACCTGCTCGGCAGCACCATCGCCAGCGTCGCCAGTACATAGACCATCAAAGCCAGCGGCGGGACGGCAGCCCGGCGGAACTCCCGGTCGCGGACAGCGTGCCAAAAGACCACCGCAAACGCCGCCGCCGTGATGGCGCCTGCAATCCACGCCTGCACGCCGGAGCCGGCAAGCGAAGACCCGAGATAGACCAGCGAATAATCCAGCGCCGCACGGGGATTCGCAAACACATAGCCCCAGCCCGTAGGCCATGGATTCACCTGCTGTCTGTAGTTGGCGAAATAAGCCAGGACCACGGCGAAACCGATGAACCCCCAAGCCGCAAGCTTACGGACCCTTTCGATAAACGGAAACTCTAACACCACAAGGCAGGCCATCCCTAAGGGCCAAACGAACAGCCCGGACCCCTGAGAGAAGCTTGCTCCGGCTGCCGCCAAGATAGCCAGCGGAAAGCACCACGGAAGTTCTGCGCTCCGCCACAGGAAATAAAGGGCCGCCACGACCCCTAGGACCACCATCGTATTCACCAGACAGGCGCCCCAAAGAAGGCTCTCGTGCTGCCTCCACCCGAACCACAACAACGCGCACGGCAGGAAGGCGAACCATGGCAGCGGCGCCCGCGCGGGCAACAACGTCCCTAGCCGGAAAAGAATCAAGCCCGCCAAGAAGACGCACAGAAAGCTCGGTATCAATTGCGCCCGGGAGTCGAAACCAGTGAGCCAAGCGGTCAACAGAAATACCGTCTGCGGCACAAGAATGCGGCTTTCGTTGTGCTGCTTGTCGAAATCCGCCCAACTCAAGCTGCCGGAATAAAGGCGCTCCAAGTGGGGAACCAGCTCGAACTGATCATGGAACGGCACGTCCACCGCAAACGCCGCCACCATGGCGGCGGTAAGCGCGGCAGGCAGCAGGAACACCGCCCTCACCAGCCAGAGGTTCTCCCCTCTCACACCGGTTGACGGCGTCCCGGGCTCCAGGGATTTAATAGGTCGTTTTACCACTATCGGTGCGGAACGGGGATGCCGGCAGCCCCTCTTTGTTATACAGGTTGCAAACCGGATCGTCTTCCCAAGCGTATCTCACGGCCACCGGGTTGGCCACGGACGGGCTTGAAACCACCACCGTCTCGCCGTCAATGCGCGCCTCGGCGGGAACGAAATTGCCGTCGGGGCCGGCGATCACAAAGCCTTTCAGCGGACCGCCGCGCGCCTCAAGCCCGGAACCGGTGAAGTCGAACCACAGCCGGAGGCGGTTGCCCTCGGCGGTCACTTGCCGGTACATCGGTCCCGAATACACCAGCTTCTCGCCGTAGGCAATCGCTCGCGCCGCCAGCCCAAGCCGCAATCCCACATCTTGCTTGTTGCGCGGATGGATGTCTTTCGATTCCCCAATGTCGATGATGACCGCCATGCCGGTATTGCGCAACTCCAGCGCGTCGTTCTGCGACTCTCTGAGCAACGGCCACCAAGGATTGGCCATGAAATTGGCGAGTTGGACGAACAGAAAGGGAAAGCTTCCCTGCCCCCAGGCTCTGCGCCAATCTTCGATCATCAGCCGGAATAGCCGCCGGTAAGCGAAGGCGTGCCGCTCATTGGCGTTCGATTCTCCCTGATACCAAATGACCCCGCGAATGGCGTACGGCGTCAGGGGAGCGATCATGGCGTTGTACAAGCCCGCCGGCGTGTTTTGGTGTCCCGGCCCAGCGGGCGGCCGGGGCGCCTGGGGAGGTGTTTGTCCGGATGCCTTGGCTTTGGCGGCCGCTTCCTTCCATGCAGCCAACTGCTTGTCGTAGCGTTCCTTGGCGGCAGGATACCCTTCCAGCGTCTTCTGCCAGTCATCCAGGATAAACTTCAGCGCCGGTTCGCTTTCCAACGCCGGCTTGCTGGTCCACGACTGCGCCGGAGTGCCGCCCCATGAGGAGTGAATGAAGCCCACGGGCACGCCCAATTTCTGATGCAGGTGACGGGAGAAGAAATAACCCACCGCGGAAGTGCCTTTGGCCGAATCCGGAGTGCACACCTGCCATGAGCCCTCCACGTCCTCGGCAGGGGCATCCGCCACCACGCGCTTTACGTTGAACAACCGTATCCGCGGGTGGTTGGCCTGCGCCACCTCCTGTTCAGCGTCCTTAGCCTGGCCAAGCGTCCAAGCCATGTTGGATTGACCGGAACCAACCCAAACTTCGCCTATGAGAACGTCTCGAAGCGTGATCGTGTTCTTGCCGCTGATGGTCATGTCGAACGGACCACCGGGGCGCATTGGCTTGAGGTAGACAGCCCACTTGCCGTCCGGTCCCGCCACGGCGCTGGCGCTCTCCGACTGGAATTTAACCGCCACCCGCTCGCCGGGATCGGCCTTGCCCCAAATCCGGACCGGCGTACCGGATTGCAGCACCATAGAATCGCCGATCAAGGCGGGCAGTTTGACCTCGGCGCACGACGGTCCGCCTACCGCCAGGGCAAGCCAAAGAAAGAAGATTCGTTCGCGGATCATAACCCCTATATTCTACTCACAGCGCGCCAGGGGCCGGATTGACGCGGAAGCGGCAAGGCGGTAGGCTTAAAGACGTGGGGACCGACGTCACATATTACGCCCCTTCCCGCAATTATTTTTGGATTGGCCTCACAGCGCTCGCGCTGGCCGGATTCAGCCTATGGTGTGCGACGCGGTGGATTCCTGCGTCGATCCCCGCAGGGCTGTTCGCAGGCTCGGCGGTGCTGCTCTTATTCCTGTCGGTGCGCCCGGCGGTGGGAATCACCAAAGATGCGCTTCTGCTTGGCGAGAGGCGAATCCCCTGGGACGAAATCCGCCGGGTAGACCGCACGGGATGGGTATCGCCGCTCGTGTTGCGCCTCGAATTGCGCGGGCGCAAAGCTGTGTATCTGATTTATCCCGGAGACATGGATTCATCCAACAGCCTGCTGCGCCAAATCCGGAGGCAAGCGCGGGAGGCCTTGCTCGACGGGGTGCCCTACAGCCAGTTTTGGGGACTGGAGTCCCCCGCCGCCGGGCGGAAGGAACTGCCTTCTCCGAAGTATCAGATCCTGCGTCCCGAGGATGAAGCGGAAGTCGAGCGTCTGTACGCCCGGTTGAAAGCCGTGGGACGGCTCGAACCGAACACCCCGGAAGAAAAGTAGGCATTGCGCTTCTCGAAACGCATCCCAAACGGCGAGTGTTATGCGTGAGACTCTGCGGACCGCGTGGCCCTATTTGTCGCGCTACCGCAGGGGCTTGGCCGCGGGCTTCGGCGCTCTTCTCGTGAAGGATCTCACCGGCGCGGCTGTTCCCTTGGTCCTTCGCGAGGGGGTGGACGGGCTCACACGAGGGTTTTCACTCAGCGGCGTGATGTGGTTCTCCGCCGCCTTGCTTGCGCTTGCGGCAGTCAAAGGACTTTTCCAATATTGGATGCGCGTGATCCTTATCGGTATTTCGCGCGACGTCGAATACGACATCCGCAACGATCTTTTCCGCAACCTGATCCGTTTGGACGCTTCCTTCTATTCCCGGTTTCGCACCGGCGACATCATGGCGCGAGCCACCAATGACATGAATGCGGTGCGAATGATGCTTGGTCCCGGAATGATGTACTGGGCGGAGACTGCGCTCACTTTCCTGCTCGCTCTCACGGTGATGCTGGCGGTGGACTGGAGGCTGACGATCATCGCGTTAGCGCCGGCGCCGTTTGTAAGCCTGACGGTAATGTACTTCGGGCGCCGCATCCATGACCGGTTCGAGCAGATTCAGCAGAAGTTCTCCGACATCTCCAGCCGGGTGCAGGAGAACATCGCCGGGGTGCGCGTCATCCGGGCTTACGCCCAGGAGTCCGCCGAACTGGCCAAGTTCGAATCGCTCAATCGGGAGTACATCGCTCAAAACATCCGGCTGGTGAAGATTTCGGGCGTCTTCATGCCCCTGTTGCATTCCCTGATCGGTCTCACTTTTCTGGCTCTCCTGTGGGGCGGCGGGCTCAGGTTAATGCAAGGGCAACTGACCATTGGCACGTTCCTGATGTTCAGCGCCTATTTGACGATGTTGATCTGGCCGATGATCGCCATGGGGTGGGTGGTGAACCTGGTGCAGCGCGGGCGGGCCAGTTTGAAACGGATCAACGAGTTGCTGCGCGAGCCGCGGGGAATTGCCGCGCCGGCGGATCCGGCTGTTCTCTCCGCTCCGCCACGGGGCGAAATCGAGTTTCGCAATGTCAGCGTCCGCTTCCCCACGGGCACGGCGCTCGACAGTGTGAGCCTTCGCATTGCGCCCGGAGAGACGGTGGCGATCGTCGGACACACGGGTTCCGGGAAGACAACCCTGGCGAGGCTGGTACCGCGCCTGCTCGACCCGTCCGCGGGGGAGGTTCTCCTGGACGGAATCGACCTGCGGCGCTACGACCCGGAACAAGTCCGGAGGCACATCGGGATGGTCCCTCAGGAGACGTTTCTTTTCAGCATGACGCTCGCCGAGAACATCGCCTTCGGGTCGGAGAGCGCCACGCGGGAAGAGGTCTTGCGCGCAGCCGAGATCGCGGGGCTGGCGCCGGACCTGTCCGCCATGCCTGACGGCGTGGACACGATGGTCGGCGAACGCGGCATCACGCTGTCCGGCGGCCAAAAGCAGCGCACGGCGATCGCGCGGGCGCTGCTCCGGCGTCCGTCCATCCTGATTCTGGATGACGCTTTATCGAGCGTCGACACGCT
>Ga0073932_1006443_pt1 | contig 12033 bp, 9 predicted proteins | sample DewCreD2012metaG_FD_76967 | JGI IMG/M metagenome (GOLD analysis project Ga0073932, IMG submission 76967) | Hot spring sediment bacterial and archeal communities from British Columbia, Canada, to study Microbial Dark Matter (Phase II) - Dewar... ... | reverse complement strand
GTCGTTGTAAGGCGTAGACGTTCCATGGGCGTTTATGTACTGCACCTCTTCAGGCTCGAGGCCCGCGTCGCGCAGCGCTCGTCGCATGGAACGCTGTGCCCCTTCTCCCTCCGGAGCCGGCTGTGTGATATGATAGGCATCTCCGCTTGCCCCATAGCCCGCTACCTCAGCCAGAATCGGCGCCCCTCTGGACAGTGCATATTCCAGCTCTTCCAGCACCAGCACAGCAGCTCCCTCTCCCATTACAAAACCGTCCCTCTCTGCATCAAACGGTCGGGAGGCTTCCTGTGGCGCCTCATTACGGGTGGAGAGAGCCCGGCAGGCGATGAATCCAGCCAGTCCTATCGGACTGAGAGCTGCTTCACTGCCACCAGCCAGAATTACTTTCACCGCCCCGCGCTTGATCGTTTCATAAGCAATACCGATTGAGTCAGCACTGCTCGAACAGGCGGACGTGCTGCAAAAATTGGGACCTTTGGCTCCCAGTTGAATGGAAACATTCGCCGCCGCCGCATCGGACATCATCATCGGTACCAGGAACGGATTTACCCTATCCGGACCGCTTTTTTCCAGGATTAAAATCTGCTCTTGCAGGGTAGAAAGACCACCAATGCCACTGCCAATGATCACCCCGATATCACGCTGATTTGATTCATCTATTTTCAGGTTTGCCTGCTTGACCGCCTGCTGGGCAGCCGCAACGGCAAACTGGGCGAAGCGATCCATGTGGCGTGCTTCTTTGCGGCTGATGTAATTGGTCGGCTCGAATCCTTTGACCTCTCCTGCAAAACGCACACTGAAACGGCTGGCATCAAAGAGTGTAATGTTGCCGATGCCTGACTTTCCGGCGATCAGATTTTCCCAGGTCGTGGCGGTATCCAGCCCCAAAGGCGTTATCATGCCTACTCCTGTTACTACCACGCGATGTTTGCCATTGTTTAACAACTGATTTCTCCTTGTAATCAACTCAGAAATTAAACCCTACCCGCCACCCACCAGTAAAAGGGGCATGATCTCATCCCCATCATTTACTTCCCGATTGAGATCATTCCCAGGTACATTTTCGTTGTTAAGAAAAACCACCACGTATTTCGAAAGACCACCTTCAGGTGTAAACCAGACCTTCTGCAGACCGGGAGCTTTCTCCACAGCTTCCCGCAGACATTCACCAACAGTTTTACCCTTAGTCTCCACTTCCTCCAACCCCCCGGACGCCACCTGAAACGACTCCGGAATGACTACTCTAACACCCATACCACAGCCCTTATTTTATTTTAAAGCATAGCCTATGCCAAGTTCAGCAATTTTCTCCGCAGAAGGTGCTCCATCAGACGTCCATCCCCTGACCGCATAATACCGGTCAAGGAATCCCTGCATATCCTTTATTCTCGCATTCTCAACCGGCACACCATCCACAATCAGGTTTTCAGTCAGCATTCTTTCTGGTAGGACATCATCCTTCCGCCCGAATCCCTCGCGGACATTGAAAGCCCTTTCCAGATTCATAATGCGTTCCCCAACCAGAGCAACATATTTGGGATCCAGGCATTCCTTCACCCCTGTGGCAGCCGCCAGCAGCCGGCAGTAAATATCAGGATGCCAGCCCCAGTTGGTGGAAAACGTACAGCAGATGCCAATTTCATTTTTTGCTGCATTATCCTGGTTGAAAACCACGATATCGGCATTGCCTTCTTCAAAACGATTGACCTTCCTCGGAAATGGGGCTCCGAAAACATCCTGACCGGCATAACCATAGCAGTGGCTGGCACCGATATTGGCAGTAGCATAGTTGAATCCCATATTCTTGGCTCCGCGTGGTTCGTAAGCCGGGGGCTCCATCCCCTTGCAATGTATGGCATACTTTTCTGCACCCCTGTCAAATATTTTCGCCGCCCGCAATACGCCTTCTGCCAGAATATTGCCGATTCCTTCCCGGTTGCCTATTTTCCTGATCAGTTCGATCATCGCAGCATGATTGCCATAAGTCAGTTCCAGCCCACCGGTATCTTCACGGGTAATAATCCCTTTTTCGTATAATTCATAAGCGAATCCCACGCAGTTACCGGTGCTGATCGTATCCAGCCCTAGCTTATCACAAAGTGCATCCGCTGCAACACTGGCGTAGATATCAGTGCTGGCAATCGGACCGGTAAATGCCCAGATTGATTCATACTCCGGTCCATCGCTCTGAATACCCGCGTATGGACCCTCAGGCACAGTATGGGCTTTCCCGCAGTGGGCGGGGCAGGAATAGCACCCGAAGGTCCCTGTGCGTATTGACCGGTAGTGCTGCCCTGTAATGGTCTTATCCCAGTCCTCCAGCCTGCCCAAACGGAAATTTTTAACCGGATAAATTCCCAGTGTATTGGTTACACTCTGGGTATCCGTAGTACCCATATCAGCATGTGCCTTATAACCCGGACTATGCTGGTAAGCCGCGATCTGTTCTTTTGCTGCCGCCTGGAAAGCCTCTGGATCAGCGAAATTCAGGCTTCTCTGTGCAGTGATTGCAATGGCTTTCAATTTCTTGGCACCCATAACGGTTCCGACCCCGCATCGACTGGCGCTTCTCCTGGCGGAGAAAATCGCGGCATACCTGACCAGCTTTTCCCCTGCGACGCCGATGCACGCGGACCGGGTGTTTTTCCCATGCTTTTGCTGAAGTATTTCCTGGGTTTGATCCGGATCCTTACCCCACAAATCACTTGCATCCAGAATCTGACAGGCATCGGAAGTAAGATGGATATAAACCGGTTTTTCTGCTTTACCGGTTACCTGAATGAAGGAATATCCGGCGAACTGCAACCAGGCACCGAAATCAGCCCCACCAACTGAGCGAGCGAAAGCCCCGGTCAGGGGGCTTTTGGTTACCACCATCCAGCGGGAAACGGACTGGGCAGAACCACCAGCCAGTGGACCAGTCAGAAAAAGCAGATTGTTCTGATCCCCCAGAGGATCAACACCGGCAGGCTGGGCTTTCAGCAGATGATAAGCTCCAAAGCCTCTGCCTCCAATAAAATCTCTGACCACGCGCTCTTCTATCTGGGCAGTGCTGATCTCACCGGTGGAAAGGTTCACCCTGATATATTTATAGCTGTTCACTTTTGCTCCTCCGCTCAGTCTGAACTCAGATTAAAAATGATCTCGGGATTAACCTTATATGATTTGCAGAATAACACAAACGCCGGATTGTATCAAGAGTCGCCAATATCAGTAAGGTAATCTTTTCAAATTGACAAACAGGAATCGATAGGCTAGGATAATAGCCACTATGATCAGGCCGAGAGGTTAGAAATAGTGAATAAACGTCTGCGCATTCTTTATCTATTGCTGGGCATAGGTGTACTGGTGGTATTAACCGGCATTATCCTGCTCTTTTTATATCAATAGCGTTAAATTATTCCATTTTCAAAGATAGGAAAATTGATACTTGACAAGACATAATTTGAAGAGTATCTTTTTGTTTGTGATATACGTTTAAGTTTATCGTAATATGCTATAGTTCTCGTCTGAACAATCTGGCTGCAGGTAATCTCGAGGGATAATCGGACTGAAGTCCGGATGAAATACCCTTTTTTCGGGGGAGGACAGGTATGGATGAGGATGAGAGATCAAATCAATCAGCCAGTATAAACGGAATGCAGAATTTCCCCTTCGCTGAAATCCTGAATAATCTGGAAGACGAGCTTATTGTTGTCGATAATAACTACCGGATTAAATACGTTAATTTTGCTTTACTGGGAAAACTGTCCGAAAAGCTTGAAAGAATCGTTGGCAAACCCTGCTACGCAGTAATTCATAAAACGGATCATCCTTGCAGTGAACCCCTCTGGAACTGTCCCCTCAACAAAGTACTCGCCACCGGAACGAAGTTTACCGTTGTGCATCCAGCGAGTTATGCCGAACATGAGACTTATATAAAATTAAACTTCTGTCCACTTAAAGATAGCGAAAATAATATCGTTGCGGTACTGGAGACGCGCCGGGATGTCACTTCAGAAAGAGAACTGGAAAATCAGCTATTAATACGCCGCCATCAGCTTTCAGCTTTACATCATATTTCCAGTGCAATTGCAGGATTGCAGGATATAGATACTATTTTACGGACTGCGCTTGATAATGTTCTGACACTTATTGATTGTGATATTGGCGGAATACTGCTTCTGGACGAAAATACCGGGACATTACGGTATCGAGTTCACCACGGATTATCCCCTAAATATGTACAGGAAATGAGCATGAAAATCGGTGAGGGAATAGCCGGTTACGTTGCTCAAACAGGCAAACCTGAAATACTGGAGGACATCTCACGTGATCCCCGTACTTCCAGATCAGATCTGGTCAGTGCTGAAGGATTGAAGGGGTTTGTCAGTGTCCCGCTTAAAGCCAAGAACAGGGTAATCGGAGTGATGAATTTCGCCAGCCACACATCCAAACGATTCGGAGCTGATGATATTTCCCTGCTTTGCTCAATTGGTGAATACCTCGGAACAGCTATCGAGCAGGCTACTTTGTATAATCGGCTTGCGAGAGCCAGCGAAAGATATCACGCACTACTGCAACATGCGCTGACAGCCCAGGAGCAGGAAAGGAAGAGGATTGCAAGGGAGCTTCATGATGAAACCAGCCAGGCAATTACCAGCCTGACGCTGAATTTACATGCACTCTCAGGTATAGCGGAGATGAAAGGAATTGGTGACGCAGAATTTCTGAATCAATTAAAGATGCTGCATTCGTACGCTGTACACGCTGGTAACGAAATCGTAAAACTGATGAAGGAGCTGCGCCCCACCCTGCTGGATGAACTGGGTATGCCGGCTGCTATACAACGTTATGCCAAAGACGCTCTTCAACCCAGAGGAATCAATCTTTCCTGCGAGTTTATCGGTACAGAGGAACGCCTGCCATCCGAAATCGAGATAACCCTTTTCCGGGTCGCCCAGGGGGCAATCGGGAATATTCTTGAACATTCAGAAGCCAAAAACGCCTCAATCAAACTTGTATGCAATTCAACCGAGTGTGTTATGGAGATAATTGACGATGGCAAAGGCTTTGACGTCAGTAAATTGACCAGAGTAGATCCCAGCGGACGTGGAGCAGGCGTTTTCACCATGAAGGAAAGGGTAAGCCTGGTTGGCGGTACCTGCTATATAGATTCAAGTCCTGGAAAAGGGACCAGAGTGCATGTAAAAGTACCAGTATCCAGAGGACAGCAGGATGCAGAAGATCAGAGTATTGATAGTTGACGATCATACACTGGTACGACAGGGAATCCGTGCTTTATTAAGCCTGACGGAAAATATCGAGATTGTAGGCGAAGCGTCTGATGGCAATGAAGCCATCATCAAGACAGAGCAGCTTAAACCGGATATCGTGCTGATGGACCTTGCAATGCAGCATATGGGCGGTCTTGAAGCTACACGCCGGATTCGGACTGAATTCCCATCAACCAGAGTAATAGCTTTAACACAATATGACGATAGTGAATACGTTATTCCGGTTATTGAAGCAGGAGCACGAGGATTTGTAACTAAAATGGCATCAACCATGGAACTTGCCTCAGCAATTCAGGCTGTTTACAGAGGGGAATCATATCTTTCTACAGCCGCGGCGACGGCGCTGGTAGAAATTTGCCAGATGAAAAAGGGAAGCGAGGGCGAAAGTGACTCATATCAGATCCTTTCGGATAGAGAGAAGGAAATTTTAAAGCTCATCGCAGAAGGATATACAGCTCGTGAAATAGCTGATACTTTATTTATCAGCCAGAAAACTGTCGAATGGTACAAAACCAACCTGATGAATAAACTCAATATACACAATACGGCAGGACTGATCCGGTACGCAATAAGGAAAAGGATAGTCACTCTCTAAAGCCCACACTTTGAAATTTACTGGCGGAATTCCAGTATTTTCCCTAATTAATTTACAATCCTTTACTCATAATTTTCAATGATAATCCCCATTGTTTAATAATCCGGTTTCATTGGATGATTAGAAGTAGATCAACCGCAGGTGAATTATCATTCTCGCCATTAATTCTCCTGCACACTGAGCAACCAGGAAGTGCAAAATGACACTGGATGTTACTTCCATTGAAAGTCAAAACAATTCAGCAATTCTGGACCGCAGCCTGATGCCGCCCTGTCAGGCTGCCTGCCCCCTGCATATGAACATCAGAGAATACGTTGATCTAGTAGCAAGGGGAAAAGTAATGGAAGCACTGCAGGTGATCAGATCGGACAACCCTTTCCCATCGGTCTGTGCCTACATCTGCAGTCATCCCTGTGAAGAAGCCTGCCGCCGGAGCCACGTGGACAAGCAGATCGCTATCAGAGCATTGAAAAGATTTGCTGTAGAATTCGGCGGAGATAGAAAGGTACGTACAGAAGCCAGGACAATTTTCACCGAAAAAACCGCAATTATTGGATCCGGTCCCGCCGGTATGTCCTGCGCATTTTACCTGAGAAAATTGGGATATCCGGTAACGGTTTTCGAGGCGCACACTGAGATTGGTGGAATGTTGCGTTTTGGTATCCCGCAGTACCGTTTACCCAGAGAAGTGCTGGACAGCGAAATACGCAGGATGACAGGCATGGGAATAGAATTCAGAACCGGCACTCCGGTGGTATCATTGGATCTGTTATTCGAAATGGGTTATCAGGCTATCTTTGTCAGTATCGGCGCCCAACAGAGCCGGAGACTCGGGGTCGAAGGAGAAGATAAACCCGGTGTAGTAGATGCAATTACCTTTCTGCGTGAAATTAATCTGGGATTAAAGCCTGCAATAGGAGAAAACGTGGTTGTGATTGGCGGCGGAAATGTCGCTATTGACGCATCCCGTTCTGCACTGCGATTGGGTGCCCGGACAGTGAATCTGGTTTGTCTGGAATCACGTGCGGAAATGCCAGCCTTTGCAGCGGATATCCAGTACGCAATCGAAGAAGGTGTTATTGTAAACTGCTCCTGGGGAGTCAAAGCCATTCTGGGCAAAGAGGTGATCACCGGCATCGAATTAAAACGATGTGTTTCGGTTTTTGACGCAAATGGAAAGTTCAATCCATCGTTTGATGACAGCATCACTCAGATTCTACCCGCAGATACGGTTATCACAGCCATCGGGCAAATTCCACAAATTCCAGAAAGTTATGGTTTGAAAACATCCAGAGGCACCATTCTGGTTGATCCGGTGACTCTCAACACAAATAGAAAAGGCGTTTTTGCCGGCGGAGACGCGGCAAGTGGTCCCGCTACGGTAATCCAGGCACTGGCTAATGGTAGACTGGCAGCTATTAGAATCGATGACTATCTCCACCACAGATATCCCAGATCTCTGGAAAACGAAAACAAAAGCCCTCTGGGAGAATTATCACCGCAGACAATCCAGGCGATAAGAAAAATCAGCCGCTATGAACCACCACTTGCACCGCCTGAAATCAGGATAAAAGAATTTCAACCCATTGAGCAGGTATACAACTGGGAAACGGCAGTAGATGAAGCAAGGAGATGTCTCAGATGCGGAAGTGGAGCAGAAATCCTTTTCCCAGACAAATGCGCTACCTGCTTAACCTGCCTTCGGGTCTGCCCTTACTCGGTACCCCGTATTGACCAGGATTTCAATATACAAATCCCACCGGATCAGTGTCAGGCATGTGGAATCTGCGTCACCAGATGCCCGGCTATGGCAATCGCACTCCGTAAACCCTGGGACAGACGCCATATTAATGAAGAAATAGAACGCTTTCGTCACAGAATAAAAATTACACAATCACGACCCCTCATTATTGGATTCTGCTGCCAGTATGGGCTCTTTGGTACTGGCAAACTTGCTGGAATCCTGAAAACAGCCGGCGAAGGAATCTGGATAATACCCATTATGTGTATAGCTAAAGTGGAAACCTACCACCTGTTACAGGCTTTTGAGCTTGGAGCAGAGGGAGTTTTTGTGGCTGGCTGCGGAGAACAGTGTGCCAGAGAAAATACTATCGCAGAGGCAAAGGCGCAAATTCAAAAGGCACAGAGTGTACTTGTTGAAATCGGTCTGAAAATCGACCAGCTGCAGGCATTTCTGCCTGAAGCAAAAAACGATAACCGTTCAGGTGATCCGGAGAAATGGCTGGAGGAATTTGCCGGGTACATCGGGAGTTTGCATCTTAATTCTTTATTAGCAGCGGAGGGGAAAAATTGATCATAGCTAATCAGAAGCCTTCAAATGAGATCTGGAAAATGATTCAACCTTATCAGAGAGTCCTGATAGTCGGCTGTGGTACCTGTATGACCGTCTGCGGTTCGGGTGGAGAGCGCGAGGTAAATTTCCTTCATAATGCCCTGCGGTTAATGGAATTAAAACTTAATCAATCCGCCCATACTTTTTCAGAATTCACCATCAAAAGGCAGTGTGAAACTGAGTTCATCGAAATGCTCACTGAGAAAATAAACTATGTTGATGCAGTGCTCTCTTTAGGTTGTGGCATTGGTACACAGGCAATTGCCGAGAGATTTGATAACCTGCCAGTTCTGCCGGGCGTAAATACTTCTATTATCGGTATGGGTACAACGCAGGGTGTCTGGCTTGAGCGATGCGTTGCCTGTGGCGAATGCATACTGGATGAGACTGCAGGTATATGCCCGGTGGCTCGCTGTGCGAAGGGAATTCTGAATGGACCCTGTGGCGGATCTAAACACGGGAAATGCGAGTCAAACAAGGAAATGGATTGCGCCTGGATTCTAATCTATAAACGATTAGAGAAATTAGGGCAATTGGATAAAATGCGGAAGTATTATCCTATGAGAAATTTTCAGACAATTCCCAGACCCAGAAGATTAATTAAGTCAGTGACTGGAGGAAATACTGATGGTCAACTCTCTCTTTGAAGAAAAACTCGATTCCGATGAATTTCTGATAACGACCGAAATCGGACCGCCCAAGGGAATTGACGTTTCTGAAATGCTCGATTTAATAGAAACGTTAAAAGACAGAGTTGATGCGATTAATGTAACGGATAATCAAAGCTCAGTGATGCGCTATCCATCTCTGGGTGGTTGTCTGCTGGTCAAAGAACATGGAGGAGAACCAATACTCCAGATGACCTGCCGTGATCGTAACCGGCTTGCTCTTCAGGCGGATCTTTTATTCGCATACAGTCGGGGCATAGTGAATGTGCTCTGCCTGACGGGAGATTCAGTCGAAGCAGGCGATCACAAAGAAGCCAAACCAGTCTTCGATGCCGATTCAATACAACTTTTGAAAATGATTCAAACATTGGAATCCGGCAGAGATGCCGGAGGAAACGAACTTAAAGGCATACCCCGCTTTTGCAAAGGCGCCACTGTAAATCCAGAAGCTGACATCATCGAACCCCAGCTTATCAAATTTGATAAAAAGGTTGAGGCTGGAGCAAGCTTTTTTCAAACACAGGGCATTTTTGATATTGCCGCTCTAAAAAGATTTATGCAATATGCCACTAGATTCAAAGTGAAAATTCTGGCAGGAATTATCGTGCTATCTTCTGCACGGATGGCAAGATTCATGAATGAGAATGTCCCGGGCATAATCGTGCCTCAGAGTATCATTGATGAATTATCCAGTGTTGAAAAGGGAAAGGGGTTAAAAAAGGGAATTGAAATTGCGATCCGCACAATCAGAGCAATCAGGGAGGAGAAAATTTGCAGCGGAGTCCATATTATGGCAATCGGCAATGAGCACGTTGTACCCGAAATTATTGAGGCAGTAAAAATTCCTTCTTCCCTTTAGCACAATCCATTTAAGACGCTTTCTAATCAAGGAGGTGTGAAATGCAAAGCCAGGAAAAGATATTAATCGTAGATGAAGATCCAGTATTCATCGAAGCACTCCAGCGTACTCTGGAAGCAAAAGGCTACCGGGTAATGACCACATCTAACATAAACCTCGCCAAAGAGATGCTGGCAGGAGACCCGGATGCCATCGTTATCGGCACATTGTATCCCGCCGGACAGGTTTTTGCTCTGCACCAGTGGTTAAAGCAAAATAAAAAATACAGTAATATCCCTGTAATGATCATTGATGCTCCTGAGAGTGAAAGATCAATCAGGGGTTTGAAAAAATCAGAAGGCATGCTGCTGGAGACAGAAGACTACCTTACCAAGCCGATCGAGCCTGCATTCATCTTACCCAGAATTCAGAGGCTTATTGAATTAAAATTTCGTAAAATCAGGGTGTTGGTAGCTGATGATCATACTATGGTAAGGAATGGGATCTGTGCCGTACTGTCCTTACAAAAGGATATTGAAGTAGTCGCTGAAGCCACCGATGGGCAGGACGCAGTAGAAAAAGCGTTGCGCTTTGCTCCGAATGTAGCTTTAATGGACATCGTAATGCCTGTTATGAATGGCATTGAGGCAACCAGACAAATCAAGCTTAATTGCCCGGCTACAAAAGTCCTGATTTTAACCCAGTATGATGAAGAAGAGAATATGGTCGTAGCAAAGAAAGCTGGAGCACATGGATTTATACCTAAACGAGCCGCAAGTTCAGAGCTACTGGTCGGTATCCGTGTGGTCAATGCGGGAAGTTATTTCCCCAATACATTCATTGATTTATCTTCCAGCAATTAGAGATTTTTAGAGCAATCTATCCATAATTAAATGCTTGCGAAAAACCGCTACAAAAACTGATTGCAGGCATAATACCTACCTTTCTGCTGCCAGAAATCCTCTTTCTGCATATCTGGTAACTAAAAGCATGCAATTTTGACACCTGAAATTGCCAATGCTACACTTGCCTTAGAATAATTTTTACCGTTTATTTAAGAATATGCAGATCAAAAAAACAGGTGTCCTTTATCATCCCATGGTACCGGCTACCAGGGCTAAAGCCGCTGAAATCTGCCAGTTTTTAAAGTCACAGGGCATTGAAACGTGGACTTTCTCTGCCTGGGAAACAGAAGGTGCCAGAGAAATGCTGGATGGCACCGATTTAATACTGACAGCCGGAGGCGATGGGACTATCCTGCGAGCGGCTCAAATCGTCTTTTCCAGCAATATCCCCATAACAGGAATTAATATGGGTACTCTGGGCTTCCTCACGGAGATCAAAGCCGATGAGGTGATAACCATTCTGCCGGATTTGCTGAGTGGGAAAGGCTGGCTCGATAAACGTGCCATGCTGGAGGCGGAACTTATACCCGCTGACTCATCTTCTATTCGGCATTTTACAGCCCTGAATGATGTTGTGCTGGCAAGAGGTGCAATAGCACGGCTGGTTCAGGTTAAAACTGTGATCAACGGACAACTCCTCACGACCTACCGGGCTGATGGTGTGATTGTTGCTTCAGCTACCGGCAGCACCGGCTATTCGCTGGCTGCGGGTGGACCAATACTATATCCTGAGTGTGAGGATATTTTGCTGGTTCCGATCGTGCCACATCTGGGACTGGATCACTGTCTGGTTTTACCGCCTGCCAGCCAGATCGAGCTGCAACTGATTTCCAATCTCCAATCCACACTTAGCATAGACGGGCATATCAATCTCCCCGTAGATGGTGGCGCCAGGATCGAAGTTCATCTTAGTTCTCACAAGATCCATTTTCTCAGACTCCGTCCGCGGGAAAACTTCTATACCTTTCTCGAAGAAAAACTTCAGAGGAAAAACAGGTGAATTCAGTCGAAAAAGCCAGAATTACAGATGTTCCAGAAATACACAGGCTGGTTAACAACTTCGCCAGCAAAGGAGAAATGCTGGCACGTCCATTAAGCGAGATCTATGAAAATCTCCGCGATTATTTTGTCATCCGGAATAAGGGCAGGGTCATCGGCTGTGTGGCTCTGCACATAAGCTGGGCGGATCTGGCAGAAGTCAAAGCACTGGCAGTCTCTGCCAGATACCAGAAAAAAGGACTGGGTGCCGCTCTGGTAAAAGCCTGTATAGATGATGCCAGGGTATTGGGCATTCCTATTGTTTTCTGCCTGACCTACAAGCCAGAATTTTTTGAAAAGCTGGGATTCACCCGGGTGGATAAAATGAAACTTCCCCGCAAGGTCTGGACTGAATGTTTC
>Ga0073932_1006442_pt1 | contig 12033 bp, 9 predicted proteins | sample DewCreD2012metaG_FD_76967 | JGI IMG/M metagenome (GOLD analysis project Ga0073932, IMG submission 76967) | Hot spring sediment bacterial and archeal communities from British Columbia, Canada, to study Microbial Dark Matter (Phase II) - Dewar... ... | reverse complement strand
TCCTCGCGCTTGTCAGCATGCATCTTCACGATCCGGCTAAAGCGGTGCTTCTGGCCGGTTCGCTGGTTGTAGTACATCTCGCCCTTTTGGATCGTTCCTTGATAGATCCGGGTGAAGGTCAATTGGCCGTACGGATCCTCGACGATCTTGAAGGCCATGCCGACGAACGGCTTGGCCGGGTCGGGCGCCAAGGGGAACGCCTCCTCGGGATTGGCCCACTGCTTGGCCTTGATCTCGCGGTCCAGCGGGCTGGGCAGGTACCGCACGATCGCGTCCAACAGCGGCTGCACCCCCTTGTTCTTGTAGGCCGAGCCCAGGAACACCGGCGTCAACTGTTCGCTGACCACCGCCTCATGGATCACCCGATGGATCAATTCCTCGGCGACGGGCTCCTCGGACAACAGACGCTCGAGGATTTCGTCGCTGTACATGGAGAGGGCTTCGAGCATCTGCTGGCGGGCCGCCTGGGCCTCGGCGGCCAGGGAGGGGGGGATCGGCTCGCGACGGACGACTTCCCCGTGCTCGCCGTCGAAGTAGACGGCCTGTTCGGCGATCAGGTCGATGACCCCCGCGAACTCCGCCTCGCGGCCGATGGGCAGTTGCATCAGCACAGCGTCGCAGCCGAGCCGCTCGCGCAATTGGCGCACCACCTTGGCCGGATCAGCCCCCACGCGGTCCATCTTGTTGATGAACGCCAGGCGCGGAACGTGATAGCGGCGCATCTGCCGGTCGATGGTCAGGGATTGGGCTTGCACCCCGCCCACGGCGCAGAGCACCAGAATCGCTCCATCCAGCACCCGCAGGCTGCGCTCCACCTCGACGGTGAAATCGACGTGGCCGGGCGTGTCGATCAGATTGATCGTCGATCCGTTCCATTCCACGGTGGTCGCCGCGCTGGTGATCGTGATCCCTCGCTCTTTTTCCAGTTCCATGTGGTCCATCGTGGCGCCGTCGCCCTCGCCGTGGACTTCCTGGATGCGATGGATCCGGCCCGCATAATAGAGGATCCGCTCGCTGAGCGTGGTCTTGCCCGAATCGATGTGGGCGGAAATACCGAGGTTTCGAAGTCGTTTGGGGTCCATGACGCCGTCGCGATCCGTGAATCTGCTTCGCGTGGCCTCGCCAGCCGTCGAAGCAGGCTTGAGCGCTTGAAGTTGGAACGCCAGTCCTGGGACCAAAAGCGACGCCCCAGGGCCGACGGTTGAATCGGTTCCGTTCTCCAAAAGGTGTTCTATTTCTCCAAAGGGCGTTCTATTCCGCCGGAGTCGCCTCGGCGATCGCCGCGTGGACGCCGTACTGGTGCACCAGGCGCCCGCCCAAATGGGCCGTGTTCGCCAGCAACACGTTGCAGATCAAAAGCACCAGCAGGAACACCAATTGTACCGGGACCAAGTAACCGGGGATCATCCATTTTCGAATCACACTGGGCAGCAGCACAAACAGCCCGTACAGCACCGTGACGATCAAGAATACAATACGCACCAATTCCCCCAATTGCTCGTGCTGCCCGAGCACGGTGAACATTGCGTCGGGTCCGTCTTCGACCACGTCCCGAGCCGCCTCGCCCGTGGCCACGGCGACGAACATCCCGACCGTCGCCATCGCCAGCAGGACGGCCGCCGCCCAAGAGCACCACCGAAGGCGCAACGGCAGGATCATGGCCGCGAATACAAATGCCATGGCAACCAGCGGGAGGGCCACAGGGAAATGCACTACTAAGACATGCAATCCCTCAAAAGGAGGAGGTGGAGGTGGCATGATCGGCAAGGAGCCGAGCCCGAAGCAGACTGCAAGCCACATGGCATATCCTCGTGTCTGGTTCAGTTCCAGAGACCGCAGCGGAAAAACCTACGCCTACCATGATACCGCGAATCCCCCGCTTCGGTAACTCCACAACAGGAGCATTCCTCGATCGCTTGTTGAGGTAGCCGAGGCGGCAGGCGGCGATGAGGTGGATTGGAGGATCCCTGGGGAGGGGCTTTCCACAAGAGCCGGGATTGTGCGTGGCGCGGGCCATCGGTTAACCGTAGCCGTCCCCGGGCGGAGGACGGGCCTGTTTTCCCCAAGGACGATGGCGGCCAGCGGGCGGCGAAAAGCCTCGTTGCTGGATCCCTTCGCCGTTGGGCGGGAAAGGTCATGCGACCGGGCAGGAACGGTCATGCCACGGCCGCTTGAGCGACAACAGATTTCCAGCCCGTTGGTGGCGGGGGATGTGTTGGGGGGATACAATGCCCGGCGTCCGTGGTTTCTTCAGACGGCGGGCCCGGCGCAAGCCCGCGATCCATCGGTTCAAGGAGCTGGCCATGAAGCAGCATCGTGAAACAAGCGGTCCGCGAGGCCTTTCGCGGCGTGATTTTCTGGGGTTTTCGGCAGGCGCCGTGTCGGCGGGACTCGCTGGGGGGCTTTCGATTGCTCGATCGGCCCACGCGGCCGGCAGCGACGTGCTCAAGATCGGACTGATTGGCTGCGGGGGGCGAGGTTCGGGGGCTGCGGTCAATGCCTTGAACGCGGACAAGAACGCCAAACTCGTTGCCTTGGCCGACGTGTTCGAGGATCGCGTCAAAAGCGCCCGCCTGCAACTCCAAAAGGAACGGCCCGACCAGGTCGCCGTCGACGACGACCACTGTTTCGTCGGCTTCGACGCGTATCAGAAGGTCATCGCCAGCGGGGTCGACGTGGTGCTGATCGCTTGCGCCTCCAAGTTCCATCCCCAGTACCTCAAGGCCGCCGTCGACGCCGGCAAGCACGTCTTCGTGGAGAAGCCCCACGCCATCGACCCGCCGGGCGTCCGCCTCGTGGAGCAGGCCTGCGAGGAGGCGAAGCGGAAGAACCTGAGCGTCGTCTCGGGCTTGTGTTGGCGATACGACGCAGGCGTTCAGGAGACGATGAAGCGGGTGCTCGACGGCGCGATCGGCGACATCGTGGCGATCCAGGAGACCTACATGCGCTCGCCGTACCGCCTCGTCGAGCGCCGGCCCGGCGACACGGAACTCCAGTATCAGTTCCGCAACTGGTATCACTTCAACTGGCTTTCGGGCGACGACGTGCCGCAGTCGCTCTTGCACAGCATGGACAAAGGCTGCTGGACCCTGCGCGAGCAGACGCCGGAGACGGCCTTCGCCACGGCGGGCCGGTCGTCCTGTTTCGGGCCGGTGTACGGCGACGTGTTCGATCACGGCGCGATCGTCTACGAGTACGCCAACGGGGTGCGGATGTACGCCAACGTGCGGGCCCAGGCGGGCTGCTATGACGAGGTCTCCGATACCTTCCTGGGCACCAAGGGCCGCTGCTATCTGCTCAAGTATCGCATCGAGGGGGAGACCAACTGGCGCTACGACAAAAAGGTGAAAACCAGCATGTACGACGCCGAGCACCAGGCGCTGTTCGCGGCCATCCGTTCGGGCAAACCGATCAACAACGGCCTGTACATGGTCCGCAGCACGATGATGGCGGTGCTCGGGCAGATGGTTTGCTACACGGGCCAGAAAATGACCTGGGAGCAGGCATGGAACTCGGCGTACAAGGCGGGCCCCGACCACGTGAGCTGGGACATGCCCCCGCCCGTGAAGCCCGATGCCCACGGCATTTACCCGGTGCCCATCCCGGGGGTCACCAAGCTGTGAACGCTTCCCGGGCCAAGGGCTTCCCACGCTTCACGGGCAACGGAGCGCCGACGGGCTCGCCTTTCCGGCTTCCCTTCCGGAAAGATCCAAAGCACCGCGGCGACGAGCCGTCTTGCCCAAGGTGAACCGTAGCCGTTCACGGGTCTATCCGGTTTTTCACGGCGAAGTCCGCGAGATGGGGAGAGTCCCTTCGCCGGCAAGGCGACTGCGAACGGGGTTGTGTTGAGCGCAGGGACAGGCACGCGTCGTCTAGGACATGCGCTGGCTCGCCAGGGCATTGGCCGCGTCGTTGTTCAGGAAGCGCTCCTGCCGCGGATCCCACTGGAGCTTCGCGCCAAGGCGGATCGCGATGTGGCCCAGGTGGCACAGGGAAGTCGTGCGGTGGCCGACCTCGGCGTCTTCGAGCGTGTTTCCGCGGGTCTTGACGGCGTCGATGAAGTCCTGCTTGTCGGACTTCAGCGGGAAGCGAATTTCCCCGGGGCCGATCTGCGAGTCGAGGATCGAGGCCGGCTCCGCGGCCAGCCCTTTGGGATAATCCACCTGGATCCATCCCTCGCTTCCCACGAACCGAACGCAGGGCTTTTCGGTCTTGTAGATCATTTCCACGCCATTGGCGAAGCGGTAGCGGACCTCGAACGTCCTCAGCACGTTCCAAAGGCGGCCCTTCGGAGGATACACGCCTCGGCCCTCGATCTCGACCGGGCCGGTCCGCTCGCTGTCGTTGCCCCATTGGGCGATGTCGTTCAGGTGCGCGCCCCAATTGGTGATCATGCCGTCGCAATAGGCAAGCACGCGCATCCAGCCCGGCCGCCCCAGTTGGCCCTGCGGGTGGACGCGCTGTTCGTGATATGCGGCGCGCGGGGCAGGGCCTTGCCATCGTTCGTAGTCCAGCCCCTTGGGCACGGGCATGGATGCATCCTCGGCGTAGGGGCAATCGACGTCGTCGCCAGCGGGTACGCCGCTCTGAATCGCCTGGAGCCGGCCGATCCGTCCGTTGCGCACCCATTCGCACGCCCGCACCATCGAAGGCAAGGAACGAAACTCGCTGTCCACGCGGAAAACCCGCCCCAGACGCTTCGCCGCGTCGGCCAGCGCGCGCCCTTCGGCGATCGTCCGGGTGATTGGTTTTTCCAGCGACACGTCCTTGCCTGCCTCCATCGCGGCCAGGGCCATCGGGACATGCCAATGGTCCGGCGTGGAGATCATTACGGCGTCGAGGTCCTTTCGGGCCAGCAGGTCGCGGAACTCGACGAACGTCGCGCAACCGCGAAAGCTGCCCGACGCGGCGCGTTTGCCGTACTCGGCCTCGATCGTCTTCTTGGCCGCCTCCAGGCGCCATGCGTCGACGTCGCAAATGGCCAGGACCTGGACGTCGGGCATGGCGAGGAACTGCCGGAGATTGACCAATTGCCCCTGCCGGCCCAGGCCGATCATGCCCACCAGGATCCGCTCGCTCGGACTGGGCCGGGATGGGCCGCCGCGGACCGTGGCGGGAACGATCGTCGGCGCCGCCGCGCCCGCGAAGGCCGTAAATCTCAAGAAGCGTCGCCGGTCGATGGTCGGGGCGTTCAGCATGGCGGTTTTCCTTTCCAACGCGGGGAAAAAGATGGAGCGATTGTACCTCGCCGCCGGCGGCGTGGCCACCATCGCTGGCGCGTCGGCCCCCGCAGTCCCCAGGCTTGCCACGCTTACAAGGCAGCCGGTCGCTCCCCGACCGGCCTTCCCGCATCGTCGCCAAAGCATTCCCGGCCGGCAATGCCGGGCTCCATCCCTGCCCGAACCGCTTTGCGTGCCTGCCCGCCGCGCATCTCGTCCAGCGCGTCCCGTCTTGACAACGATCGGTCGATCGGGTCTTCTTGCCATAGAGGACGCGATCCGGCGCGTGCATGCGGATTCTGGAAAGTGCATGGCATGGGACAGCGCCGTGGGGAGCGTTCCGTTAGCTTCGCCTCGTCGGTGGGACAACGCGCAAGGCGGATCGCTCCCGACCGGAGCCCATCGTTGTTCGACCTTTTCAACGCCATGAAGTCGCTTGCCGCCATTTTGGTTCAGCAACGGGCGCCCTTGGCGCTGGAAGAGGTCGAGATCCCTCGGCTAGCGCTGGGCCAGGTGCTGGTCAAGGTCCTGTCGAGCGGCATCTGCGGGTCGCAGCTCGGGGAGATCGACGGCGTGAAGGGGCCCGACCGGTTCTTGCCCCACTTGCTCGGACACGAGGGGACGGGCGTCGTGCTTGAATGCGGCGAGGGGGTCTCCACCGTCCGGCGCGGGGACAAGGTGGTGCTCCACTGGCGCAAAGGGGCCGGCCTGGAATCGACCACGCCGACCTACGAGTCGCGCATCGGCCCGGTCCACGCCGGCTGGGTGACGACGTTCAACGAATATGCCGTCGTTTCGGAAAACCGCCTGACGGCCATCGACGGCAATTTCGACCCGGACTCCGCGGCGCTTTTCGGCTGCGCCGTGACGACCGCCTTCGGCGTGATCCACAACGACGCGCAACTGAAGATCGGACAATCGATCGCCGTGTTCGGGGTGGGCGGGGTCGGTTTGAGCGTCGTCCAGGGGGCGGCCATGGTCTCGGCCTGGCCGATTATCGCCGTGGATCTGCACGACAACCGGCTGGCCTTGGCCCAACAGCTCGGCGCTACCCACGCGGTGAATTCCTCCGCCACCGACCCGGAGAGGGCTATCCGCACCATCGTGGGCAACGGCGGCGCCGACGTGGCGGTCGACACCACGGGCAACGTGAAGCTCATCGAGATGGCCTACCGGGTGACGGGCGCCCGCGGCCGGACCGTGCTGGTGGGCGTGCCGCCCCAGGGAAGCGCGGCAACGATCCACACGCTGCCCCTGCATTTCGAGAAACGGCTCGTCGGCTCGCACGGCGGCCAGTGCCGGCCCGAGGTCGATATCCCCAACTACGTGCGCCTGGCCAAGGCCGGGAGACTCGATTTGGCCCCGTGCATTGGAAAACGCTACCCCCTGGCCGACATCAACCGGGCGATCGACGACGTGCGCTCCGGCGCGATCGCGGGCCGGGCGATCCTCAAGATGGACTGAACGAGGTTGCGCGATTCCAGGAGCCTGCACTGGCGGCGCGGCGCTGCTTGACCGCTGCGGCCAGCGGGGGTGGCTGGATCGGAAATCGTGTCAAGCGGCAGCGGTCAAGCATGGGCGCACTCCGAAGATCGAGCAGGTCCATTGAGACATGAGCCCCGGCGTCGTCCTTGTGATTCCAAATTCCCGGTGGTTTGGCAAGCGGCCTTGGCTCGTGATGCCGTATGCCGCGCTGATCCTTTCCGCGCTGATGAAAGATAAGTTCGCCTTCTCCATTCTTGACGCCAACGGCGAAAACCTGGGTCCGGACGAATGCGCCGACAGGCTGCGCGAGCTGGATCCGCGATTCGTGCTCGTCACCGGCGGCTCGGTCGAGTATCACCGTCAGGCGCACGAGGCAATCGCCATCGCCAAGACGGCGTGTCCCGGCGCGACGACGCTTCTTGGCGGTGTCTACGCCACCACGCTGCCCGAGGAGGCGGCCAAGGACCCCAATGTCGATTGGCTCTTCATGTACCACGCGGAGGGCCGGATCGGCGACTTCCTGGGGCTTCTGATCGCGGGCAAGCGCGACGAGGCGAAGGCCTTTCCGGGGGTCGCCTACCGGAGCGACGGCGGGCGAGTGGTCGAGAACCCAGCGTCCCACTTCATCGGCGACGTGGAAACCCAGGTCCAGCCCGACTACTCGTTGGTCGACTTGCGCCCGTACCTCGTTCAGAACACGAAAGACTACCAATTCAACTCCGACGCTCCCAGCGCCTTCATCATTACTTCCTACGGATGCCCCTACAACTGCGTGTTTTGCGCCTCGCGGACGATCAGCGGCCGACGCGTTGCGTTCCGGCCGGCGACCGACGTGCTCCAGGAGATCGATTACCTCGTCGCCACGTATGGCGTGCGGAATCTGATCTTTCTCGATGACGCGCTGTTGGTGGACCGCAGGCGGATCACCGGAATCCTCGAGGCCCTGATCGATCGCAACTTCGGCTTGAACTGGAAGGCGGCGAGCGTCAGCGCTTGGCACCTCGACCGTGAGCTGCTCGTGCTGATGAAGCGGGCCGGGTGTACGCAGCTCACGGTGTCGGTGGAGTCGGGCAGCCAGCGGGTTTTGCGGGAGGTGATCCGCAAGCCGCTCGACCTGAACATCATTCCGCCGCTTGTGACGCTGTGCCGCGAACTGGGCATCCATCTCGGGGCGAACTTCGTGATCGGGCTGCCTGGCGAGACGTGGGACGAGATCCGCCAGACCTTCGCCTTCGCCGAAAGGTGCGACTTCGACGTGGCCCATTTTCACATCGCCACGCCGCTCCCCCGCACCGACCTTTACCGGATCGGCAAGGAACGCGGGTATCTCGCGGACGACTTCACGTTTCTCGATCCCAAATTCTTCGGCTTCGGAGCGGGGCTTATCACGACCGAGGAGTTTACACCGTTCGAGCTGGCCGTCCTCCGCGCGTTCGAGTGGGACCGGATTAACTTCAGCACGCCCGAGAAGATCCAGCGCGTGGCGAGGCTCTACAACACCACGGTCGACGCCCTCCAGGAACACCGGCGGCAGACGCGGCGCAAGCTCGGCGTTCACTTCTGACAATCCGAATTCCGACACCCGAAATGCAAAAAGGAACGACTTTCCATGGCAACGACTCGCGAGCCGCAATACGAGCGGTGCCTTGAAGTGCTCCACAAACACGGCCGGACAAGCCTCGGCTTGATGACCAACCAGGTGTGGCACGACGATCCCCGGCGTCTGGCGTTTGTGCTCGCGCGGTACAAATTCGTGGCCAAGATGTTCAGCGGCATGGGCCGGGTGCTGGAGATCGGCTGCGCCGATGCCTTCGGCACGCGGCTCGTTGTGCAGGAAGTCGAGGCCTTGACGGCCGTGGATTTCGATCCCGTCTTCATCCAGGACGCCAACGACCGCATGAATCCTCGGTGGCGTTTTGAGTGCAAAGTCCATGACATTTTGCAGGGCCCGGTCGAGGGACCGTTTGACGGCGCTTACGCGCTCGACGTGATCGAGCACGTTCCCGCCGCCGCGGAAGACGCTTTCATGGCCCACGCCGCGGGTTCGCTCACGGACCACGGGGTGTTGATCCTCGGCACGCCCTCGCTCGAGTCGCAGGCCTATGCCTCTCCGCCGAGCCGCGCAGGACACGTCAATTGCAAGGACGCCGCCGGCCTGAAAAAACTCGCCCGGCGTTTCTTCCACAACGTCTTCATCTTTTCGATGAACGACGAGGTCGTCCACACCGGGTTCTATCCAATGGCCCATTACTTGATTGCCCTTTGCGTGGGAAAGAGATCGCCGTGACGCAGGCGAGAGAGTCCGCCACAAGCCTGGTCGTGGGCGCCGGCGGCATGATCGGTCGCGCCCTGGCCGATCGCCTCGATCGGGAAGGCTGGCCGGTCCTGCGCACGACCCGCGCGCCGCGGCCAGACGCCGTGACGCTGGACCTCGCGCAAGACGCTTCGGCCTGGGCGCCGCCGTGCGAGGTGGACGTGGGCTATCTCTGCGCCGCGGTGGTCTCGCTGGATCAATGCCGCAAGGATCCCGCCGGCACGTTCGCCGTCAACGTGACGGGGACGGTGAGCCTCGCCCGCACGCTGCTTCGCCGCGGCGCGCACGTGGTTTTCACATCCACCAATCTTGTCTTCGACGGCTCGTCGCCGCAGCCGCGGTTCGACGCGCCCGTCGCCCCCGCCACCGAGTATGGAAGGCAAAAAGCCGAGGCCGAGCGCCAACTCATGGCCCTCTCGGATCGGGTCTGCATCGTGCGGTTGTCCAAGGTCCTGGGGCCGGGCACGCCGCTTTTGGCGCGCTGGGCGGAGGATTTGCGGCGGGGACGCGTCATCCACCCCTTTGCGGACATGCCCGTGGCCCCCGTCTCGCTCGACTTCGCCGTGGAAGTGCTGTTGCGCGTCGGGCAAAGGCGGTCAAGCGGCATCGTGCAGGTTTCGGGCACGGAGGAGGTGACCTACGAGGCCGTCGCGCGCCGCATCGCCGACCGACTGGGGGTTTCTCAGGGCTTAATCGTGCCGATCCCCGCCGCCGCCTCTGGGTTGAACCTGGAGCACATTCCACGCCACGCCGCGCTGGACGTGACGCGGCTGCTCGATGAGTTGGGCATGACTCCGCCGGACGTCTGGTCCACGATCGACGGAGGCTTCGCATGAGCGACGAGGCGGGGCGACGGCCCGAGCTTCGGAGCACGAGCGGCGATTGCCGCGTCTGCGGCAGATCGGCGCTTGAGGAAATCGCCGGCTTTTCGCGATTTCGCCGCGTGACGTCCGATTGCCGCCCCTGGCCAAGCGGCGGACGCCTGGGCGTCTGCCGCGCCTGCGGCTGCGTCCAGAAGCCGGACAGCCGCGAGCTCGCGCGCGAGCTTGCCTTGATCTATGACGGCTACGCGATCTACCATCAGGGCGGAGGCGCCGAGCAGGCGGTCTTCGGAGCGTCGGGTCAGGCCGTCTCACGATCCTCGCGGCTCGTCGAAGCCCTCCGCTCCCAGGTGTGCCTGCCCCCGAAGGGGCAGTTGCTCGACGTCGGCTGCGGCAACGGGGCCACGCTGAGGGCCTTCGGCGCGACCATGCCGGGATGGTCGCTTGTGGGAACTGAGTTGGATGATCGGAACCGCCCCGAGATCGAATCGATCGGCGGCGTGGAAGGCTTCTTTGTGTGTCCTGTGAGCGACGTTCCCGGGCATTTTGACATGGTGACGATGGTTCACGTCCTCGAACACGTCCCGCGCCCCGTGGCGCTTGTAGAGATGGCGTGGGCGAAGCTCTCCCGCGGCGGACTGCTCCTGATCCACCTGCCCGACTACACCCGCAACCCGTTCGACCTGCTGATTGCCGACCATTGCACGCATTTCACCGCCGAAACGGCGGTCCGACTGATCCGCCGCGCGACGGGCGCGGACGTCACGGCGGTCCATGATTGGGTGCCCAAGGAACTGACGGTGGTCGTTCGCGCTGTGGCGGTTCTTTCTCGACCGCAGCCGAGCGAGGCCCCAGCGGACGCGCTCGGCGAATCAATCGCCCAAGAGCTCCGCTGGCTTTCGCGATTGGCCGAGGCGGCCCGGTCGATCGCCCGGCGGGGCCGCTTCGGACTGTTCGGCACGTCGATCGCCGCCACCTGGCTGTTTGCCGAGCTGGAGGAGGCCGTGGACTTTTTTGTGGACGAGGATCGCAACCGGGTCGGAAGGAGTTTCCTTGGGCGTCCGGTCTATCATCCGGATCAGACGCCTGCCGGGAGTCAGGTGTACCTGGTCCTGCCGGCAGTGACGGCAAAGGCGATTCGCCCGCGGGTCGCGCGGGAAGGCGTTGACTACCATCTGCCACCGCAGCGCTGATCGGAGCTTGGATATGGAAACGCACGAGCGCTTCGCGGCGGTCTTCCTCGATCGCGACGGGGTGCTGGTCGAGGACCGGGGCCTGCTGGTCGATCCCGCCGAGTTCCGAATCGTGCCCGGCGTTCCGGCCGCGCTGTGGCAACTCAAGGAAGCCGGGTTCCGTCTCATCGTGGTGAGCAATCAGTCGGTGGTCGCCCGCGGAATGCTCCGTCCCGAGGGCGTCGACGCGCTCCACGCGGACTTGCTCCGGCTCTTGGAAGCAGCCGGCGCGCCACGGTTGGACGCGATCTACTTCTGTCCCCATCACCCGGAGGCCGACCTGCCCGAGTATCGCGTGGTTTGCGATTGCCGCAAGCCGAGGCCGGGGGCCCTGTTTCGGGCGGCGGAAGAGCACGGCCTCGACTTGGCCGCCAGCTTCATGGTCGGGGACCGGATGACCGACATCGCCGCCGGGGCGGCGGCGGGCTGCCGCACGATCCTCGTGCAACAACCGGGAACGGAAACGCCTCCCCCCACCGCCCCCGCGCCGCCCGAAGGGTGGTCTCGGCCGGACCACGTTTGCGCCGACCTTCTCGCGGCGGTGGAATGGATCATGGCGGCGTCGGCCACGAATCGCCGGCGCGGACCTTTCCAACCCCGGCCCTGAACGATTGCCGTCCCATTCGGAAGCGAGGCGATTGGGAGGCTTTGCCTGTTGCGAATTTCCGGACGTTGAGACAAAAGGGCCTCGGCCGACCACAAGAGCGGCTGACCAAGCGCCATCGCACGGCGGCGGAGACCGGGCCTGGCGGTTGGCGCGATTCCCTCCGGCACGCTGCGGCCATCGGCCGACGCGGCGAGGTCTTCCTGCCCGACGAGCAATCCCCGGCTCAGCGCTCGGGAACTTGCAGGACGACCGAGAGGCCTTTCTCGGGGCCGACGAGGAGGTTCGTCACCGTGTACTTCAGTTCCAGCGGCCCGGCCGTCTTGCCCACCGCGATCTGAACGAGGTTGACCGTGCC
>Ga0073932_1006436_pt1 | contig 12038 bp, 4 predicted proteins | sample DewCreD2012metaG_FD_76967 | JGI IMG/M metagenome (GOLD analysis project Ga0073932, IMG submission 76967) | Hot spring sediment bacterial and archeal communities from British Columbia, Canada, to study Microbial Dark Matter (Phase II) - Dewar... ... | reverse complement strand
GCGGCGATCGGGTACGACACGCGGCGCGGCACGCTGCTGGTGCGCGATCCGTCCCGGCGCCATTATGCCGAATACGACCTGGAGGCGTTTCTCGAACGCTACCGTTCCAGCGGCCCGCGCGGCATGGCCCTGGTGCCCGAGGAGCGGCGAGCCCTCCTCGACGATCTGGAACTGCCCGACGCGCCGCTATACGACCGGCTGTACCGGCTGCAGCGCGCGCTGGAAGTCCACGACCGGGAGAGCGCGGCGCGGGCCTGCGAGGAACTCGAGACGCTCGCCCCCGGCCATCGGCTGGCGCTGCAGGGCCGGCTCGACCTGGCCACCTACGACGACGACCGGCCGACGCGCCTGGCCTGTTTCGACGCGCTCCTGAAGCTCTTTCCGAAGGAGGCGCGTTTTGCGCTGAACAAGGCGGGGGCGTTGTACGAGATGGCGCGGGTGGAGGACCGCCAGGCGCTCTACGCCGAGTGGGCGGATGGCGAGCACGCCGATCCGGTCATGTGGCAGCAGTATGCCGAGACGCTGCGCCAGGACGCCCGCCGCCACGGCGAGTCCGAGCGGTTGCTGCGCCGCGCCCTCCGCTGCCAGCCGTACGACGCCCTGAACTACCACATCTATGCGGACCTGCTGTGCGACCGGCGCGAGTTCGAGCGGGCGCTGCGTCTCTACCGCCTCGCCGCCTGCCTCGACGACAAGAATGAGCATCTGGCGGAAGCCTATTTCTACTGCGCGCGGGCCGTGCGCCGGGACGCCGAGGCGCTGGCGTTTTTGGAGGAGCGGGTCCGTCGTTACGGCGCGCGTTCCAGCCAGCCCGTGCGGACCTGGTTTTCCGCGTGCGAAAGCATGGAGCGCACGGCGCAGGGCTTCGAAGCGCTCGACGCCGCCCTGCAGCGGCGGCCCGACGACGGCGAGCTGCTGCTGTTCGCCGCGCAGATGCACACCCACTACGGCCGGCTGGAGAAGGCGCAACGATTGCTGGAGGCCGCGCGCCCGCGCTGTCACCGCCATGCCTGGCTGCGGGCGGCCGCGGAACTGGCGCGCCTTCGCGACGAGCCGGCCGTGGCGCTGCCGCTCTGGCAGGAACTACTGTCGGCGGCGCCGCTCTCCATCGAGGCTCACCGGCAGGTGGCGCGGGGCCTGAACGAGATCGAGGGGCGCCAGGCGGCGCTCGCCCACCTGCGCGACGCCTGCGCCCGTTTCCCCCACCACTACGGCCTGGCGGTGGAGCGGGCGGAATGGCTGCGGGAGGAGCCGCCCGAGGAGGCCGAGGCGCACCTGCGTTCCTGCATCGACCGGGTCGCGAAGGACGGCTGGACCCACCGCGAACTCGGCTCTGTCCTGTTGCGCCAGCAGCGCGTCGAGGAAGCCCTGGAGGTCGCGCAGGAAGCGCTGCGCATCAACCCGTATGTCACGGCGGCCTTCACCCTCCTCGGTCGCGTCCATGCGCAGGCCGGGCGCACGGAGGAGGCGCGCGAAGCCTACCGGCAGGCGCTTCGTCTTTCCGTCGACGACGACTACGCGATGTCGCTGCTGTTGTCCGAGTCCCCTTCGACGGAGGAGAAACGGGCCGCGCTGGAATTCGTCTACGGCGAGCTGGTGCGCCAGACCACCAACGGCGACGGACTGCTGGAATTCCGGAACCAGGCCGGCCCGGTGCTTTCCGGCGCCGACGTGCTGAAGATCCTGAAGGAGGCGCACGCCGCGCGTCCGGATCTCTGGCACGCCTGGGTGGCGTTGACGCGCCAGCATCGCGACATGGGCCGGTTCGAGGAGGCCCGCCAGATCGCCGAGGAAGCCTCGCGGCGTTTCCCGTTGCTGCCCCGCGTCTGGGTCGAGCTGGCGCTGGTGCTCCGCGCGAGCGGCGACCGGAGCGGCGAGCGGGAGGCCTTCCACCGGGCGATCGAGATTTCGCCGTCGTGGAACGTGCCCACGTACGAACTGGCCGATTCGTATCTGAGCCAGGGCGATTTCGCCGCCGCGCGCCGGCTCCTGGAACGGGCGCTGGCCCGCTGGCCGCTGGACGGACGCTGCCGCATCTCGCTGGCCGAAGCGCTCTGGAAGTCGGGCGACGGGGAGGGGGCGATCGAGCAGTTGCGCAAGGTGCTTCTGCAGGAACCGGGATGGTCGATGGCCTGGGAGCGTCTGCGATACTATGGCCAGCGTCTCCAGCGGCCCGGTCTTGCCGTGGAGCTGGCCCGCGACCTCACCCGCCGCCGTCCGGGCGAGGCGCGTTCCTGGATGCAACTGGCCGAGGCGCTCGACACCAGCCCCCAACTGGACGAACGCCTGGCCGCGCTGGACCGGGCCGTCGCGCTGAACCCGCGCCTTGCCGAGGCCTACGATCTGAAGGCGGCCTCGCTGGCCCAGGCGGGACGGTACGACGAGGCGCTGGCGGCCTGCCGTCCCGAGGCCTTCGACGGGAGCCTCCCCAGGGAACTGCAGGGCCGCGCCGCATGGGTCGAGGCGCGGCGCGGAAACATCGAGGCCGCGATCGCGCAAATGACCGCGGTCCTGAAGGAAAACGACGGCTACGCCTGGGGCTGGCAGCAGTTGGGCGAATGGAAGGAGCGCCTCAACGACACGCGGGGCTACGTGGATGCCGCGGAGCAACTGGCGCGCGTGGTGCCGCTGGATTGCACGGCCTTCGGCCATCTCGGCGCCGCGCGACTGAAAGCGGGGGACCGCGAAGGCGCCAAGCAGGCGTTCCGCCATGCCCTCGAAATCGCCCCCGATTACAGCTATGCCGGTTCGCGCCTGCTGGAACTGGAACTCGATGACGGCCAGGTGGACGAAGCCGTCCGCTGGGGCGAGCACCTGCATCTCCATTTCCCGGGTCCCGAGAGCTGTTCGCGTCTCATCCGCGCGCTGGCCGCCCGCAAGGACCGGGAAAGCGCGCTGCGGCGTTTCCGGGAACTCTGGCGCATGCCTTGTCCCGAGTCGTGCGGCGAATGGCCCTGGGCCAACGCGGCCCGCGCGCTCCACCACGCCGGCTGGGTCGACGAAACGACGGCCCTCCTCCAGGAGGCGCTGCTCGCCGACCCGCCGTCCGCGCTCGCCGCCAGCGTCTGGGCCGAACAGCTGCAGCGCCTGCCCGTCGAAAAGCGGGATGTCGCGCCGATGCGCCAGCGACTCGAGCGGCACCCGGATTTCGTCGAGGGATGGATCGCGCTGGCCCAGGCGCTGCGCGGCATGAACCGGGTGGAGGAGGAACTCCAGGCCCTGCGGCGCGCCATCGAACTCCGTCCGCAACTCGACACCGCCCACGACCTTCATGCCCTCGCGCTGGCGCTGGCCGGACGGTACGAGGAGGCGCTGGCGGCCTGCCAGCCCGCGGTCTATGGCGAAAATGGCCCCCCGCTGGTCCTCCGCGGCCGGCGGGCCTGGATCGAACACCGGCGCGGGAAGACGAAGGAAGCGGCGGAACGCATGGCCGAGCTGGTCAAGGAGGCGCCCGACTATCTCTGGGGACTCCGGCTGCTGGTCGAATGGTACGACACGCTGGGCATGAAGGAGGAGTACCTCCAGGTCGCCCGCTCCCTGGTCAGCGCCGACCCGAACGACCTCGTCGCCTTCGGCTACCTCGGCGACGCGCTGCGCCGCTGCGAACGGAAAGACGAGGCGCTTGCCGTCTTCCGCGAATGCGTGACCATGGACCCGACCTACCCGTACGGCGCCGCCTGTCTCTTCGACATGCAGATGGAGCGGAAGGACTGGGACGGCGCGCGAGAGACGCTTGCCGTCCTGCGCAAACACCATCCCGACAGCTTCACGGCGATGCGCGAGGTCCAGTGGGCCGCCCGCACCGGCGCGCGCAGGGACGCCCTGGCCCACTTCCGCAAACTCTGCGCCATGCCGCTGGAAGGCACCTGGGCGCTGGAACAGGCCGTGAAGGCGCTCGAGGAAACCGGCGCGCTTCAGGACGCGCTGAACGTCCTGAGCACCACGCTGCATGACCCCCAAGCCCGGCCCGAAGCGGGCCAGGTCTATGGAGCGCAGATGGCGTCTCGAAGACGCTGGTGGAGCGCCATGCGCGCCTGCCAGCCGCTGCAGACGCTCGGTCCTGCCGGCGCGGATGCCTTGAGCGTCCTGCTCAAGGAGCGCTTCAAGGCTGGAGAGCACTGGGAAGTCCGCTGGTTCGTCTGGCGGCACGGCGCCACGGTCCGCCAGTTCCCGCCGGTATGGGGCGCCATCGGTTACCTCCTGCTCTCGCTCAATCGCTATCGCCGGACCGTCCGCTGGCTGAGCGACTGGGAAACGTTCAAAGGCGCCGAAGCGTGGATGGTCACCAATCTCGTCTTCGCCTTGCGCAGCCTCGACCGGTGCGACGAAGCGCGCGCGGTCTGCGAGAAGGCCCTGTCCCTGCCCAAAGACTCCACCTCGCACCAGTTCCACCTGTGGATCGCCCTGGACGCCGCGCTCGCCGGTGAGGTCTCGACCGCCCGCAGCGCGCTGGAAAAGGTCGCCGGCGAAGAGCCGAACGACTATTACCGCGCCGTGAAGGGACTGGCGGAAACGGTCCTCCGGGCGGCCGACCTCCCGCCGAACCTGCCCTATCGCGCCTTCGCCGGCCTGCGCGACGAACTGGCCAGGGCCCTGGCCCCCGACGGCAAGCGGCAGTCGGACGGCGTCCTGCAGCGCGCCCGCAGGCGCGCCCTGCGGCGCATGACCGCCGGCCGACCCTGGTGGCAACGGCTGTGGGTGGCACTGACCTGGTGAACTCCGCCCGCCCGGCGCGTCGGCTTCGTCGCCTTCGCGATCGCGCCCGGTCGTTTTCGACGAGGATGACGGCGACGATCGCGGCAAGGATTACGACGGCGATTCGGGGGGCGACGGGATCCGTCCTCCCGTCAGCCCAGTGCCCGCTGCCGCTCCTCGACGATCGTCTCGACCAGCGCCTTGACGTTTTCGATCGGCACGTCGTTCATCACTTCCTGGCTGGGCGCGATGATGTGCCCCCCGCCCTTTCCCAGCGTCCGGATCGTATGGCGGACCATCTCGCGCACCTGCTCGGGCCTGCCGAACGGCAGCAGGTTCTGCGTCTCGATGCCGCCCCAGAAGACCAGGTCCCTGCCGAACTCGCGCTTCAGCCGATACAGATCCATGACCGGCTGCACGGGCTCGAGCACCTTCAGGCCGATCCCGATCAGGTCCGGCAGGAAGTCCGTCAGGTCGCCGCAGGAGTGCATGCAGATCGGGATACCCGCCTTGTTGTAGGGCTCCCAGCAGGCCTTCAGCCGCGGCAGGAGGAATTCGCGGAACATCCGCTTCGAAAAGATCGTGCCCTTCTGACAGCCCAGATCGTCGCCGTGGTGCGCGATCTTGAAGCCCATCGCGATCACCTTTTCGGCGTACCGGATGCGGTATTCGCAGACCTTGTCGAGCAGTCGATGGATGGCCCGCGGCTCGGCCACCATGTTGTACATGAACTCCTCGAAGCCCACGAGGCCCATGGCGCGTTCGTAGAGGCCGAAGTAGCCGGATGGCATCACCAGGAACTCGCCCGAGTACCGCTCGAGGTCGCGCTTCATGCCGTCGAAGTTCCCGGGGCGATCGAGGTCGGGGACGTCGTACGCATCGATGGCCTTGGCGATGTCGCCTTCGAAGAGCGCCTGGCGGTTGACATCCGGCGGCATGCGTTCGGCGTCTTCGGGCGTGGCGTCGTTCTGCAGCGGATGGAAGCACGAGAAGAAGCCGTCGCTGCCGACCTCGATGCCCATGCCCCACGAGTCGTAGACGCGCTTCTTCTCGTAGTGCGTCCCGCAGAACCCCAACCGGGAGAGCCGCGACATCTCGTCGCGGTCGTTGCGGTAGAAGAGCGGCTTGTCGTTGAGGCAGAGCGTCAGGCGGATGTGGTTTTCCAGGTAACGGTCCAGTTCGGCCGGCGAGGCGAGCCCCAGCGCCGCCGCGAGTTCCCTGTCGCGCGTGCGGTCCGAAAAGGTGATCTGGCTGGGCAGGTAATCCACCTCTTTGCGCTGAATCACCCGCAGGACACGCTCTTCTTTCGTCATCATGGTCGCTCGCTCCCTCTGCGCCGCACGGACCCTTCGCCACGGAGTCGCCGACTCCGCGGTCGAAAGGTGCTCACCCCGCGAACCGCGGTTCCGGCAGCCCGCGCACGCCGGGTTTCACCGAGAACAGATCGCCCGCCTGCGGCTGTCTGCGGCGGTCGTCGTCGCCAAGGAACGCGGAGGCCGTCGTAATGTAGAGTTCATCCAACTGCGCCCCGCCGAAGGCCATGCAGGTGATGTTGGCGACCGGCAGCCGGATCTCCCGATCGATGCGTCCGTCGGGAGCGTAACGCGTCACGCGCCAGCCGCCCCAGTGCGCCGACCAGACGTAACCTTGCGCATCCACGATCAGACCGTCAGGAAGGCCCGCGTCCTTCGGCAGCACCGCAAAATCCCGCCGGCGCGAAACCGTGCCCGACTTCGGATCGAAGTCGTAGGCCACGATCCTGCCGTGGAACATGTCGGTCACATACATCGTCCGGTCGTCGGGGGCGAAGGCGATCCCGTTGGGCACGGCGAAGCCGGTGTCGATCCGATGCAGCTTCAGGTCCGGGTCGAGACGCCAGAGCGAGCCGGTGGGCGCATTCAGATCCTTCTGATTCATCGTGCCGACCCAGAAACGGCCCTGGCGATCCACCGCCGCATCGTTGCAGCGATGATCGGCATGCCCTTCCTCCGGATCGACGATGAACTCGAAACGCCCTTGGAGCGCAGGCATCTTGCCCGCTTCACCATCCGGGCGGCCAGGATGGCCGCGTTCCAAGGCCCAGAACGCGAGGCCTTTCCTGGTGGCGGCGATCCACCCGCCCTTGGCGCGCCGACAGATCGCGGTGACGGGAAGCGCCGCGGGAATGACCTGGTGCTTTCCCGTTCCGGCCTCAAGCCGGAAGAGCTGGTCCCCTTCGCAATCGACCCAGTACAGCGCGCCTTCTTCGGGCACCCACATCGGCGATTCGCCGGCCGCGTTCCCGATTCCCAGGCGATGCTCGACCCGACTCATTTCCATGCCTCCCCGTACCTCGCCGCCTTGCCCTCGTCGCCCCGCTCGTTGTCGTCATCGTCACCGTGATCGTGCACGGACGTTCCCAATGACGATTGGGGCTGCGAGGACGATCCGGCCTTGGCCGCTGGCCAGCCGAACGCCGCCGGCTATGGAGCATCCTCGCAGACGATCCGGAACCCGACGTTGTAGACTCGTTGCCAGTCCGGATAGCTCAAGCGTGCCGCCGAACCGGCCAGCGCGGGTCGGTCGTACCACGAGCCGCCGCGAACCGTCCGCTCGCCGCCCGCTTCGGGATCGTTGCGCCCGTCGTCATCGCGGTACGGATACGCCCGGTACGCCGTCCGCGTCCACTCCCACACGTTGCCGGCCATGTCGTGGAGGCCCCACGCGTTCGCCGCGTAGCTGCCCACCGGCGCCGAGACGCGATGATGGTCGTTCACCGTCTCGATGGCCGGACGCCACGGCGGGACGGCTCCGGACGGCAGCCCCCAGCCGAACGTATCGACGTTGCGCAGATTGGCGTCCGCCAGGTTCGCGGCCGGCGCGAAATCGGCATCGGCCGGGCCGTACCACAATGCGGTCGCCGTTCCCGCACGACAGGCCCACTCCCATTGCGCCTCGGTCGGAAGCGCGCACTTCAAGCCGCTCTTCCCCGAAAGCCACCGGCAGAACGCCTGCGCCTGCCGCCAGCTCACGCGGCAAACCGGTTGCCCGGCGCCGTTGGTCGGATAGCCGCGCTCGGTCACGCTGAACTGCAGGAAATCGCCGTTTTCCAGGCGGCTGTCATGTTTCGGGTCGAAGCGCGCGAACTGGCGGTTGGTCACCTCGAAGCGGCCCATCCAAAAGGGCTTCTCCACGCGCACGCGCGCCGGCGGGCGCTCGTCGGCCGCGCCCTGCACATCGCCCATCACGAACTCGCCGGCCGGGATGCGCACCAGTTCCAGCGCCACGCCGTCGCCCAGATCGAGTCTCTTCTTCGTTTCGCCCAACGCCGCCTGACGCCGTTGCGCCTCGACCGCGTCGAACGGCCATCCGGGACACTCAGGCTTCGCGGTGTCCGGGGGAACGACCGGCGGCTCTGCCGCAAACGGCTGCGGAACGTACTTCGACTCGATGATGGCTTCCGGATCCTCGTCGATGCCCGCGTACCGCCGGTTCATCTCGCGACGCCGGTCCCGCTGGGGAGCGACCTTTCCCATCCCGACGATCTCGTGCCAGGTGCCGTGGTACGGCGTGTTCAGATCGATCCACGTGACCAGCCGGTCGTAGCCTTCGCGGTCCAGTTTCACGCCCTGGTGGCCGTCGGCCAGGACCGCGGACATCCTGCCCGCTTCTCCATCCGGGCGGCCAGGATGGCCACGCTCCAGGAGCTGGATCAGCCGCGTCGTTCCCGCATGGAACTCGCACGGGTTCAGCAGGTGCAGGTCGCTTTCCATCGTGTGCCCGCGGACGTAGCTGCGCATTGCGAGGTAGGAGGGGCTGAATTTCGTGCCCTTGCGGTACCCGCCGTCGCGGCACGGAGGATGGACCTCCTCGCGCGCCGTGAAATCCGGAAGCGCCTTGCCGTCCGGGCGACCCTTGCCGTCGTGGCACCGCACGCAATGCGCGTCCAGCACCGGCTGGACCTCGCGTTTGAAGGAGAACCCGCGCGTCGGCCCGTACCACGGCATGATCTGCGCGGGCGTCTTGGCGAGGGCTGCCGAACGGCCCTGCGGCGGCGCCGTATTCTGATGCTCGTGACAGCCCGTGCAGGAAAGCACCTCGCCCGGCATGGGCGTCATCCAACTGCGCATGAGCTGGAGCGCGCGGCCCTTTTCGTCCAGCGGCTGCACCGCGATCGGCGTGTTGGCCGGCACGCGGAAGCAGGCCGACCCGTCCGCCTCGACCGGCACCGTCCCGACGATCCGCTTCACATCCCACGGGCCGTCCAAGCCGACGCGGTTCACCTGGCCGCCCATCCCGTGATAGGCGAAGTGGTAGGTGAAGATCCGCAGGTTTTTCACCGAGCCGCGCGGCACATCCCTCAACCCCTCGCCTGCATAGATATCGGTGATCGAGACGACCGCATCCTTGCCCGTCAGGTCCACCTTGTCCGGCACCACCGGCGGCAGTGGCGTCTTTTTCAACGGAATCGGCTCAAAGAGCGCATAGCCGGGCTCTTCGTGAAGCAACGTCAGGTTGTCAAAGACGTCGACCAGGTACACGCCCCACGGCCTGTCGTTCGACGGTTTCATCGAGCAGATCACGTACTTGTCGCTGAGCGGCCACGGGTGCAGGAACTTCGGCCAGCTCCCGCTGACCAGGTTGTCCAGGATCTTCGGTTCGACCACTTTTCCCCGTCCGGGGATGCGCTGCACCACACCCTCGGCTTCGCGCCGGCCCTGGGCCACATCAAAGAGGACCAACTCGCCCATCCGCGGCACGTCATGATGCCCGCCGACGATGCCCACAAAACGCGTCGAACTTCCCGGGCACGGGCGCGCGTAGAAGATCGAGTTCGGCCAGTATGAGTTGCTCCCGTAATACTCCATCTGCTCGGTCCCGTCCGGATTCATGTGGAAAAGAATACGCGAAACAAAGTGCGGGAGGTCCGAATACTCCCAGCGGAGGTACATCACCCGGCCGTTGGGCATCACCGTCGGGCACCAGTCGTGATCCTGCTCGAAGGTCAGCCGCCGGATTTCAGGCTTCGCCGGATCGAACCGATAGAGGTTCGAAACGTGCGACGAACCGCCCACGCACGGCACGCCCACGAACGGCGCCGTCGACGTGAAGAGGATGCGCCCGTCGGGCAGGTAACAGGCATCGTAGTTGTCGACGTCCTTCTCCAGGATCAGCGGCAGTTCGCGGAAACCGGTGCCGTCGGCCCTGACCTCGCAGACCTGCCAGCGCCCGTTGGAACCGGGCATGGAAAAGAGCAGCCGGTCGGCGTCCCAGTGCAGGTCGACGTCGCCGACAAAGCGGCCGCCATCCGGCCGGAAGAGCTTCGTCCGCGTGACGGCACCGTTCTTGAAACCCGCTAGCACGTCGATCTCGTCGTCGTAACCGGTGTGCGGCAGGCTGCTGTTGCTCTCCCAGTTGTTCGCCAGCCCCAGCCGCGGGGATTTCTCGCCGCGGCGGACGACGAGCAGTTTGTCGAAGTCGAGCAACGGGTTGGCCAGAAGCGCCTCGCACGCCAGCTCCGCGTAGCGACGCAGTTCCCCGCCCGCCGCCGCGTCGCCTTGGGCGGCCGCCGCCTTCAGTTCCGGCAGACGCCGCTCGAATGCGTCCACCCGCGCCAGGTACTCGGCGCCCTTTGCATAGGCCTTTGGAAAACTCTGCGCCAGGTCTGCGATGGCAAGGCGCAGGGCGACGGGATCGGGAACGATCGGCGGGAAGCCGGCTTCGTCGGCACAACCGCGCCCGATGCAGAAGGAGAGCGCGCAGACCAGGCCCGCGATGCCGCATCGAGCCGCAGGCCCGCATCGTATTCTCATCGGACGGCCTCCCGGGCTTCCCCTTGACTCTATCCCCGAAGGAAATCGAAGACGCCGGTACGGTCCATGCGGCGCTTCTCCTGTTCTGCATACACGCTTCGTTCGGCCGTGGACACGTCGGCGACCTGCCGGTATCTCAGGGAGGCCAGGACGAAACACAGATTTCGAGTCTTGGCATTGTGCGGGTGCTTGGCCGTCCGGTTCGTTGTCGTAATCGTTGTCGTGCTCGTGCCCGGTTGTTTTCGACAACGATTACGACGACGATTTTGGGGAGCCCCCATGCTCAAAGAACTGCTTCCCACGCTCCGGTTGAAGATCATGAACATCGGCTTCAAGGAGGACGGGACCCAGTGGGTCTTCAACGCCGTCAACAGCCCTTTCTCGCGGTTCTACCTCGTTACCGCAGGGATGGCCTGCACCCGGCATCACGGCCGCACCTTCAGGATGCAGGCCGGCCAGATGCACATCGTCCCCTGCTTCACGCTGGCCGATTACTACTGCCCCGACCGATTCAGCTATGGCTACATCCACTTCACCGCGCGGATGGAGGGCGACCTGGATCTCTTCAACCTCGGCGAATTCCAGTACCTGCTCGACGCCCCCGCCGGCTTCGAGCAGAAATTGAAACGGATCCACCAGCTGATTCCCGGTTGCGAAATCCCCATCTGCAAGCCGCACACCGAGGAACAGAAACGCGGCTTTCTCAAACAACTCGACAGCGGGGATTTCGCAGGCAGCGCGGCCGAGTGGCTGGAAAGCGACGGGCTCTTCCGAGAAGTGCTGGCGCCTTTTCTGGCCACGTTCAAGCACGTCCAGACCGCGCCGGATTCGCAGCGCTTCAAACCGCTCTTCAAGCACATCGAAGAGCACCTGGCGGAAGACCTCTCGCTCGCCGACCTCGCCAGGGTCGTGAACCTGCACCCGACCTATTTCTCGGACCTCTTCCATAAAACGGTCGGCGTGCGCCCGATCGAGTTCCTCCATCGGCGCAAGATCGAACGTGCGCAGATCCTGATGCTGGCCCACGGCGCGAGCGTGAAGGAGGCCGCGTACCGGCTCGGCTTCGCGGATCCGGCCTACTTCAGCCGGCTCTTCCGCAAATACACGGGCATGAGCCCGTCCCAGTACGTCAGCACGGGCGCCGCGACGACGACGAACCCGTCCGTCGAGCTTCGCAGGAACGGCGGCCGCCCGGGTCAGCCATCTTGATGCGGTTACATGATATATTTCATGATTAATTTTCGAGATATATTGGAATAATATCTTTAAACATCAATGATAATTAGAGTTACGATAATTATAGCCAGCCGTTTTTCCAATGGATATAATGCAGAATATGATGCATTCGATAAATTCATTATCGCTTCGTGATATATTTTTAAAAACTTTAGCCATTTTAATCCGGATTATTCACCGAAAAAGAATGGCGTGACGCAAGAACGGCCGAAAATGTGAGTAGTGAAAGCAACATTTCAGGCCACGCGCGGAGTCACGCCAATGAAGCAGTCTGCCGGAAGTGGGAAGGCTGTCCAGCAACTTCTGTGGGATGAT
>Ga0073932_1006427_pt1 | contig 12059 bp, 8 predicted proteins | sample DewCreD2012metaG_FD_76967 | JGI IMG/M metagenome (GOLD analysis project Ga0073932, IMG submission 76967) | Hot spring sediment bacterial and archeal communities from British Columbia, Canada, to study Microbial Dark Matter (Phase II) - Dewar... ... | reverse complement strand
TGTCGGTTCCACCCTTCGTGTTCCCAGTACGGTTTGGAAGCCGTGCGGCGGCACGGTTGTTGGCGGGGGCTGGGCCTGACGTTGTGCCGGGTGTTGAAGTGCCATCCGCTGCACCGGGGGGGGTTCGATCCCGTGCCTTGAGCGGACGGACGGAGGAGCGATGAACAAGGCCGAAATGGCGATCGTGGCGCTGCTGTTCGCGCTATTGTTGGTCTGGGGCTACAGCCAGCGGCAGCAGATGCGCTCCGCCATGGCCGCGCGGCCGGCGGCGGAGGAGAGCGCGGCAGCCGCGCCGGCGCAAGCCGCGCCCGCTGGGGTCGCGACTTCCGGGTCGGGGTTGCCGCCGGATACGGCTTTGCAGGCGGCGCCCGAGGCGGCGACCGCGGCGCCGGCGCCGGAGGCGCAGGAGGAGGAATCCGCCGCGCCGGAACGCACCTTGGTGCTGAGCAACGGCGTCGTGCGCGTGACGCTCTCATCCAAGGGCGGCGCGATCCGGGCGGTGGAACTGTCGGCCTTCCGCAAGACGGTCGAGCCGGACAGCGGGCCGCTGACCATGGATTTCGCTGCGGAGCCGGCGCTGGCGCTGGAGGGCTTGCCCGGCGCGGGCGCGCGAGCCGACTACGAACTGGAAGCCGCGGGCGCGGACACGGCGCGGCTGACCCGCCGGCTCGGCGCGGGCGTGACTTTGACGCGCACGGTGCGGCTGCTGGAGCACTACGGCCTGCGCGTGACCGACGCGTTCGTCAACGAAGGGAGCGCGGCCGCCGCGGTGCCGGCCCACGCGGTGGCGACCGGACCGATGGGCGTGGACGACGAGCGGATGCGCGAGCGGGACAGCGTGTACCTGGGGCTCGACACGCTGGCCGCGCACGGGGGAGAGGGCGTCCAGCACTGGACGCAGAGCCGTTTTCTGCGCAAGTCGCCGCTGCTGGCGCTGCTGGCGCAGCCGGGCGTCGGTCCGCGGGCGGCGCATCGGGTGGACGACCCGGTGGCGTGGCTGGCGGTGAAGAACAAGTTCTTCGTGCAGATTCTGACGCCGCCGGAGGACAATCTGGGTTTCGAGGTGCGCGCGACGCGGGTGGCGGACAACCGGCGCCAGGTGCTCGGCGCGGTCAGCGGCGCGGTGCGCTTCGGCGAGCGCACTCTGGCCCCCGGCGACCGCTGGGAGCGGGATCTGCGGGGGTACATCGGCCCCAAGGACTATGCCTTGCTGCGCAAGCTGGGCGGCCATTACCCGGAAATCATGGAATTCGGCCGCTGGTTCGGCTGGATTTGCAAAATCCTGCTGCCGACGCTGAAGGGGCTCCATGCCGTGATTCCCAACTACGGCGTGGCGATCATTCTGTTGACGCTGATCGTGCGGATCATCTTCTGGCCCGTGACGCACAAGAGCACGGAGAGCATGAAGAAGATGCAGGCGTTGCAGCCCCTGGTGACGAAGATTCGCGAGAAGTACAAGGACAAGCCGCAGAAGATGAACCAGGAGATCATGGCGCTGTACAAGGAGCACAAGGTCAACCCGGTATCGGGCTGTTTGCCGATGCTGGTGCAGATTCCGGTGTTCTTCGCGCTGTTCACGGTTCTGCGCAGCGCGGTGGAACTGCGCTACGCTTCCTTCCTCTGGATTCGGGACTTGAGCGAGCCGGAGGGGTTGTTCGCCGGCACGCGCCTGTTCCAGATGTTGCCGCTGGTGTCCTCGCTGAACATCCTGCCGCTGCTGATGACGGCCACGACCATCTGGCAGCAGAAGCTGACCCCCACCAGCGGCGATCCGCAGCAGCAGAAGATGATGATGTTCATGCCGATTTTCATGCTGTTTCTCTTCTACAACATGGCCTCGGCGCTGGTGTTGTATTGGACCGTGAGCCAGGTCTTGTCCATCGTGCAGATGCTGTGGCAGCAGCGGCGCACGGGGACCGCGGCGCCGGTCGTGGCCTGAGGCGCGGCGCGCTGCGGCGGAGCGGGAGGAAGGCATGCGCGTGCTGTTGTTGACGCCGCCGCTGGTGCAGCCGAACGCCCCTTATCCCGCAACGCCGGTCTTGACGGCGTATTTGCGGTCGCGGGGCATTGCGGCCGCGCAGGCGGACCTTTCGCTGGCGTTGCTGCTGCGGCTGTTCTCGCGGCGGGGGGTGCGGATGCTGGCGCGGGAGCTGGAGCGTCGGCCGCCGCGGCGGGGCGCGGCCGCGGCGCGCTTCTTCCGGGCGCATGCGGCGGCCTACGAGCGGACGGTCGAGCCGGTCGTGGCGTTTTTGCAGGGCCGGGCGCCGGAGCTGGCGGCGCGCATTGCCGGCCGCCGCTGGCTGCCCGAGGGGCCGCGCTTCGCCGTGTTGGCGGAGCTGCCGGCGGAGGCGGCGCCGGAGGACGAGCAGACCGCGGCGCGGCATCTGGCCAGTTTGTACCTCGACGACCTGGCGGACGCGGTGCGCGAAGGGCTCGACGAGCGCTTCGGTCTGGCGCGGTACGCGGAGCGGCTGGCGGCGGCCACGCCGGACTTCGCGCCCCTGGCGGCGGCGCTGGAGGGGCCGCCGACGGCGGTGGACCGGGAGATCGAGGCCCTGGCCCGGGCGGCCGTGCGGCGCGCGCGGCCCGATCTGGTGGCCGTGACCGCGCCCTTTCCGGGCTGCGTGTACGGGGCCTTTCGCGTGGCGCGGGCGGTCAAGGCCGAGCGGCCGGGCTGTCTGACGGTGCTGGGCGGTGGTTATCCCAGCACGGAACTGCGGGAGCTGGCGGACGCGCGGGTCTTTCGCTACTTCGATCGGGTGGTGCTGGACGACGGCTGCGCGCCGCTGCGGCGGCTGGCGCGCGGCGGCCGTCCGGCGCGCACGTTCGAATGCCGGGGCGGACGGGTGCGTTACCGCGGCGACGCCGCGGCCCGCCCGCCGCGGCACGGGCGGATGCCGGCGCCGGTGTACGACGGCCTGCCGCTGCCGCGGTACCTGGCGCTGCGCGAGACCACCAATCCGATGCTGGCGTTGTGGTCCGACGGCCGTTGGAACAAGCTGATGCTGGCGCACGGCTGTTACTGGCGGCGCTGCGCGTTTTGCGACACGAGTCTGGATTACATCCGGCGCTTCGATCCCGCGCCGGCGGCGACGGCGCTGGCCTGGATGGACCGGGTGTACGCCGAAACGGGGTATGCCGGATTTCACTTTGTGGACGAAGCCGCGCCGCCGGCGCTGCTGGCGCGGCTGAGCGAACTGTTGATTGCCGGCCGCCGGCCTTACCGTTGGTGGGGCAACATTCGGTTCGAGCCGGCGTTCACGCCGGCCCTGGCGCGGCGCATGGCGCAGGCGGGCTGCGTGGCGGTCAGCGGCGCGCTGGAGACGGCCTCGCCGCGCACGCTGGCGCTGATGCGCAAGGGCATCACGCTGGCCGGGGCCGAGCGCGCCATGCGCGCGCTGGCGCAGGCCGGGATTCTGGTGCATGCTTACCTGATGTACGGTTTTCCCACGCAGACGCGGGCCGAGACCGTGGCCGCGCTGGAGACGGTGCGGCGGTTGTTCGCCGCAGGGGCGCTGCACTCGGCCTATTGGCACCGCTTCGCGCTGACGGCGCACAGCCCGATGGGGCGGGCGCCGGAGCGGTTCGGCCTGCGGCTGCTGCCCGCGCCGGCGGGCGGGTTTGCGCGCAACGAACTGCCGTATGCGGAGCCGGGCGGCGACGCGCTGGAGCGGCTCGGCGCGGCGCTGCGCCGGGCGACGTACAACTACATGCACGGGATCGGACTGCACGAGGACGCGCGGGTCTGGTTTCGAGATGTCTGAACACTGAACATCGAACAGTTTCAGGGACATCGAGACGGCGCGAAGCCGGGAGGGGGGGCGAGTGAGGCCGAGGGAAGCGAAGTCAGAACCGGCGGCGGGGAAGGGCGCGGCAGGTTGGCGGCGGCGGCGCGCGCTGTGGGCGGCGGGAGTGGCGCTGGCGTTGTGGCGCGGACCGGCCGGGGCGCGGGCGGAGGAGGACTACGCGGAGGGGATGCTCGACCGCGCGGCGGCGCTGGCCGCGGCGCGGACGGCGACGGCCGAGGCTTTTCCGGACGCCGAATCCGTGCTGGTTGACGCGCTGCGGCGCGTGCGCTACGAGGCCGACGGCCGGTACACGGAATGGTACGAGGAATACGTGCGGATTCTGACCGAGGAAGGCCGTCGGGGCTACGAAACCCTCTCGAGTCATTTCACGATTCCGTACCAGCGCGGGCCGGAGGACTGCCGGATCACGCTGGTGGAGCTCGTCAAGCCCGACGGCCGGACCCAGCGCGTGGACGTGGCCGCCGCCAGCCGGGTGATGATCGATCCCTCCTCGATGGGCCAGAACATCTACAATCCGAACGACCGGGTGTTGCAGGTGGGGGTGGCGGGGCTGGAGCCGGGGGACGTGCTGCACTACGTCTTTTTCGACCGCATCGTGCAGCCGCGCATGCGGGACACCTGGAGCGACTGGATCGTGCTGGAGGGCGAGCGGCCGATCCTGCGCTGCGCCGTGGAGATTGACGCCCCGCGCGAGCGGCCGCTGAGCCGGATACTGTTGCGCGACGAGGTGCCCGGCACGGTGACGGCCGCGCGCGAGGAGCGGGGCGAGCGGATCGTGTACCGCTGGGAGGCGCGCCAGGTGCCGCGCCTGTTTCCGGAGCCGGACATGCCGCCGCCGCACACCGTGGCGCAGCGGCTGCTGGTGAGCACGATTCCGGACTGGCCCACCGTGTCGCGCTGGTATTGGGGGTTGTCCGAGCCGCACTACGAGACCACGCCCGAGATGCGCGCGAAGGTCGCCGAACTGACGGCGGGCCTGGAGGACCGGCGGCGGCGGATCGAGGCCTTGTTCCGTTTCGTGGCCCAGGAGGTGCGTTACCTGGGCATCACGGTGGAGGCCGAGGCGCCGGGCTACGAGCCGCACGACGTCAAGGACACCTTCGAGGCCCGGCACGGGGTGTGCCGGGACAAGGCGGCGCTGTTGGCGGCGCTGTTGCGGCTGGCCGGCTTCGAGGCGTTTCCGGCGCTGATTCAGGTGGGGCCCCGGCGCGATCCCGAGGTTCCGTTGCCCTACTTCAACCACGCCATTGCGGCGGTGCGGGAGCCGGGCGGCGAGTATCTGTTGATGGACCCGACCGACGAGACCGCGCGACGGCTGCTGCCGTCTTATCTGGGCCATCGCAGCTATCTGGTGGCCACGCCGGAGGGCGAGGAACTGCGCACCTCGCCGGTGGAGCCGGCCGCGGAGCATTTGCTGCGGATCGAGACCACGGGTCGGTTGACGCCGGCGGGGCGGCTGATCGCGGAGACCCGCCTGCATTTCGAAGGCATCAACGACAACGCTTACCGCGGCGGGTTCGCGCGCTGGAAGCCCGAGGAGCGGCGGCAGTTCTTCGAGGCCGCGGCAATGTCCGTGCTGCCCGGGGCGCGCCTGCACGCCCTGGAACTGGAGCCGGCCGATCTGATGGACGTTTCGCAGCCGCTGCGCGCCCGGCTCTCCTACGAGGCCGAGGACGCGCTGGTGGCGGGCGGGCGGACGGCGGCGGTGACGCTGCCGTTGTTCGGCACGCAACTGGGCATGGCCAATCTGGTGATCGGACAGACGGGGCTCAAGCAGCGCAAGTATCCGCTGCTGACGGAGATGGCCTGCGGGGTGAGCGAGCGGGTCGCGCTGGCGCTGCCGGCGGAACTGGCGACGCCGGCCGAACTTCCGGAGGGCCAGCCCGTGGATTCCTCTAACCTGCTCTGGACCATCGCCTGGGGCTTGACCAACGGGCAGTTGACGGCCGCGGCGGATTTTCAGGTGCGGACCGTGGAGTTCGCGCCGGACGAGTATCGGCATTTGAAAGAGACCCTGGCCCGGGTCGAGCAGGACCTGCGCAAGCTGCCCTTGCTGGCGCCGGCGGCGCCGCGGGGCGGGGACGGCGGGCGGGCGGAGACCGCGGCTGCGGATGCCAGGGTGCTGGAAGAGAGGGCGTCCTTCGAAGTGCGGGATGCCGGCTCCTGGACGGAAGAGCGGCGGGTGCGCAAGGAAATCCTGACCTACGCGGGCAAGAAGCAGAACGGAGAAATCAAGATTCCGTTCAACCCGGCCTGGGAGGACGTGGAACTGGCGGAGGCGACGGTGACCGGCGCCGACGGCGCGCGCCGGAGCATTCGGCCGCAGGAAATCAACATCATGGACGCCCCGTGGGTGGGCGCCGCGCCGCGCTATCCGGCGGGCAAGGTGCTGGTCGCCAGCCTGCCGGGGGTGGAAGTCGGCAGCGTGATCGAGTATCGCTTTGTGCGGGCGCGGCGCGAGCAGCCGTTTTTTGCGCTGCGCGAATCCTTTGCGAGCCACGATCCGATCCTGCTCAAGCGGGTGCGGCTGGATGCGCCGGCGGGGTTGCCCCTGCGGGTGGAGTTGCGCCACAACGAGGACGGCGCGGTGACGGAGACGGCGCTGCCCGGCAAGCGGGGCCGGAGAATTCTGGAGTGGACGGCGCGCGACGCGCCGGCGGTGCCGCGCGAGGAGCAGCAGCCGCCGTGGTGGGCCTTCAACCCCACGGTGTTCGTCTCTTCGGGCGCCTGGCCGCGCTACGCGGCGGAGCTGGAGGCCGCGCTGCGGCGGGCGGCCGCGCGCCAGGGGGCGGCGGAAGCCAAGGCGCGGGAGTTGGCTGCCGCGGCCCGCGATCCCGGCGCCGCCATTCAGAGCATTCGAGACTTCGTGGCGCGCAACGTGCGGGAAGCCGGACCGGCGCTGCACGAACTGCCGCGCGCCTGCGTCACGCCGGCCGACCGCACGTTGCGCGAGGGGTACGGCAACACCACGGATCGGGCGGTGCTGCTCTACGCCATGCTGCGGGCGGCGGGCTACGCGCCGCAATTCGTGCTGGCGTCCTCGGCGCCTGGCGTGCCGGCGCTGCGGAACGCGCTGGAGACGTTTCCGGCGGCCAGTGCGTTTCCGGAGGCGCTGGTGCGGGTGCGCGATCCGCAGGCCGCGGAGGTGGCGTACCTGTATCTGGGCGACACGGACCAATACGCCGCGCTGGGCGCCACGCCGCACACGGGCCGGATCGGACTGCCGTTGCCGGAGGGCCGGTTGGAGGTCATCGAGCCGCCGCGGGACGATCAATCGGTGGTGGACTATGCGCTGGCCATCGACGAGCGGGGGGAGGCGCGCTTGACGCGCAAGGAGCTGTTGTTCGGGAACGCCTTCGGCCGCGAGCACCGGCGTTTCGCGGAAATGACGCCCGAGGAGCGGCGGCGCTATTTTCAGGAGATGCTCGGCGCCGTGTCGCAGGCGGCGGAAGCGGAGGGCGAGTTGCGGACCGACTTCACGGGCTATCCGGGGTTGGTGGAGTTCACGGCGCGGGTGCCGCGCTACGCGGTGCGGGACGGGGAGTATCTGTACGCGGCGCTGCCGGAAATGCTGGGCGGGTTCGTGAACCTGAAGAGCGGCGAGCGGCGCACGCCGCTGTACTTCGGCGCGGCGGCGCGGCGCAAGGTGCGCGTGCGCCTGGAGCTGCCGGCGGGCTTTCGGCTCGAGCACGCGCCGGAGGCCCTGCCGCGCGCGGCCGCGCCGGCGCTGGAGGCCGCGGCGCAGGTCAGCGCAGCGGACGGCGGGGCGCTGGCGCTCGAAGCCGAAGTGGCGGTGACTCCCGGGCTGGTGCCGGCGGCGCGCTATGCGGAGGTGTTGAAGCTGACTCAGACCTTGGCCCACCCGCGGCGGCGCACGGCGATCCTGCGGCAGGGTATCCCCTAGGTCATGAGGCGCTATGGTCCCCGCAGCCATGACGGCGCGAGTGAATCAGCCGGAGCAGTTCGGTCACGCTGCGCGCGTCCGAATTGTTCTTGTTTTGGCTGCCGGGCACCTACGGGGCGCATTCCCGCGGCGGTGCGAGAGCGGACAATCAATTGGGCGGCTTTTGACAGGCAGCGGCGTTTAGGCCATAATGCGGCGAATAAACAGGCTGGGGCAGTCGTCGAAATGTAGAACCAAGGGAGGGATTCGATGATGATCCGGAAACGAACGGTCGGGCGGGCGGCGGCGGCGGCGGTTTTGGCGGGGTCGCTGTGCGGGTGTGCCATGTTTCGAGCCTCGGTCAAGGAGCAGGATGCGGCGCGGGCGCCTTCGATCACGGCCAAGTACGATCAGAACGATTTGCAACAGTGGGCGCAAATCATGGCCGATCTGATTCTGGCTCATCCGTTCCCGCCGGCGGGCGAAAACCAGCCCATCCTCGTGGATATGGGCATCCAGAACCGCACCTCGACGCACATCGACACCAAGGCGCTGACGGACACGATCACGATGAAACTGATGGAGGCCGGCAAAGTGCGGCTGGTCAACGCCAGCCGGCGCGACGACCTGCTGAAGGAGCAGGGCTATCAGTTGGCCAACTGCACGGAGCAAACGCGCACGGCGATCGGCAAGCAACTGGGTGCGAAATATATGTTGACGGGTTCGCTGATCGAGATTTCCGAGAAAGGGCCGCGCCAGGTGCGGGTCGCCAAGCAGGAGGACGTGTATTATCAGCTCACGGTGGAGATTACGGATTTGGAAACCGGCTTGATTGTGCTGCGCAAACAGAAGGATCGGTTGCGCACGGCCAGCCGTCCGATCATCGGCTGGTAGCCGCGCGGCGCGGCCGCTGGAAAGGTTCATCGTGAGCGGGGCATGGGATACCGGCGGCGCCGCGAGCCGGCGGCGAGGGCGGCACGCGGGCGCGGTGGCGGGCCGAACCGCCGGGGTCCTGATCGCCGCCACCCTGCTTTGCGGCTGCGCCACATCGAGTCTGGACCGCGCCCGGGGGCGCTTTTACGCGGGGCAGGCCGTGGCGGCCGAGCAGGAACTCGCGGACATTCCCCCGGGCAACACGGACCGCGTGCTATACCTCATGGAGCGCGGCACGGCGGCGCAGGCGGCGGGCCGCTACGAAGCTTCCATCCGCGACTGGCTGGAGGCGGCCGACACGGCGGAGGATCTGGACTATCTGAGCGTCAGCCGCGGCTCGGCGAGTCTGGTGGTCAACGACCGCGTGCTGGCCTTTCGGGGGGAACCGTACGAACGGACGTTGTTGCACACGTTCGCGGCGCAAAGTTTCCTGGCGCTCGGCCGTTGGGAAGACGCCGCGGTGGAGGCGCGGCGCATCGCGCGCCGGCTGGAAGCCTTGGACGGATTCCCCGACGACGCCTTTAGCCACTATGTGGCCGGTTTCTGCTTCGAGGCGCAGGACGATCTGGAGGCGGCGGCGATCGAATATGGCCGGGCCGCGCGGTTGCTGCCGGCCGTGCCGTTGGACCCCGCCACCGGCCGCTTCGCCGCGGGAGCGACCAATGCCGCGCCACCGGCGGCAGGCCAGGCGGAACTGGTCTGCTGCGTCTTGATCGGGCGTTCGGCTTCGGGCGACGAGTTCTGGAACGCCAACCTGCGCTGGGGATTGCAGCCTTACGCCGAGGTTTACGCCGGCAATCGGTTGTTGGGCCGCAGTTACACGCTGACCAGCGTGCAGCGCCTGATTGACCTGACCCGCCGCAAACGCGCGGCGATGCAGACGGCCAAGACGGTGTCGCGGATTGCCGTCAAAGAAACGCTGGCGCATGCGGTCTCGCGGCAGGACAGCGCGCTGGGGGATGTGACGCGGCTGCTGCTGTTCGCGCTGGAGACGCCGGACGAGCGGCGCTGGGAGACCTTGCCGCTGCATCTGGGGGTGCTGCGGGCGCCGTGCCCGGAAGAGGCGACGGAGTTGCGGGTGGTGTTCCGCGGCGCCGGCGGGCGCGTGGTCGAGGAGCAGACCTTGCGCGCGCCGCTGAGCCGGCGGGGCCGTCTGCGCTGGACCATGTGCCGGGCGCTGTAGGCGTCGCCGCGTCAGGACCACAGCAGGCGCCAGAGCAGGAAGAAGATCAGCAGCACCAGACCGACCATGAACAAGGCCCGGTTGCGCTGCACCTGGCGTTCCTGACGCAGCGCCGGCGTTTGTTGAAGGTTGGTGGCCAGGTAGTCGGGGAAGCGGCACTCATACATGCGGCGGATTTCCTCGGCGGTCCGTTCGTAAGCCGGGCGTTTGGGCGGTTTTGGCGTTTCGTCGGGCCGCGGAGCGGGCTTGCTTTCCGCCAGCGGTTCCTGCTTGAGGCGGTAGCGGGGCGGCGGTTTGACGGCGCGCGGCGCGCTGCCGGCTGCGGTCTCCTCGGCGGCGGCGCGCAGTTCCTGGCGGACGGCGGACAGTTCCCGCTCCAGGCGGCGAATCCGCTCGTCCAGAACCGACTTTTTCTTGCGCAGCGGCAGCTTCATCGCGATCCCCGCGGTCAGGAGTATCACCCTCCGGTCAGCGCCAGGTGCAGCACATAGAGCGCAATCAGCACCGCGGCCAACGGCAGCGTGAAGGCGAGGCCGGCTTTGAGCCAGTAGCCGAAGCCGGGCTCGGACGCGGCCGGCGGCGGCAACGCATCGGCGGTTGCGACCGAGACTTGGGCGCCGCCGCCTTCCGGCCAGCGCGTGGCTTCGATCTTGGCCAGACCTTTCTTGTAGGTCATGCGCGCGTCTTCCACCAGGGCCAGCGCCTTGCTCAGCTCGGCGCCGAACGCGTCGTCGGGCCAGCGCTCCTCGTCGATGGCGCGCAGTTCGTCGAGCAGTTCCTTGAACCGCGCACGCATCGAGGCCAGCAATTCGGCCATGCGGGCGGTCTGGACCTCTTCCTTTTCCAGGAGCAGGAGGCTGCGGTCGAGCTTTTCGATGATCTCCTGCTTGCCTTTCTCGTACTCCTCCTGTTTGCGGCTGAGGTTTTCGAGATTGGCTTTTTCCCTCTCCAGTTCCAGTTGCCGCTGTTTCAGGCGTTCGATTTCGTTGGCGGCGCCGGCGACCTGTCCGCCCAGTTCTTCCTTGTGGCGGGCCAGGCGTCCGCCGACGGGTTCCGCGGCCGGGCGTGGGGCGGGTTCCGCGGCGGCGGGTTTGTCGGCGGCTCCGGCTTCCGTAGCCGTCAAATCTTCATCAAAAAAGTCCGTACTCATGGCTGCCTCTCTTTCCTGCGTTTGCGGCCCGCGCCGCGCGGCGCTGTCCGATCGCTATGGGATCACCAGCACCTGGCCCACCTTGACGGCGCTCGAACCGCCGAGCAACGCCCGGTTGGCGTCTTGAATCCGCTTCCACTGCGCGCTGTCACCGTACACCTCGGCGGCAATGCGCATCAACGTATCGCCGCGTTTGACCCGATAAGTGCGCAAGCGGTCGGCGGCGGCGGGGGGCGGCGCCGGGCCGCCCGCCGCGGGGCGCGTCTGCGCGGCCGTTTCCCGGGGCGCGGGCGCGGGCTCGCGGCGGCCGGCTTCCGGCCGGGCCGCTTGCAACTCGGCTTGCAGGCGCGCCAGGTCGTCTTGCAGCCGCTGGTTGGTTTGCTTCAGTTCGGCCAGTTCCTTCTCCAGAGCCGCCTTTTCGGCGTCCGCTTTGTCGCGGCGCAGGAACGCCGCCGCAAACTGTTGGCCGGCAAGGCGGATGCGATCCTCGATCAATTCTTTCTTCTCGGCCTCGGGGCGCAGTTCGAGATAGCGTTGGTAGTGGTAAATGGCCCGGACATAGTCCTTCTTATGGTCGTTGAGCAGCAGGGCCAGGTCCAGGTGGGCGCGGGCCAGGCGTTCGTTGTTTTCGATGGCGGCCTTGTAAAGGCGGATGGCGGCATCCACGTTGCCGCTGTTGGCCTGCAGCCGCGCCCGCCGCATCAAGGGGCTGGCTTCCTCCTGTGCATCGAGCACGGCGACGGAGCGCGAGCATCCGCCGGCGAGCAGGGCGAGGAGCAGCAGACCGGGCAGGCGCAGCGGGCGTTCGAACGGGTTTTGGCGCATCGGGCGGCTTCCTGACTGTCTCGGCAACAACCGGGCGTATATAGCCGGAAACGGGAGTGGGTGTCAAACCGCATCGGACGGTTTCTCCGCGCGCGGCGGGCCGCCGCCGCCGGCCTCGCTGAAGTCCCGACCGGGCCGGCAGAATTCCACCCACTGGCCGATGCCGTAGCTCAGGTGCATGACGGGGATGAGGAGGAACATGAGGGCGTCGCGCGGTTGGCCGGTCTGGGCCGCCTTGCGCAGGGCGATCGCCCGGCCCCAGAGCGGGTAGGCCGC
>Ga0073932_1006424_pt1 | contig 12064 bp, 10 predicted proteins | sample DewCreD2012metaG_FD_76967 | JGI IMG/M metagenome (GOLD analysis project Ga0073932, IMG submission 76967) | Hot spring sediment bacterial and archeal communities from British Columbia, Canada, to study Microbial Dark Matter (Phase II) - Dewar... ... | reverse complement strand
CCTTGATGTCATCCAGGCTCGCGTCTGCTGGCACGCCGAGAATCAGGTAGTAGTTCTTGGACATGGCGTCGCGCGAGAGGTTTGGTGGTTTGGGGCGCGCTCAGAAGTATTCGTTGAGCGGGCTGGGGACCGTGGGTGGACGGTCGAGTCGCCACGCCGAGGACCAAATGTGGGTCGCGTGCGCCGGAGTGGCCGGCTGGGGCCAGAGCGGCAGGTTGCGCGTCGCCGTTGTCGGGAAGCTCAGTTCAGGGATGCGCTGAGCGGGTGTCCCCAAAGGGAGCAGTTTATCTGCCGCCGGGCCAAAGGCGTGAAACAGCGACTCTGCCGAGACGGGAATGTCCGCAGCGGACCGGCTCATCTTGGCCTCCGGGTTGGGGGTTGGGTCAGCGGCGCGTGGGCTTGACTTCCACCACCAGGTAACGACTGCCGCCGCCGCTCCAGATGCGCAGCAGGGCACGGGTGCCTTTGACCTGCTCGCTTACCCGAACGGCTTCGTCGGCGTTGGTGACGCGTCGCCGGTTGATTTCCAAGATCACGTCGCCGGGGCGCAGCCCGGCGGCGGCGGCGGGGGAGTCTGGCTCGACATTGACGACCAGCGCGCCCTCGACGTGGCCGGGGATGTTGAACTGGCGGCGCGTGCGGGCGTCCAAGTCGTCCACCGTCACGCCGTCCAGCGCGTCCGCGTCCGAGCTGCGACGAAGGCCGCCGGGACGGCCATCGCTACGGGCCAGGCCGCCCTCAGGCAGTTCGCCCAGCTTGACGGTGAGTGTTTTTTCCTTGCCGTCGCGGAGCAGTTTGACTTCGGCCTTCGTGCCCGGCGCGGTTTGGGACACCATGAGGCGCAGATGGCGGCTGTCGGTGACTTTCTTGCCGTTGAACTCGATGATGACGTCCCCTTCCTTGAGGCCAGCCTCTTCAGCGGGCGAATCCTTGGTGACTTCGCCGATGAGCGCGCCGGTGTTGTCGGGCAGTTTGAATTCCTTGGCGAGGTCAGGCGTGACCGGCTGGATCATGACGCCGAGGTAACCACGGGTGACCTTGCCGTCGGCGATGAGGCGTTCCATCACATAACGGGCCAGGTTGATGGGCACGGAGAACCCGATGCCCAAATTACCGCCGGTGCGGCTGATGATGGACTGGTTGATGCCGACCAGCCGGCCGGCGGCATCCACGAGCGCCCCGCCGGAGTTGCCGGGGTTAATCGAAGCGTCGGTCTGGATAAAATCCTCGTAGTCCACAATGCCCATGCCCCCGCGGCCCTTGGCGCTGACGATGCCCATGGTCACGGTCTGGCCGACGCCGAAGGGGTTGCCGATGGCCAGCACGATGTCGCCGACCTCGAGCTGATCGCTGTCTGTGATGGTGATGGCGGGCAGGTTTTTGCCCTCAATCTTGATGACGGCAATGTCGGTTTGCGGGTCAGTGCCGATGACCTTGGCGTCGTAGGTCGTCTTGTTGTCGGCGAGGGCGACCTTGATCTCGTCGGCCCCCTCCACGACGTGGTTGTTGGTCAGGATGTAGCCGTCTTCGGTGACGATGACCCCCGAGCCGAGGCTTTGTTCGCGGCGCTCGCGGGGGATATTCTCGAAAGGCACGCCGAAGAACTGGCGGAAAAACGGATCGTCGAAAAACGGCGCAAAGGCCGGTGCCTGCCGCACCGTCTTGGCGGAGTAGATGTTGACCACGCTGGGCGCGACCTTCTTGACGATCGGCTTGAAGCTCAACGACGGACGGGCGTCGGCGGGCAAGGGCGAATTGTCGGTCTTGATCTTGGGTGCGGTGGCGGCCCAGGAGGCGACGGAGCAAGTGGCGGTGACCGAAGCCAGAGCCGCAATCAGGAGGCTGTGGAGGCGCTTGACCATCGTCAGGCCGCGCCGAATAGGGGCATTGGCCAGACGCAGGTCTGCGTCTGGCCGGCATGGAGGGGCAGAGGGAATGGTTTTCATGGCGACTTGTGTTTCGTTGGTTGTCTGATTCCTTTGTTGCATTAGACGCCGGGGGCCGACACTGGCAATTGCAGGTGTTGGCACGCATGCCCCCGAACCCATCCTCCCGACCATGATACCTCGCCAGGCCGGGTTCAGGCTGGCCACGCTGCCGGCAGGTCAAACTTCCGGCAGTGTGGCGGTGACATGCGGGCCGTGTGGAGTGCACTGGGCGGTGTGCAACCCCGGGATTCCAAGGCGCACACCGCCCCCTGCAGCTTGCATGGCCGGCTTGGCCACCTGCCGCCAGGCGCGTTTCTCCCGCCAGTTGCTGGAGACGACCTGGCAACGCCTGCGTGCCGGTCCCCACCAGAGTGGCGTGGCCTAGTTGACCTTCACTTCGATCTGGCGCGGACGCGCCTTTTCGCTCTTGGCCAGATGCACCCGCAACACGCCATCCTTGAACTCCGCCTTCACATTGTCCGGCTCGGCGTCGTCGGGGATGGTGAAGCTGCGCTCAAAACGGCCGTAATAGCGCTCCACCCGGTGGTACTTGCGGCCTTTCTGTTCCTTCTCGGCTTTGCGTTCACCGGAGATGGTGAGCGTGCCGCTTTCGACCGTCACTTTGACATCGTCCTTGTTGACCTCGGGCAGTTCGACCTTGATCAGGTACTCCTTGTCGTCCTCGGCGATGTCAACCAACGGCGCCCACTCGGGCACGGTGATGTTCTCCTCATCAGCGGTGAGGGTGCTGCGACGGAACGGACTCCAGTCAAACAGGGTGGACATCCGCCGCTGCAGGTCCTCCATTTCGCGGAAGGGGTTCCAACGAGTTAGTGCGTTCATACTTCCCACCTCATCTTTCCTGCTGCAGACTGGTTCACATTCATCGCATCTCAAGCCGAGTCGTCTGCAAGCTGGCTCAAGATGTCGGAGGCCTACACCGACCCACCCGGGCTAGCAAGCTCCGACGCCAAATGCACACGCAGAAGAGATACCAAACAGCCTGTTGATAATATGCGCCTGTTAATGAATGTACTACGCATAGAGTGAGACTTCATGACAGAGTCATATTGTGCCAAAATGAGACCAGCTATGCGGTGGAAAATGTAACATAGTGTCCCACTTTGGTGCTCTGACTACGCAGCTACACCAATTGCCTGATGCGTTGGGGATGATTCTTTGGACTGGGGCCGAGCAGGTGGGCTGGGATGAAATGGGACGTGATCTGAGCGAGACAGAATGGGTGGGCGCGTATTGCTGCTTGCTCAAGCTGGCAGGGTGCTGACCAAGCTGTTTCCCCTTATAGAGGATTTCTGGTACGAGGGTAAAACCGGATTGAAAGGCAGTGGCTGCTGCGGATATGGTCGGCCTGCTTGGCAAGTGACACGTGCTCAAAATGGCCACTGAGAAATCGCCCACCGGTATTCCAAGTCCGTGCACTCCTTACATCCCCGCGACGACGGTGTTGCGAGAGCTGACGCCACGGGCGGTGGTTGCTGGCACTTTGCTGGGGATGGTGTTCGGGGCGTCGTCGTTATACCTGGTGCTCAAAGTGGGCCTGACGGTCAGCGCTTCAATCCCCGTGGCCGTGATTTCGCTGGCGCTGTTTCGGGTGTGGTCCAAGTGCGGTGGGCGCGACGCAACGATCTTGGAAAACAATATCGTGCAGACAGCCGGGTCGGCGGGGGAGAGCATTGCGTTTGGTCTCGGGGTGACGATGCCGGCAATACTGATTCTGGGGTTCGATCTGGAGATCAGCCGGGTGATGCTGGTTGCGGTGCTGGGCGGGGCACTTGGCATTCTGATGATGATTCCGCTGAGGCGGGCGCTAATTGTGGCTCAGCACGGCCAATTGAAATACCCAGAGGGGACAGCATGTGCGGAGGTGCTGAAAGCCGGCGCAGATGCAGAGTCTCGCGCGGCGGCATCGGGGGGAGGGCATGCTGAGGGACCGGCGACCGGGCGGCTCGGGGTTGTGGCAGGGGGTGTTCAGGCCGGGACGATATTCACCGGGTTCGCGTTGGGGCTTGTTTACAAGACCCTTATGTCGGCGGGCAAGTTGTGGAAGGACATTCCGGAAAAGGTCTTCGGTGCGCCGCTGAAGGGCGGGTCGGTGTCGGCGGAAATCTCTCCCGAGCTATTGGGAGTGGGCTACATCATCGGGCCGCAGATTTCCTGCATCATGATGGCAGGGGGGGCGCTGTCGTATCTGTTGCTGATTCCACTGATCCGGTTCTTTGGCGAAGGGATGGCCGGCGCGTTGGCGCCGGGCACGGTGCCGATTCGGGACATGTCGCCGCATGAAATCCGTGGCGCTTACATCCTGTACATTGGCGCTGGCGCGGTCGCGGCCGGGGGGATCATCAGCTTGGTCCGTTCCCTGCCAATCATTTGGCAGGGATTAAGGTCTGGCCTGGCCGACTTGCGTGGCGTCAGAGCGGGCGGCAGGTGTGTGGCGAGGACGGAGCTGGATTTGCCGATGCGATTTGTGGCCGGGGGCGTGGGGGCGCTTGTGGTGGCCATTCTGGCGGCGCGGCCTCTACACATGAACCTGCTTGGGGCACTGCTCATCGTCGTGTTTGGCTTTCTGTTTGTGACCGTGTCCTCGCGGCTGACCGGCGAGATCGGGTCGTCTTCCAATCCGATTTCCGGCATGACGGTGGCCACGTTGCTGTTGACCTGCTTGATCTTTTTGGCAGCAGGGTGGACCGGCGGGGGCTACTACGTCACAGCCCTGTCGGTCGGGGGCATCGTGTGCATCGCGGCGTCGAATGGTGGGACAACGTCGCAGGACTTGAAGACCGGTTTTCTCCTTGGTGCCACGCCCCGAGCGCAGCAGGTGGCCATCTTGATAGGGGCCACGGCCAGTGCCCTGGTGCTTGGGCCGATTCTGCTGGGTCTGAACAGCAGGGCAACCGTGTATGTGCCAGCCGCCCAGGTGGCGCCGGGTCTGCGTGCGCCGGCGGGTCTGCCCTTGGAGGAGCGAGAGGCACTGTCCGGCCCCCAAGCGCGCGATGACGCGACCATCTACCGTGTCTGGCACAAGACTGATTCGGAAGGTGGCCCCGCAGGCAAGTACCTGGTGGACGACACTGGTGCAGCCGTTTGGCTGGTTGACCCGGGAATCAATGGTGCGCACTCGAAACGGCCTGATGGCACAGAGGTGCGCAAGTTCGATGCGCCCAAGGCTACGTTGATGAGCTATATCATCAAAGGCATTTTGGACCGGCAACTGCCCTGGGCGCTGGTGCTGTTTGGCGTGATGATCGCTCTGGTCCTTGAATTGTGCGGAGTGTCGTCGCTGGCGTTTGCCGTGGGGGTGTATTTGCCGATCAGTTCTTCGACGCCGATATTCGTCGGTGGGCTGATCCGGTGGCTGGTGGATCGGCGGCTGCGCCGGCGCTTAAGCGGGCGGGAATTGGACCAGGCCGCGATGGCAGCCGCGAGTGACCGCAGCCCCGGGGTGTTGCTGGCTAGCGGGTATATTGCCGGGGGAGCGATTGCTGGGATCGTGATCGCATTTGTTGCGGGAGCGTTGGGCAGCTTGGACGCGGCGGTGACTCGCTGGGCTACCGCCCACAATCCGTTTTTCGCTGGCGCATGGGCTGACGGCCTTGCCCTCCTGCCGTTTGCGATCTTGGCGGGTTACCTGTACTTGGTTGCCGACGGCAGGCGCGGCCAGGGAGTACTGGCCGCCCGCCAAGAGGGAAAAAGCTCGTAGAATGTCCGGGTCAGCAACTGCCTGTAATCCCCAGAGCCGTCGGTTATTGGGGCAGGGGACGGATTGACCCGGGCGAGGACGCCTGCGGACCGCGTCAGGGGAAGACGACAGCCGGCGCAACCACGGCCCCGATTCAGGCCCGTTCCTCGACCAGCTCGCGTCTGGCACCGCCCAGCAACTGGCCGACGAACGCGGTGGAATAGGCGCCCCGGCGGAAATTCGGGTCCTGGAAAATGGCCTGCTGGAAGGTGATGGTGGTTTTGACGCCACCAATCATGTACTCGCTCAGGGCGCGGCTCATTCTATCCATTGCCTCCCGGCGGTCCTTGCCGTAAGTGATGACCTTGCTGAGCAGCGAGTCGTAGTCGGGCGGAATAGTGTAACCGGCATAAACGTGGCTATCCACGCGCACGCCGCAGCCGCCGGGCTGGTAATACATGTCAATGCGCCCGGGGCTGGGGCGGAAATCATCAAAAGGGTCCTCGGCGTTGATCCGGCACTCGATGGCGTGGCCACGAAACTGGATGTCTCCCTGTTTGTGGCGGAGGGGCTCGCCCATGGCCAGCAGGATCTGGTAGCGCACCAAGTCAATACCGGTGACCTCCTCAGTGATCGGGTGCTCAACCTGAATGCGCTTGTTGACCTCCAGAAAGTAATAGTTCCCGTCGTTGTCCACGATGAACTCGACCGTGCCGGCGTTCACGTAGTGGGCGGCCTCGGCGATCTTGATCGCCGCCCGGCCCATCTTCTCGCGCAGCTTCTTGAACCGGTTTTCGATGAGCGGCGAGGGGCTTTCCTCCACCACCTTTTGGTTGCGGCGCTGGATGGAGCAATCACGTTCCCCCAGATGAATGATGTGGCCCTGCTGGTCACCCAGGATTTGGAACTCGATGTGATGGGGGCTTTCGATGTATTTCTCCACGTACACGCCGGAATTGCCGAAGGCCTTTTCAGCCTCGCTCCGGGCGGTGTGGTAGCCTTTGACCAGCGACACGTCGTTGTGGGCCACCCGCATGCCCCGCCCGCCCCCGCCGGCGATGGCTTTGATCATGACCGGGTAGCCGATGTGCTTGGCAACCTCGAGGGCTTCCTGCTCGGTTTCCACCGCGCCATCCGAGCCGGGCGGCACCGGCACGCCCACCGTCTTGGCCAAGGCCCGACTCACCGCCTTGTTCTCCAGGGCGGTCATGGCGCGCGAACTGGGGCCGATGAACCGAATGTTACAGCTCTCGCAAACGTCGGCAAAATGGGCATTCTCGGCCAGGAAACCGTAACCCGGGTGAATGGCGTCCACGTCGGTGATTTCCGCGGCGCTGATAATCCGGTCAATCCGCAGGTAGCTCTCGCTGGCGGGCGCCTTGCCGATGCATATGGCCTCGTCGGCCAGTTGAACGTGCATCGAGTTGGCGTCCGCTTCCGAGTAAACGGCCACCGTGCGAATGTTCAACTCCTTGCAGGCGCGAATGACCCGCACGGCGATTTCGCCGCGGTTGGCCACGAGGATTTTCTCGAACATGGACGACTCTGTCTTGCCGGTGCGGGCCGGGGCGTCCAATGCTGCGGCCGCCCACGACCACCCTGCTTACACGGGCCGCAACTTGAACAGCGGCTGCCCAAACTCCACCGGCTTGGCATTGGCCACGAGGATCTCGGTGATGACCCCTCTTGTCTCGGCCTTGATCTCGTTCATGACCTTCATGGCCTCGATGATGCAAACCACGGTGTCGGGTTGGACCTCGGTCCCCACCTCGACGTACGGGGCGGACTCCGGGGAAGGTGCCCGATAAAACGTGCCGATCATGGGGGATTTGATTTCAATCTCTTGAGCCGCAGGGGTCGTCGGAGCCGGTAATGCCGCCGGTGGTGTCGGAGCGGGCGGCACGGCAGGCGCAACAGGCACGACCGCCGGCGCGGTCATGAACCCGGTGTCGCCGCCGGAAACCGGCAACGCAGCGGCCTCTACACCCCGTTTGAGCCTGATTTTGAAGTCCTGCTTCTCCAGCTCGAACTCCGAGACCGCATTCTTGCGCATCAGGTCAATGATGGCTTTGATGTCCTTAAGGTCCACAATCGCGTCTGTCTTAGCCGGCAGGTCGCTCCCCGCCGGGGGCACTGCAGAAACAAAGAAGCAGCAGTCGAACCTCCACTCTGCTCCGCGCACGCAACCCAACGTGCGCCGCGAGGATAAAACACCAAGCTTACAAGGTCAAGACATGATTCCGGCTGCCTTTGTAGCCGAAAAATGGGTTACCCGACCCGGTCCGGTTTGCACTCGCCGGCTGGTTTCGACCGGCCGATAACGCTAACGGCTGCCTCCAGCCCCAGAATATACGAATAACACCCAAACCCGGATATCTGCCCCCGGCAAACCGGCGCAATCAGCGACCTGTGCCGGAATTCCTCCCGCGCGTGAATGTTGGAAAGGTGAATTTCGATCACCGGCAGTCCGACGGCGGCAATGGCATCGCGCAGGGCGATACTTGTGTGCGTGTAAGCCGCAGCGTTCAGGACAATGGCCGAGAACCTGCCACTGGCCTCTTGAACCCACCCAACCAGCTCACCCTCCACGTTGGACTGGCGGAACTCGACCTCAGCGCCCAGCTCGCTGGCCCGCTTGCGGACCGCGGCCTCGATTTCAGCGAGCGTCATCCGCCCATAAAGCTCCGGCTCACGTTGCCCGAGCAAGTTCAGGTTTGGCCCGTTTAGGAACAGGATTCTCACGGCGTCGGCTGCAGACTAGCAACTCCTGCCTGTCCTGTCGAATCGTTTTTGCCGTCGGATCACCAGCTTGGCGTTCCAGCGGCAACACCGTCGGGCTGGGGCAAGCCGGGTGGGGGGAGGGCGGCGGGTGTCTTCGGGCCCCATCCGCGCCCTGTCTGGCTTATGGCACAAGTGCCCGCCAGAACTGCGGCCCGCTGACCGGCCAAGGCAGGGGCACAGCCTGCGGGTCGTTTGTGAAGGTGACCGAAGCCAGAGGCTGCCAGACCGTTGTGACGAGGTTGGAGGCGGTTTCGATCCGGTAAACCCGGCCCGTGTCACCACCGCGCAGAATCAGCCACAACCCGGCAGCGTGGCGTGCCAGCTCAAGCCGTGGCCGCTTGGGTGGCGCAACCAGCGGATCGTCGCTCAAATCGGGGATGCCGTCGCCATCCGCGTCATTCAGATCGTCCACCGAGAGCACCCACAGCCAGTAATCTTCCTCGGCCGTGTTGGGGTCGCCATCTTGGAACTCCAGGTAGCCGTAGTAATTGGTTGGCCAGCGGGTGTCCCGCTCGATGCGGTTGGTCGGAAAGCTCCACACCTGGGCCAGTTCGTTGGTCCACTGGCCGGGCAACAGCCAAAGGGCGTTGAAACGGTTGGTCGCCATGCGAACAGCGGACCAAGGGCCTTCCAGCCGGCGGGTCGGATTGTCGGACTGCGCCAGCGCCACCGTCCCCGTCACCTGGTTCGATGCCGGCTCATACGTCATCTGCCCGGTGTATTCCAGCAACTCGAAGGTGTGCGTGAAAACGGCCAGGGACTGGTAAAAATTCATTCTGAAATCCAGCACACAAGTGCCAAGGCGCGACCCGGCAACGCGCGTCCAAGTGGCCCGAACCGAACCCGAGCCGTACCCAGTAAAAGTGTATTGCCCGCTGCTGATCGTATTGACCGCCTGGGACACCTCAAAGAAGTCCGGGAAGCCGTTCCCGTTGGCATCGGCGTCGGTCGGCACGTCGAGAACCAGGCTGCCTGGTGTTTCGATGAACCACGATTCGTCGTTCAGGGTGAGGTAACTGAAGTGCGAGTAAGCATCCTCGAAGGTCGGCGCCAACTCGCCGTTGTTTCCGGAGGCAAGCGTGGTCAGGTCCAGCGAGTAAAGGCCGTACGGCTCGGTCCCCCGGTCGAATCGCAGGGACACGCAGTAGATTCTGGCCGCGGCGGTGCGTGGGGCCGAGACGGACGTGACCGGCATTGCGGCTGCCAGCGCACATGCGGACAGTAAAATTGCTGCTTGGCTGTTCATACCCGGCCTTCTCGGCCACAACCTTATCCGGCTAACGATCCGCGTCAACGCCGCAGGCCGCCCAGAGCACGCCTACCGCATCCAGATCGCTCAACCGGGCACCTCACCCAGAGCATCGTGGCGAACCACGCGAACGGACGATCCGCCCTGAGGCGGTTGACTCCACAACCTCCCGACCGCAGAACGGAGCTTTTGGGCAAGAGGTCGCGGACAGGCTCGATGTCCCCCAGGAGTCCTCCGGGGTGCCGCCCTCTTGCCCTGTCGCGTTTGCGCGGACCACTTGTCGCCAAACAGACCCGTCCGGCTGCTTGCCCGGCTGTTTCGCGCAATGCCGCCGACGCGCGGAACTTGAACATGGCCGCGCGACCCCAGCCTCACGGCTGAGCAGGCGGGGTGCTCGGCGGTTTCGGCTCAGCCCCAGCGGGCGGCGCGGGCTTCTGCGGCGGCACCACGACGACCGGGATCGGGTAGCGCAGTTTCATCACGTCGTCCACGAGCACTTCCACGTAATAGGTCCCCGCGGTCTTAAACTCGACCTGCGGGAACAGGCTCACGTTGGTGGCGTGCAGGGCGGCGTCTTGCAGGACAAACCGCACCTCGCTCTTGCGCAGCACGGTGGTCTGATCGGGCGCAATCAGCCGTGTGCACTCCACGAACTGGCCCACCCCGGCTGTCCAGCGGTTGAAGATGCTCAGTTTCAGGGCTACCACGGGCAATTGCGGCACGCGGATGAAGTTGATCACCCCCACAAGAATGAAGTTGCCGGTAGCCTCCTGGCGGATGTCCTCGCACATGAGTGAGCACTGGAGATCGGGCAGAATACGGGTGGCGTTCATGGGAAGATCCGGTCAGAGGGCTGGGAGTCGCCGATCGCCCGCTGGAGCAAGGCCCCGACAACCCGGCAAGCGGCGCTGAGAAGCAGCTCGTAGGGCAGGCGTGGTTTCATTCGGTTCACGGGCCTGGGGCCTCAGCGCAGGGCCAACTCGGCCGCGCGCACGGTATTGTGCATCAGCATGGCGATGGTCATCGGCCCGACGCCGCCGGGGTTGGGGGTGATTCGGCCCGCCACGGGCTGGACCTCGGCAAACGCCACATCGCCCACCAGCCGGCTGCCGCCCTTGGCCGCCGGGTCAGGCACGCGGTTGACCCCCACGTCAATGACCACGGCCCCGGGGCGTACCATGTCGGCCCGCACAAACTCCGGCACGCCCATGGCCGCGACGAGGATGTCCGCCCGGCGGCAGTGGGCGCGAAGGTCCCGCGTGGCCGAATGGCAGAGCGTGACCGTGGCATTGGCATGGCGGGCCTTTTGGCAGAGCAGCGCTGCCAAGGGTTTGCCCACGATGTTCCCCCGGCCCAGCACCACCACCTCGGCCCCATCGGTCGGCACGTGGCAACGGGCCAGTAACTCCTGAATGCCGGCGGGCGTGCAAGGTTTGAAGCCGGTCGGATCGCCGAGCATCAGCTTACCCATGTTGACCGGGTGAAATCCGTCCACGTCCTTGTCCGGTCGCACGGTGGCATAGACAACCTCGGAGCGGATGTGTTTGGGCAAAGGTGCCTGGACCAGGATGCCGTGCAGTCGCGGGTCATCGTTCAGTCGCCGCAACAGCGCCAGCAAGTCCGCCTCCGGTGTGGACGCCGGCAGGACGTGTGTTTCGGACAGAATCCCCAGCTCGGCGGAGGTCTTCTCTTTGCGGCCCACATAAACCTTGGAGGCCGGGTCTTCGCCCACGCGCACAAAAGCCAAGCCGGGCTGAAGGCCGCGTTGCCGGAGCGCGGTGATGCGTTGGCGCAATTCCTCCAGCAGACCCGCCGCAATGGCGCGCCCGTCAATGAGGTTCTCCGGCGGCATTATTCCAGAACGTGGATGCGTTGAATGGTCAGCACCGGCGTGTTCTTCCACCGTTCGTCCAAGCCCTCCTCGCCCGTGACGATAATCCGCAAACCCCGATAGCGGCTCAGATCGAGGTTGGTGGAAGTGGTGAACAGGTAATTCACCGTCCGGCCGGTGGTCGGATCAACCAGGGCATACGGGGTGGGGGCCTGAATGCTCCACGTGCGACGCACCACGCCCTCGTGGGAAACCACGCGTGGCGGGGCCGGTTCGCCCGGCACGCTGGCCGGCCCGGCGCCGGCACGCTCCTGGGCGTTTAGCTCGGCGATCTTGCGCCGCACCGCCGCGCGGGCGCGCTCGATGGCTGCGGCATCGGCCGGCCGCGGCGCCGAACGCGGAACCTGGGCAAACACCGCTGGCTCGGCTGGCGGCGGCTCGGTTGGTGGAGGCGCGGGCGGTGTCACGGCGGGCAGCTCGGCTACCGGTGTGGGGGTAGGCGGCGGCACGGCGGGCGGGGGCGTGACGCTTACGGGAGCGGCCACCGGCTGGCGGGCGGTGGGCGGCGGGGCAGG
>Ga0073932_1006419_pt1 | contig 12067 bp, 6 predicted proteins | sample DewCreD2012metaG_FD_76967 | JGI IMG/M metagenome (GOLD analysis project Ga0073932, IMG submission 76967) | Hot spring sediment bacterial and archeal communities from British Columbia, Canada, to study Microbial Dark Matter (Phase II) - Dewar... ... | reverse complement strand
GCGCCGCTGGACGCGATCCTGAAGAAGGTGCCCTTCATTCCGTGGGACCTGGCGACGGGGGTGATCCTTCAGGCGGCGCGGGGGCTGAAGCACGCGCACGAGCACGGGATCGTTCACCGCGACATCAAGCCGGCGAACATCTTCATCTGTCGCCCCCCTGGAGCGCAGGCATCCTTGCCCGCCCCCGAATCGCATTCCCCCCCTCGACCTTTTCGCCGAAGGCTTTGTCGCCAAGATTCTCGACTTGGGCCTCTTGTCAGCAGACGATTCCGCGCCAGCGCGCATCTGTCGCCCCGCTGGGGCTCAAGAGATTGAAGAGCATTCATTCCCATGGCTCGCTTCGCTCTCCATGGGCCAGCATCTTCCTCCGCTCCGCGGCGGGAAGAAGAAGGATCGGGAATGGTCGGTTCTCAGCCAAGCAGATAACGTTCATCGTAGGGCATGCCGTGTTTCTTGAGAAAGGCGACCAGTTCTTCCTTGAACGACGTCTTACGATGATGTTGTTCTTGATTCTCAATGTAAGCTTGACTGCTCCGAAGTTCGACTGACTCACACGGAACGCCGTGTAACCTCCCTGCCAGGCGAACTCCCTGTACTCGCCGCCCTTCCTTCGAACCCAGCCCGTCGAACTACTTTTTAGGCACCCGCCGTGTCTGGAGGGTGGGGTTTCGAGGCGCGAGGCGCGTGTTGCGGGGCGGTTGCTGGAACAATAATCCCGGACACGTTCGGACTGCGGGAGCGGGTGCTGACGCGGCTGGGAACGAGAGGAAGCGTGCGTTTGCCCTACGGGCTCAATCCCAAGCGCCCCCAACACGACCGGTCGCCGGAATTCTTGGCGGAACCGTTCCACATGAGCTGGGCCTTCCGGGTCTTGCCGTCGTTGCTGTGATCGATCGCCAGGTCGAAGAGCAGTTCCTTGCCGACCTCGGGCGTCACGCGCAGCGCCGACCATGGGATCGCCGCTTCGATCGTGTAGCTCTTCCCGTCGGCGCCGGAAAGCACCTCCATCGCGATCGGCGCGGCGTCGGGCACTTTGCATACGAAGGACCGGCACGCGCCCTGGGGCTTGCCGGCGCTCAGCAGAACCTGGCGATCGGTGAAGAGCAACCCGCCGGGTCGGTCGAGCTGCTCCGAACCGACGAAGACTTCCAGGCCGTCGCCGCTCCAGAGCATCTCGCCTTCGTGGTCGTTCTTCATCGGCGTCGGATCCATCACCTGGCAGAGGAGGTAAAGGTTCCGGTCGTCCCAGCAGAGGCGGAACGCGCCTTCCACGCCCTCGGCCGACGCGCCTTCGACGATCCGCTGGCTCGAGATCGTTTCCGGGGGCTGGCCGGGCCAGTCGTCGGTCATCCCGTCGATCTTCATCGGCTTGACCGCACGCGGAGCCTTCACGACCTTCCGGCCGCCGCTTTCCTGGAAACGCGGATGCTCGTAGACGAACGGCGGGCGCTGGCCGAGCAGCACCTCGTAGATCGTGCGGTTCGACTGGGCCATCTCCTCGACCATCGCCTTCCACGGGCGGTCGACCACGCTGAAGAGGCCGCAGTTGTTGTTTTCGGAGTTGTACTTCTCGAAGAAGCGCCCCGTCCGCGCCTGGTCGATCAGCGTGAACCATTCGACGCCGATCACGTAGCCCAGGGCCGCGGTCTGTTCGACGTAGTTGCGGTACGCCAGGCCGCGCTCCCGCTGCGTCGCCACTTCCTTGCCGCCGGGCAGGCCCGACTCCTTCGGGCAGCACCAGTGGAACTCGCTCAGCATCAGCGGCTTTCCGCCGGTCCATTTGTGGACGCGGTTCAGGTAGGTCTTATCCACGCCGTAGGTGTAGTAGTTCACCGAGACGATCTCGTTGTACTTGCCCGCCAGCCGGCAGCGGGTTTCGCTGTTGGCCGTCTGCGGCTGCCAGCGGCAGCCCATCAGCAGGTGGTTCCGGTCGTACTTGCGGAACGTGTCGCGCAGCAGCCGGAAGTATTCCTCGAAGAAGATCTCCTCGTACGCATGCATGTCCGCGGACGCCTCGGCCGTCTTCACCGCCAGGCCCATGTCGTGGAGCTGCTCGAAGGACGTCGCGTTCAGTCCCCACGCCTTGTTAAAGGCGTCGATGGCTTTGTGCTTCTCCTGCAGCATCTGCACCAGACGTTTCTTGGCCGCGACGTTGCCCTTCAGCATCGGGATCGCGTGGACCAGGTTCTCGTGGTGCGGCTCGTTGCAGAGGAAGTACCCGATTAGCAGCGGATCGTCCGCGCCGGGCGCGACGCTCTCCGCGAAGCTCTTCTCGAGCGCCTCGATGTTTCCGGGATCGAACGGGTCGAAGGTCTCGCGCACGCCTTCCATCGAACGGATGGGATGCGTGCCCCACGGCGAGATCGGCAGACTGGCGACATGGGGGAACCGGGCCGCTTCGCGCTGCGCTTTCGGGATGCCGGAGAAGGCGCCGCCCGAATTGAAACCGAAGGCGCGCACGCGCTCGATCATCCGCCCCGCATGCTCGTCCAGATCGATCCTGCCGAATTTGCGCAGCAGGTTGGCCAGGTAGAAGGAGAACGAATCGCGGCTCCAGTACGGGTCCGGGTGGTAGGCGCCACGGAACTCGCCGTCGTACGGCGGCAGCCAGGCGTAGAGGTTCTCGCGGCCCTTGATGTAGGTGTAATCCTCGCCGGCCCCGAACGAGCAGATGCCCAGGTGGAAAAAGAGGTTCCCGTCGGGATCGACCAGGAAACGCCGGTCGCCCTTCTCCTCGACGTGGAAGAAACCGGTCTTCTTCAGGCCCAACTTGTCGCCCGAACCGGGCAGGCCGCCGAACGCATCGAGCATGGGCCGTTGGAAGCCGGCGTAGTAGGCCTTCTCCTTCTCGACATCGGCTCTCAATTCGTCGGCACTCTTCACTTTGCCGGGCCAATCCATCTGCCGGTCCTGGCCGAACGCATCCACGACGACCACGGACCTGGCGCCGCCCGCGCCGGTGCCCATCGACAGGCTCAGCGTCAGGCTGCGCTGGCCGCTCTGCAGCGGCGCGATGAACATCCAGTGGAAGATCTTCCAGTTCCACTCGCGGTTGTCCTGGAGCTGCTGGAACGAGTGGTCCGGCACGCGGATCGTCAGCGCCTTGTTCTCTCGGTTCAGCAGCCGGAATGTCGAAGCCGTACCCTGGAACAGATGTGGCTTCTCGGGTTTCTGCGCCGGAAAGGCCGCCTCCCGGTCGCCGATCGTCCACATGCCGCCGTCGGAGAAACCGAAGTCGATGTGCATCTCCATCTTCAGCTTCCGGACGCGGTCGGGCAGCGCTTCCAGCGTCAGTTCGATTTCGCCTTCGTTCGCGACCTTCACCTGCACGCGGGCGCCGTTCGCGTACCTCAGCGTCGCCTGCCGGCCGGCGACGGTCTTGTCGACGGGCTTCAAGTCCTGCTGGCCGTCGAGCAGGATCGGATGCGAGAGCGTAAAGCTCCCGAAACTCCCGCCGTCGATGCCGATGCCGTCGTCGTTCACGCCGAACGAGGCGGCGTGCAGGCCGAACGCCGCGAAAAGCAGGACGCTGTGGGCGGCGAAGCGGCTGGCGAGACGAGATGCCGGGGTCATGAAGGACTCCTTGCCTTGTCCGTCGATGCGCGGACCGCCAGCTTCGGCGGCACGTCGATCCGCTGCGCCAAGGGGCGCGCGCGGTTCCTGGTCGAGATCTGCAGCATCAATTCCCGAACGGCCAGGCGCCCGAGGTCCTGCGTCGGCACGCGCACGCTGGTCAGCGCCGGCGTCAGGAGCGAAGCCACCTCGAGATCGTCGTAGCCGATGACACTCAGGTCGCCCGGGACGGTCAGGCCCATCTGCTGCGCGGTCCGAACGATGGACAGCGCGATGAAATCGTTCTGGCAAAGAATCGCCGTGGGGCGGCCCGGGTTTGCCAGCGCACGACGCGCCCAGGCGGCGACGTGGACCATGTGCGGCGATTCGAGATGGACCCAGGCCGGGTCCACAGGCAGACCGGCCATGGCCATCTGCCAGCGATACGCGGGATGACGTCCCGTGCGATCCGCCACCTCCGGCGGCCCGCCCGCAAAGCCGATGCGCCGGTGCCCGAGTTCGCGGAGATGCGCGAAAGCCTCGGCGATGCCGCGCGCGTTGTCCGTCGTCACGACCGGCGGACCGGCATCGCTGATCAGGTCCGCCAGCACGAGCGGCTTGCGACAGGCCGCGACGAAACCCTCCAGGTCCGGACTGTATTCGCCCGTCAGCAGCACGCCGGCCTTCTCCGGACGATGCAGGCCGTCCAGCAGCCCGGCATCCCGCAGCGCGGAGTTGGGCTGCAGGATTGTCTGATAGCCCCAGCACGCCGCCTCCTCGACCATGCCGTCCACCACGCCGCGATAGAACGAGTCGCCGCTCCGGAAGGCCTTCACCAGCTCGGCTCCGGTAGGCGACGGCGTCAGCGGACGGATCTCGATGCGGCCGCCATCGACCTCCAACGGTTCGAACGGACTGTGGCGGTGGAGGACGATTTCCAGATAGCCGGCGGCCGGCGTTCCGCCGCGCGGACGCCTGATGACCGGCCAGGTCTCCTGGACTTCGGCGACCGCTTCCGGGAGGTAACCCAGGTCCTTGGCGATGCGCAGCACGCGCTTGCGCATCGTCTCGCTGACCTGTCCGACACGGTTCACCACACGGGAAACCGTTGCCGGAGAACACCTTGCGCGTCTGGCGACGTCTTCCAGCGTGGCACTCATGAACACCTCCCCAGATCGCATACACACCTTTGGGGAAAATTGATAAATATTTTCTGCAAGTTTTCAGCAAAATTTTGCGGCGGCGTCGCGCCGGGACTATTGGCCGATCGCCTGGCCGCGTCCGGCAGGCTCGGCCGTCGCCGCCTTTTCGGCCGCGCGCAGCAGGACGGCGTGAAGCGTGCGATGCCCCATCCAGTTGCTCTCGCCCGGAACGGGTTCGGTGAAAAGTTCGGGTGGAATGCGGTTCTTGATGCCGACGTGGGTCAGCACATGGCATCCCGGTTCGGCGCGCAGCTTCGCGATCGTGGCCCTGACCAGGCGCTCGGTGAACTCGTCAAAGGTCCTGTCGCCCGGCTCGGGAACCGCGAGCGGCGTCACGGTGCGTTTCAGATAGTAGACGACCACCGCGCGCCGCGTCGCCAGGTCGGCATCGTAGAGCGGCGCGTCGGGGGGTACCGCATCGCGCACGCGCGTGCAGAAACCGGCCGGCGACTCGCGCAGATCTTCGTCCGCCTCGTAGGTCGCCGCATAGAGCAGCAGCAGGCAGAGCGCGCCGCCCCACCAGCACTCGAAAAAGCCGCGTTCCAAACCTGCCCAAAGGACGGTCGATCCCATGAGAAAACCCGCCACGCAGATCACCGTCATCGACTTGAGCAGCAGCGGGTTGGCATCCGTCTCGGGGGCTTTGACGACCATCAGCACCGCCAGCCCGGCCAGCAGGACGCCCAGGAAGACGGTCGCCCGACGACCCCAGACGGCGCTTGCCGGTGCGTCCTCGTCGTCCGAACGGCGCAGAAACGCCGCGACCCCCTGTCCGAGGATCAGCGCCACCGGCACCAGCCACGGCACCGCATAATGACGCTGCTTGGCCGTCACGCAGGACCACAGGACCAGGTTCACCAGCAGCCACAGCCACCACAGACGACGCGCAGGACTGGCGGCATCCTCCGGTTGCCGCCAGCGGCTCCACACCACGAACGGCAACAGCAGCACGCCCGGCAATGTCCAGGCCCAGAAGCTGCCCAGATAAAAGTGCCAGGGCTCGCTGTGCCCCGTCGAATCCTTGTCGAAGCGGTCCACGCCTTGCTTCCAGAAATCGTCGAACGTGAGCCCGCTTTGCCGCAAAAACGGAATGGCCCACGGCAACACGGTCAACAGGAGCAGGGCGAGGCCGACCAGGTGCCACTTCCACGCGCCTTCGCGCGGCGGTATCGGCTCGCTCGACCGGCGCCAGAAATGCCAGATCAGCGCGGGCGGCAGGAAAACCAGCAGGATCACGTGCGCCTTGACCAGAATGCCCAGTCCCAGCGCAAGATAGCAGACCGGCAAGCCCCAGAGCCGACCGTGCAGCCGATGGCGCTCCAGCCCGAAAAAAGCCAATGCCGTGAAGAGCGCCACGTGCATGTCCATCTCGGCCGAGCGTGCCTGCCCGACGATCGCGGCCATCGTCGTGACGAAGAACGCGCCCAGCAGGCCCGCCATCCGCGCATGTTCGCAGCCTCCGGCCGAAAGCCAGCCATAGATCAGGAGTGCCATCAGCGCGCCCGACAACGCCGTCGGCAGCAGCGCATCGCGAGGCTGGACCTGACCCTGGCTGAAGGCCATCGCGCTCAGCGCCACCGGCCACGAACTGGCCGGCGGCTTCTCCAAGCGCGGTTTGCCGTTGAAAAAACCGACGACCCAGTCGCCGCGCTCGATCATCTCCTGCGCCACCCGTGCCACCCGCGCCTCCGAGTTGCGCCGCAGCACGCGTCCGTTCATGCCATAGCCGAAGAAAAGACAGGCCAGAAGAAAGACCAGCAGTCCGTCCAGTATCCGCTTTCGCGTCATCGAGCGTCCTCCTGCCGGACACCATCCGGATAAATCACTTGACGAAACGGGCAAAACCAAGTCTATTCTTCCCCGTTTCCCCAAAGCTGCAACCACGAAGGGAAGGAAGACGTAAGAGCGATGAAGACGAATGTGCGCCGTTCGAACCTGAAGAAACGCCGCGTGTCGGGATACCTGAAACGGAAGAAGAGCAAGCATGGCCGGAAAGTGCTTGCGCGCCGCAGGCGCCGGGGCAGGACCGCTACGGTTTTCGGCTAACGCAAGCCTCATCATTGACTGACTATTCGTTCATCGATTGCCCACCCAGGCCAAAGACGTGCGCACGTGGTGCAGGATCGTTTTCTGCCTGCTTCCAGCGAGCAAAGCTCAACCGATCCAGCGGTTGAGCGTATTACCCTGTGAAGTGACAAAAGAAGTCCGAGATGTGTCTGAAGAGAAGGCAAGGTTCCACGTCAGATGCATTGAACCTTTTGCCGAGTCCAAGCGATTGCACGGTGGTGGGGGTAGCAGGGAGTCAGCATTATGTCGGAAAAAGTACGATTGACCGGCGAGACGCTCGCCAAATTCGACGCGCTGGACCATGTCAAAGCCGTGCGCCGCTCCGTGGCGTCGCACGAGGACCTGACCGTCGACAGCGCCGGCCTGCTGGCCGTTCACACGCCCTTGCACGAACCGGCGGTGCAGATCGAACACGCGATCGGCCCGGAAAAGGTTTCGAGCGTCGTGAAAAGCAAGGCGCAGAAAGCCCGTGCACTCATCCAGAATGCCAGGCACTGGACGCAGGACCCCGCGCGGATCTGGCTCATCGGCCTCACCGGCGTCATCGCCGCCGGCCTGCTGACCTTCCTGATCCTGTTGCTGACCGATAGCCTCTGAAGCAGGTCAGACCTTCCATCTCGGCACGCGTCCCGGGCGGCCTGCTGCGCGCCAACCCGCGCTTCCATCCAGCAACGCCTGCACTTGCCATTGATCAGTCCAGGCACCGTGCCGCGGAAGTTCCTGACCCAGGGCGCCGCGGATGCGGGTTCGGATCGAGGCGCGAGCGAGGAGCCGATCCGGAGGAGATCGGTAACGAGCGAGCAACGACGAGCCAGGCCCGCAGACGCAAGTAATGGGTCTGAGACTTCTGCGGCGCGGTACTGAGCGATTGACGCACGCCGGCTTCTTCAAAAAAACCACCAGGTCCGTCTGAAACGCAAAGGCATTACTTCGCCACGATGCTGACCAATCGGCCTTTCACCACAATGACCTTCTGGACGGCCTTGCCGGCCAGGTCCTTGGCCACGGTTTCCTGGGCGAGTTTCCGGATCTCGTCCTCGGCCGCGCCCGCCGCGACGCGGATGCGCCCGCGGACCTTGCCGTTGATCTGCACGCCCAGTTCCACCGTCGCGTCCACCGTCAACGCAGGGTCGAACGTCGGCCACGGTTCGTAGGCCAGCGAGGTTTCGTGACCCAGTCGCGCCCAGAGTTCTTCCGCCAAGTGCGGCGCGAACGGCGACAGCAGCAGCACGAACCGCTCGGCCTGCGCACGCGTCAGGTGTTCCAGTTCCTTGAACGCCTCGTTGCTGAAGACCATCAATGCGCTGATCGCCGTGTTGAAGGCCATGCGTTCGAGGTCCTCGGTGACCTTTTTGATGGTCTTGTGGAGCGAGCGCTCGAGTTCCCGGCTCCCGGCATCCCCGCCGCCCGCTTCCCGCTCCCCGTCCCTCAGATTCGGGCGCAGTTGTCCGGCTTCGGGCTTCGACTCGTTGTCCTCGATGACCAGACGCCAGCAGCGCTGCAGAAAGCGGAAAACGCCGGGAACGTCTCGCGGGTTCCACGGTTTGGACGAGTCCAGCGGACCCATGAACATCTCGTACAGCCGCAGCGTGTCCGCGCCGTACTCGCCGATGACATCGTCCGGATTGATGACGTTCTTCAGCGACTTCGACATCTTGGTGACGATCTGCTCCAGCTTCGCACCGGATCCCTTGAGCACGAAGCTGCCGTCGGGCTGCTCTTCGACCTGGTCGGTCGGATAGATGCGGCCCGTCTCGTCCTTGTACGCGAACGCCGTGATCAGGCCCTGGTTGAAAAGCCGTTGGAACGGTTCCTGCGTATGGACGAGGCCGCAGTCGTAGAGGACCTTGTGCCAGAAGCGCGCATAGAGCAGGTGGAGCACGGCGTGTTCGGCGCCGCCGACGTAGAGATCGACCGGCATCCAGTAGGCTTCGGCTTCCTGGCTCCACGCCTGCTTCTCGTTGCGCGCGTCGAGGAAGCGGAGGTAGTACCAGCACGAGCCGGCCCACTGCGGCATCGTGTTCACTTCGCGCTTCGCGGGCCTGCCGGTCTCCGGGTCCGTGACGTTGACCCAGTCCTGGGCCTTCGCGAGCGGCGGATCCATCGTGCCGGTCGGCTTGAAATCGGCCATCTCGGGCAGCGAGACCGGCAGGTCGCTTTCGGGAACGAGCTTGTACCGACCGTCCTGCGTCTGGATCACCGGGAACGGTTCGCCCCAGTAACGCTGGCGGCTGAAAAGCCAGTCTCGAAGGCGGTAATGGACGGTCGCCTTGCCCAGGCCGCGCTCCTCGAGCCACCGGGCGATCGTCTTCTTCGCCTGCGGCGTGGGCTGGCCCTCGAAGATCGGGCTGTTGATCGCCGTGCCGTCGTCGACGAAGAAGGACTGGAAGGCCCCGGGCTCCTTGCGAAACGCCTCGCGCAACGTCGCCGCATCCGCGGATGCCTTGCCGGCCGGCGCGTTGGCCTTCAGCCATTCGTCCGGCGGCATCACGACGGGGACGATCGGCAACGCGAACTTCACGGCGAACTCGGCATCGCGCGTGTCGTGCGCCGGCACGGCCATGATCGCACCGGTGCCGTAACCCATCAGGACATAGTCGGCGATCCAGATCGGGATCTTCGCCCGCGGATGGTTCTTTTCGAAGACCGGATTGTAGGCGTAGGCGCCGGTGAAGACGCCGGTCTTCTCCTTGGCCAGATCCGTGCGCATCAAGTCGCTCTTCTGTGCGGCGTCGGCCATGTACCTTTCGACGGCGGCCATCCGGTCCGGCGTCGCGATCTGCGTCACCAGCGGATGCTCGGGCGCGAGGACCATGTAGGTCGCGCCGAAGAGCGTGTCGGCGCGCGTCGTGAAGACCCGGATTTTCTGCCCGGCACGGGATCCGCCGGCGATCTCGAAATCGACCTCGGCGCCTTCCGACTTGCCGATCCAGTTGCGCTGCTGGATCTTGATCGACTCGGGCCAGTCGAGTTGCTCGAGGTCCGCCAGGAGCCGTTCGGCATAGGCCGTGATCTTCAGCATCCACTGGCGCAAGGGCCGGCGTTCGCAGGGGAAATCGCCCCGCTCGCTGCGGCCGTCGATCACTTCCTCGTTGGCCAGCACCGTGCCCAGGCCCTCGCACCACCAGACCGGAACCTCGGCGACATACGCCAGACCCTTCTTGAAGAGCTGCTGGAAGATCCACTGCGTCCAGCGGTAATACTTCGGGTCGGTCGTGTCGATTTCGCGGTCCCAGTCATAGCTGAAGCCCAGCGACTGGATCTGGCGCTTCATGTTGGCGATGTTCTCTCGCGTCGTGATCGCCGGGTGCACGCCCTTCTGCACCGCGTACTGCTCGGCCGGCAGGCCGAACGCGTCCCAGCCCATCGGATGCAGGACGTTGAACCCCCTCATGCGCTTGTAGCGCGCCAGGATGTCGGTGGCCGTGTAGCCTTCGGGGTGACCGACATGCAGCCCCGCCCCGCTGGGATAAGGGAACATGTCCAGGATGTAATACTTCGGCTTACGCGGGTCGAAACCGGCCTCGCCGGGATTGGCAACGCGGAACGTCTTCCGTTCGGCCCAATACCGCTGCCACCGGGGTTCGATCTCGGACGGATTGTACTTCGCGGACGGCATGATGGCTCCTTCAGTCGATGGGGGTCGATCGGCGGATGGTAACACGGACACACGGACGGACAAGGACGATCATGGACAAGGACGATCGCGAACAATGCGCGGGCACGGAACACGGACGAACACCGGCGACCACGGACGCACACGGGCGATGGACGCCGGAAAGCGCCGCCGCAACCGCCTCGCGTTCCGTGTCCGTCCGTGAAAGTCCGTGCCCGTCCCGGAGAGCCCGCGTGCTACTTCACTTCCGCCATCGCTTTTTCGGCCTGTTTGGCCCAGAAAGAACCCGGATACTTGGTCGACACCTGGGAAAACATCTCGACGGCCCGGCGGCGGTCGTTGCGCCGTCCCGGAAGCCGCGACAGGTACTTGAAACTCTCGCCGGCCTTGTACAGCGCTTCGCCTTCCTGCGCCTCGCTCCCCGGATACAGCGTCCACACGCGCAGGTATTCCAGGACTGCGTCCAGATACAGTTCCTGCGCCTGTTCGCCTTTGGCCTCCATCGCCTGCGCGTACAGCGCGTTGCCGATGACCAGGTGGGCGGCCGCCATCACGCTGCCGGGGGCCTTGGTCGCCAACACGGTCTCCGCGGTCTTTCGGGCCGCGGCGTAATCCTTCTTCAGCACCTGGCACTGCGCCACCAGCATCTGCGCCTGTCCTTGAGTCTCCACGTCGTTCGTGGCGCCCGCGGCTTCGGTGAACTTCTTCTGCGCCTCGTCGTACTTCTTGGTCTGCAGCAGCATCTGGCCTTCGTAGATGGTGGCCTTGGCCACGTACTTGCCGCCCAGTTTGCGCAGGTTTTCCAGAAGCGGCCCCAGTTTCTTGAAGTTTCCGGAACTAACGCAGACATCGACGAGCGAATTGATCGCTTCGGGCGTGTACCACGATTTCGGATACTGCTCGATCATCTTCTCCAGCACCGCCTCCGCCTCCGCCGGCTTGTTCGCCCGGCGGTAGCTGTCTCCGCACATGAAGGCCAGGTAGGCCCCCACCACACGGCGCATGTTCGGGTTGTCCATGCAGGCCCTGAACGAGGTGGCCGCGGAGGCGAAATGGTTCTTCTCGTATTCGCCCATCGCCCGCATGTACTCGAAATCCTCGATGCCCCAGTTGATTTTCACCACCTGGCTGCCGCTGAAATCGGGCATCGGCGTGCCGCCGGGTTCGGTCATCTTGATCTTGTCGATGCTCTCGTCCTTGATCTCGCCGCGAATCGTTTCCTCCTTGGTTGCCGTCTTCAGGACGATCTCGTCGTGTGCAGCCTGCAGCAGCGCCGTGCAACCGATGCTCGCCCACAGAAGAGAAAGGTAGAACTGTTGCCGTGCCTGCATCGATGACCTCCTGACACCCGCTTCGGGACCGAACGCCGGAAGCGTGCAAGAAAAGAAGAATCTCCTGTCGAGTAGCCCCCTTATACCCGTCCTCGGCGGTCCGGCAAGGTCGGGAGAAAGGCTCTCCAACACTTCTAGCGAACAAGGTGCAGAAAACTTGCAGCGTTTCGAGCACGCACCTGTGCAACCCATCACTCGTCCTGCGCCGGACGCGACAAACCCGCGACCAGCACCGTGATCTCCCCTTTGAGGCGGCCTGCCGCTTCTTCCTCGGCGCCCCGTCCCGCCAGCTCGGCCCG
>Ga0073932_1006405_pt1 | contig 12087 bp, 11 predicted proteins | sample DewCreD2012metaG_FD_76967 | JGI IMG/M metagenome (GOLD analysis project Ga0073932, IMG submission 76967) | Hot spring sediment bacterial and archeal communities from British Columbia, Canada, to study Microbial Dark Matter (Phase II) - Dewar... ... | reverse complement strand
CGGGAACCTTCCCGGCGCCTGCCCCACCTGTGGTTCCAGACCTGGCCGCTGCCCCGGTTGGAGTGCCCGTCCGCCGCCCCCTGTGCGGTGAAACGGTTCTTGAAAAAACGGACCGCCCCCGCTTAAGTGCCACCATCCTCCGAGGGCATGAGCACAACAACCTGGCAACTTCCGGGCCGCGTACGGGCCGTCAACCCGGCTCGTGTGCCGGCATGTGCCTTTGGGGGCAACCCGAATTACGCGCCATGAAGTCACCCTCGTTCCTCCGCCCGAGTCGCGGCGGTTTCACGCTCATCGAGTTGTTGGTCGTGATTGCCATCATCGCCATTCTCGCCGGTATGTTGTTGCCCGCCCTGAGTCTGGCCAAGGCCAAGAGCCAACGCATCGCCTGCCTGAACAACCTCAAGCAGATCAACCTGTTCATGCAGTTTTACACGGATGAAAACCACGACACGTTCCCCGCGCACCGCAACCACGGCTTGAACACTGCCGATGAAGTGCCCTCGCGCACCAACTGGTGGGGCACTGTCATCGTGGGTTACGCCGAGGGCCGCTCGAACCTCTTCCGCTGCCCGTCCATCAAGGGCAAGCGCCTGGACAACGGCGTGGCCTGGGAGTGGAAGTTCGACTGCCACAAGGTCGGCTACGGCTACAACTCCTGGTTTTTGAACCGTTGGCCCTACAGCAACGAGGAAACCCTGACCGTGGGCGGCATCCAGTTCGTCTCCCGGCCCTGGTTCAAACGCTCGGCCATCGTCAGCCCCGCCGACTGCTTCGTGGTGGCCGACTCGATGCCCAAAGCCGACGGCATGTGGAGCAGCAGTTGCTGGTGGCCCTGGTCCTACATGGGGCCGGTCAGGGCCAACAGCCAGATTCAGGGCTACGAGGGCGTGGACCCCAACCGGCACCGCTCCGTGGGGGTGGTGGGCTTTAGCGACGGCCACGCCGAAGCGCGCAAAAACGAGAAGATCAACCCGCCCCGCGACCCCGCCTTCGGCGACAAACAGGGCCTGATCAACTCCCGCTACTGGGACCCGCTTCAGCGCGCCGGCCAGCTTTGAGAAATTGCCGCCTTTACGACCCGGACCCGGATGCACCTTGAGCCGGTCAAACGAGATCCCTTCGCCCCGCTTGTTATGTCAACGCCCCGCAGCCGCCCGAGCCACCCCCGCGGTTTCACGCTCATCGAGTTGTTAGTGGTGATCGCCATTATCGCCATCCTGGCCGGCATATTGTTGCCGGCTCTGGGCCGCGCCAAGGCCAAGGCCCATGCGCTCAAGTGCATGAACAACCTCAAACAGATCGGCCTGGCCAACTACATGTACTTCAGCGACGAAAACAAGCCGGTCCATTACGACCCCTGGCCGTTGCTGTGGATGCAACTGCTGGAAGTGCGGTACGCGGCCATCAAGGACGTGCGTTATTGCCCCACCGCACCGGAGCGCCGCCCCAATCAACTTCAGCGCGACCGCAGCCCCGAGGGCTGGGTCACCCGGGCCTGGCTGGTGGACGGTGGCGGCACCAACTACTACCAGGGCAGTTACGCCCTCAACGGCTACCTTTACACCGCCAGCCCGTTCGGCGACCAATCCAAGATGTTCCGCTCCGAGTCGGACATCGAGCGCCCTTCCCAGACCCCGTACTTCGCCGACTCGATCTGGGTGGATGCCTGGCCCTTGGAGAACGACCTGCCCGCCCGCAACCTGTTCGACGGCGACAAATTCGCCGGCGGCGGCCTTTCCCGCATTGCCATCCCGCGCCAAGCCGCCTCGCCCGGGGCGGCTACGCGCAACTTCAACCCGAAGGATCGCCTGCCCGGGGCCGTGAACGTGGGCTTCGCCGACAACCACGTCGAACTGGTGCGCTTGGAAAACCTCTGGCAGCTTTACTGGCACAAGATGTGGAAACCACCGGTCAAACGGCCCGGGCTTTGAACCGCTTGCAGCACTCGGCCGCGGCGAGGGAAAGCGCTCATGCCGCCGCTTCACAGCGGGCCGTCGCACGCCGGACGGCCAGTGCGCAACGTCAAGCCGTGCCGGGGCAGGTGCCGGTGCCAGGTGACCCGCGACACGGTAGCGGGAACTGAACTCCGGAGGGGCTGTAAGCCGAGTTCTGTCTGCCCCGCCCGGAGGCGGGGGAGAGGCTCATTTCTCTGAGCGGCCTTACCCGGGATCTGCGCCGTGTTGGCGGCGCGCGGCGCGGGCCACGCTCTCGATCCCCTATTTGGCCTTGCACCCGATGGGGTTTTCCGTGCCCCGGTGCTCGCGCGCCGGGCGGTGGGCTCTTACCCCACCTTTTCACCCTTGCCGACCACCCCACAGGATGGTCGGCGGTTTGTTTTCTGTGGCACTGTCCGTAGGCCGGGCCTCACGACCCGGTCGCCCGCGTGTATTCCCGGGCCGCAGCCCGGGGTTACGCGGCATCGCGCCCTGTGGTGCTCGGACTTTCCTCCCCCGGCGAACCGGGAGCGAGCCTCCGCCCCTCCGGAGTTCACCAAAAACATACCGGAGCGCGGTAGCGAAGCAAGGGCGGGGCGGGCGCGCCCGAACAGGACGGGGGGGCGCTCGCTGCCGCCGGCGTGGGCCCGGTGGGCCGTGCCATCCGCGGTCCCGGCACCGGTGTGGCGGGTGGGCGGGGAAAAGCAGGTCATCGGCCCGGGAAAACTCGCAGGGTTCGGATTGCTTTTGGCCGCACACCTCGTAGTTTGCCGTTGTGAGCGAGATGGCCACCAAACACGCCGTTTGCGGTTACTGGGAAGGACCCTACGACGAACCCCGGTTTCAAGCCTGGGTGCAGGCATTGCGCGGGCGCCTGACCCCGGCGCGGCCCAACTTGGCGCTGTTGTTTCTGACCCCGTCCCTGTTCGACCGGGCGGCGGACATTCAGGAGATCGTCCAAGTGCACGGCCAGGTGGGCTTGGTGGTGGGGTGTTCGAGCACCAGCGTGATTGCCGGGGAGCGGGAGCACGAGCGCCAGGGCGGCCTGGCGCTGGGCTTCTACCACCTGCCGGGGGCGCGGTTGCAGGCGACCTACCTGACTCAGGCCGAGGTCGAGGAGGCCAACGGCCCGGGTTACTGGCATCACCACACCGGTGTCGGCCCGGCGGAGTGCCGGGGCTGGCTGGCGTTTGCGGACCCGTTTCACCTGGATTGTGAAAGTTGGGTCGAGGCTTGGAACGAGGCCTATCCCGGCGTGGCTCTGGCCGGTGGACTGGCCAGCGGCGAACTGCGCGCCCAGAGCACCCAGGTGTATCTCAACGGCGCGGTGCACCAAGAGGGCGCGGTGGCCGTGGCCCTGGGCGGCGAGGTCGAGCTGGCCACGATCGTTTCGCAGGGCTGCACGCCCATCGGCGAGCCGTGGACGATCACCAAGGCGGACGGCAATCTGATCATGCAAATCGGCAACCAGCCCGCCTACCAGGTGCTGGTGGAGACGTTCAACCAGTTGCCCGAGGAGGAACAGCGCCGCGCCCAGAACAACATCCTGGTGGGGTTCGTGGTCAACGAGTACCAGGAAGAGTATCACCGCGGCGACTTTCTCATCCGCAATTTGCTCGGCGGCGACCCCACTTCGGGCGTGCTCGCCGTGGGCGCCCGGCCGCGCCCGGGCCAGGCCCTGCAGTTTCAGTGCCGGGACGCCGCGGCGGCCACCGAGGACATGGCCGCGTTGTTGCGCCGCGCCCGCAAACAGGTGGCCGGGCGCGAAATCTACGGCGCCTGCCTGTGCGTGTGCAACGGCCGCGGCCGGCGGCTGTTTGGCGTGCCGGACCACGACGCCCGAATGACGCAACAGTACCTGGGGCCGCTGGCGTTGACCGGCTTTTTCTGCAATGGCGAGATCGGGCCGGTGGGCAACCGGAATTTCTTGCACGGCTACACGGCCTCGCTGGCGTTGTTCCTGCCCGCGCGCAAGGACGCGTGAACCCCGCGCCGAAAGTTCCGCCGCTGCCCTGCCTCTCTCGGCGTCCGTGCCCCGGGCGGCGACTGCGCCGCTGATGCCCGTCTCGTTTGTCCAGATCGGTCCGGTGCTGGCACGGCTGACCTCGGTGCTCGAGCCGCTGGACCTGGCGGTGCTCTTTGGCCGGGACGCGCCGGTGGAGGTGGACCTGGGCTGCGGCGATGGCGGGTTTCTGCTGCGTTACGCGCCGCGGCACCCCGAGCGCAACTACTTGGGCGTGGAACGGCTCTTGGGGCGCATCCGCAAGCTTGACCGCAAGGCACCCCGCCTGGGCCTCACCAACCTCCGCGCGTTCCGCGTGGACGCCGCCTACCTGGTGCAGTACCTCCTGCGCCCCGGCACGGTGGCCGCCTTCCACATTTACTTCCCCGACCCCTGGCCGAAGAAACGGCACCGCTCGCGCCGGCTGGTCAACGCCGCGTTCGCCGGCGCGTTGCACCGTGCGCTGGGCCCCGGTGGCAGGGTGTATCTGCGCACTGACGACGCAGATTACTTCGCGCAAATGCGGGAAGCGTTTGCAACCGGGCCGGGTTGGGTGCCGGTGGCCACGCCGCCCGAGTTGTTGGTGGTGCGGACCGATTTCGAGGAGGAATTTCTGGCGCAGGGGCGGCCCACCCGCCACGCGGCCTACGCAAAGGCCGGCTGACGCCGCGGGCGGCGGCGGTCGCTTCAACGCGTGCGGATGTAGGGCTCCTCTTCCCAGTTGGTGGCGGGCCAGATGAAGCTGTTGACCGCGCCGTCGTACCGCAGGCAGAGGTCCTTGATGTTGGTCTTTTTGCTGAAGCTCTTTTGGGGGTCGTACCGGCCCTCGGTCCAGCCGCTGAACAGATGCCGATGCCACGGGCAGGCGGCCACGATGAAGCGCGTGCTCCAGCGGGCGAGCTGGTCTTCGAGCCACTTTTTCCCCTCGGGCGTGGTCTGTTGCCAGGGCCCGAGATGGTAGGCGTAGCTGGTGGTGAACTCGCCGAAGTATTCCCAGCCCAGGTCAATCGGGATGCGTCCGCGGGTGCGGTCCGCCAGGCAGATGAAGCTGTTGGTGTTTTCCACGTAAGCCTGCTCGAGGTAGGGCCGGTTCCCGCCCGGATAGCCGTAGGTTTTGTTGGTGGGGTTAACCAGGTACAACGGCGGGCGGTCCAGGTGGTCCTGGCGATACATCATGATGCCCAGCCCGATCTGGCGCAGGTTGTTCGTGCAATGCATCCGCCGGGCGTTTTCCTTGGCCCGGCCCAACAGCGGCAGAAGCATCCCAGCTAGGATGGCGATGATGGCGATGACCACCAATAGCTCGATGAGCGTAAATGCCGCGGCGGCGCGGCCGAGTCTCTTACACCAGCCCGGGTTCATGGGAAGGGGCTTCGGGGGCGGGCGGCCGATGGCGCCGCCCGCCCCGGAAGTTGTGCCGGTTATTTGGCCAGCCGGAAGAACCGCGTCTCGGTGCCGATGGGTAGGCTGGCCACCTGCCGGTCGCCCACGATTTCCACCGGAGCGTCCACCACGCCCCATTGCGCGGGCGCCAGGGTCGGGCTGGCTTGGATGACGAAGCCCGTGGCCGCGGCGGGCCAGCTCAGGCGCACCGTGTTGCCTGCCCGCTCGATGGCCAGCGTGACCTCGGTGACCGGTTTGCAATCATCGAGGGGATTCACCCCGGCCAAGGGACCGCAGGGGCGGATGACGCCGTAGCGGACGCGGGTGACGGCGATCTTGGCGCGCACGTCACCCGCGTTGCGGGTGGTGAAGCGTGCGGCGGCCTGCGGACCTTGGTTCACGCCGGTGAACTTCACGCTCTGGATTTCCCAGTACGCGGTCTTCCACTCACCGGTGCCCTCGAGGGTCACGAAGTAACTGTCCGGCGTGAATCCGAAGGTTTCCACGCCGTTGACCTCGGTCTTGTACACCTCGGGCTTGATGGCCGTCCCAGCCAGGGCCGGGTCGTCGTAGTAGGTGAGGCAAATGGCCAGGTGCGCCGGGGGTTGCGAGCTGGGGCCGAGCTTCTCGCCCGTGATGGCGAAGTTCAGGTACTGGTGGGCGAAACCGGGCGCACCATCGTCGTGCGCCGGGCGCACGGCCCGGCGGCGGTCGCCGGGCGGGCCGGCTTCTTCGACGATCATGTTTTGGTCGCCGCCGCTGCTGCCCACGTCCAGGCCGTCGCGTACGTCCCGGGCGAGGTCCAGTTCGGCGTAATTGCCGTAAAGGTCGGTGCAGACGTTCGGGTCCTCGTAGCAATCGGCCAGCGGGTCCTGGCCGGCCAGCGGATGGTTGCCGATCCGCAGCACGGCGATCTGGACGCGCGATACGGCCACCTGGCCGTTTTCCGAGGCAAACCGCGGCCCGGCCGTGTGGGTGGGGGTGGCGTTGACGCCGAAGAGGTTCACCGCCGGCACCGTCCACGAGCGCCGAATCCACTGGCCGGTGCCTTGCAGCACGTGCCGTTTCTCGGGCGGGTAGAAGGCGATGCCACCTTGGTCGTCCGTGGCGTAAGCCTCCGGCCCGAAGCGTACGTTTTGGCCGGCGAAGGCCGGGTCGTCATAAAAGTCCACGCACACCTTCACCGTGCGCGGGTCGTTGCAGGGCCGGCCCAGGTAGAAGTCGGTGATGCCGAAATTGAGGAACACGCCCAAGGGACGCACGGCGCGGCGCTTGTCGCCGGTGGGGCCCACGGCCTCGAGGAACTCGACCGTTTGGTCGCCGCGGTTGAGGACTTCGAGGTGGTTGGCCGTGCCGGCGGCGAGGTCCAGGCCGGCGAGGTTGGTGTTGGGTTCGGGGTCGCACGTTTCGGGCGGGAGGAACTGGTTGATGGCTTCCGGCTCGCCGAAGGCCCCCTGCGGCCCGAAGGCCACCACGCGCACGATCAGGCCCGGCACGCCCTCGAAGCGGATGGTGCCGCCGTTGACCCCGCCGTACTGGAAGGCGCCTTGGGCGTTGGCCGGGATCGAACCTACGTACCGCGTGCCGTCCGAGGCGCGAATGCCATTGGGAATGCGGAAAAGAATCCAGTTCCAACGCTTGTTCTTGGCCTCGACCGGCACCTGGCCGCCCACGGGCGCCGCCAGCTCCGGCAGCGTGCCGGTCAGGAAGTGGAAATTGCGGGGGTTGCCCTGCGCGTTGAACAGGGCGGCGTCTCCGTAAGCCTGCACCAAGATGTCAATCGTGTCGTATTCGGCCCAGGTCTGGAACTGGAAGTCGGCGATGTTGAGGTAATTGCCGGTGACTTTCTTGCCCGTGTGCCCGCCGATGGTGATGTCCACGGTGACCTGGTCCCCGCCGCTGAGGATGCTCAGGGCGGAGTTGTCCCACCCGGGCCCGGGCGGCTCCAGACCGCCGTCGGTGACCACGTAGTGCACCGGGAGATTGGGGTTGATCGTGGCCGGCCACTGCTCGGGGTCGAATGGACCGGTTTGCGCCAAGGAAGCTCCGGCCAGGGAGAGCCCGGCCAGTAGGTGGAAGAGTTGGAATGCGTTTTTCATGGAACAAGTCGGGTATGGTACGCCCCGACCGGCCACACGTCAAAGGGTTTTTGGGTAAAAAACGCTGACCGCGCGGCGTCGCCGCCAACTCCCTCCGCACTCCCCGCCCGGCAGCTCCCGGCTCCGTGCCGCAACCGCCCGCGGCGTCCCCGGCGGATTCGCGGCCTCCGGTACGCTTTGGACTTTGTTTCGCGCCCCGGCCGCGTTTAATGGAGCGCCATGCAGGCACGACGCGCTCGAGTCCGGCGCGAGACCAAAGAAACCCGCATCCGGGTGGAGCTCAACCTGGACGGCCGGGGCCGGGGCCGCATCGCCACCGGCATCCCGTTTTTCGACCACATGTTGACCCTCTTTGCCCGGCATGCGGTGGTGGACCTCGCCCTGCAGTGTCGCGGCGACCTGGCGGTGGATGCCCATCACACGGTCGAGGACTGCGGCCTGGCCCTGGGTCAGGCCTACCGCGCCGCCTTGGGCGACAAGGCCGGCCTCCGGCGCTACGGCACGGGCTTTGACCCGCGCAACCCGTTCACCGGCGAGGCCTACGTGCCCATGGATGAATGCCTGGCCCGGTGTGTGGTGGATTTCAGCGGTCGGCCCTACTTGGTGTGGCGCGGGCTGGACCGGCTGGCCTACCGGGTCCTGAAGGCGGAGCGCCAACAGGACGCGGCCACGGCGTTTCGGTTCGGGCTGGCGCGGGAGTTTTTCCAAGCCTTCGCCAACGAAGCCCGGTGCAATCTCCACTTGGAATTGCTGTATGGCGACGAACCCCACCACATCGCCGAAGCCCTGTTCAAGGCGTTTGCCCGGGCGTGTGACGCCGCCTGCCAGCGCGACCCGCGCATTGCGGGCGAAGTGCCCAGCACCAAGGGCCGGTTGTAACCCGGCTTGAATGCCCGCCGCCGACCGCCCGTCGAAGCCCATGTCGCACGCGAGCGAGTACTCCGACGCCAGCGACGAGTCCCTGGTGCGCCAGGCGCAGCAGGGTGACACGCAGGCGTTTGAGGAACTGGTGTTCCGGCATCGGGACAAGGTCTATTCCCGGGCGTTCAGCATGATGCGGAACGAGACCGAGGCTTTGGAGCTTTCCCAAGAGGCCTGGATCAAGGCGTGGCAGCGGCTGGAACAGTTCCAGGGCGAATCCAGCTTCGCCACCTGGATCACCCGGATCGTGATCAACATCTGCCTGGACGCGATGCGGCGGAACAAGCGACTGCATGCCGAATCCATCGAACAGTTGGCCGAGGAAAGTGGCGGCGTGGAGCGCCTCCTGCCGCCGACCCAGGTGGACATGCTCGCCGGCCTGGAGCGCGCCGAATTGCGGGCCCGAATCGAGGCCGGGCTGGCGCAACTCTCCCACGCCCACCGCACGGTCTTGATCTTGCATGAATTTGAAGGCTTGGAATACAAGGAATGCGCGAAGCGCATGGGCTGCTCGATCGGCACCATCATGTCGCGCCTCTTTTACGCGCGACGACGGCTGGCCGCGTTGCTGGCCGATTTGAAAGAAACCCGCAAACCATGACGCACGAAACCCAACTGAAACTGCAGGCGTGGCTGGACGGCGAACTGCCGGCGTCCGACGCGCGGGAGGTGCTGCGTCTGGTCGAGCGCGACCCGGACGCCGCCGCCCTGGCGCGCGAACTCAAACTCACCCGCCAGTGGCTGGCGGCGGGCGAGACCCTTCGCCCCGTGCCCGAGTCCCGCGAATTTTACTGGGCCCAAATCGCCCGATACCTGCCTCCGCGCGAATCGGCAACGCTGGCTGTCCGGCTGATCGCCTTTGACTGGCGCCGCTGGCTGGCTTGGCTGGCCCCGGCGGCGGCCGCCTTAATCTTGTTGGGCGTGTGGCTGCTCCCTCGGTTGGCGCCGCCCCAAAGCGCCGCCGCCCGCGCGCCCGAAATTGAAACCCCCGGCGAGGAGTTGGGCACGTTCACCTTCCGTTCCGATACCGAGCAAATGACCGTGGTGTGGGTCAACGCCCGTTGAATCACCGTCCCGAGCTGCCCGAACCAACCCCGAATCCCATGAGCCGCGTGTTTCCGTTGACGCCCCGCCCGGCCGCCGGATGGCTGGTCGCCTGCCTGCTCGCCTGCCTAGCCTCTGCGCCCGTGCTGGGCATGGAGTTGAAACTGCGCAGCCAGCTCATCTGGGGCACCAATGACCCCAAACCCGGCGACGGCAAGTGCGCGGACGTGGAGCCCGCCGTTCGCGACCGCCTGCGCCGCGTCTTCAAATGGCAAAATTATTATCTGGTCAAATCCCTCGACGTCACGGTTACGCCCGGCGAGACGCCCCGCGTGCGCATGAGCGAGAAATGCGAGCTGGAGTTCAAACTGGTGGATGACTTTACGCTCGAGATCAAACTCTTCGGCGAAGGCAAGCTCGCCAAAACCGTCCGCCAATCCCTCCAGGCCCTGCGCCAGGGCGAACTGGCCGTGCTGGCCGGCGACTCAAAGGAAAAGTTCGGCGACGCTTGGTTCGTGGTCATTTCCCAGCCCCGCAAGTGACCCGGGTGCTTCGCCGCCCGGGGGCCGCCGCATCCCGCCTGACCGGCCCCCGACGCCGCTTTCGCGCGCCGCGCTTCTCCCGCCTCCGCCCGGAGATTATGGCGTTGAGGGACCGTTACGCGACACGCCCAAATCCCGGAGCAAACCACCTTCGATCCCGTAAACTCCAGCGGATGCTCTGCGGCTGGCGGCGCGCTCCGGTTTCCCGGCGTGGAACAGTCCGGCGCCAGTTTCAAAACTCCGCGTGTCCCGGCGTGCGGGCAAAGGGAATCACATCCCGGATGTTGCCCACGCCGGTCAAAAACATCAGCAAGCGCTCGAAGCCCAGCCCGAACCCGGCGTGCGGCACCGTGCCGTACCGGCGCAGGTCCACGTACCAGGCGTAGTCTTCCGGGTTCAGGCCGTGGAAGCGCAGGTTGTCCTGCAACTGCTCCAACCGTTCCTCGCGTTGCGAGCCGCCGATGACCTCCCCGATGCCCGGCACCAGCACGTCCATCGCCGTGACCGTCTGCCCGTCGTCGTTGAGCCGCATGTAAAACGGTTTGATCGCGCGCGGGTAGTTGAACACCGTCACCGGCGCTCGGAAATGCTCCTCGGTCAGATACCGCTCGTGCTCGGACTGCAAATTCGCCCCGGGCTCGACCGGGAACTCGAAGGCGCGGCCGGACCGCTGCAAGATCGCCACCGCCTCCGTGTACGGCACGCGCCGGAAGGGCCGCTCGATCACAAACTCCAGCCGCCGCCGCACCTCCCGGTCCACGAACTTCTCGAACAGGGCCAGGTCCTCCGCGCATTCCTCGAGCATCGCCCGGGCCATCGCCTTGACGAACGCCTCGGCCAGGTCCATGTCGCCCGCCAGATCGCAAAACGCCATCTCTGGCTCGATCATCCAAAACTCCGCCGCGTGCCGGGCGGTGTTCGAGTTCTCCGCGCGGAAGGTCGGGCCGAAGGTGTACACGTTGGACAACGCGCACGCGAACGCCTCCGCCTCGAGCTGCCCGCTCACCGTCAGGTAGGCCCGCCGGCCGAAGAAGTCCCGCTCTGGCGCGCGGTCAATGTCCCCCTTGAGCGTCGTCACGCGGAACATCTCTCCCGCCCCCTCGCAGTCGCTGGTGGTGATGATCGGCGTGTGCACGTACACGAAGTCGCGCTCCTGAAAAAACCGGTGCACCGCCCAGGCCAGCCGGCTGCGCGTGCGAAACACCGCGCCGAAGAGGTTCGAGCGCGGCCGCAGGTGGGCGATGGTGCGCAAAAACTCGAGCGAGTGCCCCTTTTTCTGCAAGGGATACGTGGCATCCGCCCGGCCCACCAGTTCGAGACGCGTGGCGCGCAACTCCCATTTCTGGCCCGGCGCCGGGGAAGGTACCAGGTGGCCGGACACCGTCACGGAAGCCCCCGTGGTCACCTCGGGCAAATGCTCCGCGCCCGGCACCTGCGCGTCCACCACCACCTGCACGTGGGCCAGACACGAACCGTCGTTGACCTCGACGAACGAAAACCCCTTCGCGTCCCGGCGCGTGCGCACCCAGCCCTGCACGGTCACGCTCTCGCGCGGCTGGTCCGCCGCCAGCAAATGCTTGATCAACGTCCGCATGGCCCGCGAGTGTGCCCGCCCGCCGGCACTTTGCCAACGCCCGCTCAGCGCGCCCCTGACGGCGCCTCGCGCACACCCACGCGGACCCAGCGCGGCGGAGGTGTGGGCGGCGGAGACAGGGCTGGCGCGGCCGGCAAACTCAACGCCCACGGCGCCTCGCGGCCCAGCATCCGGCGCCGCTCCGCAGTGGGCCGGTCTACGCACTCCAGAATGGCCGTGCCGCGCACCGCAGGGTGGGGATGCCGCAGCAGCGCCCGCAGATCCGTCTCGCTCAATCGTTGTTGCAGCAGCGCGCGGGTGGCCTCCTCGACCAGTGGTTCGCCAAAGGTCCGCGCCTCGATCGCCTCGGGGGCCAGGTAGGCCTGCAAAAACCGTCGCGCCGTACCGCTGCGCAACTCGGCCAGCGCGGTTAAAACGTGTGCGTTAAATCGCGCTTCGGCCCAATCGGCCAGGTCGGCGCCCGCGCCGGCCGCCCACGCGGCCGGCCAGCGCGCCACGCGCGCGCGCAGCGCCGTCTCCAGCACCGCAGCCGAGCCCGTGGCCCGCAGCCGCCCCAGGGCGCGCG
>Ga0073932_1006397_pt1 | contig 12098 bp, 9 predicted proteins | sample DewCreD2012metaG_FD_76967 | JGI IMG/M metagenome (GOLD analysis project Ga0073932, IMG submission 76967) | Hot spring sediment bacterial and archeal communities from British Columbia, Canada, to study Microbial Dark Matter (Phase II) - Dewar... ... | reverse complement strand
GAGCGCGGTGAATCCTAGGTCACCATCGCCACGCTGAGAGCCACGGCCTAACCGGTCGAGAGAACCACCGGTCCCTGATGCGCGCCGACGGGGGTGAGCAGTCGGCGGGAGGCCTCCCAACTCTTTATTGTGAACATCAACAACGACAACAACCGGCACTGAACCGCGGCCGGCAAGAAGCGGGCAGCGTCAGCCGATACTGAACCGCGAACGCGAGGAACGGTGAACGCAACGCTGACCTGCCGAAAACAGCCGTTGCCGGCACGTCGGCCTCGCCTGTTGCGCCCACTGATTCTTGAATGGCGCTTTCGCGCGCCGCCCGTGTCTCTACCCCACATCCACACTGCGCTTGCGCTGTCTTGTCCCCACCCAAGCTGTACCTCTTTGCGGCAGGAACCCGTCTCGTTTCTCATCGCCGGAAGCACGAAGCCTGCAAGCGTCTCAACGCCCCTTCGTTCTCCGAAATCGCTCCCGTTCCCTGGCCGTCATCTTCTCCGTCGCGTATTGGAAGATCAGCCGCGCCGCTGTCTCTTTATGCTCCAGGAGGAACGCCTCCACGGGTTTGGGTTGACGCTTCCATGCCTCCCGCAGGAACCACCCCAGCCCCTGATGTACGACTCGCTCCTGATCAGCCATCATCGGACGCAGGAACTCGAGCAACGGCCGCGCGTCCGCGCCCTTCTTGACCAGCCCCAACAGCGCCACCGGAACGGCGCGCCTCTGGTACTTGAGCTTTGACCCGCGCCAGGACTTCAGCGCGCTGAACGGGATCGCGCCCCCCGCAATCGCCGGCCCCAAAATCAATGCGCAGACTGAATCCACGTGCGCCCAGTTTCCGATCCCGGCCTCAAACCACTTGGCCAGTCCGGGAAGAACCCTCTTGTCCATCTCCGCGTCGAACTTCGCCAGAATACGAATCGCCAGCGCGCCCTCCTCGTACTTCCCGCTCCGAAACAGGATCTCTCCCAGCTTCAGAAAACCCCTCAGCCCCATGCCGCGATATCTCTCGTACCACTCCTCCTGCCTCCCGTTCCAGATCTCATGGTCCTTGTCGAGCAGCCCCCAGGAGTCGTACCCCTCCCGGAAATAGCGCGCGTACTTCCCCGCCGCCTTCGCATCCGCATGTTTCCCGCAGTAGCCCCTGATCTCCGCGGCCAGCGACTCGGCTCTGGTCATCTCCCTCTCCCGCCTGCCATCTTCCCACGGACCTCAAGGGCAGGTGGGCGCTCCGTGGCGCGGCAGGAACGCCCACCGGGCGCTGGTGATGGCCCCTGGCCACAAACCCCGGATTGATGATTCCGGGTGAGCGCTCCACGGGCCGCGCTCCCATCGCGAGACGCAATGTACTGTCGCCGTAACGACCAGCCAGTCCTCCGGCCTCACCCCGCCACCAGGGCCGCGACTTCGTAATCCGTCACGCCCGGGATCTCGAACTCGATCGCGTTCCCGCGCCGATCGAAACGCACGGTCCGTTCTGACCGCAGCAGATCCACACGCGCAATCCGCGCTCCACCAGGGACTTCAAACCGGACCTTCTGCGGCCCAATCGGGTAGTGCCGCCGGAACCAGCCCCTATGCAGCGCCGGGTTGTTGTAGTTCAGGATGTGCAGCGCATAACCCGCTTCCGTCTCCCAGGCGAACAGCTCCACCACCCCTTCCCCGCTCACTGTCACGGGCGCGCGCCCTCCCGTCACCCACCGGATGCAGTTCTCGAGCAGCAGGCTCAAATCGGTGTGCCCCGTCTGCCAGGCCGTGGCGTCCACGCTCCCCGGCAGATACAACAGCCGGCTCGGCCCCTTCTCGGCCAGGACCAGGGCTGGAAACTCAGACCTCGGCGTGGGCGCGTACACCCGCTCCGGCGGATAGGCTGTGTACGCCGGCACCACCGTCAGCACCGCCGGTGTCTCCGCCTTGACCGGCATCCAGAACTCGCCCCCCGCAATCCAGTTCGTATTCTGGAAGCCGCGGAGGATTTCGTGTTGTCTCTCGATCCGCGCGAACGGAGCGTTGCCATTCGGTCCCTGCCGCTCTCCGGCGAGCTGGATGCCGAACAACGATCCCAGCCCGAAGCCGGGCCGTCTCCCGCCCCGCTCGTCGAACAGGCTCGTTTCGAAGGTCGCCAGCAGCGACCCGCCCGCCGCGACATAGGCTTCCAACTGCCTGCACTGGCGGTCGCTGAGCAGCGCCACGTTCGGCAACAACAACGCCCGGTATTTGCGCACCGTTTCGGGACCCAGATCATCCTCGTGCACGAAATCGAAACAGAACCGCCCCTCCAGCAGCGTGTAGTACAAGCCTTGCAGGGCGTCCGTCGTATCCGCCCGCCCCGCGCTTCCCGCCGGAGGACGGTGGTAGGCGTGCGTCCGCTGCGAAAAAATCACTCCCAGGTCCGCCACCGAGCGCCGGTTGTAAAAGTGCCGCTCGTGCCTGGCCAGCCACTGGAAGAACTCCCTCCCCGGCTCCTGCCACCGCCGGTCCTCTCCCCGCCCGGTTTGCCCGCCGAGCCAGTGATACCAGGGAACCATTCCGCTGGCCACCGTCTCCGCCAGCCAGAGCGTAATCTCCGCGGGTGACTTGGCCACGTTGCGGTACCGCGGCGACGATGTCGACCAGGTCCCCGTCGCCAGGGTGATTGTCCGGCCTTTCATCACGGACTGCGCCACCCGCCCCTGCTGCGCGCACCCCCAAGCCGGGGCGTTGTCTCCCGCGCCCCGCCCCTGGTAGTCGCAATTGAACCACTCGCATACCTCCGCCAGCCTCCTGAGGTTGTGGTAGGGGCGGATTCCTCCGCCCAGATTTGCGAAGTAGATGTTCTCCGGCCGCTTCTCCCGCGCGATCGACGTGTACAGCTTCCAGAGTTCCACAACCCGCTCGACATAGGCCTCGTCGTACTCCGCCGTCCCCGGCTCCGGCAGCTTCCGGCAGCGCTCGCAATAGCAGGCGGAGGGCCTTCCCAGGCTCGGCCATCCGTTGGTGTAGAGCCCGTCGACGTCATAGCGGGCGTTAATCTCCCGCATGATGGCCGGTATCTGCTCGCCGAAATAGCTCGATTGATGGCACGTGCGGTACAGGCCCGGCGCGTCCGTCTGCGGAAACGGCTGTCCCGCCTGGTTCCGGGAGAACCACTCGGGATGCGTGTTCAGAAATTCTTCCCACTGCAAGTCCGGGCTGAAACGGGCGATGACCCGCAGACCCCGCTCCTTCGCCGCCCGGCAGCAGTCGCCGAAGAAGTCGCGGCCGCCCAGAAACGCGGCCCGCCGGAAGTTCGGGACCTGGGTGGGATAGAACGCGACGATGCCCGTGACGCTGATCAGCACCGCGTTGACTTTGAGACTGGCCCAGTAATCCGCCCAGGCCTTGACGTCCAGCTCCACCGGATCCCGCTCGTTTGCGTTCACCTGGCCGATGCGCCGGACGCGCTGATGCCACGGCGCCGGGCTCTGGGCGAACGCGACGCGGCCGGCCGCGATGGTCGCCGGCAGAACCAAGAACTCTCTGCGCTCCATACCCCGGTATCGTACTCCGGCCGGAGGATGGATTGCCCGGCCCGCTTCGGGATCGGCGCGCGGGACGGCAAGGTCCCGCGCCTCAGCCTAGGTGTCGAACCATTTCTGTCCGGGCCGCTGCATCTTGCGCACGGCCTCGTCGTTCATCTCCACGCCGATGCCGGGCCTGTCCGTCACCGTGATGTAGCCTTTCTGGAGGATGTCGCCCTCTTTCACGTACACCTTCCACTGCTCATGCCGCGAGGCCGGGTGTCCCCAATGCCACTCGACCACCAGCGCATTGGGAATCGCCGCCATCATATGGCAGGTCGCCATCGTCCCGATCGGCGACGCCTGCGCGTGCGGCGCCATCGGAATGTAATATGTGTGCGCCATGTCGGCGATTTTGCGCCCTTCCAGCAGGCCGCCGCACTTCTGGATGTCGGGCATGATTATGTCCACCGCCTGCTTCTCGAATAACTGGCGGAATCCGTGCCGCAGGAACAGGTTCTCTCCCGCGCAGATCGGCGTGTGCGTCGACTGCCGCACATCGCGCATCGCGTCCACGTTGTCCGGCGGCACCGGCTCCTCCAGCCACAACAGCCGGAACGGCTCCAATTCCTTCGCCACACGCTTCGCGGTCCCGAGGTCGTAGCGGCCGTGCATATCCACCGCCAGTTCGATGTTCTTCGGCAGCGACTCACGCATGAACGCCACCTTGTCCACGATGCTGTCGATCTCCTGATTGTTCGCGGTCCAGTTCACCCGGTCGAACCGCGCCGGGTCCATGGCGTCGTCGACGTCGATCTTGGCCGCCGTGAAACCCATGCTGATGATCTGGTCGATGAACATCTTGGCGTTCGGGTCCTTGCGGTTGTTCGTTCCCGAGTCGCAGTAAATTCGCACCCGGTCCCGCATCTTCCCGCCCAGCAACTGGTAGATCGGAAGCCCGGTCGCTTTGCCCGCCAGATCCCACAGCGCGATCTCAACCGCGGTCATCGCCGTGACGTATTGCCCGCCCTGCGCGCCCGCGAAAATGCCGGACGTGCGGAGCCGCTCCCAGATCGCATCCACGTTCAGCGGGTCCTGCCCGATCAACATGCGGCGGAACCCTTCGATGATGGGCACGGCGCCGCTGATGGAGTCCACCGCCTCTCCTTGCCCGTAGAGGTCCTGGTCCGTGTAGATTCGAACGTGCAGCGACCCGACCACGGCCGTCCGCACGTCCTTAATCTTCAGACGGGGCCGCTGGTAGGGCGTCGTCGCCGTCTGAATCGCGGCGCTCAAGCCGCGCAGGCTGAACAGGCTGGTTGCGGCCACAGCCGCGCCCTGCAAGAATCTCCTCCGGTTGACGTCTTCCATTTCGTGCCTCCCGACGCGGCGCGCTGCCGCGAGACTCTAGCCTATATAGTCCAGGCCGGGGGCGGGTGTCAAGCTGTGAATCGGATTCGGCGATGGCGGTTTTCACGCCCGTCAAGAAAGAAAACGGCTTGGGGTGCGCCGCCTCCGGCGTCACCCCAAGCCCCGAGGAGAGAAGAGATCCGGCCGCCGCCTCAACCCGCAAGGCGCCGGCCGGGGTCCCTACCCAGCCGTGTACAGACGGATTTCAACGCGGCGGTTCTGCTGGCGGCCGTCGCGGGTCTTGTTGTCCGCGGCCGGATTGTCTTCGCCATAACCAACCGTGTTCACCCGGAACAGTGGCACCTTCCCTTCCAGGGTCAGGTACCGCACCACCGCGGCTGCCCGCTTGCGGCTCAGTTCCAGGTTCAGCTCAGGACTGCCCGTGGAATCCGTGAAGCCCTGCACCTCGATGACATAACGCTTCATGGTCCGCGCCTTCGCCGCAATCCCGTCGAGCACCTGCTTGGCCTCGGCCGTCAGGTCGCTCTTGTTCAGGTCGAAATACACCGTCTGTGTAGATACTTGCGTGTAGTTGTCCAGCCCTTCGATCCGGTTCGTCAGGCTGCTTTCAACTTGTCCGGCCCGGGCAATGCCTTTCTCACCAACCGCCCGGGCGTTGGCCGCCTCTTTGTTCGCGAGCGCCGCCTGCTCATTCGCGCGTGCGGCTTCGCTCCCGGCGGCTGCGGCCCTGCTGTCTGCCGACTGCGCCCTTTCGTCGGCCCGGGAAACTCCCTTTTCCAACTCGGCGATCGACGCAGCCTGGTCTTTCGTGGTCTTGTCCAGCGCATCCACCTTCTGCTGGACGGGCGAAACTGTCTGCTGAACGTACTTCTTCGTCGCGCAGCCTGTGCTCAAAGCGGCGGCTGCCACAACAGCTACGGCAATTACGTAAACGGATTTCATTGTCTGCTTCTCCTTAGCGGAATGATCATAGCACCGCTTTGTACATGGTGATGTGAAATTTCTTCCCAGCAGGGGCTGGCGTTTTTCCTGCCTTCTGCTGTAACATGCTGTTGAGCAAGGGCTTCGGCTCCTGGAGCCATATGGTGTGCAATCCGGCTGCCAGAACGCCGCCCTTGCCCTGGCAGGAAAGCGCGGCCAAACAACCTAGGAGCGGACGATGTCACAAAGTTGGGTGATGCTTGCCTTCGGCGTTTCCGGCGTTCTCGCACTCTTTCTTCTGTACGTCTCTGGACCCAAGCGCTGGTACTGGCACGTACTGAGCCTTCTCGTCGCCTTGGTGATCGGGCTCGTCCCGATTCCCAAATCTCTGAACACGCCCCAGGGAAGTCTCTGGATCGGCGGCGTGTTCACTTTCCTCTTCCTATGGGGTCTCGCCGCGCCGCTCTTCCTGAAGCGGCGTCGCAGATTCTGAGGCGCCGGAGAAGGGATCGCCTGCCGGCTCTACCTGTTAGAATGGGTGCTTCATTTGCCATGCGAGGAGTGTATTCGTGAATCATTCAACGAAGTTTCTGCTGACCGAAAAGGAACTGCCGTCCGCCTGGGTGAACGTGCTGCCGTCGCTGCGGGAGCCGATGGCCATGCCGCTTCATCCTGCCACAGGGAAGCCGGTGACTCCGGACGATCTGTCTCCCATCTTCCCGATGAGCCTCATCGAGCAGGAGTTCTCGCCGAAGCCGGAGATCGACATTCCCGGAGAAGTCCTCGACATCTACCGGCTCTGGCGCCCGACGCCGCTGTTTCGCGCCCGCCGGCTTGAGAAGGCCCTGGATACGCCCGCCCACATCTATTACAAGTACGAAGGGGTCAGCCCCGCGGGGAGTCACAAGCCCAACACCGCCGTCGCCCAAGCCTATTACAACAAACAGGCTGGAATCCGCCGCCTCTCCACCGAAACCGGCGCCGGCCAGTGGGGCAGCGCGCTGGCTCTCGCCTGCCGGATGTTCGGCATGGACTGCACCGTCTACATGGTAAGGGTCAGCTACGAGCAGAAGCCCTACCGCAAAATGATGATGAACGCCTGGGGCGCGGAAGTCTTCCCCAGCCCCAGCGGCGAGACCAACGCCGGCCGCGCCGTGCTCGCCGAACATCCGGATTCGCCCGGCAGCCTCGGAATCGCCATCAGCGAGGCCGTCGAGGATGCCGCCACCCACGGCGATACAAACTACTCCCTCGGCAGCGTTCTGAACCACGTCCTTCTGCACCAGACCGTCATCGGCCAGGAGACCAAACTCCAGATGAAACAGGCCGGAGAAGAGCCGGACGTCATCATCGGCTGTTTTGGCGGCGGCAGCAGCTTCGGCGGCATCGTCCTGCCCTACGTGCTGGACAAGATGAAGGGTTCGCCGGTGCGCCTGGTTGCCATCGAGCCTAGCGCTTGCCCCACGCTGACCAAGGGCGCCTTTGCCTACGACTTCGGCGATCTGGCCAGGCTGACCCCACTGCTGAAGATGTATACCCTCGGCCACGACTTCGTTCCGCCGGGGATCCACGCCGGCGGTCTTCGCTACCATGGCGCGGCCCCGCTGGCGAGTCACCTTCTCCACCACGGCTACCTGGAGGCCAAGGCATACACCCAGCGGCCCATTTTTGAGGCCGCCGTCGCCTTCACCCGGGCCGAGGGCATCCTGCCCGCTCCGGAATCGGCGCACGCCATCCGCGCCGCGATCGACGAGGCCTTGGAGGCCAAGGAGCAAGGCCGTCCCCGCTCGATCGTGTTCTGCCTTACCGGACACGGCCACTTCGATCTTGCCGCTTACGACAATTACCTCAGCGGCAAGCTCCAGGATTTCGAGTACCCCGACGAAGAGGTCGCCCGGTCCATCGCGGCTCTTCCCGCCGTCGGTTAGAAGCGATGAAGACGCTCACCTTCAACGAGCTTGGGGAACGGGCGCGCGCTTTCCAGGAAAGCCGCGCCCTGCTCACCGCCATCGAACTGGACTTGTTCACCGCCGTCGGCTCAGGCGGCGGCGCCGCGCAGATCGCTGCTCGTCTCCGGTCCGATCCGCGAGCCACCGAGATGCTGCTGAACGCCCTTGTGGCCATCGGAGCTTTACGGAAGCGTGGGGAGCGCTTCTTGAACACCGCTCACACGGCAAAGTACCTGGACAACTCCTCGCCCGATTCCCAGCGGGACGGACTGCTTCACACCGTAAACCTCTGGGACAAGTGGTCCACCTTGACCGATTGTGTCCGCGCGGGCATGGCGGTTGCCTTGAATCGTCCCGAAGAACGGGGCGGCAACTGGGTGGAAGCCTTCATCGCCGCCATGCACAACAACGCCGCGGCGCGCGCCCCCGCCCTTGTCAAGGCCGTCGGCGCCAGACGGGTCCGCCGCCTCCTCGATGCCGGCGGCGGGTCGGGCGCCTATTCGATCGCCTTCGCCAGAGCGAATCCCCATCTTCGTGCGCTGATTCTGGACCGCCCTGCCGTGCTGCCCATCGCCCGGCGTCATATTCGCCGGGCCGGACTCTCGGGCCGCGTCCGGACCAAGGCAGGGGATCTGCGAACGGACGTTTTCGGCAAGGGCTTCGACCTGGTTCTCTTGAGCGCCATCTGCCACATGCTATCGCCGGCGGACAACTTGGATCTGCTGCGGCGCGCGCAGCGCGCGCTGGTCCCCGGCGGCCGGGTTGTGATCCGGGACTTCCTCCTGGACGCTGGCAAGACCAGTCCCCGCCGCGCCGCGCTCTTTTCGCTGAATATGCTGGTCAATACGCAGGGCGGCGCCAGCTACAGCGAAGCCGAATACCGGTCCTGGCTTGAAGACGCCGGTTTTTCCGACATCCGGCGCCTCGATCTGCCGGACCCCGCCAGCGGGCTGATGATCGGCTCGAGGCCGAGCGCCTAAGCCCGGCGAGCCTTCCGCGCCAGCAGAACCAGGATGCCCGACATCAGGCACGCGGCGGCCAGCGCCAGCATCGCCACGGTTGTGCTTCCGGTGGCATCCCGGATGGCGCCCACCGCGTGCGGGCCGGCGTATCCGCCCAGGTTGCCCACAGAGTTGATCCAGGCGATTCCCGCCGCCGCCGCGGACCCGGAGAGGATCCCGGTCGGCAGAGACCAGAACGTGCCGAAGGCGCACATGATCCCCATCACCGCCAGCGAGAGCGCCCCGATCGCGACCGCGGTCGGAATCGAGCCGACGCTGCTCAGCCCCAGCGCCAGGGCCGCCACCACCAGGGCCACGGACACGTGCCCGCGCCGTTCTCCCGTCTTGTCGGAGTGTTGCCCGTACAGCACCATCGAGATGGCCGCCAGAGTCCACGGAATGATCAGGATCAGTCCGATATGCCAGGGATCGCTGTGCGCCATCCTGTCCTTGATGTTCTGCGGCAACCAGAACCCCAGCCCGTAATTGCCCATCGACATTCCAAAGTAGACCACGCAAAGCAGCCAGACCCGGCCGCTCTTGAACGCGTCCACCAGCCGGTGCCTGTGTTCGCCCTCCTGCTTCTTCGTCTCCTCTTCCTCGCGCAGGCGCTGCTCCAGAAACTCCTTCTGCTCCGCGCTCAGCCAGGCGGCCTTTGCGGGCTTGTCGGTCAGGTAGTAGAGCGTCAGCAGCCCCATGAACACCGAAGGGATGCCTTCGAGGAGAAACAGCCACTGCCACGCCCGCAGGTGCCAGAATTCGGTCATGGCGTTCATGATCCAGCCGGAGATCGGGCTGGCGATCAACCCCGCCAGAGGAACCGCGGTCATGAAGAGCGCCACCATCCGCGCCCTGTGTTTGCGCGTGTACCAGAAGGTCAGGTACAGGATGACGCCCGGAAAGAACCCGCATTCCACCACCCCGAGGAAGAAGCGGATTACATAAAAGCTCATTGCGCTCGTCACGAACATCTGGGCGGCGGAGACAAGCCCCCAAACCGCGATGATCGGCCCGAGCCACAGCCGGGCGCCGATTTTCTGAAGCACCAGATTCGCCGGAACCTCAAACAGAAAATAGCCGACGAAAAAGATTCCCGCGCCCAGGCCGTACACGGCGTCGCTCATGCCCAGGTCGGCCTGCATCTCGAGCTTGGCGAAGCTCACATTCACGCGGTCGATGTAGGCCAGCACATAACAGATGAAAAGGAACGGCATCAGGCGCCGAGTCACCTTGGCGTAGGTCGCTGCCTCAAACTCCGGGGTATAGTTCACGTTCGGCTCCACCAGCGGATGTAAGGGACTACGATACAACAAAACGGGCGCCCGCACATCGGGCGCCCGCTCCACTGCTGATCTGTTGCGCTCGGTCTAGCTGTAAAGCTGGTCCGCGGACCGCTCCCGATCCCATTCGGGCGTCGGCGCGAAATAGCTCTCGCCCATCATCAGGTGCTGCTTGACAACCTCTTCGTTGAGCTCGATCCCGAGGCCCGGCCCCTCCGGCACCCGGATGTGGCCCTTGTTCAGGATCGGCTTCGGAACGCCCGTGACGAGATCGTCCCACCACGGGATATCCACCGAGTGATTCTCCATCACCAGGAAGTTCTGGGTGGCGGCGGCGCAGTGCGCGTTGGCCATGGCACAGACGGGCGCGCCGGCCATATGCATCGCCATTGGAATCCCGTAACGCATCGCCATGTCCCCGATCCGTTTGGTTTCCAGAATGCCGCCCGAGGTCGACAGGTCCGGGTGGATGACGTCCACGACGTGATTCCGGCACAGCTTCTCAAATTCGTCCATCAAATAGATGTCCTCGCCCGTGCAAATCGGAACATCCACCGTGTCCGTAATTCTCTTGAGCTGCTCCGTCCGATACCACGGAATGACATCCTCCAGGAAGGCGAGGTTGCATTTCTCCATCGCCTTGGCCAGCCGGATAATGGAGTTTTCGCCCATGGTGCCGACGTGGTCCACAGCGATCGGCACATCCCAGCCCACAACTTCGCGGGTCTGCATGATGTAATCGGCCATCAACTCCGCGCCCTTGTGGGTGATTTCGATGCCGGAGATGGTGTGTTCGCGGCCGCGCTCCATGGGCATGCCCTGAACCGTACCGGAGACCGCGCCAGGAGTGCTTCGGAACCGGTTGATTCCGATGTCCATCTTGAACCAGGTGAAGCCCATGTCCTTGCGCTGCTTCATCCGCGCCCCGAAAACCTTGGGGTCCGGCGAGTCCGGCGTATCGCAGTAGCAGCGACACTGGTCGCGGTACTTGCCGCCCAGCATCTGGTAAATCGGGACGCCGTACACCTTCCCGGCGATGTCCCAGAGGGCTTCTTCAATAGCAACCACGCCGCCCGCCATCCGGCCGTGGCCGCCGAACTGCCGCAGCCGGCGGAAGATCTGCTCGATGTTGCAGGGGTTCTGACCCAATATCCGGCTCTTCAGCATCAAGGCGTACGTCTTGCTCGCTCCGTCGCGCACTTCTCCAAGGCCGTAGACGCCCTGGTTCGTGTCGATCCGGATAATCGGACAGGTGAAGGGCGCGCCCGCGAGCACGGCCACGCGCATGTCGGTAATCTTGAGCTGCGAAGGATTCGAATTGCGGTTCACATTCTGAACCGCTCCGTCCAAGGTTTCGTCTGCCCAAAAGGTTCCCGCCGCTGCACCAAACAGGGCGGTGGCTTTCTTAAGGAAATCTCGCCGTCCGGGACGATTCCGGCGGCCTCCAAGTAGTCTTTGCAGAGACGGCTTCATTGTTCTCTCTCCTGGCGGCCTCAACTCAACACGCTTGCGGCCGGCCGGTTAACTTCTCTTCAGTCTTCACATCCACAGGCGCACTTGTCAAGTTGCAGTCTTCTTAAAAACAGAGACCGGAGGCGGGACCAGGCCCGCCTCCGGAAAGAAGACGCATTCCCTTACCAGCGGAACGCGACGGTGATGTTCTGCAAGGGCTGGCCGCCGCCATTGGCGGTGGTGCCTTCGTTCGAGGTGGAAGGATTGATGGTGCCGAACGTCCCCGGATTGGTGAAGTTCACCGAGGTGTCCGGCGGCCCCAGGTTGTACCACTTGAACGGATTCTGGAAGTCGTAGCGGAACTGAACCGTGTACCGCTCCTTGATCCGCCATTCTTTCGAGGCCGAGAAGTTGTGGTCGATGAACCGCTGCCGGTCCATGGTGTTCCGTCCCACGTTGCCAAAGGTGAAGGCGGCGGGGTAGGAGAAGTAATCCATGGATTGGATCAGCTTGTTCTGGTTGGCGCGCGTCCAGCGGTCCGTGCCGATGTCCTGCCAGTTGTCCCGCAGGCCGGCGGCCTGCCCGGTGCTGTTGGGCCGGCCCGAGCGGTAGGCGACGTTCGCCGTGGGCATGTAGCTGTAGGGGCTG
>Ga0073932_1006396_pt1 | contig 12098 bp, 12 predicted proteins | sample DewCreD2012metaG_FD_76967 | JGI IMG/M metagenome (GOLD analysis project Ga0073932, IMG submission 76967) | Hot spring sediment bacterial and archeal communities from British Columbia, Canada, to study Microbial Dark Matter (Phase II) - Dewar... ... | reverse complement strand
CGGTTTCCTACAGGTGGTGGCTGGCTACCTGCTGGCGCGGATTGTGATTTCGCTATTCTTCCTGCCTCATTATTTCCGCGGAGAAATGTACACCGCCTATGAGCTAATGAAGCTGCGCTTCGGCGAGCGCATCCGGAAGCTGACGGCGGGCTCCTTCCTCCTGCTCCGGGCTCTGGCGGAAGGAGTGCGGGTGTTCGCCATCTCCATCGTCATTTCGATCGTGTTGGGCACCGGCGAGGTGGCCTCGATTCTCTTCATCGTGTGCCTGACTTTGTTTTATACCTTCGAAGGCGGCATGACGGCGGTGATCTGGACCGACGTGGTGCAGTTGTTCCTTTACATCAGCGGCGCGATTCTGAGCTTCTTTGTGATCCTCCAGCATGTGCCGGGCGGGTGGAGCCACGTCGCCGCGGTGGCTTCGGAAGCCGGGAAGTTCCGCGTGTTCGACTTCGGATTTGAACTGACAAGGGAGTTCTTCACCAAGCCCTATACGTTCTGGGCGGGGGTCATCGGCGGCTGCTTCCTGACCACGGCAAGCCACGGAACCGAGCAACTGATGGTTCAGAGGCTTCTGGCGGCGCGTTCGGAGCCAGAAGGGCGGACGGCGCTGCTTGCGAGCTGGGTGGTGATATTTTTTCAGTTTTCCCTGTTTTTGGTGATCGGCGTTTTGCTGTTCGTGTATTACCGCGATTCGCAATTGCCCCTCCCCAGCACGATGGACAAAATTTACCCGGACTTCATCTGGAAACACTTGCCGACGGGCGTGGCGGGGCTGGTGATCGCCGCAGTGCTGGCGGCCGCCATGTCGAATCTGAGCGCGGCGCTGAACTCGCTGGCTTCCACCACGATGATGGATTTCTATAAGCCGCTCCAAGCGAAGCGGGGGCGGACGCACAGCGAGGCCCATTACCTGAAGGTGGCGCGCTGGTGGACGGTTTTCTGGGGCGTCGTTCTGTTCGGCATCGGGCTGCTGGCGCGGCAGTGGGGATCGGTCCTCGAAGCGGGACTTTCGATCGCTTCGATCATCTATGGTTCTTTGCTGGGCGTCTTCTTGTTGGGAATTGGGACGCGGCGGGTAGGCGAAATCGCCGCAATATGCGGAATGACCGCCGGGCTGGTGGTGATGCTATACGTCAAATTCGGAACTCCGATCGCCTGGACCTGGTATGTCCTGATCGGCACGTCAGTGACGGTGGGGGTGGCGCTCGTGGCGTCGCTGTTCGCGCCGGCCGAGGAGGCAACCCGTGGCTGAGAGCGTGGCGCGCCCGGGATTGCGGCGGGATTTGGGGACATGGAGCGCCGTTTCGATCGTCGTCGGGACGGTGATCGGATCGGGGATTTTTCTGGTGCCGAAGACGATGATCGCCTGGACAGGCTCTCCGGCGATCGTATTCGCCGTGTGGGTGGTGGGGGGACTGCTGTCGCTGTTTGGAGCACTGACTTATGCGGAGCTCGCCGCGGCGATGCCCGAGGCGGGCGGCGAGTATGTGTACCTTCGGGAAGCCTACGGTCCTTTTTGGGCGTTCGTCTATGGCTGGACCCAAATGTGGGTGGCCAAAAGCGGCTCCATAGCGACGCTGGCGACGGGGTTCTTTTATTACCTGGCGAACTTCTACCCGGCGCTCGAGCGCAACATCGGAACCATCCCTATTCCCCTGGGCGATAACGGCGGACCGCTGGTGGTCCGCGCCGGGCAACTCTTGGCCATCGGGGTGATCCTGTTTTTGGCGGGGGTCAATTATTTCGGGGTCAGAATCGGCGGGGGCGTCCAAGTGGTGGTGACGATCGTAAAGGTGGGGTTGATCGCCGCCATCATCGCCATAGGGCTAGGCTCAGGACACGGTCAGGCGTCGCACTTCGGCGGCTCGGCGCCGGCGGTGGGCGGCATCGCGGGCTTTTTCGGCGCGCTGGTGGCGGCGCTGTGGGCTTACGACGGTTGGAACAACGTCAGCATGGTTTCGAGCGAGATCCGCAACCCGCAGCGGAACCTTCCCAGGGCGCTGGTGCTCGGAACCCTGATCGTGCTGGTGATTTATCTCCTGACCAACCTCGCTTACTTTTACGTCCTGGCGGCGGACGAGGTGTCGCGCGCCGACCGCGTGGCGGCGGAGATGATGCGGCGCATTCTGGGAGATGGCGGAGCGGCGGCGGTCAGCGTGGCGGCCATGATTTCCATTTTTGCGGCGCTCAACGGCTCGTTGCTATCGGGCGCCCGCGTCCCCTACGCCATGGCGGTGGACGGGCTGTTTTTCCGCGCCATTGGCTATGTGCACCCGGAGCACCGCACGCCTACGGTCTCCATCCTGGCGATGAGCGCCTGGTCTGCCGTGCTGGTGCTCAGCGGGCGGTTTGACCAGTTGTTCACCTACGTGATTTTCGCGAGCTGGATTTTGTATGGGATGGCCACCGCGTCGGTCATAATATTGCGCCGCAAACGCCCGGACATCCCGCGTCCATACCGGACGCTGGGATATCCGGTGATCCCGATTCTGTTTGTCTTGGCCGCGGGCTGCATATTGGTTTCGACTTTGCGGAATTCGCCGCGTGAATCGCTGATGGGGCTGGCGATTATCGCCGCCGGAGCGCCTTTTTATTTCCATTGGAAAAGGCGAAAGCGAGCCTGAGGCGGCCGCCCGGCCGAGAGCGGCTGCGGGGCCGGAAGACCGCGAAATTTCCCACCGATTGCAAAATCTGTTCTGAAAACAGAACATAGCGCTTGAAAACTCTTTCCAGATGGGTTACAAATGCAGTGAGTGGGTCAGACGTCAACCCGACTATCTGTTCCACTTCCGGAACTGACATCCGGGAAAGTAGCCCTTGGGGGTAACATGGACGTTCTTAAAATCCTGCAAGAGCTTCGGCAGGAGCGCGAACAATTAGAAGAAGCGATTCTAAGTTTGGAGCGGCTCGCTAGAGGCCGCGGGCGGCGCCGCGGCCGCCCGCCGGCATGGCTGGCGGCGATGAAGAAGCGCGGCCGCCCGCCCGGCAGCAAGAACAAAACGCCCGCCGCGAAAGCCGCCGTGGCATAAACTCGCCGGCCTTCACTTGTAAAGAAGGTATTTGGCGCGGCGTTCGAAAAAGGAACGCAAGTCTTCCTGCTGGGCCTGTTCGATGGCCCGGGGGTCTTGGCCCTTCTCGAGCGCCGAGATGGTGGCGCGGTTGCCGATGAGCCGCTCGGATGCCTTCCAGGGGTACTTGCCTGGATACAGCCTTTCGAGCGCCGCGCCGAGTTCCATCCCGAAGCGAACGGAGGGGAACGCTTCGCGGTCCGTGATGACGAAGCGGACGCCTGGAATGAGACGTCCGGCAAAGTTAGAACTGGAGGGCTGAAACTGGGTTGGATACACCCGGATGCCGGGGATATGACGAGAGTTTAGATAGGCGGCCAATTCCCGCCCCTGGATCCAGTCGGCTCCAATCTGCTCGAAGGGTGAATCCGTGCCGCGCCCGACCGAATAGTTCCGGGCGCCTTCGAGCATAGCCACGCCAGGATAGAGGAGAGCGGCGTTCAGGCTGCGCATATTAGGCGAAGGGTCCATCCACGTCAAGCCGGTGGCGTCGAACCAATCGCCGCGCTGCCAATCTTTCATCGCGACGACCTCGAGCTGCGCGCCGATCTTGTGTTCCGCGTTGGCCATGCGCGCGATTTCGCCCGTTGTCATACCGTGGCGCAAGGGCACGTTGATGCATCCCACGAAGGACTTCAGGTCTTCATCCAGCATGGGGCCCTCAACGTGGACGCCGTTGATGGGATTGGGACGGTCAAGCACCATTACGGGGATTCCGCGGCGCGCCGCTTCCTCCATGGCGTAAATCATGGTGCAAATGTAGGTGTAAAAGCGCGCCCCGATGTCCTGGATGTCAAACACCAGGACGTCCACCGCTTTCAGCATTTCTTCCGAGGGGCGCCGGTCTTTGCCGGAGTACAGGCTCCAGATGGGGATGCCGGTCTTCTCGTCCCTGGAATGGCCGATATTTTCGTGATCCAACTTGCCGGCGAGGCCGTGCTCCGGAGAAAACAGCGCCGCAACTTTGACGCCCGCCTCGAGCATCAGGTCAAGGTTCCGGCGCCCTTCTCGGCTCACGCCGGTGTGATTGGTGATCAAGCCCACGCGGCGGTTCTTGAGTGCGGCAAAACCATCAGAGGCCAGCACGTCCAAGCCGGTAAGCGTCTTGCCGTTCCGCGCCACCGCCCGGCGGACTCCCGCCACCGTTTCGTTATACCCGGTGAGGGCGACGCCGCGCGCGTCCAAGCCCATGGAAGCCGCCACGATGGTGGCCACTTTGCCCCGCAGCGGAGTGATGGCGGGGCGGCGCCGCGGGTGGACGCTATTGGCGAGCAGGATGACGTAGCTTTGGGTGGCGGGGTCAATCCACATCGAGGTGCCCGTGAAGCCGGTGTGTCCGAACGACCCGATGGGAAACAAATCGCCGCGGTTTCCGGAGTAGGGCGAGTCGATATCCCAGCCCAAGCCGCGCAGGATGGGCTGCCAGGGGGGGCTTTGGGGCTCGGTGCATTTGCGGATCGACGCGGCGCTCAGCACGCGCACGCCTTCGAGCTCGCCTTGGCGCAGCATCATGCGGGCGAAGCGCGAAAGGTCCTTCGCGGTGGTGAACAATCCGGCATGGCCCGCCACCCCGCCCATGAAGCGGGTGGTCTCATCGTGCACCACGCCCCGGAGGATCTCGCCATCCACCCTTTCGGTGGGAGCGATGCGAGGACGCAGCGAAGCGGGCGGGCGGAACATGGTCTCGTTCATTTTCAGCGGGCGGAAGATTTTTTCGCGGGCGTATTCCGGCAGTGTCTTGCCGCTCACCCGGTGGACGATTTCGCCGAGCAGAATAAAGTTGATATCGCTGTAAATGAAGCGGACGCCCGGTTCGGCCACGGGCTTATCCACCACCGCCTTCTGAATGCCGGTTTGGTAACCGCTCCAGGCGGGTTTTAAGTCAAGGTCCGGCCGCAATCCGGAGAAGTGATTGAGAAGGTGGCGGACGGTGATGGGGCTCTTGCCGCCCTGGAATTCCTTGATATAAGCGGTGACGGGATCGTTCAGCCTGACCTTGCCCTCTTCGATCAGCTTCATAATCGAAGCGGTGGTGGCCACCACTTTGGTCAGAGAGGCTGCGTCGAAGATGGTGTCTCTGGTCATGGCCTCCTGTTTGGGCGCCAACGCCCGGTTTCCGTAAGCCTGAAAGTGCAGGATCTTGTCCTGCTGTCCCACGAGCAGCACCGCTCCAGGTATCTGGTCCTCGGCAATGGCCTTCCCGATCGCGGCGTCGAGGGATTCCGAGGCGGAGTAAGTCTGCGCGCCGGCCATAGCGGCCGCGGACAAGGCAAGGGCAAGGATTTTCATAGGAGACGTTGCGCGATGGACTCGAGCTTTTGCGCCAGGGCAAAATCTTTCTCGGTGATGCCGCCGGCGTCGTGCGTTGTCAAGTCCACCGTCACTCGATTGTACACGTTGCACCACTCCGGATGATGGTTCATGGCTTCGATCGCCACGGCGGCGGCGGCCATGAAGCCGAAAGCGTGAACGAAGTCGGGAAACACATACTCGCGGTGAAGTTTCCGCCCGGCGGTGGTCCAGCCGGGCAAAGCCACGAGCTTTCGCAAGACTTCCTGTTGTTCCATTGCACCCTCCCTGAGATTTCAAGCTCGGCCATAGATGGGGATGAGAGCGCCGTTGACGTCCGCCGCCTCGGGTCCGGCGAGCCAGACAATCAAGCGCGCAATCGAATCCGGCGAGACGCCCTTGGCGGCGTCGATGAAACTGGGCAGCACGGCGTTGGCGGTGATGCCGGTTCCTTCCACTTCGGCGGCGACGCACTCGATGAGCGCGTGAAGCCCGGCTTTCGAGACGGAGTAAGCCGCCAATCCTCCGGCAGGCGCGGCGCCGCTGCGTGAACCCACGGCGATGATGCGGCCGCGCCCCCGCGCCTTCATGTGCGGCAGCACGGCGCGCAGGACATAAAACGCGGCGTTCAGGTTGAGGTCCATCATGCCGCGCCAGATGGCATCGGAGGTTTCGTCCACCGCGCCGCCGCTCGCAAAGCCTCCGAGCGCATGCACCAGAACATCGATGGGCCCGGCGGCGGCGGCTTGAGCGGCCACGCGCGCCGCGTCCTCCGGGACGGTCAAGTCCGCGGCCATAGGGATGACGCGCTCGCGCGGCGGCGGCGTTTGCCTTCCGACGGCGGCGACGACAGCGCCGGTTTGCAGGAACGCTTCCACCACGGCGGGTCCCAGATGGCCGGTGGCCCCCGTCACCAGCACCAGCTTCGAATCAGCATCCATGAACCTAGGTTACCCTGAAACCATGAAGCTTCCCGCCTTGCGAATGAACCTCGATTTCATGCCTTCGCCGCTGCCGGACCGTCCGGGGCTGCTGATGCGGGACCCCTACCGCTTCTCGGACACCACGCTGATCATTCCACCTCCGCTGGTTGAGTGCCTTAGATTCTTCGACGGGGAGCATACGGATCTGGACCTGCGCGAGTGGCTGGTGCAGCGCACCGGACAGCTCGAGGTGGGCGAACTCCAGCAACAGTTGATTGAGGCGCTGAGCGAAGCGGGGTTCCTTCACGACCAAAATTACGAGCAACTGCGCGCGGTCCGGTTCCGCGAGTTCGCCGAATCTCCCGCGCGTCCGGCAAGCCACGCCGGGCAAGCCTACCCGGAGGAGAAGGAAGAATTGGCGGCGGTCTTGAGCCGATGTTTGAACGCGGACGCGCCGCCGGACGGCGCCGGGGGAGAGCTTGTGGGCATTGCGGCGCCCCACGTCAGCCTGGAAGGAGGTTGGCGTTGTTATCAGGCGGCGTACCGGGCGCTAAGCGAAGCTTACGCCGGCCGGACATTCGTAATTCTGGGCACCTCGCACTATGGAGAATCCGGCAAGTTCGGGCTGACGAAGAAGAATTTCGTTACGCCTTACGGCGAGGCGGTGTGCGACGCCGAAAGCGTCGAATGGCTGGCGCGCGCGGCGTCCGGTGCGGTGACGATGGAGGACTACTGCCACCAGGTGGAGCACTCCATCGAGTTTCAGGTGATTTTTCTTCAGCACCTGTTCGGCCCCGGCGTCCGCATCCTGCCGGTGTTGTGCGGTTCGTTTTCGCGGAGCATTCAAGAGGGAGGGCTTCCGGAAGGCGACGACGAAGTGAGGCGTTTTCTGGACGCTTTGGGCGAGCTTGCCGCCCTGCGGGGAAGCAACTGGTTCTTCGTGTTAGGCATCGACCTTGCGCACATGGGACACCGTTACGGCGACTCTTATCCGGCGGAGGCCAACCGCGGGCCAATGGAAGAGGTCGCGGCGCGGGACCGCGAGCGGCTTGCCCGCGTGGAAGCTTGGGACAAAGCGGGGTTCTGGCGCCTTGTCCAGCAGAACCAGGACGACCTGAAGTGGTGCGGCGCAGCGCCGTTGTACACCCTCATGAGCGCGCTGCCTCAAGCACGCGGGCGGCTGCTGCGCTATGAGCAGTGGAACATCGACGACCAAAGCGTGGTCAGCTTCGCCGGGATGGCGTTTTCATAGACCGCGCCGGGTTCGGAATTATTCGGGAACGGCGGCCATCCAATAGCCGGGGCGGGCTCTGACCTTCCACCGCTCGGCGCCGTCGCGAACGACGAGCACCTTGATTTCGTGAAAGCCGCCTTCCAGCTTGTTGTTGGGGTTGTAACTGATCATGTACTGGCTGCGGATGTCATCGCCCACCGCCTGGACGGCGGTTTCCAGATCCCGCTGGCTTACGAACGAGTATTCGCGCCCGCCGGTGAACTGTGTGAAAGTCTCCGCGGGGTTGCGGACGAAAATATCGCGCACATCCTTGAAAATCTCGATGAACAGCGGAATGACGCTGCCTGTGGGCATGCCGAGGTTGGCGGTGTTCGTCGGAATGTTCGCCACTCCGGGCGGCACGTGCCTCCCCCCTGCTGGGACGGGATCGGGTCTCGGCGGCGGCGCCTTCTTGGTCAGCGTGGTCACCAGCCGGTTCACGTTCACCGAGTAGACCATGATGTTGTGAAGCTGGATTTCGGCGAGGATTTCACGCGTCTTCCCCGAACTCGACTTGTCCCGCGTCTCGCCGATGTAAAGGATGACGCGGCGGTTGGTTTGCGGGCGCTTGGAAAGCATGCGAACGGCGTCGCGAACCGCGTCTTTCATCCGGCTGTACTCGCCGCCCGCCCGCAGCTTGCCCATGGCTTCCTTCAGCTTGTCGGGGTCCGAAGTGAAATCCTGAAGCACCTGAATGCGATGGTCGAAGGACATGACGGCCACTTCCCCGCTCTGCCCCGCCACGAGCGGCGAAAGCATGGGACCTATTTTTTGCACCTTCGGCAGAACGGATTCCATCGCCGCGTCCGCCTGCACCACCATCACCATCGAAAGCGGCTGGTAAATCTCGTCCACCTTGATGTCTTGCAGCTTGCCATTGTCGAACAAGCGGAAATCGGTGGGCTTAAGCCCCGCCACATAGCGTCCGTCGCGGTCGGTGACCACGGTTGGCACCACCACGACGTTCACGGTGGCGCGAAAGGTTTTCGCCTCTTGTTCTTCCTGAGCCAGGCTCGGCCAAACGAGCGACAGAACGAGAACACAGATTGCCAGGCGCATGAGGCTCCTATCAATATTCGACGCTAACCGGCGGCTTCGCGTTGCAACGGCTCCGGATGCTCGGCCCGCCCGCGCAGCAGGTCGAGTATATGGGGCACCAAATCGGCGATGGCGTTGAGCGATTCCACGGCGCCCTTGGGAGAGCCGGGCAGGTTGACGATCAAAACGCGTCCGCGCGTGCCCGCCACTCCGCGCGAGAGCACCGCCAGCGGCGTGTATTTGCGCCCCTCGCTGCGCATAGTCTCACTCAACCCCGGGATCTCGCGGTCGATGACGGCGCGTGTCGCTTCGGGCGTGAGATCGCGTTCGGTCAGTCCGGTGCCGCCGGTGGTGAACACGGCGGCGAACTGGTTGCCGTCAGCCAGGGTGGCCAGGCGTTCGGCGATGACGCCGACTTCATCCGGCAAGATCTCCATGGCGGCGACGCGCCAGCCCAACTCTTCCAGGCGGGCTCGCACGGCGGGTCCCGAAAGATCGTCGCGCACGCCGCGATGCGCGGAATCGCTGATGGTCAAAACGGCTGCCTGTATCATGACTTCCCTTCTCCGGCGGCGCGCCGGTAGCCGCCGCTCTTGCCGCCGCTCTTCTCTAACAAATACAACTCCGAAATCTCAATGCTCTTGTCGAGCGCTTTGGTCATATCGTAAACCGTCAGCGCCGCCACCGCCGCGGCGGTGAGCGCCTCCATCTCCACTCCCGTCTGCGCCACCGTGGACACCGTGGCCGTAATTCGCACGCCGCCCTTCTCAACGGCCACGTCCACGTCGGCGTGCGAGAGCGGCAGCGGGTGGCAAAGCGGGATCAATTCCGAGGTCTTCTTGGCGGCTTGAATCCCCGCGATGCGCGCCACTTCGAGCGGATTGCCCTTGGGGTTTTCCGGCAACCTGCGCAATACGGACGCCGGGATCCGCACCCGCGCGTGCGCCTTCGCCGTGCGCGCCGAAGGCGGCTTGGCCGAAACATCCACCATGCGCGCGCTGCCGGCGCTGTCGAAATGCGAGAGTTTCTTCATCGCAGTAGAACTGTTATTAATTCTCCCGCTTCCCAAGCCTCTTTGTCGGGCTGCGCCACCAGGTAGCAATTGGCGCGCGCGAGAGCCGGAACGTCCCCCGACCCTTTCCATTCCACCGGCGACACCTCCAGGCCATTGGCGGCAAGCACCGCGGGCAGGAAACGCGTCAGGCCCGGCTTGTGCCGGAAAGGGCGGCTGAGCCGCGCCAGCGTCAAAGGAAGCCGCGGCTCGCGCAGTCCGGCGAGCCGCTCGAGCGCGGCTCGGGCGAAAATCTCAAAGGTAACCATGGTGGATGCGGGATTGCCGGGAAGACCGAAGAAATAAGTATTCCGCACGCGTCCGAAAACCGCCGGCTGTCCGGGTTGAATGAGGACCCGGTCGAAGTAAAACTCGGCGCCAAGCGATGCCACGACGCTCTCGACAATATCGTACTTTCCCGCCGATACGCCGCCGGACAGAAGCACGAGATCGCACTCCAGGCTGCGCTCGACGAGTTCGCGCGTGGAAGCATGGTTGTCCCGCGCAATGCCCACAGGCACGGGCTCTCCGCCCGCCTGCCTCACCTGCGCGGCCAGGGACCAGGCGTTGGAGTTACGCACCTGATGATCCACGGGCCGGTCGCTCAGCTCGACCACTTCATCGCCGGTGGGCACGATAGCTACCCGGGGCTTCTTGTAAACGCGAACTTCGCTCCGCCCGACGGTGGCCAAAACCGCCACTTCGCAATAGCCCAACCTCAAACCGGCTTCGAGCAGCGCATCGCCGGCTCGAGCTTCCGCCCCCCGCGGCGTACGATGCTCGCCCGGGGACACGGCGCGGTCCACGCGTATGCGGTTGCCTGCGCGGGTGACATGCTCCACCATCACGACGGCGTCCGCTCCCTCGGGAAGCGGAGCGCCGGTCATAATTTCGACCGCTTCGCCGGGTCCCACGGCATGAATTGCGGGTTCGCCCGCGCGGACTTCGCCCACCACCGTCAGCTCGCCCGGAGCATCCGCGGCGCGGATGGCGAAGCCGTCCCGCAAAGACCGGTCGGCCGGAGGCAGGTCACGGTCCGCGCGAATGGTCTCGGCCAGAATGCGGCCATCGGCCGCGGCAAGCTGCACGGTTTCTATGGGAGGAAGAGGCGCGTCTTTCAAACGGTTGAGCACCGCCGCGCGCGCTTCCCAGAACGAGAGAGTCGCCACTCCCCAATTCTAGCGAAGCGGGACCTTACCGTTTGACCAGGACTTCCCGCAGATTGTCTCGCGCCAGGAAGAACTTGACTTGCTGAAAACGCCCGAAGAGCCGCTCCAAGTGGCGGCTGTTGAAGTGCTGCGACGGCGGGCGGTGCTGCTGAGGCGTGAGCAGCAGGTTACGCCCGTCGGCGATGCGATAGAGATAGCGCGGCACCGTGGTGGCGCGCTCGTCAGAACTGAAGAAGGCCAGCAGGTAGGCGTTCGGGCGGAGGATGGACCAGAGGCGCTCCACCACCTCTTCGATGAGCGGCGGCGCCATGTATTGGAGGCAGTCCCACACCAGAGCGCCGTCGAAGTGCTCCGCCGGGAAGTTGAGGCACTGATCCAGGATCTGGCGGTTCAGCGCATCGTCCTGCTGCGCCTCAAAGAAGGACTCCGGGGGAAAGGCGTTATCCAACGCAAAAATGATGTCCTCGGCGTAAATGCGATGGCCGAGGTTGGTGATGAAACTGACGTTCGCCTGGCTGGCGGCCGACAGATCCAATAGCGACAGCCCGGCGGTGTCCCGGATGACATAAAAAAATTGCTCCAGACCTGCGCTCCGCCGGGAGTGCGCGGTCGGGTTCTGAAGCGCGCGGGACCGCATTCCGCTAGCAGCCGGAAGCGGCGTAGGAACTCGCGCCGGCGCGGGAGCAGCCGCTCCAGCGCCGCTCCCGAATAGGGCTTTCCATCGCCCGCCGAACAATGTTCACCTCGCTTCCTTCAGGCTTCCGCTTTACTTGCCCGCCACCGGGGACGACACCGGCACGGCGGGCTCGGCGGTGGGCGCCGGGGGGCGGGACGGGGCGGGGCGAACCTCAGCCTTGATGATGTCGATGCTGCCCTTGAAAAACGCTCCGTCCTCGATCACGATGCGGACGGTTTTGATGTCGCCCACCAGTCGCGCGTCCTTACGGATGTCGATCTTGTCGGTCGCTTCCACGTTGCCGTGGACCGTGCCGAGAACGATGATCTCGCGGGCCTTGATGTTGGCGTTCACCTTGCCGTTCGGACCAATGGTCAGCTTATGTTCGTGAGATTCGATGGTTCCGCCTTCCACTTCCCCGTCGATGAGCAAGTCTTCGCGCGAAACAATCTGCCCCTTGATGACTACCGACTTTCCGATTACGGCGGATCCCCGATAGGATTCCGGCTCAAAACTCCGGCTCGGCGTCGTCGACATCGGAATTCCCTCCTTGCCGTATTCAGGGGATGGCGATGCAGCGGGCGGCGCCGGCCGGTTCGTCAAGGAAGCCT
>Ga0073932_1006395_pt1 | contig 12100 bp, 10 predicted proteins | sample DewCreD2012metaG_FD_76967 | JGI IMG/M metagenome (GOLD analysis project Ga0073932, IMG submission 76967) | Hot spring sediment bacterial and archeal communities from British Columbia, Canada, to study Microbial Dark Matter (Phase II) - Dewar... ... | reverse complement strand
TCGCACGAAAGGATGACCGCTTCGTCCAGGCTGACTGTCCTGCCTCCGACAGACAACCGGACGCACAGCGGGTAGGGAAAGTTCGGCATGGTTACAAGTTCGTTGTACCTGTTGCGTCGGTCGGGTCTGGCCCTGAGCGGATGCGCCAATATGTGGTATTCAGGATGAAATTCCACAAGTTTTTCACGCGGCCCCGGGGAATACGTTCCGGCGACATAAAATCCCGGGGAAGCCCAGGTCGGCATTTCCTCATGCGACCCCCTGATGCCGATGCGGCCGTTGGCCAGCGCGAAAATCGTCGCAAGCCTGCCCTCAAGTTCCCGTGACGAGGTTTCCACCCGCACCGACCTCGGATCATTGCCTGACAGCAGCAAGTCCGGAGAGCTGCCGCTTGAACCGAGGCTCAGTTCATCTGCCGCTTCATTTCTCATCACATCGTTATTTTGTGACCCGCACTAGAATATGCTCCGCGCCGAGGTTCTGTCGGCCCATGCCAAGCAGAAGCCGGCCGGCGGCGCAAGTCGGCAGGCATACGGTCTGCACTATCTTGATTCCGTCCCTGCGGCAAAGGTCAACAAAATCCGCCCAACTGAAGGAGTGAAGTATGCCGGAATCATACCAGGCTTCGGCAATTCGTCCGCGCGGCACCGGCACTCGGCCACTGAAAAGAAAAGCGGCCCTGTGCCGCCAACTGCCCGTATTTGGAAAGCTGATAATCCCCTCGCGGGCCACACGCAGCATTTCCGACAGCACGAACCGCGGCCTGCGCAGCAACGGAAGCGTTTCGCTCAGCACCGCGTAATCGTAACTCCGGTCCGGCATGGCCGCAAGTCCGGCGTCTATATCAGCCTGAAAGACGTCGTGCCCCCGGTCAATGACGGCAATGACCGAATCAATATCAATGTCAACGCCCATCGTGTCAGCCGCGCCACGCTTGCGCAGGAAACTGAGCAGCTCTCCGTCTCCGCAGCCGAGATCAAGCACCCTGGATCCGGGCTTGATCATGGAGGCGATGATCTGGAACTCCGGCCTGTCTGTCCTGTCGCTTCCGATCTGATGATCGGCAGGCACGCCGACCCACGGGAGGAAAGCGCGTATCACGTCTGATAGCCGCGAAACGTCAACCAGAAATGCGTCATGGCCGTGCGGTGCCTGAAGAACGCAATAGGCGACGCTCCTTCCAGCCCTCAGCATGGCGTTGGCCAAGAGAGACGACTGCTCGGGGGGAAAAAGCCAGTCGGAACTGACGGCCGCCACAAGCATTCTAGCGCGCGCCATCGAGAAGGCCTTCTCCAGACTCCCGTAACGTTCCACAATGTCGAACTCGTCCATGGCCTTGGTGATGTACAGATAGGAATTCGCGTCAAACCGCTCCAGGAATTTGTCTCCCTGATGGTCAAGGTAGCTTTCCACCTGAAAATTCGTGCTGAAATTCCCGCACGGCGGCGCTGCCATTCTCTCTCTTCCGAACTTTCGCTCCATCATCTCCTGCGAGAGATATGTTATGTGGCCTATCTTGCGCGCAAGCGCAAGGCCCAGCACCGGTCCCCTCCCCGCATCGTAATAATCCCCTCCGCGCCACTCAGGGTCGGATGTAATTGCGTCGCGGCCCACCACATCGAACGCCAGCGCCTGTGCGGAAAGACGCGGCGCGGACGCTATGCAGACCGCGCGGGAAACCATGTCGGGACGGCGAATAGCCCATTCCAGAACCTGCATGCCTCCGAAAGAGCCCCCGATCACCGCAGCCAGCCTGTTTATGCCAAGATGAGAGAGAAGAAGGCGGTGAGCTTCGCCTATGTCCCACACGGTGATGGGCGGAAATGAGGAGCCGTACGGCCTGCCCGTATCCGAATTGATGGAGGATGGCCCTGTGGTTCCCTTGCAGCCGCCGAGTATGTTCGCGCAAATGACGTGATAATGGTCGGTGTCTATTCCCCGGCCGGGCCCTATCATGGCGTCCCACCATCCGCGCGTCCTCTCCGGGTCGCCGTGATGGCCTGCCGCATGGGCGTCGCCTGAGAGCGCATGGCACACGAACACAACATTGTCCTTCTGCGGAGAAAGTCTGCCGTAGGTCTCATAGGCTATTCTCAGTTGCCTCAGAGACCTGCCGCATTCCAGCCTGAACCCCTCCGACGGGAGTGAAATGTCGGCGAACCGGGTCTCTACCCTGCCCACACCCTCTCCGATTGAATTGGCGCCGGTCATCGATCAGGCCTTTCCCGGCTTTCCTGCATGGGACACCGTCCCCGTCTCGCAATCAAGCCACTCCAGATACTGAGCCAGGCCGCCGACAATGGGTAAGGCAACGATCTGGGGCAGCTCGTACGGATGCTCACGTCTGATCGCTGCGGCAAGGGAGCGTGCCCGCCGCGCCGAGGTCTTCGCCAGAACAATGTACTCGGAGGACCGGCACATCCGCCCTTTCCAGCGGTACACGCTCACGATCGGCCAGACCTGCGCACAGGCCGCCAGGCGTGACTCCACCATGCTGGTGGCGAGGCGCAATGCAACCCTCTTGCTGTCCACCGTTGTAATCAGAGCCACATGGCGGCCAGTCTCGACAAATCCTGTAATATCCGGCTTCACAGGCGCGGATATTAGTAGCGGCATATCCGGGTGCAACAACAAAACCCGGATTTTGCGGTTGATCCCGGCGGTACAGATGTGATGGCATTCTACATCCGGACAAGCCGCGGCTGAAGCATCCAGAGGCCCGACAGATCAACTCCGCCTTTTTCAAGAATCTCCTGAGCTCCGCCCCAATCCGGATCGTAACTGACGGAATGGCAGTCCGATCCAGCGCACAGAGCAACCCCTTTTTCCTGCAGCAACGCGAGATATTCGACATACTGCCTTTTGAATTTCTCAGAATAGCCGGGATTGAGAATCATCGCTCCTATGTTTATCTCCACTTTTTTCCCGTTCGCCACAACCGCCGCCGCAAACTCGTCATGCATCGAGGAAGGTATCCTTCCGAAATCATCAAGCCATGGATACGTGAGGTACATTCCTGTCGCAGGGTCCTGCCACCTGCCCATCCACCACCATGGATGCGCGACAATATCAACCATCGGATGAGTCGCCAGAAACATGTTCTGCCGGTGATAATCCGCAATTATCGCCTCGGGCGTCCATTCCACATACAGAGGCCAATGCGTCCCTCCGACGACATATTCTATCCCAAGTCTGCTTCTGTCATCGTCTTTCAACCCAAGCGCCATGGCCGCGGCCGGAGGCCCTCCCTCTCTCACGCCATAGACCGGATTCTCATGCTTTCCCGCCGCGATCTCTCCCAGCTCCCACTCTGAAACAACACTCACTTCGATCCCGAAGTGAACACTTGGCCCCGGCGAAACGGAGTCAAATTCCCTTCTGGAAGCAATAATGTCCGGAAGGTTGAAGGGCGTGTGCAGGTGATCAGTGACGCCGAAATCAGTGATTCCGGCGGCAGCCGCTCCGCTCAGGAGATCAGACATTGTCAATGAAGCATCGTCGCAGGAGTTATGGGTATGAATGTGCCAGTCCGAGCGTATGTTCACATCAATCTTCCTTTTCAGTGCGCGATTCTTAACGTTGCGATAAGCAGCATCTCTCGTGATTTATCCCTGTTCATCCTGCCAGCATCGTGGCTCTGGGATTTCCAAGGTGTCATGCAATCCGGCCGTTTCCCCAAAGCGCAACATCCACGACAAGTCATGGCCTGGGCCGGTTGTCACCCTGAACCATTGGCACGAACCTGACGGATATGTCGTCGGTTTGAACAATCCTCCCATCCTTCTTGCGCAGGATCACCAGCCTTTGAGACCACCGGCCAAGAGGCAGGATCATTCGGCCGCCTTCCCGAAGCTGGTTCACAAGCGCAGCAGGAACCTCCTCGGGCGCGCAGGTTACTATTATCGCATCGAAAGGCGCCTCTTCCGGCCATCCCTTGTAGCCGTCGCCGGTCAGCACCCTCACTCTGTCGTACCCTTCCTCTTTCAGGACTTTCCTGGCGTGTTCTGCCAGTTCGGGAATGATCTCGATGGAAAACACCCTGGCGCCAAGTTCCGCGAGCACAGCGGCCTGATAACCGGATCCTGTGCCTATCTCCAGCACCTTCTCTCCCTGGTGAACATCCAGCAACATGGTCATGTAGGCCACAATGAAGGGTTGCGAAATGGTTTGCCCGAATCCAATGGAACATGGATGGTCGCCGTACGGGTCGCTTTCGGCTCTGTGGCTTTCAGGAATGAACCTGTGGCGCCGAACCGTGGCCATGACCCGCAGAATTTTCTCGTCGCTTATTCCATAGGTTGTTCTCAACACCCGAACCATTTCGGACCGGGCGGTTTCCCATTTAATTTCGTCGTCGTTTTTCATCGGAGCGTCTCCAGCGGCGGCTTCGGCGACAAGCCACATTGCGACGATAATCCACGATTTTCCCCGCGGTTTCAGAAATATGCTTCCTGTCCAGTTTTCCGTTTTCACCTTGTTGTGTTTCTCATCCAACCGGCTTCGCGCCTGAAAACAATTGCTCAGCCACAGGTTATACAACACGGACATTTCTCAAGCGCAGCATTCTGGATAAGGAATCATCGCTGGATTCTCAACCGAAATCTGGCGCAGCGGGCGCTCCAGGAATTTGGTTAGCTTTCGAAAGCAAAAGTCTGTAGTCTGAAGCGATTTCGAAGGAGCATCTGTCGTGTTCGCATTCCGGTTCAAAATAGCAAGAATATGGGGAATACCGATCAGGCTCGATATATCCCTAGTAATCCTCCTGCTTATGTTCATCCAGGACTATGGACGCTTCTACGGACCAATTGTCGCTTTCGGCCTGCTCTCCAGCATCATCGTGCACGAACTCGCCCATTCAATCGTTGCCATACACAAGGGATGCAGGGTGAGGGAGATAACGCTGATGTTCATGGGCGGAGCCGCCCGCATGGAACAGATTCCACGCAAGCCAATTGACGAGTTCCTGATGGCCGCCGCAGGTCCGGCCTTGAGCGTCGGGCTCGGCCTTGGCGCAATCTGGGGCGGCAGATATCTGCCCATGGCTCCTGTTTTTCCGTTCGATTTCAATGTCATCCAGTGGATAGGCGTGATCAACTGTGCCCTGTGCCTGTTCAATCTGATTCCGGCGTTTCCGATGGACGGGGGCAGAATATTGCGCGCCGCGCTCACTCCCCGGCTTGGACGGCTGCGCGCGACCAGAATTGCGGCAGGCATAGGCAAGACCATGGCTGTTGTATTCGGCGTGTACGGCTTCGTTTCCTCCCCGAAGAAATGGACGCTTATCGTGATCGCGTTTTTCCTGTACATTACTGCCGGCAATGAATATCGTATGGTGATGATGGAGGAGACCATGCGCATGTTTGGCGGATTTCCGCCGGAGCCGTGGCAGACCGCCGATGGGATGGACGGTGACACAAGCGACGAGGTCACCATCAGCCCGCCGCCATACCGCAAAGGCCGGCCTGAAAAGGCCGACTTGTTCAACGAGGAAGATTTTCTTGATTGATCCTGAACTCGCGACCGATCAGGGAGGGATACGCGCAATATGAAAAAGGGGATGAAGATCATCTCGATTGACGACGAGCCCTCTGTGCTCAAGTGCCTCGAACAGGTGCTCAGGAGCCACGGATACGAGCTTCTTGTGTTTTCAGACGCCGAAAAAGGACTCCAGGCTCTGCGCGAACACGATGATGTCGGCCTCGCCCTCCTGGACATCCGCATGCCGAAGAAGAACGGCTTCGAGATCTACAAGGAATTGCGCACATTCAAGAACATCCCCGTGCTGTTTGTAACCGCCTATCCGGCATCGTTCACAGCCCGGTCCGACGATCTGGTCCAGATATGGAAGCGCGAGTTCGCCGACGGCACCACGGACATCATATACAAACCTTTCGACGTCAGCACCCTCTTCGAGAAGGTGGAAGCTCTCGTTGGACCTATGGAAGACTGAGCGCATGAGCCAGGCGGATCTTGAATTGAACAGGGAAATCCGGAAAATTCTTATCCGTCACTGGATTGATCTAGGACGCCTTTCCTTCCGCAGCGTGAACGGACGAGTCTGGATCAGAGGCGAGCTGCACCGGATCGCGGGTGTGCAGGAGGAACTCACGCCCTCACTTGTTGACACGATTTTTTCAGAAATGAGGCGATTGCGCGGCATTGTCTCAATGAACATCGAACTCAACAACTGGATTCAGTCGCAGGGTGGATGGAAGCCGATGGAAAGCGAGGACAAGACGGCTCCCCTGATATCGCCTGATCAAACCCAGGGTCCGCGCGTTCACGACATCGGACCGGGATGAACGGACGATGCCGCATCTTCTCTACAACATCGTCAGCGCCGCCGGGATGTTTGTCCTGATGGCTCTGGCATGGGCCATGTCCGGCTTCCGGCGCCCCATTCCCTGGCGAGTGATCCTGTGGGGGCTCGGCATTCAGTTCGTCATCGCTTTCCTGCTCTTCGCGATTCCGGCCGGCCGCGCGGCTTTCGTTCGGCTCAACGATATCGTATTTGCCGTCATGTCCTGCGCAGGGGAAGGCTCGCGTTTCCTCTTCGGCCGCCTCGCCATCCCGCCGGGCGCGCACGGCGCAGGCGGAGAGGAATCGCTGGGATTCTTCCTCGTATTCCAGGCTCTTCCTACGATCGTGTTCTTTGCGGCCCTCATGGGAGCGCTTTACTATGTCGGATTCATGCCTTGGCTGGTCCGCCAGTTTGCCAGAGTATTTGCCAGGCTCATGCGCGTGAGCGGCGCAGAGGCCCTTGTGGCCGCAAGCAACATCTTCGTGGGTATAGAATCGGCAACCGCCATCAGGCCCTACATCTCCCGAATGACGCGGTCGGAATTGGCGACGCTTCTGACTGCGGGCATGGCGACCATAGCATCGAGCGTCCTTGGATTCTATTCGGTGATCCTGCGACCGACATTCCCCATGATCGCGGGACACCTCATATCCGCCTCCCTGCTTTCCGCCCCTGCCGCCATACTCATGGCAAAGCTCGCTGTGCCTGAAACGGAAACACCGCTCACGCTGGGCGTGGAGGCGCATCCATGCTGGGAGCGGGAGTCCGGGCTCCTGGAGGCCGTCATGAATGGAGCCATGGCAGGCATGAAGCTTGTCGGCGGAATAATAGCCATGCTGCTGGCCTTCCTCGGCATTGTGGCGCTCTGCGATCTCGCGCTTTCTGCCGCAGGCGGCAGGCTCAATGCCGCCTTCGGGTGGTCGTTCGACTGGACATTGCGCAACATACTCGGCTACGCTTTCCGGCCCCTGACCCTGGCAATCGGCGTGCCTGTCGAGGACGTTCCAGCCATTGCCAGAGTCATAGGCGAAAGGACCATCGCAACGGAGATGACAGCCTACCAGGACCTGGCATCGCTTCTGGCGTCAGGCGGTCTCGTCCACCCGGGAAGGTCGGCTCTCCTTGCTGTCTATGCGCTTTGCGGCTTTGCGCATGTCGCATCTCTGGCCATTTTTGCAGGAGGAGCCGCGGCTCTCGCGCCGGAACGCATGAAGGACATCTCGTCGGTGGGCCCACGCGCTCTGGCGGCGGCGACTCTCGCCTGTCTTCTGACGGCCTGCGTGGCAGGCGTGTTCCACATGCCCGCTACAGAAAGCATCCTGCTTGGCTCCCCATAGCGATCCGCGCCTTGCTTCATCCCGGCAGTGCCGCATCACTCTCCCCTGCCGGCCGGCCGGGCAGGCAACTCGCGCGATGCTTACTCAGGCCAATCTCAAAATCCGGGATAAAGCCTCGCATCTGCCGCGCTCGCTTCAATCACAAAATGTGGGTTGATTGGCTGTGCAGCAGGTATATAGTCACCCGCTTATGCCAAAGGAAATCAGAGTCGTTTTTGAGCCTTCGGGCCGGGCGGTGTTCGTGCTGCCCGGCACTTCAATACTTGAGGCGGCGGCCCAGGCCGGACACATACTTGAAACGCCCTGCGGCGGCGTTGGCAAATGCGGAAAGTGCCTTGTCAGGGTGACAGGCGGAACGCCCCCTGCAGCCACGGAGACCGAACGCAGGACCCTGGGGCTGAAAAAAACAGAGGAAGGCTACCGCCTGGCGTGCCAATGCAGGGCAACCTCACCCCTCACCATCGAAATACCCGATTCTTCTCTTTTCCAGACCGGCCAGAAAATTCTTCAACATTCAGCCGGCGGCCCCATATCCGTCCGCCCTCGAACCGTTAAAAAGTTCGTGAAGCCTGGCCCGCCCTCGCGCGAGGGACCCGCATCTGACATGGAAAGCCTCAAGGCAGCGGTGGGAGCGGCGAAAATAGACATCACTGTCATGCAGTCCATGCCGGACATGCTGCGCGATTCCGGATGGGAGGTCACTGCCACCACAATTGACGACCGGCTGATTGATCTCGAGCCTGGAAACACTGCAGGCCGCTGCTTCGGCGTGGCCTTCGATGTCGGCACAACAACCCTTGTCGGCATTCTCGTGGACCTCATGAGCGGCGCCGAACTCGCGATTACCAGCGAAGTCAACCCGCAGACCTCGTTCGGCGACGATGTTGTCTCCAGAATCAAGCTCTGCCGGGAAACGCCCGATGGCCTTGCCCGGCTGAGAGAAGCCATTCTTCGCAGCATAAATGCCATGATTGGAAGGCTTCAGAAACAGGCCGGCGTGGAAAGACGCTTCCTCTATGAGGCCGTTTTCGCAGGCAATACAACGATGCAGCAGATCCTTTGCGGAATCAGTCCTCGCGCGCTTGGCGAAATTCCGTTTGCGCCGGCCTTCAGGGAGCCGATACGGGTGAAGGCCTCAGACCTGGACGTAGCCATAAACCCGCGCGGCGATGTTCATGTGCTTCCACAGATAGGAGGTTTTGTCGGCGGAGACACCGTGGCTGGAATAATAGCCGCCAGGCTCGACCGTATCAAGGAACCCGCCCTGCTGGTTGATGTCGGAACAAACGGCGAAATAGTGCTCAGCCACAACGGCCGCCTCACAGCCACATCCGTCGCCGCCGGACCGGCATTCGAAGGAGCGCGCATAGTTCACGGCATGAGGGGAACGACTGGCGCGATCGAGAAGGTCGTCTTGGACGGCGGCCTGCGGATGAACGTCATTGGAAACGTCAAGCCCAAAGGCATCTGCGGATCCGGCCTCATAGACGCCACAGCCGAACTGCTCAGGACAGGCGCGATCGACTTCACGGGACGCATCCTCGCGCCGGAGGAACTGCCTCCTGAAACGCCGGAATGGGTCCGGCGGAGGCTGGTCGAAAACAGCGGCTCATACGATTTTGTCCTCGCAGACGAGTCCGAAACCGCAACGAGGAAGCCGATCGTCCTGTGCCAAAGGGACATCAGGGAACTTCAACTTGCAAACGGCGCCATCCGCGCCGGCATTACTCTTCTGCTCAGCAATGCCGGCCTGAAACCGGAAGACCTCGGCGTCATCCTGCTTGCTGGAGCGTTCGGAAACTTCATAAGGCGGAGGAACGCGAGACGGATCGGCATGTTCCCTCCTGTTCCATGCGAGAAGATCAGATACGTCGGTAACACAGCCTCTCTCGGAGCGAAGATGGTGCTGCTGTCGCGCGCCGAAGAACAATATGCCGCCGAGGTCGCGGTCAGGACATCGCACCTGGACCTCTCGCTCGACCCTGAATTCCAGTCAGCCTTCAGCGCGGCAATGCTGTTTCCGGAAAACGACTTCGACCATCCTTCCGACGCGAACTGCAGCGAGACCTGAACCGGCCGCAGACCCTCTGGCCGATCACGCCGGATTCTGGGATTGGATCGAGTGCGGCCGATGCTCTGGCGCTGCAGCGCCTACCCTTATCCCCATGCCGCAGACGCCGCCCAAAAAAGCGGAGTCAAGGCGCTGATTCCCGCCAGGCCGCCAGGCTTGCGGAGCCGGAGATTTCTTTTCCTCTGCGGTTCTCATCCGTCTGTTCGATCTTTGCGACTTTGCGCAATTGCCTGCTGAACAGCATGTTTTGCCACAGGTTATGCAACCCGCCCTTTTCCGAGACGGAAAAATCCGGAATCACAACCTGACGCTGAACGAAGCCAGAGCGCGGATCTCCCGCCCGATCTCCTCCATGAGTTCGTCCGGAACACGCTGGTTGACCTTCAGAATCGCCAACGATCTGTTGGTCTTTGTATCGTGAGGATTCCTCATGTCCTCGATATTCACGTTACTCGCGGCCAGTTTGGATCCTATGGCGCCGATTACCCCGGGACGGTCGTCATACAGGAAAAACAGCGTATGTCCCACCGGTTCGAAATACAGCTTGTCGAACTCGTTGATGCGGGAAACCATGAGGATTCCTTCCGCAACGGTCCCCCTTATGCTCACGCGGCGCAAATTGTCCGCATCCACCGTTCCGGTAAGGTCAATGGTCATTGAGTTGTCGAATTTCTTATTCGGATCCACCTTGCGGTTCACATATTCAATGCCCATTTCGTCCAGATACCGCCTGGCGGCCGAGGCGTCGAGGGTGGTTTCAAAATCCTCCCAAATACCGGCGACTATAGGCACAAGGAGCCACTGGCCGAAAGGCTCCAATGTTCCGTAGAAGCTGGTCTCTATAAGCTTCAGCGAAGCTGAGCGGCCCATCAGGCAACGGCACAGCCGCGCAAGCGTGTTTGCCAGTCGGCAGTAGGCCTCATCCAGGCCCTCTGGTATGTCGCGGTTCACTATGAAACTCGTGACCCCCTTGAAATCCAGCTCTATCAACTCCTCGGCGGCTCTCCGCGCCGCGTTGGCATTGGCCTCATGCGTGCTGGCGCCCAGATGCGGCAGCATTATGTCCGCTATGTCGGCCACGCTCTTCGGGCCAGGCTCGTCTTTCGGATACACGTCGTTGAGAAACCTCAGCTTCTTAACCGGTTTTATGGCGCGCAGGGCGTCTTCATCAATGACGCCGGAGCGGGCGCAGTTTATGAGAGTCGCGCCTTCTTTCATCAGGCCGAGCAGCCGCGCATTGACCATCCCCCGTGTTTCGTCATTCTCCGGAATATGAAGGGTGACGTAATCCGACTCGGCGAACAGCTTCTCGATCGGCGCCAGTTCGACGTTCATCTCCCGCGCGCGCTCCCCGGAAATTATCGGATCATAGCCAAGCAGTCTGCACTCAAAGCCGGAGAGACGCTTTGCCAGAAGACGTCCTATGTTGCCGAGCCCGACGATGCCCACCGTCTTCCTGCTATCTCCGTCCCCATGAACTTGGTCTTCTCCCATTCTCCCCGTCTCGCCGAAGCGTCGGCTTCTATGATATGCCTCGCATCCGCAAGCATCATACCGATGACTTCCTCCGCCACGTCGGTCGCGTTCGCCCCCGGCGTCGTCAGCACATCCACGCCGCGCTTCCTGGCGTGCTTGCAGTCAATGGTGTTGTAACCGGATCCCGCTCTTATGATGGCCTTGAGCGAAGGAAGCGCATCAATGATCTGGGACGTGACCTTTTCGCTCCTGACAATGATTGCATGGGTGTCCGGGTGGGCTTTCGCGAGCGTCATGAGGTCGGTCTTCTCGTCCTGAACAACAAGGTACCTTCCATCGTCCTCCAGCGTCTTGCGAGCCACCGCATCGAGTTTTGTCGCTATGAGCACTTTTCTTTTCGCAGTCATTTCCTTCTCCCTGGAAAAACTTTTCCGACACTACATCATCGCCGCGCCGGTAATCAAGACTTGACCGCCGATTGCGGCCGTGTAGGCTCTGAACGCAAATGAGAGGGAAAAACCTGAAACCCGCAGCCTTGTTCGCAGCCGCGTGTGCGGCGCTGTGGCTGGCCGCCGAGTGCTCTGCCCAGGACGAAGCCGGACAGACAGAGCGTAGCGCCAAGGAAGATCTGGAACAGGTTGCAAGAAAGTCTCCTTCGCTCTTCAACCGTCCCGCCAAATCAACTCCTGCCGAACAGGCAGAATATGCGGATGCCCTGCTCGCTGGCGGCCGCATCAAGGCTGCTGCGCGCCAGTATTCGGCGCTTGTCAGAAAATGGCACGAGTCGCCCCAGGCGCCTTACGCCCAGTGGCAGCTCAGCCTGCTGCTCGATCGAATGGGCCGCGACAAGGACGCTTTTCGGGAATTTCAATACCTCATACGGTGGTTTCCCGGCCGATTCCCGTTTGATCAGGC
>Ga0073932_1006383_pt1 | contig 12121 bp, 11 predicted proteins | sample DewCreD2012metaG_FD_76967 | JGI IMG/M metagenome (GOLD analysis project Ga0073932, IMG submission 76967) | Hot spring sediment bacterial and archeal communities from British Columbia, Canada, to study Microbial Dark Matter (Phase II) - Dewar... ... | reverse complement strand
TCGGCGATATTGAGAAAAAGCTCGTACAAGATGTTGCGCCCTTCGCGCGTGAAGTGCTCGTGGGGCAGTTCTTCAATGTTGATAATGAGGTCGCCGTTAGGGCCTCCACGCTGGCCGGCGTTGCCCTTGTTGGAAAGGGACAGCTGAATACCTTCGTGAACACCCGCCGGGATATCTACCTCGATGGTTTCTTCGTCCATGATACGCCCTTCACCTCGGCAAGTTGGACAAGTGGCCTTTATCGTCTGCCCTGTGCCTTGGCAGGCGGGGCAGGTCGTGGTCGTTTGCATGGGGCCAAAAGGCGTCTGTGTTACCCGCCCGATGGCGCCGGCACCTCGGCAAGTGCTGCATATTTCGATATCGCCACTGTGGCGCGCGCCCATACCGTTGCAAGTGGAGCATTTCACTTGTTTGCGCACTTTTATCTTCTTATGTACGCCGGAGGCGATTTCCTCTAAGGTCATCTTGACTTTGATGCGCAGGTTGGAGCCGCGTTCTCCGCCTTGGCGACGCCCGCCGAAACCTCCTGAGCGGCGCCCGAAGAACTCGCCGAAGATATCGTCACCAAAGCCGAAGTGACGTAGGATTTCTTCCATGGTCATGCCTTCGAAGCCACCGGTACCGCCGCCCTGGTTGACGCCTTCGTGGCCATAGCGGTCGTACATAGCGCGCTTTTCTGGGTCGCGCAGCACCTCGTAAGCCTCTGCCGCTTCCTTAAATTTTTCTTCAGCCGCCTTATCGCCCGGGTTTTTATCCGGGTGATATTCCATGGCCTTCTTGCGATAAGCCTTCTTAATCTCCTCTTCCGAAGCGTTGCGAGGCACGCCAAGAATTTCGTAGTAATCGCGCTTTGCCATAACTTGTCACTCCATCATTTACCTACCACCACTTTAGCGTAGCGTAGGATGCGCTCGCCCAAACGATAGCCTTTTTCCACCACATCCACAATTTTCCCGCGCAGTTCTTCCGACGGCGCAGGCACCTCAGCTACAGCCTCCTGGGTGTCGGGGTCGAGCTCAAGACCTGCGTGCACCTCCACGGGCTGTAAACCTTTGCTCTGCAGCAGGTGCAGCAGTTTGTGATGGATGAGCGCAATGCCCTCGTCGAGCGCATTGTTGCGGGCAGCCCTGTCAAAATCGTCCAAAATAGGCAGGAGCGCTGCCATAATGTCGCGCCCTGCCGTCAGTTGCAGCTCTGCGCGCTCTTTGGCAACGTTGCGCTTGTAATTCTGAAAGTCTGACAGCAGGTACAGGTATTTGTTGTGTAGTTCCTCATAGCGTTGCTGCCATTCTTCTGCTGAAGTAGCTGGTGTTTGAGCTGAAGCGTCAGCCTCTGGATCTGTCAGCGGCACCTCTGGTGTTTCGGGTTGTGGCTCTTGAATGAGTTCTGTGTGCTGCTCCGTTACGGGCTCGCTGTTTCTATTGTTGTCGTTCATATTTCGCTACTGGTATCGTCAAGACGAATAAGGTGTAAAAAGAGCTAAGCCGCCAGAGCAAGGATTGTGCCCCTGCGGTTTTTCTGTCAATATGTCAGGTTCCTTTGAAGGCCTCACGGAGCATGCGCTCAATTTGGGCGGGGGGCAAGTTGACTCCCATGATAACACCTTCCGGGTTCACCAGGAAGGTCGTCGGGATAGCGCGCACGTGAAAACGCTCAGCCAGTGGCCCCTCAAAGCGCTGCAGTTCAAGCACATGATGTGGCCACACAAGCCCATCCGTCTGGCAGGCTTGTTCCCAGGCGTAGCGTGTTTGCTCAATGCCGACACTGATGATGTCGAAATTGCGCTCCCGAAACTCCGCATATATCCGGCTTAATTCGCGGTTTTCTGCTCGGCAGGGGCCACACCAGCTGCCCCAAAAATGAATAAGCACGTATTTGCCTGTCCACTCCGAAAAGCGCGCCGTGCGACCCTCTGTCAGGGTAATGGGAAAGTCTGGCAGGCGGTCTCCTGCAGCGAAGCGTGGCTGGCGATAGTACCAGTAACCTATTATCGTCAGACTGAGCAGCACGACCGCTGCGAGGGTCTTCCAATTTCCGACTGACATGGTGCAGTGTAATTTTGCGCAAGTTTAACGCAAAAGCACCACATTATGCTCACAATTGACCCAACGCAAATAGCCACCAAAGACCTGCACCAATACATCCTCGGCGCTGTTGCTCCCCGCCCCATCGCTTTTGCGAGCACGATTAGCGCCGATGGAGTGCCCAATTTGGCTCCTTACAGCTTTTTCAATGCATTCAGCAGCAACCCGCCTATCCTCATTTTTTCGTCCAATCGCCGTGTAGAGAACAACACGACCAAAGACACTCTCCGCAACGTTCAGGAAACCCGCGAGGTGGTCATTCACGCCGTCTCTTATGCTATGGCGCGCCAGATGGCCCTGTGCAGCATTGAATACGATGCCGACGTGAACGAGTTTGAAAAAGCTGGCTTCACGCCCTTGCCTTCCGAGCGTGTGCGCCCTTTTCGGGTGGCTGAAAGTCCTGTCCACATGGAGTGCGTTGTCGAGGACATTCTCCCGCTAGGCGACCAAGGTGGCGCGGGCAATCTCATCGTCTGTCGCATGGTACTCATGCACATTGCCGAGGAGGTGCTCACGCCTTCAGGCCGCATTGACCCGCACAAGATCGACCTCGTCGGCCGCATGGGCCGCTTCTATTACGCCCGTGCCAGTGGCGACGCCGTCATTGAAATCATCCAGAAAGTCAACGAATTCGGTGTTGGCTTCGATGCCCTTCCCGACCGCGTGCGCCACAGCCCTGTGCTCACGGGCAACGAACTGGCGCGCATTGCGGCCCTGACTCGCCTGCCCAGCCGAGACGAAGCCCTGGCCGATCCGGCTGTAGCTACCGCCCTCCAGCAACACCCTGACCTATGGCATTTGCATCAGCTGGCGCGCACTGCTCTTGAGCAAAACGACGTCGAGCTGGCAGCCAGGCTGCTCATAGCGGGCGCATGAATGCTGCCCCGTCATTTCTCCGGCACCAACCGAATGACTGCAATGCCGATTTGCCCTTTTTGCGAGCGAACGTAGGTGCCTAAAGGCTGTGCCGACACCACTACGCGCTTTTGCAAGGAGGACGCATGCAGCAGGTGTACGCGCCCATGCTGAACGACGGCAAAACCTAAATGCGCGAAGTCCAATCCCGGCCGCGCTGAGGTAATGGCGATGATGTCGCCCTCTCGAAGTTGTGCTTCCACGCGCTCGATGTCCTGCTGGGGGATGTAATAATGGGTTCGGCGGCTCAGGCGCGCTTCTACCTGCAACAGGCGGCGCATGGTTTCGGGTTCTCGCAACGGCGGATACTGTTCTGGGTGGGTGCTCATGTAGTTGATGTCTTTTTGGAAAGGCTGCCCACCTAATTCTTTGGTTATATCGCGTAAGTAGCCCAAATCCTGCGCTTGTCGAAGCCAACCCGACAGGTAGTGAACGCGCGAAGCATAGCCGTCCACCGTCCCGCCCCAGTAGCGCAACTGCCGGACGTAGTCGGCCACCCGCTCTGGTCCCGCTTCCTCGTGTTGAGCCGCTAGCGCAATAGCCAAAGTGGTCTCTACGAATGTCCAACAATCGAACAGGCGCGCCGAAATGACGAGGTGCTCCTCCGCTGTTTTGCTTAGCAAGCCATAGGGAGTGTTTTCAAAAGAACGCGCTACCGCCAACGCGCGGCTGCACAAAGAGGCGTGTTCAGACGCCAGGGCCAGCTTGTCCATCAGGATAGCGGCGTCCTCCGGCTCGATGAGCGGCGGCGAACCCGCCCGCGCTGTAAGCATGGTTTTGTCACCCTGCGCCAGGGCTGCCTGCTGTAACGTGCCGAACAGGGCTATCAACCAAAGCGTAGCCCGAAAGCAGCGGATAAAAAGGCCGTTTTTTCTCATCAATGCTCGAGTGAATACATCCCTTAAGCGCGAGCGGCTCGGATGATAGCAGCAAACTCGTCCGGTTTTAACGAGGCGCCGCCGATGAGACCGCCGTCCACGTCGGGCTGGCTAAAGAGTTCGGGGGCATTTTGCGCGTTGCACGAGCCGCCGTACAAAATAGGGATGTGTTCGGCTGTGTCGCGACTGTAGCGCCGGGCAATGAGTGCTCGGATAGCGGCGTGCATTTCTTGTGCCTGGTCAGTGGTGGCCGTCTTACCTGTACCAATGGCCCACACCGGTTCGTACGCGATGACGAGCCGGCGGAAGTCGGCCTCTTCGAGATGGAACAAGGCTGCGCGGAGTTGGCGCGCTACGTGGGCCATGTGAGCGCCTCGCTCTCGGACGTGTAGTGGCTCTCCGCAGCAAAAAATGGGCGTCAGCTGGTGTTGGAAGGCGAGGTTCACCTTGCGGGCCAGTTGCTCATTGTTTTCCCTGAAGTATTGCCGCCGCTCGGAATGGCCCAAAATGACGTATTCCGCGCCTACTGAAGCGAGCATGGGCGCGGACACCTCGCCGGTGTAAGCGCCTTTTTCTTCATGGTAGCAGTTTTGGGCGGCCAAATAAAAGCCCTTGCGCCCGTGCAGGGCTTGGCCGACGGCTTGCAACAGCGGAAAGGGAACGGCAAAAATGACTGACCCAGCAGGCTGCTGGTGGTCGAATTGCGCGAGGACATCGCGCACCAGCGCAAGGCCCTCGGGCAGCGTTTTGTTCATTTTCCAATTTCCGGCTACGATAGAAGGTCGCATGAGTGTAGGTGTTATCTGTGTGAATACGGGTGCGGCCAAAGGTAGGGCGAAGCAGGCATTTGAGCGGGTGCCTACCTTTGCCCTCATCATGGGAAGAGACAAACAGCTGCAACGAATACTCTTAGGGCTCAAAGTGCGGCAACTACGGCAAGCGCACGGGTGGAATTTTGACGAGTTAAACCGCCAAACGGGCATCTCTCCCTCCTACTTAAATGAAATCGAAAAGGGTAAGAAATACCCTCAGCCGGAGTTGCTCCACAAGCTGGCAAAGGCGTTAGGCTCGTCCGTGGAGTTTCTTACTTCTCCGGAGTTGCCCGCTCAATACGCGCCCATTGCCCGGCTCTTAGAAAGCAATTTCCTGAACGAGCTGCCACTGAGTTTCTTTGGCATCAATCTGCAGCAGGTCGTCGAAATCATGGCGCGCGCGCCCGGGCGTGTCAACGCCTTTATTTCGGCCATGCTCGACATTGCGCGCCACTACTCGGTGCACAACGAGCATTTCTTCTTTGCCGCCTTGCGCGCTTATCAGGAGCTGCACATGAACTATTTCGAGGACATAGAGCAAGTCGCTGCCGCCTTTACCTGCGAGCATCAGTTGCCTTTGGACGGGCCGGTATCTGCCGAACACTTAGCATACCTTTTAACAGAGCACTTCGACTACGCCCTTGACGACCAAACTCTGGGCACTTATCCCCTCTTGCGCGGCGTCCGGGCGGTCTTCAACCCGCGTCAGCGCCGCTTATACCTCAATCCTTTGCTCAACCAGCGCCAGAGAGCCTTTCAAATGGCTAAGGAGATAGGCTTTGCGGCTCTGAGGTTGGAGCAGCGTCCTTTGGCTACGCCCTGGCTGCGCGTCCGCACTTTTGAGGAAGTGCTCAACAACTACAGGGCCGCCTATTTCGCGGTGGCTATCCTGGTGCCGCGCGAGGCCTTTGTACGCCACCTGCATGTGCTTTTCCAACAACCTACTTGGCGCGAGGAGAGCTTGCTGGATTTGATGGCGCATTATCAAGTCAGCCCGGAAGTATTGTTCCAGCGTTTCAATGTCCTATCGCAAGCCTTCGACCTGCACAAAATCTTTTTCCTACGGCTCATCTACGATGCTGAGCATCACCAAATAGAGATTGATAAGGAGCTGCACCTCAACCGCCAGCATCGCCCACAGGCATCTGGCTTGGGACAAACGTACTGCAGGCGCTGGCTTTCCACAAGCCTGCTCCAGCGACTGGATACCATTGCCCGCCACACCGACGACGAAGGCGCTTGGCCTATGGTGGCCGGTGCTCAGCGCATGCTCTTTGCCGACTCCGGCGAGGAGTATCTATGCCTGGCTGTAGCCAAAACGGCCTATCCTACGCCTAACCGACGGGTGTGTGTCATGTTAGGCGTTGAACTGGACGACCACGCCCGCTCTGTTATTCGCTTCGCCGACGACAACAGCATCGAGAGCCGTATTGTGGGCGTCACTTGCGAGCAATGCGGCTGGTTAGACTGCCCACAACGCGCTGCTGAAGCCCGCGAATTTGCTCGGCGAGAGCAGCGACGTCAGATGGAAAAAATCCTAACCTTGCTCACCGAATAAAACCGCTCACGTTTCTTGCCTGTATGCGCCTCTCCCACTCGTTCCTCGCTCTGTTGTCCTTCGCCCTACTGGCCAGCTGCCGGTCAGCCCGCCCAACCGGTAGCTTTGCCGCCGAAGCGGTGCCACCTCCGCCCCATTACGCTTCGCTGGACGAGTGGGCGGCACACCCGCAAAAGGATGACGCTGCCGACCGCACGCCCTGCGGCACCCAACCACAGCAGCAAGCCACAGCGCCCGCCGATGTTTTCTTCTTGCACCCTACTTCCTATTATGGACGGCGAAAAAAGCCCGTAGGCTGGAATGCTCACCTACGCGATGCTGCCACGAACACCCGCACCGACAGCGGCGCCATTTTGCACCAAGCTACCATTTTCAACACGGTCGGGCGCGTATATGCGCCGCGCTACCGACAAGCACACCTAAATGCGTTTTTCACGCGCGACAAAGCCAGTGCCGCCCAAGCGCTCGACCTGGCTTATCGCGACATAGAGGCCGCTTTCGACCGCTACCTGAGCCATTGGAACGACGGCCGCCCCATCATTTTGGTAGGACACAGCCAAGGCGCCTATTTAGGCATGCGGCTGTTGCGCGAGCGCATAGAGGGCAGCCCGCAAAGGCAGCAGCTGGTGGTGGCTTATCTGGTTGGGTGGCCCATCGAGAAGGACTATTTTCGGCACGTGCCACCTTGCACTACAGCTAGCCAGACAGGGTGCTTCTGTTCCTGGCGTACCTGGAAACGCCAAGCGAGCCGGCAATTGCCGCCGCAGCCTAACGTCGTGTGCACCAACCCACTCACCTGGAGCACCCGCGAGGGGGAGTACGCTGATCGCTCACTCAACTTGGGCGGCGTGTTGCGCAATCTGTGCGTCATTTACCCAGCGCTAACCGACGCTGAAGTATGGCAGGGGTATTTGCTGGCTGAGCGCCCCCATTTTCCTGGCAGCTTCCTGTTACGTCGCAAAAACTACCACGTGGCCGATTTGAATTTCTACTACCTTAACGTGCAAAAAAATGCGCAAGAACGCGTCGAAGCGTTTTTGCGGCGATGAAATCCTTGTTTTTGTGACTATTAAACTCCTATTTAAACATGACGAAGAAAGTTCTCTTCAGCCTGCTTGTGGTGGGGGCGCTGTTGGCTTGTTCCCGCGCTGTCTTCACAGGCCGCAAACAGATGACGCTCATCCCGGTGGGCGAGCTCAACCAGCTGAGCTTTTCGGAATATCGGGCTTTTTTAAGCAAAAATCCGCCGATGACTTCAGGGCCAGAGGTAGATCTGGTCAAGCGCGTAGGCAATGACATCAAGGCTGCTGTCGAGGTGTACTATCGCGCTAAAGGGCTCAGCAGCGAGCTGCGCAACTTTGCGTGGGAGTTCAACGTGGTAAATGACCCAACGGTGAATGCGTTTTGTATGCCAGGTGGAAAAGTGGTTGTGTTTACGGGCATCCTGAAGGTTACCCAGAACGAAGACGCACTGGCTGTGGTCATGGGACACGAAGTAGCGCATGCCTTAGCCAATCACGGCAATGAGCGCATGAGTCAAATGCTGGCTGCGCAATTGGGCTTGACATCGCTGCAGGTGGCCATGGCCAACAAGCCTGCGCAAACACGCGAACTGGTGTTGGCTGCTGCGGGACTAGGCACGCAGGTAGGTGTATTGCTGCCCTTCAGCCGCAAACACGAGAGTGAAGCCGACGAAATTGGCCTATACTTGATGGCTATGGCGGGCTATAATCCTGAGGAAGCAGCGCCTTTCTGGGGGCGGATGAATCGCTTGGGAGGTGCCGCACCGCCGGAATTTCTGAGTACACACCCAGACCCTTCACGGCGAAGCGAGCAGCTCAAAGCCCTGGTGCCAAAAGCACGCGCCTACGCCCAGAAATATCCGGTACCGGTTAGCTCAAAGTACCGCAACTAATCGCGCGGGCGCCCCGGCGGCCCTGTAGGCACCGTGTCGGCAGGAGGAAAGACCAGGTTTTCCTCGCCAGGTAGCAGGGTGTCTAAAACCGGAGAGGTAAAGCCTTCTACTCGATGAACGAGCCATCGCTTTCCTATACGCTTGAGGATGAGCGTATCAGGAATATATTCGCCCAGTTCGTCCTCGATGAGGTAGTGACAAATAGCGGAGTCGCCTGCAACAAGGCATTGCAAGTCGCGCAGATAGGTCTGGGTGATTTCGGCCGAGTCGTCTTGAACGAGTGCGTCCAAAAAATCTACATAGGAGCGAGCCACCTCGGTGCTATAAAGACGAGCGGAATCAAAACGGTTGCGGTCAATGTACGACTGCCATAGGCGAACCACTTCTTCGGGGGTTGCAGGCTCGGCGGGCTGGCATTGACAACCTGCCAGTAGGGCAAAAAGCCAGCCCCATCGCCAAGAAGAAGACATATTGACTAACAGATTTAGCACGAGCAAAAGTACGCCAGGCCGCCAAAGCAAAGCCCGAAACAAAAAAGCCACCCCGGAAATGGGATGGCTTAGTGGGCACAGAAGGATTCGAACCTCCGACCCCCTGCTTGTAAGGCAGGTGCTCTGAACCGACTGAGCTATGTGCCCGTTGCCCGAAAGCGCGGCAAAGGTAGGCGCGCCCTTTTCAAACGACCAAATGTTTTTTTAAAAAAGTCTTAGGCGCTGTTCATCAGACCGACGGCTTGCTTTCGAGCCTAACGCCAACTTTTACCTAAAAAACCTTTTCTCACCAATGATGTTTCTAAGCAGCAATCCTAACCATCGCTATACCTTCGCCGCTGCCTTTGTAAGAGAATAGGCCTGCCGTTGTGAGAAAATGACATCCCTGTCTGAGTTTGAGCGATTGTATGAAGAATGGGTAGAGCGACCGTCGGCCGAATATCGTCGCCTCGTCGGCCCATCTGTGGACATGGACGCTGCTGCTTTAGAACAGTTTATACAGCATCTAAGCCAACACCGAACGGCTTATCCCAATATTGCCTTCTGGGTTATTTTTGACTATAAAACCTTTTCTGTTCTCCGTAGTGATGGCAATATGAATGTGTTGGGCAGCCCTCTTCGCACTAAACGCGACCTGCTGCAGCACATTCACCCGGACTATCTCCTACCCTATTTGCGCTGGCGAAAAGGCGCTTACAATTTGGTCTTCCAATACGCCGACAAGATGCGAAAGCCGCTACAACACGCTTTTCGCATTTCCCTGCCGCTGAGGGTGCGCTCCGGACGTTACTGGTGGTTTCTCATCAACTCTTTAACCACCCAGTTGGACGCTAACCATAGGATAGTTTCCAATTTACAAACGTTTTGTCAGGAAAACGAATGGCCGCGCCACAACTTGAGACCCGTAGAGGCTGCCGTCTTTAGTAGAACAGAGGAGGAAAGCCTTTTCAACAGTGAGCTGACTGCACAGATTTCGCTGCAACTGACCGAGCTATTCACCGATGCTGAGCTCGATTTGCTGGCGCTATATGCTGCGGGTAAGTCTACGGAGCAGGTACTGGCTGTCAAGAGATGGTCGAAACACACCCTGCACGAGTACAACACGCACTTGCTGCGAAAATCAAAAGAATTGTTTGTTTACGATTTTAAGAGTGCGCGCCACTTTGCTGAGTACTGTCGAGAGCGGCGTATATTGTATTTTAAAATGTAACTGCCCCTAATTAGGGGTTTTTTATGTGAAGAAGAGGTAAATACCTTTGTTTTAACATTATCAAAGCACGCTACGACTTTTTTCGTTTTCAAATTGATCGGGCTGCTCGCATCTGTAAGAGAGGCGGGCAGTTTTTATTTTCTATCGGAGACAAACACGGAGGTGGCATTGAAGCACTGAGCGGACGTCAGAGCACCTTTCCGAGCCGCTAGCACGCCGTAGCGGATATCATGAATGCCTTCCTTGCTGTGGGCATCGGGGTTAATGCTGATGCGAATACCATATTGCACTGCCCGAGGGATAAGTGTCCAGTCAAGGTCTAAGCGGTGAGGGTTGGCGTTGAGCTCAAGAGCCACACCGTGTTTGGCGCATGCCTCGAAGACAGCGTCCCAATCGAGCGGATAGCCCGGGCGGCTGAGCAATAAGCGTCCGGAGGGATGTCCAAGGATAGTAGTGCAGGGATTTTCGATGGCTCGTAGGATACGATGGGTAGCCTTTTCTATGCTCATGTTCAGATTCGTGTGAATAGAGGCGACGACAAAATCGAATTTCTCCAGTACCGCTTGTTCGTAGTCGAGTGAGCCGTCCGCCAGGATGTCGCTCTCGATGCCTTTAAGCACTCGGAAGGGTGCCAATTCGGCATTAAGGGCATCTATCTCGTCCATTTGAGCCAGTACGCGGTCGAGTTTAAGGCCATTGGCGTAGAAAGCAGACTGGCTATGATCGGTAATACCGATGTAGGCGTAGCCCAACTCTTTTGCGTATAGGCACATATCGCGCAAAGAGTGCAAGCCGTCGCTCCAAGTAGTGTGCACGTGCAGCACACCGCGGATATCGCTGTCGGCGATGAGGTTAGGCCAGGCGCCCCGACGGGCTGCCTCTATGGCACCGCCGTCTTCGCGCAGTTCAGGAGGTATGTAAGGCAATCCACTTTTCTCAAAGATCTCTTGTTCAAGCCGCAGCTGGCTATTTTTCAATAATGGAAAAGAAGCCCAAAAAGACTGGACGAATGCAGGAGCGCCTGTGCTTTCGAACAAGCGGGAACCAAACTGTTCTGCTCGGCAGTGCCACAGTCGCAGGGGAGTTTGGCCTTCTAGCCTCAGGTAGTAAACTTCGGCTTCGGTGCGCTCTACTGTCAGCACCTCGCCGTCAAAAGCGGGCGAGAGGTCGCCATTATAGCCCACCAATATGTCCAGATGCTCCACCACAGGGCAGCGGCGGCGCACCTCGCCCGTGGGCGAGACAAATGCACCGGGCAAGCGCCCGGTCAGCCAAGCGCCGACAAAGTCCGCAGCAGCCTCGGCTGCAGGATAATGAAGCTTGTCCTTGCTGCGCAAGTAGTATTCGAGCTGATTCTTTACGGTTTCTTGGGTCTTCAATCCAAAGCCTTTAGCTGCAGCCAGGCGGTTTTCGTGGCAAGCATACCACAGCTCGCCTACGTCGGTGATGCCCATTTCTTGCCAGACGACACGCACTTTTTTAGGCCCGAAGCCACCGATGTGGAGCATTTCCACCACCCCTGGCGGTGTTTGCGAGCGCATTTCCTCCAAGGCACGCAGGCGACCTGTGCTCAAGAGTTCGCGGATTTTTTTAGTAATGGCAGGCCCAACGCCGCGGATGCTCTGAATTTCTGCATCGGTCAATTCTGCCAGTGGGCGTTCTATTTTGCGCAAGGCCAAATAGGCGTTTCGGTAGGAGCGCACGCGGAAATCATCGGCTTCGTGCAGTTCCATTAGGTCAGCTAATTCGTTGAAAGCCTGGGCGATGTCGCGGTTGGTCATAGTTGTCCAAAGGAAAATGCAGCGAGGCATGAACAGTTGGTGGCGAAAGTAGGAAAAGCCCGTCTTCCTAAAGGAGAGATAAAACCTGGCGCAGCAAAAGAAAGAATAAGACATCCTCCATACCTGCCGCCGGGGTTGTAGCGGCATCTTTAGTGTTTAGTACGTTTAGGTCTATCTTGAAGGTGTGGCATGTGGTTATTTGGCGCAGGTGTTTTGTTAAGTTTCGTAGGTTCCCTACCACCGGGGTTAATTAGCCTGTCGGTAGCGCGCACGGCCGTGCTGCGCGGCTTTGGGGCCGCTATGGTAGTAGCCACAGGTGCGGCTGTAGCGGAATTTTTTCAAGCATGGGTAGCGGCTCTTTGTGCAGGCTGGTTGGCAGCGCATCCGATAATTGAGCAGGTGCTCCGGTGGGCTACGGCTCCTGTGTTTGCAGCGGTGGCGCTGTACCTGTGGTTTTGGGTCAAACCACCGCGCTCG
>Ga0073932_1006381_pt1 | contig 12123 bp, 9 predicted proteins | sample DewCreD2012metaG_FD_76967 | JGI IMG/M metagenome (GOLD analysis project Ga0073932, IMG submission 76967) | Hot spring sediment bacterial and archeal communities from British Columbia, Canada, to study Microbial Dark Matter (Phase II) - Dewar... ... | reverse complement strand
GCCTGGGCCTGGGCGATGCTCTCGTCGATGGGTTTGGGCTAGTGCGCCAGGCCGCAAAGGAAAACGCCGTCGGTGGCGAAATCCACGGGACGCAGCTTGACATGAGCTTCGAGGAAGAAGCCGTCCTCGTTCACCGGTACCTTGAAGAACTGAGCCAGAGCTTCGTCGGCGCTGGGCACGATGGCCGAGGCCAGGGTGACGAGATCCGCGTCGAGAGCCACCCTTCGCTGGAGAATGGGGTCCCGGACCGTTACGGTGAGCCGTCCGTCCGTGACCTCAACGACGGGCTTCTCCTCCAGGTCGTAGCGCACGAAGACGACCCCCTGCCTGCGGGCTTCGAGGTAAAGGAGCTCGCGCTCCCCGTAGCTCCTCATGTCCCGGTAGAGCATGAAGACGTCGCACTCGGGGTTGAGTTTTTTGAGATGCAGCGAACTCTGGAGGGAGTGCGTGCAGCAGACCCGGCTGCAGTAGGGCCGTTGCGGCTCCCGGGAACCCACGCACTGGATAAAGACCGCCGTTTTAACGTCCTTGAGAGTCGGGTCCTGCCCCTGGAAGCGGCGGTCGAGCTCCTGGTGCGTCAGTACTCTCGGGTCATGCCCGTAGAGATACTCGCTCGGCCGGAATTCGGATCCGCCCGTGGCGATGATGGCGACTCCATGCTCGACGGCCTCCGACGTCCCCCCGTTCTGAATCACGGTCTTGAAGTTCCCGACAAACCCCTCCACCTGGGTGATGGAGCTCGAAAAATGCACGGTCACCCGTGGATGACTTTCCAGCTCCCCGGCGAGCTTCTCAACGAAGGCAGGGATGCTTTCCCCCCGCCAGGTCTCATGAAGCGACAAGGCCTGCCCCCCCAGCCGGTCCGACCGCTCCACCAGGTGGACGGGATATCCCTGGTCGGCCAGAGCTCTCGCCGCCGTCATGCCTGCCACACCGCCTCCCACCACCAGGGCTCCCGAGGTGACCTGGAGCTCGGGCTCCTGGAGCGGTTCCAGGAGTGCCGCCTTGGCCACCGCCATGCGGACCAGGTCCTTGGCCTTCTCGGTGGCGCTCTCGGGGTCGCTGCTGTGCACCCAGGACACCATGTTGCGGATGTTGGCCATCTCGAAAAGATACCGGTTGAGGCCCACCTCCTCCATGGTTTCCTGGAAGAGGGGCTCGTGGGTACGCGGCGTGCACGCGGCCACCAGGATGCGGTTCAGGCCGTTTTCACGAATGAGCCTTTTTAAGGTCTCCTGGGTGTCCTGGGAGCAGGTGTACAGGTTGTCTGCCACGTACTCCACGAAAGGAAGCGTCCTGGCGTACTCGCGCACGGCCGGGACATCCACCGTTCCGCCGATGTTGATGCCGCAGTGACAGACGAAGACGCCGATGCGGGGCCGTTCGCCGCGGACGTCGATCTGAGCGGGGATCTGCTTTTCCCGCACTCGCGTCCCGCGGGCCGCACCCAGAAGACTCCCCGCCGCGGCTGCGGCCGCGCTGGCCTCCATGACCGAGTGTGGGATATCCTTGGGACCCTGGAAGGCGCCGCAGGCGAAAATGCCTGGGCGGCTGGACGCTACAGGCTCGAAGGACGAATGCAGGCAGAAACCGTCTTCGGTGGTGTCCAGCTTGAGGCGATCGGCCAGCTGGCGGGCGCGGAATGAGGACTCCAACCCCACGGAGAGCACCACCATGTCGAAGGTCTCCTGCAGGATTTGCCCGTCTTCGCCCACATAACCGATCTGAAGGTCGTCGGTATGCGGCACGGCATCCACGCTGTGGACCCGCGAGCGGACGAAGCGGACCCCGTGCTCGTCTCTCGCCCGATTGTAGGTCTTCTCAAAATCCTTCCCGTGGGTCCGCATGTCCATGAAGAAGATGGTGGTCTCAAGCTCGCCCCCGGCATGTTCCTTGGCGATGACCGCTTCCTTGATGGCGTACATGCAGCACACGGCCGAGCAGTACCCGTGATCGCAGTGATTGATGTCGCGCGAGCCCACGCACTGGAGCCAGGCAATGCGCCGCGGCTCCTTGTGGTCCGAGAGGCGTGCCAGATGCCCCATGCTCGGGCCCGAGGCCGAGAGGATCCGCTCGAATTCCATGGCGGTCACGACGTTCGGATGTCTGGCGTAGCCATAGGTGTCATAGGCACGGGGATCGAAAGGCTGGAAGCCGGGTGCCGCGATGACGGCCCCGACCTCGATCTCCCGCTCCATCGGCTGGTCCTCGTGCATCACGGCCCCGGCCAGGCATGCGTCCACGCACTGGTAGCACTCGGAGCAGATGCCGCAGCTCAGGCAGCGCTCGGCCTCCCGGCGCACCTGTTCCTCGGTGAAGCCCAACTGGACCTCGTCGAGGGTTGCTGTGCGGACCTGGGGCGAGAGTCGGGGCATGCGCTCGCGAGGGATGCGGTCGTAGCCCTCGGTCGAGACCTCCTGGACCGCCCTCCATTCCTTCTCCCTCCCCTCGCGCAGATCCTCTCCCCGAAGGAAACGGTCGATGGAGACGGCCGCCTGCTTGCCCGCCGCAATGGCCTCGATCACCGTCTTGGGGCCGGTCACCGCATCGCCCCCCGCAAAGATATCTGCATCGCGGCTTTGCAGGGTCAGCGGGTCCACCTCCATGGTGCCCCAGTCGCTCAGCCGGCAGGCGCACTCGGGAGTGAGACAGGCCCAGTCTGATTCCTGGCCGATGGCCGGGATCACGGCGTCCACATCGAGAACGAAGCTGGATTCCGGGATGGGCTCGGGGCGCCGCCTGCCGCTGGAATCGGGCTCTCCCAGCCGCATCCTCACGCATTCGACGGCCTTCACCCTTCCATTGTCGCCGAGGATGCGCACGGGGTTGACGAGGGTCATGATCTCGATGCCCTCCTCGTGGCACTCCTCGATCTCTTCCTCGTTGGCCGGCATTTCCTCCATGCTGCGTCGGTACAGGATGAAAGGCTTTGCCGAGCCGCTGCGCAGGGCCGTTCGCACGCAGTCCATGGCGACGTTGCCGCCTCCGATGACGGCCACCCGGTCTCCGAGCGGAACGGACTTGCCGAGGTTCACGTCCCTCAGAAAATCGACCCCCGGATAAACCCCTACCAGGTCTTCACCCTCGATGCCCAGAGGTTTGCACTCATGGGCTCCAATGCCCACGAAAAACGCCTTGTATCCCAGGGACCGGAGCTCCCCTATGGTCAGGTCCCTGCCGACATCGACCCCCGTCCTGAAATGGACCCCCATCTCCCGGATCACGTCGATCTCCGCCTGGATGATCTCCCGGGGAAGGCGGTAGGCAGGAATGCCGACGCTCAGCATTCCGCCGAGGACCGGCAGCTTCTCGAACACGGTGACCGCATAGCCTTTCAAGGCGAGGTAATAGGCGCACGAGAGCCCCGCCGGGCCGGAGCCTATGACGGCCACTTGCGCATCCCGCTTTTCCCGGATTTCGGGCACGAAACGGGTTTCCGAGCGCAGGTCGAGGTCCGCGATGAACCGCTTGATGGAATCGATGGCCACGGGCTCATCCAGCTCACCGCGTTTGCAGGCCGACTCGCACGGGTGGTGGCACACCCGCCCGCAGATGGCTGGAAGGGGATTCTCCTCTTTGACCAGTTTGAGGGCTTCCAGGTATTGACCACGGGCCGTCAGGGCCACGTAGCCCTGGACCGAAATGTGCGCAGGACAGGCCACCTTGCATGGAGAGGTTCCCGTCTTCTCGATGGCGAAAGCCCCCGGCACCGCCTGGGCGTAACGCCTGTATGCCGCCTTGCGCTGACTCAGGGCCATGTCGTACTCGCTGGGCCGCACAATCGGGCAGACCCCGGCGCACTCGCCGCAGCCAGTGCACTTGGAGGCGTCGATGAAGCGGGGCTTCTGAACCACCTTGACCTTGAAATTTCCAGGCTCGCCCGAGATCTCCCTCACTTCCGAAAGCGTCAGGAGATCGATGTTGAGGTGCCGCCCCACCTCCACCAGCTTGGGCGAGAGGATGCACATGGCGCAGTCGTTGGTGGGGAATGTTTTGTCCAGTTGAGCCATGACGCCGCCGATGGAGGGCTCGCTCTCCACCATGGTGACGTGGTAGCCCGAATCCGCCAGGTCCAGTGCCGCCTGGATCCCGGCCACCCCGCCACCCACCACCATGACGGAGCCAAGGACTCCCTTCCGTGCAGATTGCTCATTCATCGCTCGCCGTTCCTCGCTTAGTTTGGTTGATCGAGGTGCACCTCGATCATGATCTCAAAACGACCATTCCCCCAATCATGTCGCCGGCCCCGCCAAACCAGATTCTGGGTCCACAAAGCCTCCACGGGAGGTTCGTCAGGGGCCAAATCCGTGCACCATGAAGCGGATACAGGCTATAACAAGGTCCCCGCATCCGCTTCATGCCGTCCGGACGCGGGAGGTGCCCGCGGACTCACGGTCCAGCGTCGACGCTCACCCGGAGAGGGGGCATTCACTGAGCAAAGCTGAAAGCGCTATGAAACAAACAGGAAGGAATCCATCAGGCGTGATCTTTCGGCCGAGCTCGGTGCCTACCATTCACGGGCGGCATGCCAACGAGACGCTCAGGTGAAGCCGAAAGTCAAGACCATGGGAAGCTCCTCGGAGGAATATCCTCTGTGATTTCTATAAAGCGCGCAACATGTAACCCATTAAGCTCCAATTTGTCCAATAGAAATTTCCTATCACCAGGCCCAAATTGAGTCAGGGTGGACAAAGTATTCAGCAAATCATTTTCTTCCGATCCTGGAAGTACCTCCACGATGGACTTCTCGCCACGGTCATTCATCAGCGTATTCTCGAATGTTTTCGAAGGATCACGCCGCGGCCATGGGCAAACGCACCTCGAAGGAGGCCGAGGCGTCGGTCCTCTTCCAGTGGATGGTGCCTTCGTGGGCCTCCAGGATCTTTCTCGTCATGAGGAGCCCGAAGCCGACCCCCAGAGTTTTGCTCGAGAAATCGAAGCCCGAGAGCACCTGGCCCACGTCGTCCGGAATCGTCCACCCTCGACCTGAACTGGAAATCCGGACTTCTCCCGAGTCCGGTCCCGAGGGCAGCTCCACCTGGATCACCGCGCTTTCCTCCTCCACCAGTTGAATGACGGTTTTGAGGAGTTGCTGGATGGCCTTGCGAATGGCCTTGGCATCGACCAGGAGCGGGAGCAGCTCGCGGCCGTAGTTCCGGATCACCTCGATGCGCTTCTCCTCCATGACACTCCTGAGCTCCTCGATGGCGTCGTCCAGGATCCGAATGAGGTCGCTCTCGCTGAACGTCGGCTGGTAGGGCTGGCTCACGGCCACCACTCCCTTGAAGACCTGTTCCAGGCGGGAGGATTCCTGGATGATGATGCTGGCGTATTTGAGGAGGTCGTTTTTGGCCTCCACGTTCCTAGCGAGTCGCTGAGCGAAGCCGCCGATGGCCATGAGCGGGTTTCTGATCTCGTGGGCCACGGCGTCCAGCACGTTCTCGACGGCCTTTTTCTTGTCCACGAGGGCTTCCGAGAGGCACCAGTTGCCCGACGCTTCGTTCTCCGTGACCAGCTTCACGAATTTTTCGATGTTCGACTGGAGGGATTCGTTGATGCGGGCCAGGGCGCGGTTGGCCTTTCCCAGGGCTTCCATGATGTCCCGGTCGGTGCTGGGCTGGAGGCGCAGAATCTCCGCCGACTCCTCCACCTGGAAAAAGGTCCGGCAGAGGATCTCGCTCACCTGCTCGGCGGGTGTTTCAACATAAACGGCTATCCCTTGAATGAGCTCGAAATCCGTTCGCTTTCCGAAAAACAGCTGGGAGGCCGACCGGGCCAGCTCGAGGAGCCTCACCAGCGGGGGGCGGCTCTGTTCGAGCGCTTCGGGGCCATGAAACCGCTGGGTCTCCACAAGGCTTTCGGGAAACTGCCATCGCTGCAGCACCAGGCGTCCGACGGCTCGGTGATCCATGCCCAGGTTTTTCCTTTCCCAGTCGATGGTCTCTCCCAGGGAGACATTCCCCCCCGGAAACACCTCCCTCAGAGACTCCGGGCAGATCTGGAATAGCAGGAGCATGCCCATTTCGAGGATGAGTCCGCCAACGAAGGCCTCCTCCTCGCCGACGCTTTCGTTTTTGAGGCAGCGGGCGAGATTCTGGGCGATGATACCCCGGTAGAGCGAGGTCTTCCAGAACCGTTCGTAGTCCATTCCGCCCACCCTGCCCAGCGGAAAACCGTCCCTCAGGGAGACGGTGAGCGCCATCACTCGAAGCCGGTTGTAACCCATCAGCATGACGGCGTCGGAAATGGAGGAGACCCGGCGGCGTCGGGCGTAGGCGGCGGAATTGGCCAGCTTGATGAGCCGAGTCGTGAGGCCGGGATCCTGTTCGATGATCCGCGCCAGGTCCTTGGGCGTGGCTTTTTCCTCGGATGCGAGGTCCACGAGCTGCATGAGGAGCGGAGAAGGTGACGGGAATGAGTCCCAATCGATCAGTCGCTGCAGGGTTTCGTTTCGGTCTTTCCTTTCCATTCCAACGTCCTCCCGTGCCGGGTGGTCGTCAAGCGTTTCGATCGGCCTAATGGAAACGGCTCACCCGGAGCCTTCCCGAAAGTCCAGGCGGAGCTCAGATGGCAATTCGCGATGGCGGCCGGCAAGATGCCGGGCAGTTGGTGAATATGGGGTTTCACTTGCCATTGGCTCGATTATGCTGCAATTCACCGCCGGAACGCAACCAACATGACGTAGTGCGTTGGGAACTGTGTTTGAAACGGTGATTGAAACAGTGACTATGCAAAACTTGATGCTTATGACAGAATGAAATGCTATTTCTTCTTTCCAGGGACCCAGGGCGGGCGTCATCACGGAAGGCCGTTTCAGGAGAAGTTTAATGGAGTTTGACTGCAGTCCGCTGGACAGGCCCGAGGTACTGAACCTGCTTTTTCACCCGAGGCCGGAGCCGCGGGTGGCGGGGGGTGTCGCCCCCTCGTCCGTCCATGACGTCTTGATACCCGTGGACGATTCGGTGCACGTGGGTGGGCGTTTTCATCTTTTCGATCCCTCGTTCGTGAACGTGCTCTTTTTCCACGGCAACGGCGAGATCGTGGCGGACTATGACGACATGGGTCCCGTCTACGGGAGGATCGGCGTGAATTTCTGTCCCGTGGACTACCGCGGATACGGCCGGTCCACGGGGATACCCACCTGTTCGGCGCTGATTCGGGATGCCCATTCGGTCATGGACTTCCTGGCTCGTTATCTGCGTGAAACAGGTTACGGCGGTCCGGTAATCGTCATGGGGCGTTCGCTGGGAAGCGCTCCCGCCATCGAGCTGGCAGCCTCCGGCGACCGCCATTGCGTCGGCGGACTCATCATCGAGAGTGGTTTTGCCCATGCCGTGCCCCTCCTTCGACTGCTGGGGCTGAACGTGGAGAGGCTGGGGCTTTCCGGGACCGATGTTGTGGGCAATCATATGAAGATTCGTCGGGTTTTGCAGCCGACCCTGATCATTCATGCGGAATTCGATCGGATCATCCCTTTCACCGACGCCCTGGACCTTTACGAGGCATCCGCGGCCGAGCACAAATGGCTCGTCAGGATCCCCGATGCGGGGCACAACGACATCATTTACCGGGGGATCACGCAATACATGGCGGCGGTGAAGAGCTTCGCCGAGCGTTTGAGGGAGGCTTGGCAAGATGGATGCTGAAACCATGCTGGACCGCATCGTGGCCATTCGTGTGGCTGAAACGTCCTCGAGCCAGGAGGTGGATCAAATGGACGAGGCCGTGAGGCGAGCCGTGGTCGAGTGGGACCGGATCAGGCTTTTCGTTGAGGTTGAAGGTTTCCGCCACATGGACCCCGATGCCCTCCTTGAAAAACTGAGATTCCTTTCGCCTCATTGGGGGCGGATCGAACGAATGGCCGTGGTGTGCCGAAGGGTGTGGATCAAGGCCTGGGTCCAGGCTGGGGGACTGGAGATTCCGGGGCAGTTGAAGGTGTTCGATGCTTCGGAGGAAAAGGACGCCTGGCAGTGGATCCGAGGTTAGAGCATCTGCTGACTTTCGACTGCAAGGCAATCCGGGGAGAGCCTTTCACGGCGGATGAGCTTCTGGTCCGGGCTTCATCGATCCTCGAAGCCTGGTTCCGCGAACCGCCCCTGGGCCCAATACCGGAATACCTCGTGGCACATGCCTCTGTGTTCGGCTGTGTGGCGGAGGTCGAGGAGAAGCTCGAGGAGTTGGACCGCTGGAAGGAGCGGCAGCTGATCCGGTGGCTGAAGGAGCGGGCAGGAAGTCATTGCCGGGTCGCGGGGAAACGATACCGGCTCGAGGAGGACGGGGTTGAGGGCCATGAGGCCCCCCGTTTCCGTTTCCGGCGTGTTGAAGACCCGGCGGAATGTGATAAGCTTTGAACTGGAAACACGTGAATGTATCCGGGGATGCGACGGTTCCGTTGGGGGACTGCGGCTTTCCCATACCCATCAAAGGGAGACATCTATGGCTCAGGCGAAGCATGGCGATACGGTCCGAGTGCATTATCACGGGACCCTGGAAGACGGCACGGTGTTCAGCTCGACCTACGAGGAACAGGAGCCCTTTGAGTTTACCATTGGAAAGGAAAGCGTGCTTCCGTTGTTCGAAGAGGCCGTCATCGGCCTGAACGAGGGAGAATCCGTCACTATTTCCATCCAGCCCAAGGATGGTTACGGCGAGCACAAGCAGGAGTTCGTGTTTGCCATGGACAGAAAGCAGGCCCCGGAAGATCTCAGACTGGAGGTGGGCAAGCGGCTCCAGATTCGCTCCAATGAAGGCAGGACGGCCATTGCGACCATCACGGCCATCACTGACGATACGGTGGTGCTGGATGCCAACGACCCTCTGGCGGGAAGGACCTTGAATTTCAAGATAGAGCTGCTGCAGATTGTGTGACGAAATGGATCACGGTTCCACCCTTTGTCTCCAGGGCCCATTCAACTCGCGCGCCAAGGGAGACTCCCCATGCCGAGCTCATTCTCCATTCGATCCGCGCTACGGCGTCGAATTCGCTGCTCTGAGATGTTTCCAATTTACTGATTTCTAGTCTCTGATTTCCGGTTTTCGACCTGTTTTCGACCTGCGCAAAGAGAGCCCCTTTTCGTTGTTTGGTTTACTCCATGGGAGCCTGAGGGACTGCTCCAAGCGATCCCCCTCATTTTCGTGGTGGATGATTCATGACCGGCGGCCGTCGTCTCGGGGCTGTCGTTGGCGCCCGGTCGGGCAGGAAGCGAGGTTTGCCATGAGCATGTATCTGTATGATGACATGAAGGAAATGCAGGACTTCCAGAATTACCAGCACGAAGTCAGGCAACTGGAGGGAGAGTACCTGGAAATCCGGGTCCTCCTTCGCGAGGCCGAGGAGCGGCTCAGGACTGATCCCGAGAGCGAGTACCTGCAGGCCAAGGTGAAATACCTCCGGAAAAGGTTGAAGGGTCTGGAAAGCCTGGCGCCGCGGCTTGCGGCCGATCACCCCTTGGAGATCGCCTTGTGGGCGCCTCCTCACGGTTAAAGGCTCCGCGGAACTGAAAAAGGGCCGTGCCCCTTGGAGTCGAGCGGGCACCCGGAGGCGCGCCCGCGAAAAGGATACTTTTCAGACTCGGCCAGGTCGGAAGCTGACGGCTGGTAAGCGGCAGCCCACAGCTGGAGGTGGGAAATGCGGCTCCAAGCCCACAGCTCGAAACCCGGAGCTCGAAACTCCAAATGAACATGAAGCGGCTTGATCGGCAGATGCGAATCGAGGGCTGGAATCAGCCCGCACTGGACAGGGCGAGAATCGGGGTGGTCGGAGACAATGATCTCCTGGCGTCGCTTTTCATGCTCTCCGCGGCGGCCCTAGGAGTCAACAGGCTGGTGGTCCTCGGACCTTACCTGGACGGCCGGCTCGAGGATATCGCACTCAAGGTGAACCCCCTGTTCGACCTGACTCATGTGGAGGGGCTTTACACGCATTCCGCCCTGGACGACATCTTCGGGAGGTGCGACTTGATGGTGGATGTGAGCCACTATGGCCTGGCCAACAAGCTCCTGCTGGAGAAGGGCTTCAGGGAGCATGTGCCCGTTGTGCGGGGCTTCTGCCACGAAACCGGGGATGTGCAGGGGTTCCGTGTGCTCACCTATTTCAGGGGGCGGGAATGGCGGGAGCTCGAACAGGTTGTCAGTTCGAACAACCTGCCCGGGAAGCACTTCGACGACGGGGTTCTCGGCACCATCGTCGCCGGCATCGTCCTCGAGGAGGCGAGCAGCGTCCTGATGCAGCGGAAGGTCTCCAATGCGTTGATCGGCTACCGGAGAGAGAAACTGCGGACCTGGGGGCATCGGCCGGAAATCCTTGTGGTGGGGGCCGGCGCACTGGGTAACTTCGTCGGACTGGGGCTGGCTTACTCGGGTTTTAAGCGGTGTACCTTCATGGATCCCGACGTGGTGGAGGTGACGAATCTCAACCGGCAGATTCTGCTCCACGATGCCGTCGGGAGGAGGAAATCGGAGACCTTGTCCGCCCGGCTCAACGATCTCTTCGATATGACGAGCAGGGCCGAGGTGGCCTACTTCCAGGACCACATGGACCTGTCCGGCTACGATGCAGTGTTCGACTGTGTGGACAATTTCGAAACGAGGATCGTGCTGAGCGAGCAGTGCAGGGACCAGGGGAAGGTGCTCATCAGCGGCGGGACCAGCCCCGGCGGGGCCCAGGTCGTCGTGTACGATCCCGCGAAGCCGGGCGCAACTCCGGCGGAGCTGCTGGGGCTCCCCGAGATCGTCCGGGCGCGCGGAGAGGAATCGGTGCTTCGACAGAAGGCTTCCTGCACCTATCGCCCGGAGCCGTCGGTGGTCATGACCAATCAAATCGCCGCCGGTTTCATGGTCGATGCGCTCAGGATGCTGCTGAGCGGTCAGGAGACCGGGAATGTGTTCTACGACTCGTCGAGCGATTCGAAGCTTTAGTATTTCGAGTGGTTAAATTAATAACTGAAGCCATTACAGGGTCAACCGGGCGTGATGGCGTGAAGCGAAACCGTGGAGGGCTTAATGATGCCAGATGTTGAACTCAAGGAAGCTCCAGGTGTCAGGGAATCCCACGAGCTGCTGCCCCTGGTGGTGGAGATCATTCCGGGACAGGCTGCGGAGGGGTTGATCGATATTTATGAGCCGGGAAGCTACGAGGGCACGACCCTGCGCAAGCTCTGCGACAGGACGTTGAGTCGCAAGGAATGGACCATCGAGGAACAGCTGATCATCGAGGATATCAACCGGCAGCTCAAAGGTGGAAAGTTGTTGTGCAGAGGACGGGAAATCGAGGGGTACGCGCTGGACTATTCAGTTTTCGAGCGAACCGAGGCCGGCGAGCGATACCTTTACGTTCCCGTTCGCGTCATCAAGCCGCAGGAAGGCGGTTCACACGGAACACCGGAAGGAGAGTGACCCTTGCTGCGATTGCTGCGCCCCGGCATGGAGCTCGTGGTCGAGTCGGGGTATCTCTACGTCCCCCTCCTTTTCGATCCGGATATCGCTGGCGAGGTTTTCGAAGCGCTGGCGCCGGGAGGGGATCGCGATCGGACGGTTTCCCCGGGGGATCGAACGGTGGTCGAGACTGCCGGGCGGGTGTTCATTCGATCACTGAGCCTGGAATCCATCGTGGAGAAGTACGACCGCATCGACCGGGAAGGCTACGACCAGCTGAAACGGGTCATGCTGAAGGGGTTCGAGGCTGCGCCGGCCGCGGTCGATGTCTCGCCCAACGGCAGGCTCGGGACCATCGTTTTGAAGGTTATGCCGCACTTTGTCCGCAAGAACAGGGGCTTGGAGAGAGGACCGGTCACCGATGAGGCCTTCATGGATTTCATCTGCGGCAGGATGGATATTCCCGAGCGTTTCATGGAGGAGGCTGCAAGAACCATGGATTCGGGGCCTTTGCTGCAACGGATGAAGCACCTGGAAAGTTTGGAAGAGAGCGTCGAAGCACTCCAGAATGGTCCGGTCACGTGGGAGGACCTCCAGCGATGGCTCCAACGGGCGGTCGGAAGGATCATCGTGAGGCGCGAGAGGCTTCGCGTCGAGCGGGAGCTGCGCGAGCGCGAGCACTGGGGGGAAGCCAGGAGGAAGCATATCGCGGCCATGCTTTACCTGGGCCACCGGGGAGCGTTCGAGGTG
>Ga0073932_1006380_pt1 | contig 12125 bp, 8 predicted proteins | sample DewCreD2012metaG_FD_76967 | JGI IMG/M metagenome (GOLD analysis project Ga0073932, IMG submission 76967) | Hot spring sediment bacterial and archeal communities from British Columbia, Canada, to study Microbial Dark Matter (Phase II) - Dewar... ... | reverse complement strand
TCCGGAGTGACCTTGCGCGCGGCGGTCACCGGCGGAGGGCGGGTGGAATCCATCACGGCGCGCACCGATGAAAAGGGCCTTGCGAGCTTCCGCTGGGCTCCCGGAGCGGATGGAATCAACCTCCTGACCGTCACGCTCGACGGTGCGTCCAATGCGCCCGCCGCCACAGCCACCGTCGCGGGTCCACCTGTGGTCGTCGCCAGCGCTGTGGTGAACGCAGCATCCTACGAGCCGGGCATCACACCCGGCGCGCTTGCCACCATCTTCGGCGTGAATCTCTCAGGCGGCGTCACCGCGGCGGCAACGCGCCTGCCGCTGCCCACGGACCTGGGGGGAGTCCAAGTCTTGCTCGACGGGATACCGGCGCCGTTGCACTTCGTTTCCGACCGTCAGATCAACTTTCTGGTTCCGTCCAGCCAGCCTGCGGGCACAGTGAATCTCGCGGTGCAGAGCCCCGCCGGCATGTCGGCAACGGCGCGAGTGCCGGTGGTCGCCATCCAGCCGGGCATCTTCTTCGATGCCGTCTCCGGCGTGGGGGCGGTCCGCGAAAACAGCGGTTACCTGGAGATCTACTGCACCGGATTGGGGCCGCTGGTGACCGAACGCGACGTCCGCGTGACGTTCGGCGCGTTGACCGTGCCCGCCGTCTTCGCCGGATATTCCTCAGCCGGGCTCGGACTCCAGCAAGTCAACGTCCCCTTGCCCGCCGGCCTGCCCGCTCAGACGACCCTACGCCTCACAGTAAGCGGACGCGGCAGCAACGAAGTCATCATCCAGAATTTCGGGGACAGGCTACGCAACCCCTAAATTCACCACGCGGGCGGAGGCACCACTTTCTCTTTTTGGTCGAGCCGGCCGGGGTATTGGGATCCGAGTTCCGGGCTCGGCTGGCGATTGCTGAGCATGTGCCACGCCGCCTGGATCGGAGTGTCGGCAACCGCCACCAGGGCGCGTTTCTTCCCGCGATGCCCCGCCGATTCCCATGATTGCGCCCGGCGGTAGGTGGTTTTGCTGCGGGTGGCAGCCCAGGCATTCTCCGTCATGACTTCTTGGATCCACCGGCTTCCGTGGTGGCTCCTGCCCGACCGCCGCTGGCCCGCGCTTTCTTGGTTGCCCGGACATAATCCCGCCCCCGCCAGGATCGACGGGAAATCGGACACGCGGACTTCCAACACTGTTTCCGACTCCGGAATCTTCGCGCGCCACCGCCCGCGCGCCAGTTCGGCCAGTTCGGCCGCATCGGTAGGACCCTGCGCCAACACCCCGATCGTCTCCCGGCACGAGACCCCAGCGCATCGCTGGCTTCCAGCAGCCCGTGGCGCAACAGCGAAGCTTGCCGTACCGAGCTCCTTGATCTGCTTGGCCGATTCCCTCCCCGGTCCCGGCGTCGGCACGCACGCCTCCACCGATTCCTTGTGCACATCCAGCCCCGCGCAACCTGGATACACTATCCGCATGGTTCACTTCCGCTACGTGCATAAGAGCGCCATAAGAAAGTGCATCTCTCTTGCGTGCTGCCTTGCGGCGCGACACTCGCAGGTTCGACCGGGGCTCCGGCGAAACGGTCCCGGGCGGCTGACACAGCCTCACAGACTACTGCGGCTTCACCCGCGGCCCGGGATGGAAAACTGTACCCCCTGGCGCGCTCAATTTCATCCTCGCGGGTGTCGCCTCAGCCGACGCGGCTCAGAACTACCGCCGAAATTCACGGCCGTGCTGGTGGGCTTGGACACCTGCCCCGGGGCTCACGAATGCGCCACGGTGTCCAGCGGAGACCACCTGAATCCTCTCAACAGTACGGCGGCCGAGCTAGTGGTGATCGGAAGGCGCCCGGAGAAGCTGGGTGGGGGGTGCGATCCATCTCATCCAGGACGCCAACGGCATTTTTGGCTGGGATGGGACGGCGGCGGACAGGTTCATCTACCGGGGCTCGGAGCGAGCAGGCAAACGGCAATGGTAGGCAATTGAAACGGCAGCGGGAGTCCGAAGATTGGAGTGCAGCAGGACGGCTCGTGGGCGCTGCCCTACAAACGGGGACTATATTTGGAGCGGGCCGGGCACGGACAAGCTGATCTACTTCGCCGGCCGGGACAGATTCCGGTACTTGGGAGATGGTAGAAGCGATTGGCCCAAGCATAAATGCTTACTTTTTGGTTCGCTTTTCCAGTAAGACAGAGCAATAGTACTTTAATAGCTCCCAGACATTCGTCTTTCTGGCAACATTACACTTGACACGGTTCCCATCAAGTCTTATTATCGCCCCATGGTGTGTCCTGATAGACGTGCTATTCAACGGTTCGAAAGCCCCACTCGGAAGTGGGTTGACACACTTGGATAGTCTGCACCGCTGGCATTATCAGAGGTGGCAAAGATTCGTAGGGAGACGCGAGGCGATTGGAAGTGGCAAGCAGGAGGAAGGTGGACTGGGATTTTGGCCATCGCAGTGTAGGCTCCACCCGCGAGGATGAAGATGGCATTTTGCGTTTTTCGCTCAATAAGATGCTCTGCGTCTCCCATTGTCATAAGCGCCAGGCACCTCCTCTATTTTGGGAGCTAGCAATATGAGGAAACGAGGGCTTTCTATTTCTCTTGCATTGTTCACGATCTGTTTTGGATTCCCAGGCTCTTCAAGGAGTGCCGATTCTCCTGGAAACCCAGACCGAATCACTCCCACGATCGTCACCCGTTACTGTCACCTTCCCAACTTGAAACTCTCTGGAAGCCTCATACTTCACAATAAATTCAACGTGACAGCGCGTTTCCGCCTCGGGTTCTGGGCGGACAACGGTCTGCAAGTGGGAGTGCAGGATGAAACTTTAGGGCCTCTTGAGCGAAGGGTGCTAGTGGTCGACAGTTGGCCTGCTGGTACAAGCCTGATATCCTTCGAGACGGCTTTTGAGCTGAGCCCTCGGTTAACAATCCGTCGGAGCGACGGAACTGACCTCAATTTGCCATGGCTTGATAAGCGAGAATCAGGCACCGTTAGACTCGAAATCACCCCAATGCTTGCGGAGGATGCGGTCCTCCTCCTCAGTGCCACTTCAGGCTCCAATTCGAATGTCGGTTTGACGGTTGAGTCAAGCACTGGTCAGGAGGCCGAGTTGGAGCCCGTGGTGGTGCGGCCTTGGCAAACTATGACCCTACGGGTGGCTGACGTGCTGCCGGCTGGACTCAAAGACGCGATTATCGGACTTAAGCTCAACGTGAGAGGTGCCCTTGTCGCGAGTGTGGCCTACGTTTCTGACAAGGGCGCTATAATCGCCGTCAAAGCTTTGACACCTACCGCTGCTGGGGCGATCATAGAGGAGCAGAAAGCGCCGGAGCGAGAAGTGACCTCCGAAACAGCACCCGGCAGGCAGGAAGCCGCTTCCGCATTTTCGCTCGCTCTCCCTTGGGCTAGTGGCCAGTACTGGGTCCCACAGACTTACGATAATCACGTGAACAGGTCTGGCCTGACGCCAAACTGGGTGAACACGGCACGCTATAGGGTTGACTTTTACTGGGCTTCTCCCCAAGCTGCGCAGGTTAGATCCGTTGATGAGAACGCTGGAAGGGATAAGTTCGTATACGCCACCCACCCCGGCTTAGCAGGAGTGTATCGGTACCGTTTCAGCGCCGGAGCATGTGGTGATGTATCCGAGGACTGGGAAGTGTTCGTTCGCTCCGACAACGAGCAATATTCGACTTGGTACGTACATATGGTGCCAGCGCAGTCGATAAGAGTCGGAGATTCAGTAATCGTACACAACAAGGGGATTGGAAGGAACCTGAGGGAGTGTGCATCGATAAGTTGTCGAGAAAGAGTCCTGATGCCGGACGGCACCAAGATGACGGTTCTCGCCGGTCCGCAACAGGCCGACGGTTACTACTGGTATTCGCTAAAAGGGTACGTAAGCGGTTCGCTTTGGACCGGCTGGGCGGCCTCACAATCCACGAACACGTCATCGAGGCCGGTCCTGTTGCGCGGGCTGTTTGGTGTCGGGGATCAGGTTGTTGTTATAAGTGATCCCTACGTCAATTTTCGAGAACGTCCAAGCCGAAACGCAAATCGCCTCGATTCCATTTACAAGGGTACGCGCCTGACCATCGAAAATTTCGATTACGACGGGTTCCCTGGTGCCGTTCAAGACGCTGAGGGTTACACGTGGTGGCGTGTAACCTACAACGGTCGGACTGGTTGGGTTGCAGATCAAGATCCAGGCGGAGCGGGCGGGACCGCATCTCTAGGGGTGAGTGTTTCTACCAGCACGGCAATTGGCAGGGTGTCGGACCAGGGATGTGCAGCTTCGCCGCATCTTCACTTCGGAGTTAGGACAGCGAGCGAGCCATGGATACCTCTGGACATGAACAGTGGCAGCCCACAAGTCTACCTTGGCGGCGAAGTGGTTTTTGACGTGACAGGTCAAAATCAAGCTGATGCTTATATTATCAACAACACGGCTGATCATGGCCGCATCTATCGATTTCCGGCGATGCCCCGGGGTGCACAATCACTTCCTGGTGCCCCGTCCAATCCTTCGCCGCACAATGGAGCGGCGGGCGTGTCCACCACTCCGACGTTGAGCTGGACGGCTGGCAGCGGAGCCACGTCGCATGATGTCTACTTCGGCACTTCCTCCTCGCCGCCGTTTGTGACCAACACGACGGGAACCAGTTACAACCCGGGTTCACTTAGCATTGGAACCACGTATTACTGGAAGGTTGTGGCGAAGAACAGCGGGGGTTCGACGAGTTCGGCCATTTGGTCGTTCACGACTTCACCTAGCGGCAGCGGCAACGACGAGCCCTCGGGGGCGACCCTGATTGCAAGTCTGCCTTTCAGCACTACACAGAACACCCAAGCGGCGACCAGCAATGCTTCGGATCCTGGGCATTCTTGTACCGGAGGGCAAAAAGACTCGAACACGGTCTGGTTCCGTTATGTGGCTACCTTCACCGGGAAACTGCGGGTCAATACTTTCGGCAGCAATTACGATACCGTGCTGACGGCTTATCCTGGCACAACCGCTCCCGGCGCCGAACTGGCGTGCAGTGACGACGAAAATGCCACTTCGCAGTCTGCGATTGTGTTCAATGTAACCAGCGGGCAATCGTATCTGATCCAGGTGAGTGACTACGGGAGTCCGGATGGGGGGACCCTGGTGCTGAACGTCAGCCGCGGCGTTACGGTTAGCAAGATCGGCGTGGCGGGAGCGGGCTACCTCATGCAGGACGCCAACGGCAACTTTGGCTGGGACGGCACGCCGGCGGACAGGTACATCTATTGGGGCTCGGGCGCCGCGGGCGAAGTGCTGGTGTTTGGCGACTGGAACGGGGACGGGAAGACCAAGGTGGGCTCCTATAAGGACGGCCTGTGGATTTTGGATTACAACGGCAACGGGGTATGGGATGCGGGAGTGGACAAGATCTTGTATTTTGGCAGCGCCGGGTTCCAGCCGGTGGTAGGGGACTGGAACGGGACGGGGACGAGCAAGATCGGGGTGTATAAGGACGGATTGTGGATATTGGACCACAACGGGAACTTCCAATGGGACGGGACGAGCTTGGACAAGCTGGTGTACTTTGGGGCGAGCGGGCAGAGTGCGGTGGTAGGAGACTGGAACGGGGATGGGCGGACGAAGATCGGGGTGTACAAAGACGGGTTGTGGGTGTTGGACTACAACGGGAACTTCCTATGGGACGGGACGAGCGTGGACAAACTGGTGTACTTTGGCGCGAGTGGGCAAGCGCCGGTGGTAGGGGATTGGAACGGCAGTGGGAACACGAAGATTGGAGTGCACAGGGACGGCTTGTGGGTGCTGGACTACAACGGGGACTTTATCTGGAACGGGACGGGAACGGACAAACTGGTGTATTTCGGGGCGAGCGGGTACACGGGGATAGTAGGAGATTGGAACGGGTCGGGCTGGGCGAAGATTGGGGGCTATAAGGACGGCCTGTGGGTGCTGGACTACAACGGGGACTTTGCCTGGAACGGGACGGGCACGGACAAGCTGGTCTACTTCGGCACGACCGGCCAGACACCGGCGTTAGGCGGGTGGTAGAGGAGGCGAACAGATGAAACGATTTCGGCTCTTGATGATGCTGGGGGCGCTGGGCGCATGGAGCGCCGTGGGTCAGCAGCCCGATGCAGAAGCGCAGAGAGAGCAGTTCCGCAAGGCAATCAAGGAGTTTGAGAGTTCGTCTGCGTACCGTGCCCAACGGGATGCAGTGGAGCGGGCGCTGAGCGAAGCGCAGAGCAGGGAGAAGCAGGCTGCAATCCGGGAGGCGATTCAGGAAGCGCAGCGAAGTCCCGAGCTTCAAAAGCAGAAATTCGACTTCGAGTGGCTGCTGGGCAAGGCGGCGAGGAGCTTCGAGCGGCTGGCGCACGAGAACGGCCTGCGCCAGGAAATAGAGAAGGCGGCCCACAGCCGGACTGCCACAGCGGCGCCTAATTTCGGGGACAGGCTACGCAACCCCTAAATTCACCCTGCGGGCGGAGGCAGCCAGATAAGCGGACGCCTTCTCGCTCAGCGGCGCGCTCCTGCGCTCCGGGTTCCGGCCAGGGGACGGCACAGAGCAGGGCGCGTCAGGCTCTCCCCGACGTCCCCTTAAGGCGCGCGCTTTTGCAACTGCTGAAGCTCGTAACTGCTGATCTCCCGCATCATCTCAGACGGATGCCGCGGGTTCTGCCCTTCGAAGTGCGTCCAGCTATAGCCGCGCCCTTCGTAGTAGTCGCCGGTCACCGTGTCCTTGGTCCCCCAACGGTCCGTCTGATACACCTTGCCGCCTTCGAGTTCCGACACCCAATAGGTGTTGCCCCGGCGGTAGTCGTCCCACTTGGACTCCATGTAATCCTTGCGCGCCTGCCGGGCTTCCCAGTCTTTCTGGTTTTGCTCGCGGGCGCGGTTGAGGTCTTGCATCGCTTGCTGCGTCTGCTGTTGCTTGGCGCGCAATGACGCCAAACCCTGCTGAATATAGTTGCGCGCGTATTGGTGGTTGATTTGGAAAGACGCCGCCACCTGCTCCAGCATGGGAAGGTAACGCGGCAGGTCGCCTTCCGGACCCCAAATGCCCGCGATGAGGAACGACCACATGCCTATCGCGGAAGGCGCGAAATTAATCATCTTGATCGCGCCGAGGCTGGCTGCGCCTTTCACTGACGTCCACCGCGCCAGGATGTCTTGAGCGTCGCAAGCGCGGTTCCAGGAGCGGCACTCGGCGATGGTCTTGTGATCCGGCGTGGCGGAGTGTATGCGGATGTCCCGGTGCCCGAATGCTTGCAGGAACATGGTCAGCGCCCGCGCCGGCGGCTGGTAAGGGGAGCCAATCACCCCTCTCATGATGTCGGAGGGGATGAGCGGGTTGCCGTCCAGCATGGTGAAGATGAAACCGAGCGACCCATCCTGAGCGCCCGCCACCACTTTGCCTCCCGCGCCCAATAAAGTCCAGTCGGCGGGCGTCGAAAGCGACAAGCTGCCATCCTGCGCGCGCCTGGGAACGAGTTGCACTCTTACGATGTCCTGCGGCGCGGCGCTTGCGCCCGGCGGAGGCGCGGGTCCGGGCTGCTGTCTGGCGAACGCAAAACTCGCCATCACGTTCAGAAGAAGCGGGCGCTGCGAGTCCAGCAAGTTCTCCGGCGCCGCGTAACCCTGCGCATGGATGCTGCGGGGGCGCGATTCGAAGTAATAGCGTCCTCTTACGCTCGCCGCGCCGGAGCCGTACCGCACATCTCCGACAGCGCGGGTGTTGTCCCGCGAGACATAGACCGCGCTGAAGGAGCAATCGGGATTCGTCTGTTTGAGCAACCGCCAGAAGCTGGCTACTGAGGCGAGCGCGTCCGGTTTTTCCGGTCCTCGCGCCCAATACATGTCGGTTTTAGAGTTCCGGTCAGGGGACTCGACCAGCACACGAAACGAGTCCGGACCGGTCTGCTCTCTAACGGTCCAGCCCGCGGGCTTATGGAGCGCATACAGCTTGCTCGGGGCGACATACGGTTGGAGTTGCCGGGGTTCCCGGTAAGGCAAGGCCGGCGACGGCCACGAAAACACCGCCCCTCCGGCCGCAACAGCTAGCAATATCGTCATCGCCTGCTCTCCGATAATCCGGCCCTATTCTATAGCAATTCTTTCCCGGCGTCTCCGGGTTGCCGTGAGCAGCAAATCTACGAACGTCTTCCGAACCCAGGCTGGAGGGAATTGTGGGCTGGCTCGGTCACTGTCGGGCTTGCCGGCGATCTAGGCATCACCTTCGCCCGATGAACGGCTCCCGCTGACGGCCCGCGGGTGCGCTAGAGTAAGGTGTTGCGTAGTTCCAAGCGAAGACCATGAGCGCGATCACACGAAGGCGGTTGTTGCAGCTTGCCGTCCCGGCGGCGGCAGCCGGCGCCACGCCGCGGCGCCCGAATATTCTCTATGTGTTTTCGGATCAGCAGCGCGCCACCTCCATCGGCGTCTATGGCGACCCTAACGTCCGTACGCCCGCTTTGGACGCCTTCGCCCGCCAAGGCGCCCGCTTCGACGCCGCTGTTTCCAATACCCCGGTCTGTTGCCCGCACCGTGCGTGCCTTCAAACCGGGCTCTACAGCCATCACCACGGAGTGGTGAGCAACGGCGTGCGCTTCACGCGCAAGGTGCGCGGCTTGGCGGAGCAATTCCGCGAAGCGGGCTACGTCACCGGCTACGCCGGCAAGTGGCACATCCCGCCCGGCTATGGCTCCGAAGACACGCAGCCGCTCGGCTTCCCCAAGGAGGCGCTGCGCAACCTGGTGCGCGGCGGCGAGGGCGCGCGTCCTCACCATGTCCGCACCGGCGGGCGCGAGCTCTATATCCCCACGGTGCTCGCGGATGAGACGATCCGCTTCATCGAGCAACAAGGCAAACAAAGCGCTCCGTGGGTGTTCTTCCTCTCTTGGTTACCCCCGCATGCGCCCTACGCCGCGCCTGCGGAGTACCGGCAGCGCTATGAACGCCCCCTCCAACTGCCCCCCAACGTGCCCCCCGGCTTGCCGCAAGACTTCACCCGCAAGGTCATGCCGGACTACTACGGCATGGTCGAAAGCCTGGATTTCGAATTCAAGCGGATTCTGGACGCTCTCGATCGCTCGGGCGCAAGCCAGGACACCATCGTTTGTTATTCGTCCGATCACGGCGACATGCTCGGCAGCCACGGCTACACCGCCAAGCGCTGGCCCTACGAAGAATCCGCCCGCGTGCCTTTCCTCATTCGCTACCCCCGCGCCATCCGCCCGGGACAGGTCATCTCCGCGCCCTTCAGCACCGTCGATGTCTACCCAACGCTGGCGGGGCTGGCGGGCTTAAAGCCTCCGCCGGGCATTGACGGCTTGGATTATTCGAGCCTGCTCACCGGGAAAAGCTCGAAACCGCCGCGGGATTACGCCTTCCTGCAAATGATGTACGCCTACGTCCCTTGGCCCGGCTGGCGGGCCATCCGCACGCAAGAATACACCTACGCCCGAACCGTCAAAGGCCCTTGGCTCCTTTATCACACAGCCAAAGACCCCTTCCAGACCAGAAACTTGGTGGAGGAGCGCTCCGCGCGCGCTCTCCTCGACGAGATGGACAAGCGCCTCGCCGCTCTGATGAAAGAGACCGGAGATTCCTGGGAGTACCAAGCAGCCACCGGCGACTACCGTCTGTGGCTCACCGGAGGGCGGAAACAACAGGAAGGCCAGTACTTGGGAGTCCCCTACCCCGGACGCGAAGCCCCGGCCCCTAATACCCGCCGCCTGCAAAAAAAGAACGTTCCCTAAGACGATGCCGCCCTACGACTTCCAGCCGTCACGCAGGGACTTCCTCAGCGCCGCCTTCGGAGCGGCGCTCGCCGAAGACATGGGCAAGACGCACATCACCTTCGCCCAAGTGCTGAAACAGCGCGGCTACGCCACGGCTCTAGCGGGAAAGTGGCAGCTTTCAGGCCGATACCCCACTCTGATCCGCGAATGCGGTTTCGACGAGTACTGCGTTTGGGCGTATCAGAATTACTTGTCCCCGGAGGACCAGCCCAAATTCAAGGGACGCCGGCGCTACTGGGACCCGTCCGTGATGCAAAACGGGAAGCTGATCGAGACCACCATCAACGACTACGGTCCGGATATCTATTCGGGGTTCCTGTCGGATTTCATCCGGCGCAAGCGGAATCAGCCCTTTCTGGCGTATTACCCCGCCACTCTCACACATGGACCGTTTGAACCCCCTCCCGGTACGGCGAAGTCCGACGCCGATAAATTGCAGCCTTCCCGCGCGCACTTCGGCGCTTGTCTGGAGTACCTGGACCGGATTATGGGACGGTTGGTCAAAACGCTCGAAGAAGCCGGGGTGCGGGACAATACCATCATTCTTTTCACCGCCGATAACGGCACCGCGGGCGACGGCAAAGCGGAGGCGACCGAGCTCGGCGCCAGGGTTCCGTTCATTGCCAACTGTCCTGGGATCGTCAAACCGCGCGGCGCAAGCGATGAGCTGGTGGACCTTTCCGACGTCATGCCGACGCTGTCCGAATTTGCCGGGGCGCCGCTGCCCGCGGACCGCCCCATCGACGGCAGGTCCATCGCCGGATACTTGCGCGGCGACAAACCCGCCCCGCGGGAATGGATCTTCAGCTTTATTGCCGACCGCCGCATCATTCGCACCAAGCGCTGGCTGCTGGAGGACAATTCGCCGCTTCACTACGGACGCCTGTACGACTGCGGCACCAACCGCGACGGCGAAGACTACAAGGACGTCACGAAATCCAACGCTCCGGAAGTTCAGACGGTCAAGGCGCAGTTTGACAAGATCCTGCAAGCGCATCCGGCGCCCTACATCCCTACCGAAGGCCGGCCCAACGAGCCTAAGCGGCCCAGACGCGAACGCAAGAACGAGCGGCGCAAGCAGAGCCGCTCCCCGGCCGCATGAACGCACGGGCGGGGAGTACCATACGGAAGATGACTCTCATGCCGGCCGCTTTTCTGTTGCCGATCCTACTCGCATCCTGGCTTTTCGCCGCGCCTCCGGAGATCGTTCTGCGTCCGGACTTGCCTCCGGGTGAGGAGTGGTACACTCCTCCGGCCAACAATCCACACGTCAAAAGTCCCGAGGAAAAGTGGGTGCGCAAAGTGCAGCGTCCGGTGCTTGAAGTGTGGCAGCCGCCCAATCCCAACGGCACGGCGGTGGTCATCGCGCCGGGGGGTGGCTTCAACATTCTGGCCATCGAACATGAAGGCCGCGACGTGGCGCGATGGATGAATCAGCGGGGCGTTACCGCCTTTGTGCTGCGCTACCGGGTCGGGCTGGAGAGCCGTGAAGCCAGTCAGAAAGCCGCCATCGAAGACGGCTTGCTGGCCATGAAAACGGTGCGCCGGCGGGCGGCGGAATGGAAATTGAACCCCAGCCGCATCGGGGTGATGGGCTTTTCCGCGGGTGGTTATCTGGCGGTGGGAGTAGCCACCGGCTACACGGCGGAAAGCCGCCCGGACTTCGCCATCCCCATCTACGCCGTGGCCCCCGAAGGATACCGCGTTCCGGAGGATGCGCCGCCGCTGTTCCTCGCCGTGGCGATGGACGACAATGAGCGGATGACGGCAACCGCCACCGCGCTTCTGAATGCGTGGAAGAAGGCCAAGCGCCCGGCGGAGTTGCATGTGTTTTCAGACGGCGGCCACGGCTTCGGCATGAACAAGAAGGGCAAGTCCTGCGACATCTGGACCGAACTGCTCGAAAAGTGGATGGCGCGTCAAGGCTTGCTCTAAGGAAGCAACAGCCCGTCCCACCTGCTGCCGGGACGGGCTGTTTTGCTCAGCCCACCATGGTGGTGAGCCGGGTGACGATGTCGCGCAGTTTTTCCGATTGCGCGTTGAGCTCCTCAGCAGCCGAGGCGCTTTCTTCGGCGTTGGCCGCCACTTGCTGGGTGACCTGTTCCATCTGGCTGAGCGCTTTACCGATTTGTTCGAAACCGCGCGCCTGTTCCTGGCTTCCGAGGTTGACCTCATCCACCAGGGTCTTGATGCGCTCAGCTTCCCCGGTGACTGCACGGATGGCTGCCGCCACTTGGTCCACTTTCACGCGGCCGTCGTTGCTCTTGGCGATCGACTCCTCGATGAGCGCCGCCGTGTCTTTGGCCGCCTGCGCGCAGCGCTGCGCCAGATT